>Ga0181568_10004223_pt1 | contig 12850 bp, 9 predicted proteins | sample 101ome_20_FD_133758 | JGI IMG/M metagenome (GOLD analysis project Ga0181568, IMG submission 133758) | Coastal salt marsh microbial communities from the Groves Creek Marsh, Skidaway Island, Georgia - 101404AT metaG (megahit assembly) | ecosystem: Environmental > Aquatic > Marine > Intertidal zone... | reverse complement strand
TGATTTCAACGGTTTCCGATGTGCCTACGCTTGCCGATGTAATACCTGCTATATCACCGTCTACTAATTGACCGAACCAAACCCAACCATCTAAAGAATTGCTCATTGAAATCGGGAAGTAAAATGCCGAATCAGTCCCACTTAACAAACCTCCAAAATTATTCGTTTGGTCTAAAAAGCCAATATTATTTGAACCTGTTGAAAAATCACTTGAGGCTGAAATAAGTGAAACATCATTGGTATCACTACCTGTAAATAACCATTGGTCACGGTCATTGTCCCACCCGCAATTGATTATTTTTCTTGTGGTGCTTGTTGGATTAGAAAGTGTATTAGAATTCAAATTAGAACCCTCACCCCTTACTACAATATTCCAATTACCGCTATCATCAAACAAAGGAGAACCCGAATCAAACATAATAGCAATCGGTCCCGTTCCATCTTTAATACCTAAAAATCCATATCCCGAACCCGTCAATTGACCCGCAGTAGCAGTAGGCTCTAAGGAGGGGTCTTCTAATTTGAAAGCACCATACCTTTGATAATTAGAAATATAACCAACATATTCTTTCGCATCATAATCATAAAGAGAATTATTTGTTGGAGTAAATTCTCCCGTATTTAAATTCAATGTTCCTTGTTTTGCTATATCTTCTTCGGGAATACTAAATGTCCTTTGTTGAACGGCTTTTCCGTAAAACTTATTAGGTAGGTTTATTCCCGTAGCCGTTGTAAAACTTCCTCCTTGAACCGCTAAAGGAATAACACCGAAGGAAGGTTGGACTACTGAACCCAAAATTGCATAAATAGCACCGTAATTTGTCCCACTAAAATTGATATTGTTAATTGCTAATAATGTGTAAGGGTAATTGTCAAAATCATAGGGTGGTTCTAAATCAAGGGCTTCGTAAGGTTGCGAACAAAAGACGGCTTGTGCATCATCCCATGTGTATGTAGGGGAATCATCGTCATATTCCCAACGATAACTTGTTTGGGATGATAATGAAGTAGCCATAGCGGGATTCATGCTCATAAAAGGTGGTTGAGTTATACCTCCGTTGATAAAATCAAAATACGGAAATGCACACCCCATTGCCATAGGGACATTTTTATCTGCCGTTCCATCATTATTTGTGTCAAGAGATGATTCACCCGTAATCAAAAATACACTATTGGCAAGGCTTGTCGTTGAAATAGGTTGTTGCGATATACAAGTAATATCTAAAAAACTTCGGGGAAATACATTACAATTATACGCTAATTTTTGTGTGGCGGGTGAATTGCCTAAAATCCATGATTCATAATTCCATACTTGACCTCCGATTTGACTTACTTCTTCATTGACACCAATGGCTTCTTCTAAGTCATAAATCCGATTAAATCTCCCTAACTCCATAGTTTTATCCGTATGATTTGCTTCGTTTGCCCTCCATGTAATCTGCATCATATCAATACTTGAGGGGAAATCTTTACCGCCTTGATAATCATAAATCACTTGCCCTATCGTTTGTTCTAATGCTGAAAATTTCAGTAACCGACCCATATACAAATTGCCTACATAATCCATTCCTGTTGGTGCATTTTCGGATGATGCGTTAATTCTTTGCTTCCCACAAGTTATGATTTTGATGTCCTTATCAAATTCATTAACGGTAAAATCATCTAAAGACTTAAAAACATCTAATCCATACAAACCTACTGATGAATCATCTGCAATATCGCTTGCATCACCTATCGGACCACAATTTACTTCATACATCATACGCATAGGTAAAAAACCGAAACTTAAACGGAAAGGAAATCCATTAGGGTCATCCTTCGGAAAAATAGGAAACTTTTCAAGTGAATATCCTTTAATCGCCATGATGAATCCATCCCAAGCATAACCGTGATTATTTGTTCCGAATAAATCAAGACAATAGGCTTTGTAACTACCTACATAAATGTAAAATCCATTGATATACATTCCCTTTCTAATAATGTATTCACCTGTCGGGTAAATTTGCCATATTGGTGTTGAAGGAGATGGAGTAAGCCACCTAAATATACCAAAAAGATTAGGTGCTTGATATTTTCCAATATTGACTAATGTTCGTGAAAAAACTTCTAATTGACCCAAATTTTTCACATCTAAATTATAACTTACCGCCATAATGATACCTCATGTGATATTGGGAGTCCATGTGTATTTAGGTGTCGCAGGGAACAATTCTACGGGGTCAATGAAAGCATTGGCAACGAAATAATCAATATCCCATTCTGTGCCGGGTGGGATTTCAATATCAAACTCCGATTTGAAAGTCGGACCGTAACGAACCGATACAGGATATGGTGCGGCAGTTCCCGAAAGTCCGAGAGCAGGTCGCCCATCGGGGTCTTTGAAATAAGAAGTAGTCCCAATGCTAAAATTCACATAACCTGCGGGAACCCATTCGTTGCCCGTTCCGTAAATTCCGGGTGTGCTTCCAAAGTATTTAATAACAATAAATTCGGTTTCCTTAGTCCTTAACCTTGCTGAAATAGTCGCATTACCAATACCCGAATAGAAAATGCTTTGAGGCGATTCGCTCAACAATTCTAATCGTTTCGGGGGCAAGTTTCCAATGTCTTCAACAGACCATTCAAAACCCTGCCTCCGAATTGACATAGATATGGATTGTCGGTCTTATTATCTAAGCCTATTCAAGCCTCTTTGTAAAGAAGCACATAGGTTTTATTGTATTTGTTTTCAACAACGGTTTCGCCAAGATAAGAACCATCCAAATAGGCTACAATGTCTTTCAATGTAGTGCTTGAGGTATGTCCTCGCTTGTCTGCTCGCTTCATGTGAGTCCAATTTTGGTTAAGACTGTCGCCTTGAAATCCTTTCGTTTCGGGAACGATTTTCACCGTATGAAAAATCATCACTTCATCAGCCCCGTAACCGTTATCCCAATCATGGTAAATCTCCGCATTACCTATGTTTCCATGCGAAATAACGGCAACATGACCGTTGAGCATTTTGTAATAATTCTCGCCTTCATAACGAACCATTGTGCCTAATGGATATGAATTCCATTTCTCATTACACCATTCGCCCTTCATCGTCTTGGTCTGCACGATTATACGCATGAGCATATACTACTTAAACATAACGCATGAGAACAATGGGTTCAAGACCTTTTGAACAGAAGCGAATAAGGAAACAATAAGACTTCCCAAAGGAAATCAAATATCGCTATCCAATTGACCTTCATAGTTCCAAAATATCAAGGATTCCATCGTTGTCATCGTCTGCGTCTTCATGGTCGGGAATAGAATCGTTGTCATGGTCAAATCGACCTGTTTCTTCGTTTCCATCGTTGTTTTCCCACCAATCCGAGAGTCCATCGTTGTCATCATCAGTATCGGTTGAATCCCAAATGCCGTCATTGTCGTGGTCATAGCGGTATGCACCCGAAATGCCTCCGATTTCATCCACATCAAGAATGTTATCGTTGTCGTCATCGGTGTCTACGCCATCGTTTAATCCGTCATTGTCATGGTCACGCATAGCACTTGAACCGTTTTCATAGAAATCGTTTCGGTTGTCTATACCGTCATTGTCAATGTCTAAATCCACATTGTCGGAAATGCCGTCATTGTCGTGGTCGTAAATGTTGGTGTTGGGGTCGGCATCGTTCACTTCTTCCCTGTCGTCTATGCCGTCGCCGTCATCGTCATCATCTTCCGCATCATTGATTCCGTCATTGTCGTGGTCTAATGGTGAATCATCCAAAATGTCGGGAATACCATCGTTGTCATCATCGTTATCAATTTCGTTAGGGATTCCATCACCATCATTGTCATTTTCGCCATTTTGGGCTTGATTATCCAATTGTTGTCCTTGTTGAGCATCGGATTGTTGCCCCTGTTGCCCTTGTTGTCCGTTTTGAGTAGCACCTTGTTGTTGCTCATTTTGTCCGTTTTGATTTTGCCCGTTTTGGTCTTGGGATTGTTGGTCGCCCTGTTGCCCGCCTTGTTGCCCGCCTTGTTGTTGCTGACCTTGCCCGTTGTCTTGTTGTTGGCCTTGTTGTCCTTGCTGACCTTGAGAACCTTGTTGTCCCTGTTGCCCGCTTTGTTGTCCTTGTTGTCCCTGCGAACCTTGTTGTCCTTGTTGTCCCTGTTGCCCTTGTTGGCTACCTTGACCTTGACCCTGTGATTGTCCTTGTCCTTGTCCTTGTTGAGAACCTTGACCTTGACCTTGACCTTGACCTTGCCCTTGTCCTTGTCCCTGTCCCTGTCCCTGTCCTTGACCCTGCCCTTGACCTTGACCTTGACCTTGACCTTGACCTTGACCCTGCCCTTGTCCTTGTCCTTGACCTTGACCTTGACCTTGCCCCTGTCCTTGACCTTGACCCTGCCCTTGTCCCTGTCCTTGTCCTTGACCTTGACCTTCACCTTGACCACCTGCTTCCGATTCGCCACCGCCTTCTGTTCCACCATTACCTGCACCTGCACCCGATTCTGTAAAGTCGGGGTCGTAAGCGTCGGGAATACCGTCACCATCGGAGTCGGAATATTCACCATCGTTAGGGTCTGTTGGGAATTGGTCGGTGTTATCGGGTTTTCCATCACCGTCTGTATCTGCATTGTTTGGGTTTGTTCCCTTTGCATATTCTTGAGCGTTGCTTAATCCGTCACCATCGGGGTCTGCGTTTGCATCACCACCATTGGTAGGATTTAGACCGTTATTGACTTCCCACCCATCGGGTAGACCGTCGCCATCGGAGTCGGCATTGTTCATGTTTGTGCCTTGAGATTGTTCTTCGGAATTGGTTAAACCGTCGCCATCCCAATCTGCCCCGCCATCGGAGGGGTCTAATGGGTCGGAACCGTTTGCCGAAACAACACCTGCGGATAGTGCAAGCATCAAAGCAGTTAAAATTGTAAGCATCGTGTTTTTGAATCTGTTTTCCTTCATAATATCATTTCCTTTTTGATTTTAGGTTATTATCAAGGGAACCGATTTCCCTTCTACAAGTATTCAATTAACTGACTTGTTATCTAAAGGTTAGGATATTTTGTGTATCAAAAAATTGTCATAGTATCACACATTCACCTTTCTTTAGAAAGGCACTTCGGAGAAAGGGGGTCGGATAAAGACTTTCTTAGGGACAATACCAATCATTGTATTTGGGGTCATATTCCGAATGTTCTACAAAAACAGGTTCAGTTTCTATTTCTTCTTCCATTTTTGATACCATGTCCTTCAAAGCATCTTTGACGGAGGCTATGTCTTCTTTATCCATTTGACCCATCATCGTTTCAAATGTAGGCATTTCGTGTTCAGTAAGACTTGTTCGTTTGACTTCAAAAGAAACCACTTGTTGTTTTACATCATTACCAAATAAACCTTCAATTTCGCCTTCTAATGAAACCATGAAATACATGAAAGGCAAACCTAATTCCACTTCTAATCCCTGTATAATCTCAACAGGAGGGAAGTCTTTCGGTAAGCCCATATTCATTACTTGTATTTTGGACTATCTAATTGTAATCCGAAAATTATTGACGGATTTAAGAAAACAATTTCCGTTTAATGATGAATGCCCCGCATCCTATCGGGTAAAACAATGTATTGATTGCAGGTATCACAAGCATAACCTTTTTTCAAAGAATGACCGTAACCAAAAAAGGTTTCTTTACAAAAATGACAAACAATTTCTTTCGCAGGTATGATAACACAACCTTCAATAAGCCGTTTCCATACGGTCTTCAACGATATATCGGTCAATCTCAACACCGTTTTCAAGAATCACATTGTAAATGTATCTTCCACAGGGGCTTCCTTCCATCACGCATTCCATAGATTCGCTCATGGTAGTGCCATAAAGTGATAGGTTATAAACATTACCTTTCATTTCGCAATCCACCGAAGCGAACATAACAGTTTCTTTGTTTTCGGTTTCTAAACGGTTGTTCGTTTTTCATAGTATAATCGCTAATCGCAATCGGCATACCTACCTTATAAGTATCATCTCGTCTTTCTAATTCCGAAACAGGATATGGGAAATTGACGAAGTAGTAATCTAAATCGGAATCATCATTACCTGCCGTAATCATCGTTACATACTTGACCCTACCATAACTTTTTAGTCCCGAAGCCCAAGCAGGGGCGTTGTATGCTTTATCAAATATGTTAAAAATATAGCCCTTCAATTCAGTAGTGGTGCTTTCGGGAATGTAGCCCTTATTTTCCACTTCAACATCTCTTTCTAATTGCATCATTTCCGTTCTCGTAAATGAAGGCATTGTAGGAGTAGTAGTCGGAATGGGTGCGACAGGTGAAACCGTTGGGGCTTGACCCACACCAATGTTTGCTAATTGCTTTTGTTCAAAATAATTCTTTAATTTCATTCTCATCCTATAACCCATCGGCAATTGCGTAATTAAACCGTTTGAATCAACACCAACAATATTTGAAAGGTTTGCCACATTGAGCATTCTTTGGATTTTATCTGCCGAAGGAAGCATACTTGAGTCAATTCCTAAAACATTCAAAATTTCTTCATTTGTATAATTTTCACCCATTGAAGGAATAGTGGCTCTCTTTCGTGGTAATGAATAATCATTTACATATTCACCTTCCGTATCTCTATAAACACCCATGATATTATTCTTAAAACTCCTACCTGCCTTACTTAATTCAGCATTTTCTTCTCTTAATTTTTGAATAAAATTCTTTGCATTTTCAATCAAAGTGTAATCAATTGACTTCCCATCTTCAATATAAAGGACTCTTTCATCACCACGATTCTCTACAACCAATTCATCAGTAATTCCTTTCTGCAAATTTTGAATATATTGATAATCACTATCCGAAATTACTCCTTGACTATGTGCATTTCTAAACAAAAAACTGTTGTCATCAAGGTATTCAATAACTTCTTTTTGTTGAGCGTCAAGCATTCTAAAAGGAATTCTTTGTAGGGACATACCCAAACGGCTTTCCATTCTTTGCTTTTGTTCGCTAATGTAAGTATAATAGGATTTTTGCCTTCTTTCTTCCAATTGCGAAATAGTCCAAATTTGCCACATTCTTATAGCATCAACACGGCTTGTTTTCAAATCACTTACGGCATTCAATTGTTCTAATTGGGCTTGAGGGTTCAAAATTTCATTGGCTCGGAAATACTTTCTAAGAATGTCGGGTAAGTTATCAGCATCTAATGATTCAATATATTCTATTGCATCCAACACTTCATCTTCCACATCATCGGGATTCCAAACCTCAATAATTCCACCATCTAATGCAAACAATTCTTTCAATTTCGCAGGGTTTGGTAATTTAACGAATTCTTCTTCGGGTTCTCCGTCTTCATCAATCATTGGCAAACCATCTTCGTTGAAAATAGGTTGTAATTCTTCAATGAAAAAGTCGGGGTCGTCTTTTTTGTCCTCATAGGCTTCCATAAAATCATCAATACCACTTGTTTTAGCGGTTGCACTTTGTAGCCAATATTTACCGTCTTGTTCAAACAACCTTGCTTTCAATAAGAAAGATGATTTGTCGCCAAAAATACCTTTTGCGGGCGGTGTTTTACCTCTATTTTGTCCTCTTTGGTAAGGTTGTGGGAAAATTGACTCATAAATTTTCTTTTGATTCTTTCTCAATTCTTTATCATACTTTCTGCGTTCCGAATTATAAGAAGCATTTTGCATTTTGTCTACTAAATAATCTAATGCGTAAGGATTACAAGCCTTGTAAGTAATTCCGCTTTGTGTAATAAATGTGTCGGGGATTTGAAAGAATTTTACCCCCCTCTTTTCTAATGTTTTAAGAACTGCCTCCATTTTCTTACCGTAAAAGGCAAATACTCTCTTCAAATATGACCTAATATCCATTTCCTTGAAATTATAACCGAAAATTGAGAATGGATTTTGCCATTGATATTGCTTTACAGACTTTACTCTTGAAGAACCATATAACGAAGCGACTAATTCAATATCAATAGGATTTACTACATATTCGCAACCATCACCCAAAGTGATAATATCATATTTGTTAATATCCATTGTTCCCTTTTCCGAACCTAATTGACCAAGTTTGAATCCTTTAATATCTTCAGTCGCCATATAAACAAAAACTGCCCTTCTCCATCTGTTATCACCTTCGGGATTACATTTTGTGCAAATACAATTTCCCATATATCGCTTAGGTGCATCGGGGGCTTGTCCGTTTTTCAAATCCACATTAGTATTTCCATAATTTGTGCTTCTTTTTGCGAAAATTGTTTGAAGTCGTCTGTATTGGGGTGCAACAATTTTTTCTAAAGCAGGTCCGACAGGTGTATATTGTGCGGCTCTTTTTTGGTTTCCATCAAAAGCGAGGTAATCATCACGATAATAAAACTTTGTAATGAATTCCCACTTATTTCTGTTTTTATCCCACCCTTCTTGATTGACAAGTGTTCCAATCAATTCAAACTTAGGGTCTTCAAATTCGGAATGCTCAACCATGTAAGTAATAATTTCCCAATACCATTTATCGTTTTCTTTGAAAGCACCCGGCAACAAATTTCTTTCTGCAAACCTTTCCATATATAGAGGGACTACTTTCTTTTCACGATTGACAATTTTATGTTTGAAAACTAATTTCATCCCATTATCATTGTTTCTTGAAGAAACCATTTCACCGATTTTTTCTAATGTCTTCTCAAATTGCTCTTGTCTTGTGATATTAACTTCGGGGAAGAAAATGTATGTGTTCTTCTTTGTTAAATATTGCTTGACAACCTCTCCAAGAGCATTTACTTTATCAATGACCTTCATACCCGAAACATCAACACCATAAACCGTGTCTTGAACAGTCGGTTGTGAAACATTTGGTGGAGTTACAATTCCTTGTGGGTCGGCAATAACGGTTTCCTTTGTTCCCGTAGGCATTGGTGCAGGGGTTGGTGTAGCGGCGGGTGATGTCGTGGATGTCCCACAGGTTCTCGCATTATGACCAATTTCACCGCATTTTCCACATTTTCTTCCACTTGAAGTGGTTGAAGGGGTTGAAACCTTTGCATTTTGACAGGTTCTTGCATTGTGTCCTGTTTCGCCACAATTACCACAAGTCCTACCGCTTGAAGTGGGTGGTGTTGATGGTGCTACGGTAGGGTTCGTGCAAGTCCTTCTATTGTGTCCTACTTCGCCACAATTCTTACAAGTCCTCATCTAAACACCTTCTGTTTGCCATTCGTCAATGAATTTCTTACGGGCTATCGCTCGCTTCAATTTTCTTTGTGCATTCTTATTATCTAATGATACCGATTCCATATATGCGACTTCCAATTGTTGAAGTGTAAATTTTGTAATCAATTCGTTGTCATTATAACTCGTTATGTTGTCATAAGGTTCAGCACCAAATAACTTCTTTTCTTTAGAAATTAAGAAAACGCCTCCGATAACCGCTAAAACGGAAATCGGAAATCGCCACATATTAAATACTTATCGCTCTTATTATCTAAAGTCAATGATTTTCTTCGGGCTTTCCTTTCTTATGACAGGTTTCACAATGAATGTCAATGAAACCATTAGAAAGTGCTAATTTAATCTGCCTCCATGATAAATCATAAAGGTTTCCTTCACCACGATAGCGAATAATGATTTTTTCTTCGGATTGACAATGAGGACAAGAATAATCAACGGAGGATAATAAAAAGTCCTTCTTTTTCTTACGCAATTCTGTTTTTCGCTTGGTATTCTTTGTAATAATTCGCTTCGTGTTTCCTTTGTAATAATTAGGATTGTATTTTTTCATATACTCCTTCTTTCTTTCGGGGTCGGAATAGGGCATATTTAATCCTTGTGGTTTTATCTATCTAAATCTTGACTTCAAGACCCTATGGTGATAACCGAATTTTCCATTGATACCAATAATTGCCTTCCCAACCATCCCAACAAAGAAACCATTGAAAAAAATATACTTCTTCACAATAACTGCAAACAATCTTAGGAATTGATTCTTTATTTTTCAAATCGCCTACAATAACGCCTTCACTACAAGGACAATGTTTCAAAGCATCCCGCCCGTCAATAAAGCCAAAATTCCCGGAACCGCCGCTAAAAGCAATTCCCAACGCATTCTCCGTTCTTCTTTACCTTCGTTTTCAATTTGAAATATGTTTTCCTTTAATTCCGCAATTTTTTCTTCTAAAACGGCTATCCGGGTAATCAGGGGCGGTTGTCCGTTACCTCTCAAAATCGTTTTGTTTAACGAATAAATGTCTTCTTTCAACCTCTTAATTTCAGTTTCAATTCTTGAAATGACTACCTTTGCGTCTTGCGTTTCATCAATAAATGTTTGAAGAATGTAGGCTAAATCCTCCGAGAATTCTTCAACAAGCCTCTCGGCTTCCGTTTTCTTAGTCAAGAAACCACTTCCAAATTAAGTTTTTGTTTCAAGGCTTCTGCCGTTCTAAGAATACAATCAAACCGCCTTTGTGAAATAGATAATAAAAAGGAAATGTTGTCAAGGTTATTTGACGCTGAATCTAAGTCTTTCTCAATTGTCATTTATTCCACATCCAAAACATAATTTTCTGCCGATTTTTCAAACCGTTCACGACAACGAGAACATCTCAATTCTCCATAATTAGGATTATACATACTCACCGCAAGTGGTAATCCGACATCTTCTAATTTTGCTTCATTATCCCATTCATAAGGATAAGTAGTAGTGTAGCCTTTCATTCCGCAATCATCACAAACGACATTAACCGAAACATATTCTTCATCAACAGATGGCGTTCCGTCTAATGAAAGGTTTTGGTGTTCACAATAACAATTAGGGCAATCATCACCTTCTTCTGCATTGAATGTTTCAGCCGCATTTCTTGTGCAAGTATAATCGTAGTGCTTATCCCAACAAGAAGGTTCTCGGCATTCATCATTACACCAAGAATCTTCGCATAATTCACAATACACTAAATCGTTTTTGCATCCACATCTAAAACAAGAACCTTCATTTTCAGCATTCAAACCTGCTTTCTTTAACCGAGAATAATAATCGGGGTGTTCAGCAAGGTGTTCCATAGCGATTTTACGGGCTTCTTTTCTTGATTTCGTGTGTTCCATTTCCACATCGGTTCCCATTTCAATTTCTGCATAACAGGGACACATAGGGGCTTTAGCGGAACAATTCATTTCTCCTTGAATCATGCAAAGACAAGGATTGGATTTTGTAGCACCACAACAACAAGAAGTCTTGCTAAGTTTTCCTTTCTTTGTTTCAGCATCATAACCGAACATCTCTCTCCAATTATCTTCCATTTTTTTACTCGTTTTCGGGTCATAAGCGTAATCGCATTTTTGACAAAAATAGAAAACAAAATCATAAGGATTTTCACCACTTTCCATTTTCTCTTTTTTGAACCCACTACTCCATGTTCTGTTTGTTTTACAATTAGGACAATACATTCTTTTTCCACCTCTTGCCTCAAAGGTTTCAGCGTTCATTTCTTCTAATACTTTTCCTTTGCCTTCACACATTTCGCAATCCACATAGTCTGCGTCTGCGGGGTCTTCTCTTGTAGCAGGGTAATACTTTGTGATAATAATTCCTTCACCTTCACAGTTATTACAAGGAACATAATGAGAGGTATTTTCATATCCGATGTATTCCCAATAATCATCAATTCTTTCATATTCATAGCCTAAATCGGATAATTTTTTAGTCCATTTTTCTTTCGTTTCAGCGTATGATTTACCCCTTTCATAACCATACCACGATTCTTCATTCATAACATTTTCTTCAAAATCCTCATGTAATTTAGGATTGTTTTCTTTGAAATCGTTATAGTATTCTTGTGTTTTTTGAACGAATAATTCACGGTTCGTGTCGTGCAAATTATTCCAATCAATGACTTCAAAATCAGCACCAAACCTTTGAGTCAATGACTTCATCAAATCCTCTTCCGAAATAATGCCTAATTGGACTTTGTTTTCTAATTCTTGAATAACTGATTCTATTTCAGCCCTTTCCATCATGGCATGATTCATCATTGTTTTCGCTACCGCACCTTTTGGTTGTTTTCCCCTATGGATTACACTTGCTTCAAAGTTTTCAGCCTTCATATCCCAATCAAGTTTCACATCGGAATAGCCACGCCTTGTGATACCACAAAAGGAACATTCTTGTTGAAATGTCACGCCATCCTCCGATAAATCCTTGACATAAGCCTCTCCCCAATCATGCGAAGTGCAATAAACAGGGGCGTATGAATCATATTTCATTTCAAATTCACCGTATTCTTGATAATAAGTCATGCGAGGATTCTTAAATCCTATTTCTTCTAATTTCTTCACATAGGTTTTCAACATGGTTTTGAAAATAGGTGCGTCTTTTTCTTCTTTATATGCACCCGACTTTATCCCTTTGTAAATGACACCTTCTATTCCGTTGTGATACTCGCCTCCGTCACCAAACCATTCTGTGTAAAGACGGGTTGATTGAACCCACGACCAAATATCCTTTCTTTTGAAATCTATAACACCACAAAGCAAATACTTGTCTTCCATCAAGAATCTTTTATCACCCACCATATCCCAAACATGAACCAATTCACAAGATTTCATATCGGGTGAAAACTCCATCATAAATGATTCTGCTTCTCTATGTCCGTGAACCCTTTCAAATTCCTCTATGCCGTCTTGATAAGCCGTCAAAACTGCGTTATTATCGCTGAAAATTTCTAAAATTGACTTCCCTTTCCCACTTGCTTCAAAGGTTTCTGCATTCATTTTCTTATCCATCTTATACGCTTCATCATTCCGACTTCGCCTTTCATAGATTTCTAAAGGTTCACTTGAATTAGCGACATAGGCTTGGGCTTCCACT
>Ga0181568_10004220_pt1 | contig 12854 bp, 11 predicted proteins | sample 101ome_20_FD_133758 | JGI IMG/M metagenome (GOLD analysis project Ga0181568, IMG submission 133758) | Coastal salt marsh microbial communities from the Groves Creek Marsh, Skidaway Island, Georgia - 101404AT metaG (megahit assembly) | ecosystem: Environmental > Aquatic > Marine > Intertidal... | reverse complement strand
TCAGTAATGTTAATACTGTACTAGATTTTTTAAATAAAAACAAATATGGATTATCTGTATCATATGATCCTGTTGGTAGATTTAATGTTAACCAACGACAAATATTCATAAAGAACATAGAGCATTTCAAAAATAATATAAGCATGATTTCCATGCAAATGACAAAGCAAAACATTCTTGCAATATTAAATGGTGATGAATATTTTGATTATTTGTACAATAACTTTTTGATTGATTGGGATTCATTTATTCCAGCCATAAATGGTTCGGAAAAGTTAATGCCTAAGGAATCTGAACTACTAGAATTTTATAAACTTCTAGTTACAAAATATCCAAAATGCTTAAACGTAGATCATTTCGTAAATCAAAAAGAACAAAATAAAATGACTTGTACTAGAGGAAATAACCTTACCGTTTTAAAAGATGGCACAATACCACCAGGTTGTTCTAGTAGTTTATTCGTAAGTGATAATGCAAGTAAGACAGAAGATGTTGTCACTAATTTTTTAGATAAATATAATTGCTTTGAATGTGAGTTTTATAAAAGATGTCCGTTAACTTGTTTTGTAAAAGCAAATTATTCAAAAATTGTAGAGGATATTGACGATTGTGTCTTTAAAGAAACTTTCAAATATATCGATAGCATTCATCAATCCCCCGCACGCTGATTGGTCTCTAGCTAATAACATGACATACCTTATGTGTCAGAGTTATTATAAACACTATGGTAAATATGCTGATAGTGTAAATTGGTTACCAGCACCTTATAAATGGAATGTATATACATCATTTGAGGATTGTCTCGAAGGTATTGAACATGCAGATGCATTTATGTTTAGTTCATATGCATGGAATTATTCTATTTGTGATCAGTTGGCAAAATTTATTAAAGAAACATGGCCAGAAAAAATTTGTATTCTAGGTGGTCCACATATTGGCACAAATGAACCAGAATTTCTTGTAAGTAGAAATCATTATGATTTTATTTGTCAGCCAACAAAGCCGGGTGAAATTTTTATAGAAGATTTTATCAATTCATTTATTGAAAATAATGGTAAACCTATTGCTACAGAAATTGCCTGGGAATTAAGATCCAACAAAGGTCGTGTGCATAATATTAGTGAAGAAACATATTCCGTATATGAAGAACATATGGAATATTTAACAGAAATATTAGAATATGCTCGTGTAAGTAAATGTGAACCTTTTATTATAATAGAGACAACTAGAGGCTGTCCTTATAAATGTGTATATTGTGAATGGGGTGGCGGTATCGGAACAAAGATCTATAAAAAAGATCTTAATATTGTAAAGCGAGATATTATGGCCATGAAAAAAGCCGGTTATAGAGATGCATATTTAACCGATGCTAATTTTGGTGTATTTAAGGAACGCGATGTAGAAATATTTAGATTTGGTTATGAAAACAATTTTAATTTAACTGATATATCTACAATGAAATCAAAAGATTTAAACAGAAGAATAGCACTTATCGATGAATGGTTTAATGTTGTTGGTAAAGGATTTGAAACACATTCGCCATCATATAGAGGTACTGATATGTGGGGTGAAACAGAATTTGTTTCAATATTACCAACAGTATCAATTCAGAGTGTATCAGATGAGGCCATGAAAATAGCCAACAGAGTGGATTTATCAAGTGAGGATAAAATTAAATTAGGATTGCACATCAGAAAAAGATGTTCAGAACAAGGTTATCCAGCACCTGCTCTAGAACTTATTCTTGCTATGCCTGGTTCCACCTTAGATGATTTTTATACTGAAATGGAACTAATGTGGAATTTTAAAGCGTTCTCTACTTTTGATCTAGATGGGTGGGCTAATTTTAGACACGATTATATGTTTTTACCAGATTCGGTTTTGAATTCACCAGAATATAAAGCAAAATATAATATTGAAACAGTAGAAGTATTTTCTGATATTGTTGATGAAGATGGTATTGATAATTGGGATAGTCTTTATAAAAACAAAAGAACATATTTTAAAACCATCAGATCTTGTTATTCATTTACTGCAGATGAAATGATGCAAATGTGGATTATGAATCAAGCATCCCCTTGGTTTCTTAAAAATATATACCAATATATTGAAAATGAAATTGATGCAAAAACGTTTGGTAAAATTTGTTGGGATGTATTTACCCAATTAGAAGAATTTAAAAATCTTTGGGATGATGTTTATGATATTTTTAATCCAGAAACACCTCCAAGATCTATTAGAAAACTAAAAGGCCCACCATATGGTGAAGATGCATTTCAGTCATTTAGAGTTGAAGTTATTGAAAATATTTTAAACGATAATGATCTTATGATTAAATCGGAAATTGTAGCTAGATGTTTAATGAAAGAAGCAGCATGACATATAATATCAAAGATATTTACACAAAAGGCTATGTGAAATTATATGAACCAGGTGGTATAGATCTAATTAAATTAGACGAATTCCGTTTATTAAATACAGAAGAACGTACTAGAGATAATGGTGAAAAGGACGTTGATCCTGAACTTAAAAAAAGAATGGAAACATTTGCTTATTATCTTAAAAACAAATATATTGATCCAGAGTGGCCAAATTCAACGTGGAATAAATTCCTAGTATGGGATGGAGTTGATAAAGATAATCAAGGTTGGCATACCGATATGTTTGAAGATTATGATATTTTCTTTTTATATTATTTTGATGATTCAAAAGAAGAAACGGGTGGTTCAATTAACTTTAAGTGGAATAAAAATGAGACTGCATCATATCAACCAAAATCTGGAGATTTATTTATGGTAAGTAATCACAGAGGATTTTGGCATAGAGCAGAATCAACTACTATAACAAGAAGGGTGGCTAGTTTTGACTTTACAACAGACTTTGATGAATAAAAAAGTTGAACTTGGTAGAGAAAGAGATTTATGTGCTGAGTTGTATAATTTATGGATTAGCAAACTTTACGAGTTCCAGGATGAACCCAAAAAATATGAACTTTATATGTCTTTAATTAACAACATGGAACCATATGGTGATATGGTAAAAGAAGAAATTAGAGACATTAACCGACAAATTTGCGAACTTGAAGGTGTCGATGCTATTGAAGATACCGAATATGTACTTGAATGTGAGTATAAATATGGATACTATAAACCTAATATTGAGAGTTGAAGATGGCAGTAAAACAGATATATCCAACTAATATTTACCTAAAGCAATTAGATATTAGTGATGAAAAACTTACAATTATTGAAAATTATTTGCGTGCACAGCATTTAGCATTTACCAGTTCATTAGATAATGATCATAAAGAATACCACGACGGTAATGAAAATATCGTCATCGATGCTATTATTGAAGGTGAATGTCTAGAAATGAAAGAATTGATTGAAGAAGTGAAAAAAGGTTTTCTGGAACTTGCCTATAGTAATGCAAATAATTTTACAGAGTCAAATGAAGATACAATGGCATTAGATGTAGAATTAGATTCTTGTAAAATCAATCTAATGAAAAAAGGTTATCGTCTAGGTATCCATACACATTTTTCTGACGATGCATTTGCTTGTATTTACTTTAATGATGTTCAGGATGATGAAGGTGGAGAGATTTGTCTTTACGATCCTAGATGGCAAAGAAGTTATGCATTTGCTGGATCAAAAATTGAAAAAATTAAATCCAAAAGAGGTCAGCTTTTAATCGCTCCTCAATTTATTTGGCATGAGGTAACACAATATAATGGTACAGATGAAAGACTTACCCTTGTGGTAAATGCACAAGTTGTAAACAGAGGCGATGAGTTAAGAAATAAAAGAACCGAACACACAGTATGAATTTAGAAACCTTTTTTATAAAAGGATATGTTACAGGTTCAATTGATAAATCTGTAAACTTGGAAGAATTTTATGATTATGATTTTTTCCATTGTGAAGATGAAGATGTAACCTGGAATAATCCAGAAGCTGAAGAAAAAATTAGATCACTGCAGAATATGTTTGCAGAACAATATGTCAGCAAAATATTTACGGAATTTGAAAATAAGGCTGTATGTATGTGGGCAGGTGTAGACGGTGGTTCTGCAGAATGGCATAATGATTTTGAAGATGGTGGTGCATTTAATTCGAATGTTTTAATTTATATGGATGATCTAACTCCAGAAAATGGAAATAAAATAGAAGTCCGTAATAGTTTAACGCAAGAAGAAGTAACATTATATCCTAAAAAAAGAGACTTTGTTTGGTTAAATCAACAAAAATGTTATCAACATAAAGCAACACATAAGAGCGGCACTCGTAGAGTTATTAGTTTTGAATATTTGATTCCTACTTTATTATAATGGACCTTATTATTAAACCTACTGAACTGTGTAATTTTAAATGCACGTTTTGTTCATCAACTAAAATATCTGAAGATCATGCTGCAAAGTTAGATCTGTTTAAAATCTATCAATTCTTGGATAGATTTCCTCACACTAAAACTATTATTGTGAATGGTGGAGATCCATTGATGATGGATCCAAAATATTATATGGAAATTATTTCGTTTTTGGAAAAGAATAATTATCCTGCAACCCTATCACTTACTACTAATCTTTGGCCTTTTTATAAAAATCCACATAAATGGATGGAAGTCTTTACACACCATAGAGTAGGTATTGCAACTTCATTTCAATATGGTAATGGAAGATTAAAAGGTGATTATTCAGTATTTACGGAAGATGATTTTTGGAAGTGTTCTGATGCAGTTTTAAAGTATTGTGGTTACAGACCATCATTTATTGCAGTAATCACAGAGGAAAATGAAAATACTGTAATTGATACCGTAAAACTTGCAAAGAAAATGAATGTAGTCTGTAAAGTGAATTATGCCATGGCATCTGGAGATCAAGATGCTCCATATAGACTTTCTAAAATATATGAAAAATATGTTGAAATATGGAAAGCAGGACTTGAAGATTGGGAACATAATACACAACAGATGATGAAAAGGTTACGTGGAGAAGCAACAATATGTCCACAAACACGTACGTGTGATACACATATCAGAACAATACAACCTGAAGGTGATTACTATTCTTGTGGAGCATTTGGTGATGATAAGGATATGGCCATTGATTTTGATAAGGAAATGGCTGGTGAGTTTTTTACACCATTAGCAACAAGTTACGAATTAAATTCCTTAAAACAATCCTGTTATACCTGTCCTATGTTCCAAATATGCAATGGATGTAAAAAGACCATAAAAGATATGAAACAGCATAATATGGTAGAGGAACATTGTTTTCATATGAAACAACTTGCGCCAGATATTATTAAATCTAACAACTTGAATTTAGCAGTTACAGAATACGTTAATGAAAGTATCAATTAACCCATCCTATTTTTGTAATTTTAGATGTGACTTTTGTTATCTGACAAAAGAACAACTGGGTGACACTAAAAGAATAGAATTAAGCCAACTTGAAAATCTATTATCACAAATACCGGATATAGAATATATTGATTTATATGGAGGGGAAATTGGTGCACTAAAGAAAAAATATTTTTATGGATTAAAGGATTCAATCCGTAAATATTATGACGATGAAATAAACATCATTACTAATTTTTCTATGTTACACGATGGCTTTTTTGACGATGATGTATATTTATCTGTATCATATGATTTTGAGGCTAGAGAAAAAAGTGATAAGGTATTTCACAATATGTTAATGTCTCCAGTCAAAATAGCAGTACTTATATTAGCATCACAATCTGTAATTAAAATGGATGTTGATGAAATGATAAATAAATTAAACATCTGCTCATCTATAGATTCTGTAGAGATAAAACCTTATAGTATAAATCAAGCAAACTCACATTCTGTAACACATAAACAATTTGAAGATTTTGTAATTAAATGGCTAGAATCGCCTGTTCCTAAGAAATTTGATTTTATAAACAAAATAAGAATTGAGGAAAGTTATAAAGGCCTTTATAATGCATTTTCTGATGATCACATTTACATAACTCCAAATGGCAAATTTGGTGTTTTAGAATTTGATACAGATGATAAGGAATACTTTTTAGAATTAGATTCATATGACGATTATTTAAAATGGGCTGATAATGAAAAAATAAATTTAAGCCCTATATGTAAATCATGTGATTACCATGGTACGTGTTTAACAGAACACTATCGCTATGTCAAAGACCTAAATAACTCTTGTAACGGATATAAAGGATTGTTGGACTATTATGCAAGAATGGAAAATTAGACAAGAGCTATATCACAGATTAAATAAAGATCATGATGACGACCTAAACAGAATAGATTTTATATACAATGAAGAAAATGTTGAATGGGATGCACTAAGACACTTTGAAGAAAAAGTACCGGATTGGTTATATCCAGCAAAATCATATTTTGTAGCATTTTGTTATGCATACTGGATTAGTGTAGATTTTAATGAAGATTTTTGGACCTTGTTAAGAGATCCAATGTTACTAGCAGGTAACGATCCATTCTTTAAAACATATGACGAGGATCCAGCAGTTTATAATTTATTATTTGATTATATACAATTTCCAATTCCTATGGAAGGAATGGTGCCCGATGTGAGAAAATATTATGAAAAAGAGTTCTACGACATTTGAATTAGGCATAAACAAATGTTGGCCAACAGATGTGATGATTGATGAATTTACTGTTACCGAGGATTTGGTACAGGAAAGTCTACAAAACATAACAGACAGCATTGAAAAATTATCATTAAATTATTTTGACAAATATTTAAATGAAACACTTGGCCATGGTTTATCACATTATAATGATCATAAATTAAAGGCCTGGGTAAATAGATATTCCAAAGATGAAAGTATGGAATATCATACTCACTCGGGTTCCTGGTTATCTGCTATATTTTATTTAATAACAAGTAATGATGGTGAATTGGTGTTATATGATCCAAGACACTTTGCATCACGTGGTTATGATTTATCATTTAGGAAATTATTTGAATCAAAAATATACAAGCCAGTAGAAGGTCAAGTAATTATATTTCCGAGTTTTTTATATCACTCGGTCAGACCAACAAGTAATTTTAGATTATGTGTACCAGTTGATTTATTCTTATTTACAGAATAATAGCTTCTACCGTATTAAATACTGCATCTTCAAGTGATACTGCAAATGACCATGCATTCTTGTCATTATTTGCAACAGCAACACCATCAATCGATGGTACAAGTCTATCACCTTTTTTCACATTACCAGAAATTTTAACTTTAACCCTACCTTTAAGAGCAACAGGTACAACATATTCACCACTACCTGCGGTTAAATCTTGGTTCATGAGAATGGCTGGTTTTTCAGAAACAACTCCGATAACAGAATAAGCATTTAGGTAATCACCCTTTGTAATTTCCTTCGAGCCGCCAACTGCAACTACCGTACCAACTTCAAGTTCTTCATCACAAAGATAATTTTCTGCCAAGTCAGCCCATTTTGCTCTTAATGCAGTACCGATAAAATCAATAGCATACATTGCGCGCCATTCTCTATTAGAGGCACCAACCGTATGACTTGTATATGCTCCAGTAGGATGACTCCAACCATGGTTACTGTCAAAGACTGGCATAATATCTCTGGTCAGAAAACGTTGAGCAGAATCGAACCAAGCAACAGGATCATTATTGTGATTAAATAATAATCTCTTACCTGGTTTACCTGGGAAATATTGACCAGATGCATCAGCAGATTCCTCTGTAATTGACCATTCATCAAAAATCAGTCTGTCTGATTCTAAATCAATTTGATTAAATGTTGCATACTTATAACTAATACTGTCACCACGTAACCGAACAATCGTTGCAGAATCAATATATGCACTATCAACTGAAAGATGAGAAATGTAAGCACTATCTACTCTTAAAAAGTTTGCAGTAATACTATCTGCATGAATATCGCCACCATATATGCTATCAAAATTCAATGTGTTAATATATGCACTTTCTGCTCTAATTGCATTAAAGTCTGCACTGTCAACACTCATATATTTAAATCCAGCACTATCTCCAAGTACTGTTTGTAATTGTGAATCCAGAAAATTGATAACGCTCACTACATTCGAATCTGTATTATTAGCAGCAAATCTAGGATTAAAATCATCTAGGTCGCCAATATAATCCGACATGGCATTTGTCTTTTGAACAAATGTGCCTAGTGAATTAGTTAAATCTACAAGAATTTTACGAGCCATTACAATCTCTCTACTATTTGGTTAAGCATTTCTTTTATATCTTGCACATCTTTTTTCAGTTCATCTATTTCTTTTTCTTTTTCTTTCCGTAGCATCTTAGCTTTCTTTGCTTTTTCTATGGTTGCATTATCCATATTTAAAATAGCATTATTTCTAAGATCTCTTATAAGGGTCGATGAACCTTCTACTCTTGCATATCTTCTCATTATACCGCCAGTGCAATAATTCTAAGATCTCTAAATGTTGGCACCTTGGCCGCATTAGTAGATTTCATTACAATTTTCAAAGTGAATTTAGTGAATGCACTACTTAATCCGCTTTGACCTCCGATTAAATATTCATATTCTCTAAAGATGTTTGGATTCTCATCTGTAGGTAAAGTTGTTTCTGGAGCAATATAAACCCAATTAGTGTCCTCAAAAGCCACATCTTCCTCAACTGCTTTATAATAAAGATCAAATGCTGCTTCTTGAGGTACGTTAGCACCAAGTAATACCTTTAATCCAATTGCTGCATTTTCCAAAGTTACAGGACGTACGATGTGTTTTGCAACGTGTGAACCACCAGTAGGATCTGTTTCGTCTGCATAGTTAATTGGTAAGTTTCTATTACCAGCCAATACTCCAAGTGATCCAGCGGAATCCTGATAATCAATATTATTATGAATCATCCACAATGATGATCTTTGCATATCCAGTACTGGACTCACATTAGGATCAGTGGTAGTTAAATTAACTGTAATTGTAGCAGATCTTGAACCACTCATTTCAGCAACTTCTTGACCTCTATTTGCCACCATTTTTACAACAGAGAATGAATTATTTTCTCTCATATCCAAATCTATATCTGTAGCATCTTTTAGGTATGGAGTTTCAGAACCAGCAAGTGATTTACCAGAAGTAAATTTACCAGTAATACTTAAATTGGTCGATTGTGGAACCAAATTTTCAATAAATGGTACTGCAGTTTCAAACATATAATTTCTAGATGCCAGAACATTGTCACCACCAAAACTGAATGCACTACTACTTCCGTTTGTAGCTCCAGCATTAAACTTGAAACTATTTTCATCAAGAGCAATAACATTACGATTACCTAAAATATCTGTTCCAAGAATACCACCACCGTAGTTAGTAGCAGAATCCAAACCACCAAAAGTTACAATATCTCCAGAATCAAATCCGTGGTTTGCCTGATTTACTGTAACCACCTTTGAACTACCTGCAATGGTAAATGGATTGCTTGTTAATAACTGTTGTGGTACATCAGTATTTTCTAGCACAACAGTTGCAGATGCATTAAAGTTGGCTTTATAAACCTGGAACATTAAATCTTTTGTTTGAGCAGGTTCCCAAGTTGATGCATTTTGTGATTTGAATAATGAACCAAGAGTAGGTTGTTTTGTAACCTTTTTAGCAGTTGAATTCAAAATAAACTGTTCTGTTTCTGCAATATAAACATTATATCTTGTTGATTCTGCTTTTAGAACAATTGCATATTCAGTAAAAGGTAACAGATATGCTGGCTCATCAAATACAAAGTCTGTACCAACAGATGCATCTGAAGATGTATTAACAGATGATGGTGGTAAGAATTTTACTGTACCTGGTACAGTTGTATCAGAAGAAGGTTGTCCGTTAACCATTGGTCTGATTTCGCACGATACCGGTACTGTCCCATCCTTACTCTGGAAGAATACCCTTACCTTAGTAATGAAAATACCATTATCTTCATCCACAAAGAATGATTGCGCCAATGGATCAAATTGCATCGTGTGTGTTCTAGATGTACCAGCAACAGTAATAACACGTGTTGATAAAATATCCCTTTGACGAGTTTCTAAAACACCAGTTGATGTAAATTGTGCAGTTGCAATTGAAATTGCATCATCATCATTATTTACAGAAATGTCCATAAGTTTAAATTCTCTTTGGCCAGTTCTGAATCTCTTTGCAGTTGAGTTAGGAATAAAGAATGATCCTTCAACTTCACCTTGAGCATTACTGTATAGTGCTGAAGGTGTTTCTGGGTGTTGTGTAGCATTATTATATTTGCTACCATAATCATTTGGTTGTGTTGCCATTCTTTGGAATGTTTCAGAACGGACCCAGTTATCAACTCTTTGTCCATCAAAGTAGGCCCACATTCTAACATTAGGTGCAATACCTTCTGCCTTGAACCAAACCTTTCTGGATCTCATGAATGGAATAAGAGCAACGTTCACTACACGATCACCAATTTGTTCTCTTACAATTTCATCTCTCACTACAGTATCGGTTACTACCGTTCTTGTAGCTCTATTACCCTGTCTTTGCCAACCAGTATCTGTTGAAGCTAGTGTTTGCCCCACTCTCAGATTATTAACTCTATTACCTTGCCAGTTCCAGTTCCAGTTATTCCAAAGTAATGCTTGTCTTGTATCTAAACGAGTACCACCATTGATAACTCTATTTGCTACATAAACAACTTCCTTCCAGTTATCAGAACCTGGTGAAAGGTTAATAATGCCTCTATTTGTGATAACTGCAAATGGGTTAATATTTTCGGTACCAGATACCAAAGGTTGATCAATGTATAATGCATCGGTATGTGCAATATATACGTTATCACCTTTCAGAATTGCATTTGTAGAAAGTGAGGAATCATATTTTAAATTGATTGATTCTTCATTAAAGATAGGTCTTAAAATTTGTTCTCTAGGATCAATAGAAGCACTATATTCAGTGTTTTGTGTATCTGAAGCAACATGATCACTAAAATTATCAACTAGGAAACCAGATTTTGTTCTATCATTGCCAATGGAATCAAATACAGCAAATGTAGCAGCATCATTTTCCAAAAGGCTTAATGTTGTAAATTCTTCCAGATTTTCAATTCTTTGTTCGAGTTTGGCAATATCCCGCATAGTGAAACCTTTGGCTTCAATATTTTGGATTGTTAAATCTGTAGCATCTGTAGTGCCAGGATTGAATTTAACATTATATAATTCCAAACTGTTTGCTGGAATTGGAGGATATTGTGGATTTAGTGACGGTGTACCATTCAGCAATAAAATATTTGCTTGTTCATCAATTACAAGTTTATCAAATCTTGGTAAATAATATTCGGTATCAGCAGTAATAAGACTTGTATTGATAGGAACTTCATTCACTCTAGCAGTAGAAGCACTGAAATTAGAATTTGTATCGTCCTTACGTGATCTAAAATCTAGTACATCATATAAAGGAACGTCGGTACCGTTACCTAATGTATGAATAGGAATATCACCATAATCAATACCACCGTATGAACTAGCGGCAAAGTAATGTCCGTTTGGTGAATGTGTAAAGTAATTAAATCTTACAAAAACATTACCACTTGGTACTGCAGCATTACCTTTTAGGAGAAGTCTTCCAGTTTCATAGAAATTATCTCTTGCACCCTTATCGAGAATAAAATCATTTGTAAGGTCTGCACCATTAGAATCAATTGCTCTAATTCTAGTAACATCGTAAATATCAGCCTTACCTAAATCAATATATCTAGCGCCACTTGATGGTGTTGTAATAGTAGTTGTTCTAGTGGTATTTGTAAGTGTTTTTGTTCTTAAAATACCATCCTTTAAAACATGAACCAAGGCTTCAATTGAAGTGCTTGTAGGTCCACCGGTAATGGAAGCAGAATTTGTACCAACACCAGTAATTGAAGTAGGAGTAAATGTTGCACCCCCACCACCTACCGCTGCAAAGATCCATTGTGTTGATGTTGAATAAACTTCATTTGCGCCAAGTGTTGGTAATGAAGCATTACCAGCACCATCAGTTGTCGCAGTCACACGTCTTTGTGTTGTAAGACTAACATCTGTAATTGTTTTTACGCGTTCCTGTGGGAATGGGAATAACAGATTATTATTAACTGTATTCTTTTGTACTGCAATGCTATTTTCTAAAACCAAATCAAAATACTGATCTGAACTTGTACCAATTGATTTTGCATCTCTGAAGTTTTGGCCAGAGTTCATCTTAACATCCATTAGATAAAATCTGTAATTAGCGCCATCTTCTTCTACTGCTTTAACTCTACAAGTACCGATGGTTGAACCACCGTATGTTATAGCATTACGGATATTTTGTAATTCAAATGTATCTACGTTTGGTAAACCAGCAAATGTTGCAGATAAAACATAGTTACCATATGAAGCCGCTACAGGTTCGGCATTTAATGTTGTTGTGGTAAGTGCTTTATCAACGTCAATTTTAACTGGAGATCCTTTTGATGCTCTATAACCATTTACATAAGCAATACCTGCACTTACATCCATGATAAGTTTTGTGTTATCGGAATCGTGTTCATCAAATTCAATTTTAAATGCTTGCTTAATAAAATCACCATTGATTTCTTTTGTCCTAAGAGCATTAAAATCTCTAATTTTATTATAATCTTCTGCTCCTGTTACGGCTTCAATTAAAATACCGTTTCTAATTTTACCAAAATAAACAAATGTATCTGCAGAATCAACTTCTGATTTAAGAGCAAGTGTTAATCTAATTCTATATCTGTCAGCGCCAGGGGCTGTAAGGTTAGGTAATAATCCTTGATTATCATAAAGTGCAGTTGTATCATCTACCGTAACAACATCTTG
>Ga0181568_10004217_pt1 | contig 12858 bp, 11 predicted proteins | sample 101ome_20_FD_133758 | JGI IMG/M metagenome (GOLD analysis project Ga0181568, IMG submission 133758) | Coastal salt marsh microbial communities from the Groves Creek Marsh, Skidaway Island, Georgia - 101404AT metaG (megahit assembly) | ecosystem: Environmental > Aquatic > Marine > Intertidal... | reverse complement strand
TGGATCTGTATTGTCTGCTGACCCTGAATTAACTTCTTTAACTTTAGTCACCACTTCGCTAGCTGCTGCTGCAGGCGGAGTTGCAGCTGCTTTCTTTTCTAATCTACTGTACAAAAATTTTGACTTAACTATGTTCATGAATGGAGTTTTGGGAGGATTGGTAGGAATCACAGCGGGTGCAGATCAAATGAGTCCCACCGATGCCATCCTTATCGGATTGATTGCAGGGATTATTGTGGTATTGGGTATCGCATTAATTGATAAACTCAAATTGGACGATCCTGTTGGGGCTGTTGCAGTTCACCTGATCTGTGGTATTTGGGGAACTTTAGCTGTAGGTATCTTCGGAGCTATGGCTGGATTTGATCAGTTTTTAGTTCAACTAATTGGAGTTGGAATTGTTGGTGCTTTTTGTGTTGCAACATCCTTCATTATACTTTTCATTGTCAAGGCTTCAACTGGACTGAGAGTTGACAAAGAAGAAGAAATAAATGGTTTAGACCTTTCAGAACACGGAATGGAAGCATACGCTGACTTTAGGATCAACGAAGGTTAATCACATACACTATTCAATGAGAAAAAGCCTCCATCCATCGGAGGCTTTTTTGCTTATATTCAATTAAAATTTAAGAATCTATTGCTCTGAGCAGTCGAATTCCTATTTTTGAAAAAACATTTACATGAAACAGATCACTTTGCTGATGTACTGCTCTGACCAGAAAGGAATCATTGCAGCAGTGACTAACTTCATTCACCAAAGCGAAGGTAATATCACCTATATTGACCAATATGTAGATCGACCAAATACCGCATTTTTTATGCGTATAGAATGCGATTTAAACGGGAATGATTTCAATTTTCAAAATTTTAAAGATCAATTTCACAAAGAATTGGGTGTTCGTTTTTCCCTCCACTGTGATTTTTATCTTAAAAACCAAAAACCAAAAATGGCAGTTTTTGTCTCCAAATATGACCATTGTCTATACGACATACTAGCTAAGCAACAATCTGGTGAATTGGCCTCCGAAATTCCATTTATTCTGAGTAATCATCCTGATCTTGAAATCATAGCCAAACGTTTTGACATTCCTTTTTACTGTATCCCTGTAAATAAATCCAATAAAGCCGAGGCAGAGGGAAAACAATTGGCATTACTTAAAGAGCATCAAGTTGATTTTATTGTATTGGCTCGATATATGCAGATTGTATCTCCTAAACTCATTGACCACTACACACACAAAATCATCAATATTCACCATTCTTTTTTACCTGCTTTTCCTGGAGCCAAGCCTTACCATTCAGCCTTTGCCCGAGGTGTAAAAATCATTGGTGCCACTAGTCACTATGTCACTGATGAGTTAGATGCAGGTCCCATCATTGAGCAAGATATAGCACGGGTAACTCACTTAAATTCAATTGCCGATTTTATTGAAAAAGGAAGAGATTTGGAACGAATTGTATTACTTCGTGCCCTTAAATTGCATGTCAACAGAAAAGTAATGGTTTATGGCAACAAAACAGTTGTTTTTTCTTAATTCTAATCATTCAAGAATATAAGCATCCCATCATTAAATTTTTTGGGCTTTTCTATATTGACTACATGCCCACACTCTTCTAATACCAACAGTTGTGATAAAGGGTGGTTTTCTATTACTTTTCGTACAGATGGCAGAAACATATAATCTTGATCTCCCATAATGTATAGCGTGGGAATATCAATAGAAACTTTTCTGAAGATCTTCAGCTTAGGTATAATCTCTGAAGTGAGTTTAAACCAACGAATAAACTCTTTTTGATAGAGTTTTTTCGCTTCACTAATAAATAAAATTCTTGATTCTCTATGGTTTTTATTGGGCATTATGATAAATGCAAAGAATCTGTAAAGCCACATATAAGGTAAAACAGATTTGGTGGCATTGCCAAAGTACATAAGTATTCTGGATCTTAAATTTAACTCTAATATTGCTCCTCCCATAATCATCTTGTTCACACGCTTGGGTTGCATTTCGGCCAGCTGACGGATCAAAATGGTGCCCAAAGAAATCCCTACAAAATGTGACTTTTCAATTTTTAAATGATTCATTACCTCAAAAATATCATTGGTTATTGATTCAAAAGAGTACTTGTTTTTAAAAGGATTTTGGATCAAACCTTGAGAAGCACCATGCCCCCTAAGGTCGATGAGTAAAAGATTGAAATATTTTGAAAAAAAACGAATTTGCTTAAACCAAATTGCACTACTCCCACCTGCACCATGAATGAAAGTAATCCATCCTGCGCGCTCATTTTTCGCCCTGTAAATATTATGATACAGCATTAAATAATTCCTTTTTGACTAAGGTGAAAAGCCATTTGTTGTTGCAGATCTCTTGAAACCTTTCCTGCTGCTTGATCAAAATCACTTCTGTTAGAAGCGTAAATGATGCCTCTGGAAGAGTTGACCAACAAACCACATGTGTCATTCAGGCCGTTTGTTGCAACCTCCTCTAGACTCCCTCCTTGAGCCCCTACTCCCGGGATCAACAAAAAAGAGTCAGGGACCAATGTTCTTATTTTTTTTAATGCTTGTGCTTTGGTCGCTCCTACCACGTACATCAATCGATTAGCATTTTGCCATTTTTTTGATCGCTCAATAACCTGTTCGTACAAAGGTATACCCTCTGAATTTAGTAATTGAAAATCTGAAGCGCCTTCATTCGAAGTCAAGGCTAACAGTATGGTATGCTTCCCCTCATACGACAAAAAAGGTTCAACAGAATCTTTACCCATATAGGGTGCAATTGTAACCGAATCAAATTCAAATTGTTTAAAATAGGTCTTAGCATATTGCTCAGATGTATTTCCTATATCTGCTCTTTTGGCATCAGCTATGGTAAATATTTCAGGATAATTTTTATTTAAAAAATCCATTATTTTTTCTAGGGATTTCCACCCATCTAATCCATTTGCTTCAAAAAAAGCAATGTTGGGTTTATAGGCAACACAGTAGGGTGCGGTGGCTTCGATAATTCTCTTACAGAAAGTGAAAATGGAATCCGGTTCATCTTTCAAATCCAATGGTATTCGATCATGATCAACATCCAAGCCGACACACAAAAAAGATTTTTTGCGTTTGATCTGCTCTAAAAGTAATGACTGCATCATAGGGTCTCTCCTGCCTCCTTCAATTTTTGAGTGTTCTGATAAAGTTTGAGTTCATCGACCAATTTCTGAATGTCACCATTGATGATATTTTGAAGGTCGTATAGAGTCAAACCAATACGATGATCTGTTACCCTACCTTGTGGATAATTGTAGGTTCGAATCTTTGCGGAACGATCTCCTGAAGAAACCAGTGAATTTCTCTTTTCGGAATCTTGATCTAATTTTTTTTGTAGTTCCAATTCATAAAGTCGGGAGCGCAATACCTTTAGAGCTTTTTCTTTGTTTTTGTGTTGAGATTTTTGATCTTGACATTGGGCAACGATTCCTGTTGGTTCGTGGGTTAGTCTCACTGCAGAATAAGTTGTATTGACCGACTGCCCCCCCGGACCAGAAGAGCAAAAATAATCCACCCTTACATCGTTCATGTTAATTTCAACATCAAACTCCTCGGCCTCGGGTAAAACCATAACGGTGGCTGCTGAGGTATGAACCCTACCCTGAGTTTCAGTTTGAGGCACTCGCTGCACCCTATGTACCCCTGATTCGTATTTCATCGTTCCATAAACCTCCTCTCCAGAAACTTCAAAAATAACCTCTTTGAATCCTCCTGCAGTTCCTTCATTAGCATCGACAAAACTAACTTTCCATTCTTGATCTTGACAGTATTTTGTGTACATTCGATAAAGATCACCTGCAAAAATACTCGCCTCGTCGCCTCCTGTTCCAGCTCTAATTTCAACAACTATATTTTTCTGATCTTCGGGATCTTTGGGAATTAACAATAACCTAATTTCCTCCTCTAAATGTGGAAGTTGTTCTCTGGCTTCTTCCAATTGGATTTTTGCCATATCAATCATTTCTATATCCGACTCCTCTTTGATCATTGTCTCCGCCTCCTCAATATTGGCTATAATGGATTTATAGTCCTCTGCCTTGGCAACAATTCTGTTCAAATCCTTATATTCTCTATTGAGCTGAATATATCGCTTTTGGTCTGCGATTACAGCTGGCTGAATAATTAAATCAGATACTTCGATAAATCTTTGTTGAACAATCTCTAGTTTTTCTATCATTTTGAAAAAGCAGTGTAGAACACAAATTTAAAGTTTTAAAAACTATCTTTCAAGTTTCTTAAAATTCAACTGATATTTAATAATTATTTCATCTTTCATTTTCCGTAACATAAAGGAGGGCAAAGGAACTTCAAAATCAGAGAGGATTAAATTAAAACTGCCCTCTAACAGAAGATTATTTTGCTTTACAGAGCTTTTTGCAGTTATATTTTTAAGCAATTCAATTCCGTGGAAACTTAATTCGCCATCAAATTTTGCCTCATTGTCTTTCCATTGGATCTCTTCGGAAAAAAATTCAATTTTAGGGAATTTTAAAACCTCTAAGATTTCAAGCGCATTATTATCCCTATTACTGTTTTTACTGTCAAAATCCCTTATATACATTGCAATAGCTATTTTTTGAAAAACATCTTCATTTCGGATCAGTAAACCCTTTACGTTTTGATTGGTTCCCGACCAATCATGTAAAAAATGAGATGCCTCATAGGTGATGAATGAATTTTCAGAATCTAATATCCATCTATCCTGCGCTTGAGATATACAGGAAAAAATTATTAAAATCCAAAACGACAATCTTTTCATAAGTCTAAAATTTAAATACCAATACAGCAGAAGCATAACTTGCAAAAGTAGTATAGGCGGCATACTTGTGCCAATCTCTGTCCTCCTTTGACCAGGCATTGGTGGCGATCATTCCTGAAAAATGTAGATATGCTAGCCATTTGTGAGCTTTAATGGAATTTAAGCCTTTCATTTTTTTTTTGACCAAGGGTGGAGGAGCGAAGAGAGAAAGTCCAGCACCGATAAAATACGATGCGGTAACGCATTGTCCCAAAGTTTTGTGTGCATCATAAAGTTCATAATCACCATTATACAACCTTCCCCCCATAATTCCCTGAGCCAGCATTCCTGCAAGAGTCAAATATCCAATGATCTGATGAGATTTAAGCATAACATTTCTGACCTTCAGCTCCTTCTCCCTCTGCTCAATAGAAAGTTTTGAAATACCGGTTTTACGAAAAAGACCGTTTTTCCCCCATAAAAGAGATTGGGTAAAAATCATTTTTTGCGGTAATAATTCTTCCTCCATCGTCATTTCTTGCTCAAATAAACTCTCAAATAATGCATCACGCTCTTGAGCGACAACGGCTTGGAAAATAAAAAGACTAAGAAAAATAATTTTTTTCATCAAATTTATCACACAAAGGATTACTAAGATAAATTATTAATACTGAAAAATACCTTCAGCAGAATGGATCGTCAACTTTTTTTCATCGGCAGCTTCGACCCTACCAACGACAAGGGCTTCAATATTGAATGACTTGGCAATTTCAATCACTTTATGCGCATGGGATTCGGACAAATAAATTTCCATTCGATGACCCATATTAAAGACTTCGTACATTTCTCTCCAACTAGTTCCCGATTCTTTTTGGATCATTTCAAACAATGGAGGACAAACAAAAAGATTGTCTTTGATTATGTGCAGATTGTCAACAAAATGTAAAATTTTAGTTTGTGCCCCTCCACTACAATGGACCATACCATGAATCATTGATCGGTCCATGGTTTCCAAAATCGTCTTAATAACGGGAGCATAGGTTCTTGTGGGAGATAAAACCAATTTACCAACATCTAAAACCGTATCGGTTGGATCTGTTAATGATTTTGAGCCAGAATAAATAAGATCATCAGGCAACTCATTGTCAAAGGTTTCAGGATATTTTTTTTTTATAGCAGCATTAAACACATCGTGCCTTGCAGAGGTAAGACCATTACTTCCCATTCCCCCGTTGTATTGATCTTCATAGGTAGCCTGGCCAAAAGAGGCCAGCCCAACAATCACATCTCCAGCTTGAATGTTTGAATTATCAATAACTTCATTTCTTTTGATTCTGGCAATAACGGTTGAATCAACGATGATAGTCTTTACCAAATCTCCTACATCGGCAGTTTCTCCTCCGGTACTATGAATTTTCACACCCAGCTGAGCTAAATTGGTCAATAATTCTTCAGTACCATTTATAATAGCAGCAAGTACCTCTGCGGGAATTTTATTTTTGTTTCTGCCAATTGTTGATGATAGCAAGATATCATTAGTCACCCCAACACAAAGCAGATCATCTATGTTCATTATTAAGGCATCTTGGGCGATGCCTTTCCAAACCGACAAATCTCCGGTTTCTCTCCAATAAGCATAAGCAAGAGAACTTTTGGTGCCTGCCCCATCGGCGTGCATGACCAAACAGTAATCCTCACTATCAGTCAAAAAATCAGGTACAATTTTACAAAAAGCCTTGGGGAAAAGCCCTTTGTCAAGATTTTTAATAGCGTTATGAACGTCTTCTTTTTGAGATGAAACTCCCCTAAGCTTATACCTCTTGTCAATCATTGTTTTGATTAGAATTCAAATTTAATACTATTCCACTAATCCATTAGGATTGAATACTTTTTTATCAGCGATAAAATAAAAGTTCACGGTATTTGGCTAAGGGCCATAAATCATCATCTACAACCAACTCTAACTTATCACAATGATATCTTATATCATTTAAAAAAGGTAAAACTTTTTCACAGTATGCATATGCTTTTTTGTATTCATCTTCAATTTCATTCAAAGACTTTCGAGTATCAACCATTTGAATTATACCTTTATTGATTTCATCAATATGTCCGGAAATACGTTCTATTATTTTTAATTGTACCCCTGCATATTTTTGGTAGTTCTTACCGTAAATTTCCTTTAAGCTTTTTACGTTTTCAATCAATATATTTTGAAATTTAATGGCGGTTGGGATGATATGATTACGAGCAATGTCTCCCAAAGACCTTGACTCAATTTGAATCCGCATGGTATATTCCTTCAGATCGACGATATATCTTGCTTTCACTTCTCGCTCTGAGAGCACATTTGTTTGTTCAAAAAGTGTGATACTTTTTTTGGATACATACTCTGTCAGGGCCTCCGGAGTGTTTTGAATATGACTCAGCCCGCGCTTTTTTGCCTCTTTTACCCACGACTCACTATATCCATCTCCTTCGAAAAGGATATTATTTATGCCTTTTAAATTGTCTCTCAGAGCATTAAAAATCGCATCGTCTTTTTTCATATCCTTTTCTTCGATCAAATTATCGACCTCCTTAGCAAATTTTTCTAACTGCTGTGCAACTGCTGCATTGAGAACCGTAACGGATTTGGCACAATTAGATTTGGATCCTACTGCTCTGAATTCAAATTTATTTCCTGTAAAAGCAAATGGAGACGTTCGATTTCTATCTGTATTATCCAACAAGATTTCTGGTATTTTACCAATGACATTGAGTTTGAGGTCTGTTTTCTCCTCTGGAGAGAGTTTTCCCTTGGAAACATTTTCCAAGTCATCTAAAACAGCAGTTAATTGTTTTCCAATAAAAACAGATAGGATAGCTGGGGGAGCTTCATTGGAACCCAACCTCAAGTCATTACTCGCACTAGCAATAGAAGCCCTAATAAGGGCTTCATGAGACAATACAGCAGCAATAGTATTGATAAAAAAGGTTAAGAACTGAAGGTTGCTCATGGGTGTTTTACCGGGACTCAATAAGTTGACTCCCGTATTGGTAGATAGAGACCAATTATTGTGTTTCCCCGATCCATTGATTCCTTCAAATGGTTTTTCGTGAAACAATACAATAAAATCATGTTTTGATGCTATTTTATGCATTAAATCCATAACCAATGAATTATGATCAACCGACAAATTAGCTTCTTCAAAAATCGGCGCCAATTCGAACTGACCGGGTGCAACTTCATTATGGCGGGTTTTCAATGGAATGCCTAATTGAATGGCTGTATGTTCGAGTTCTTGCATGTAGGCAATCACTCTTGGGGGGATGGAACCGAAATAATGATCGTCTAATTGTTGTCCTTTGGAGGGTTGATGACCAAAAAGTGTTCTACCTGTTATGATCAAATCGGGACGGGAAGAAGCTAACGCCCTGTCAACCAAGAAATACTCCTGTTCCCAACCTAAAGTGGCATTTACTTTGGTTACATTTTTATCAAAATATTTACAAATTTCCGTAGCTGCATTGTCAAGGGTCTGAATGGACTTTAGCAATGGGGTTTTATAATCTAATGCCTCTCCAGTGTAAGAAACAAAAATTGTCGGGATACAAAGGGTTTTTCCCAAAATAAAGGCAGGAGAAGTAGGGTCCCAAGCAGTATAACCTCTAGCTTCAAAAGTATTTCTAATTCCTCCACTTGGAAAGCTAGATGCATCTGGTTCTTGCTGTACCAATTGGCTGCCATCAAAATTTTCCATTGGTTTTCCTGAGAATTGCAAATCAAAAAAAGCATCGTGTTTTTCGGCTGTACCTCCAGTCAACGGTTGAAACCAATGAGTGTAATGGGTGGCTCCTTTAGACAGAGCCCATGCTTTTAGTGAAGCGGCAATTTGATCAGCATAAGATCGACTAATCTTTGAACCCTTATTAACCGAGAGGGCTATCTGATTGAACGCATCTTTATTAACGAATTGTTCTAACACTTCATCTGTAAATACACTGCTGGCAAATAACGAAGAATATTTTTGATCGTTTTGAAAAGATTTGGGTTGTTTGTAAAAAAGATTTTCTAAACTTTTTTTTCTTAGGTAATTCATTAGCTAAGTCCTATAGAAACTAAAACAAAGATAATTTATAAATGAAAAAATTCAGATAAGTCTCTATAAAATTTGCAAAATTGAAAATTTACCCCCCTAAAAATTAGGGTGTTCATAAAAATGAATTATGATTTTTATAATTGGCAATGTAAAAAGGGGTGGTATTGTTAAGAAATTTTACTTTTACTAAATTCTAACAAAAAATATAATATATGAATAAGTCTAAATTGGAATATATCTGGCTGGACGGTTATGAGCCGACTGCCAGTTTACGTAGCAAAACAAAAATTGTAAGTGATTTTGGCGGTACGTTAAAAGACTGCCCCTTATGGTCATTTGATGGTTCCTCAACTCGACAAGCTGAAGGAAATTCTTCAGATTGTCTTTTAAAACCTGTTGCAATTTATCCCGATCCTGATCGAAAAAATGGATACTTAGTTATGACAGAGGTTTTGAATGCTGATGGAACACCTCATGTTTCTAATGGAAGAGCTACTATTGATGATGACGATAACGATTTCTGGTTTGGATTTGAACAAGAGTATTTTTTATGGGACCCAGAAACTAACCTTCCACTTGGTTTTCCAAAAGACCAAACACCACAAGGTCAATTTTATTGTTCTGCGGGGGCAAAAAATGCTTTTGGAAGAGAAATGATAGAAGAACATTTGGAGCAATGCATAGAAGCAGGTATCAATGTCGAAGGTATTAATGCAGAAGTAGCATCAGGACAGTGGGAGTACCAGTGTTTTTCAAAAGGAGCAAAAGAAGCTGGAGACCAAATGTGGATTTCCAGATATCTTTTGGAACGTTTGGGTGAAAAATATGGGCTTGCCATCAACTGGCACCCAAAACCTCTTGGAGCTACTGATTGGAATGGTTCGGGTATGCATGCTAACTTTTCCAACGAAACTCTTAGAACTTGTGGTTCCAAAGAAACCTACGAAAAAATATGTGAGGCTTTCCGACCTGTCGTAAAAGAGCACATTGATGTTTACGGAGCTGATAATGACCAGAGGCTTACCGGAGACCATGAAACACAATCAATCGATCAATTTAGTTACGGTGTTTCTGATCGTGGAGCTTCTATAAGAATTCCCATTATGACAGTAGAAAATGGATGGAAAGGTTGGTTAGAAGACAGAAGGCCTGCTTCCAATGGTGATCCATACAAAATTGCAAGTAGAATTATTAAAACTGTTAAGTCAGCTGCTGTTTAATACTAATTAATTTAAAAGTTGAATTATTAGTTACGTAAAATCCCGCCATTTAGGTGGGATTTTTTTTACATAAATAAAGGAAATATAAATATTATATAAAGCGTAATCAATACTAGACCATGGATCCAACCTAAATTGTCCCTTTTTGGAAAAAACACCAAGGGAAGTACCAAAAAAGAAATACCTAACATCCACCATATATCATTTTTTAATAATCCTGGGTCTTGAATCTCAACAGGATGGATCATTGAGGTAATACCCATAACAGCTAGAATGTTAAAAATATTTGAACCAATAAGATTCCCAATAGAAATGGCTTTTTCTTTATTTATTATAGCGATAACTGAGGCCGAAAGCTCTGGTATACTGGTTCCTACAGAAACTATAGAAATACTGATAATCCTCTCACTCACACCCAAATTTTTAGCTAGACTCACTGCTCCCTTTATCAAAGTCTCTGAGCCCAACCATAAAGAAAATCCACCCAATAAAAAATAAGTTATTGTCTTGGAAATTACCAAAATCTCATCTTCTTCAAGAGGTTGATCTAAAATCGATTTCTTTTGAAACTTAATTAAATAGACCATTAAACATAGGAGCAAGATGAACAATACGGTTCCCTCATAGGCTACCAACTTTTTATCAAATACCAAGAAAATATATAAAAGTAATGATGCCAAAATCATTATAGGCCAATCTATTTTGTAAAAACTTGGGGTAACTTCTATAGGAGAGATAATAACGATTATGGCTAATACAAATCCTAAGTTAGCGATATTTGAACCCACTACATTACCAAGAGCCAAATCAGGATGGCCACTAAGAGCTGATTGAATACTAACGATCAATTCGGGAGCCGAAGTCGCCAAAGAAACCACCGTCATTCCAATAACGATTTTGGGAATAGAAAAGCGTAATGAAAGGGCTATGGCAGCTCGCATAAGCCAGTCTCCTCCTTTAATCAATAGAAAAACACCAACTGCAATTGCTATATAAGCCATAAAATTAAATTTAGGCAAATATAATGTAATAGGATTTAAACACTATTGGTTATGAAATAGCATTATTAATAAAACAACTATTACAATTGCTGTAATATAGTTTTACATTTTAAAGAAAAATTTTTTAACCCTTTAATAATTGTAAATTCAGTTTTATTAACATTAAAAAAAAAATAATATTATAAAAACTAAATTTTTTAAACTTAATCATATTGGAAATTAATTATAAATTCAATTATTTACATTTTTAAATAATTTATATTACGATGAAACATTTCAAACTTCAACACACTTTAATTATTATTTTATCTATTTTAACTCTCTATTCATGCAAAGATAGTGGAGGAATATGGGTTAAGGATGGATCTAGTTTTAAATTTGGAAACGATGACATGTCATCTAACTTAATTTCACTTGCGGAAGCCTACTCAGCTCGTAATCCAGAAAAACTTTTTACTTTTTACTCAGATAGTTTTTTGACTGACAAAAGAAAAGAGTGGTCAAAGAAATATTTAGGTTCTTTAGACTCTTTGTCAATGGTGCCATACAAAGTTGTTCCACTTATTTCTGAGGATGGTAAATATAGAGAGGTTATTGCTTGGTCTAAGGAAGAAAGAATTTACAAAAACGGCTCATATGAAAAGCTTGATCTAATGGAGGTTTTTGGACTTGACGAATCAGGTAAAGTCAATTTGTTCAAGCAGTGGAAAGCCATAGATACTGTAAATTTCGGTATGCCATATGGGGGAAAATATATTGGAATTGGAGAAAATGAATATTCTGGAAGACCATTGGTGTTTTCAAACAGAGGTGAGGTAGAAATGATTGAAGGGCTTGCTGAATCCTACAATGCAATGGATGTAGAGTCTTTCACGGAATATTTTGCAGAAGAAGTAGAATTTAAAAGCTATGATGGTAAAACTTATAATTATAAAAAAAGTGATTTGTCTCAAGTGTTCAAGCCTTACAAATCTATTAATTGGAAGCTTACATCCATTGTTCCATTAAAAATATTTAATACAGATGCTGCCTCTGGTGCAATGGTTCTCTCAACTGAAACCAGGGTATTCAAAAATGGTAAAAAATGGAAAAAAGAGTTAATGGAGTTAATTTACTTTGACTTAGAAGGGAAAATTTCAGGAATGCTTCAATTTGCTAGGTAAGATTTTTATTAATTATAATCAATATTGAGTTTCAACCATAGGTCAGATATTTATCTCTCTGACCAAAGAGACGCTTTCCTATTTCAATACCGAATACTAAAATGGAATTGACTCTATTATCTAGTGTTCCAATAAATGATCTTCAGATAAGAAACACCAACGGAAATTAAAAAAAAATAAAAATGAAAAATTGATGAGGTGATTTGGTGGTAAAAACTGGTTCCGGAATGAAGTCTATGATCTTCATAGATTATATTATCTTTGTTGAGAATAGTTCGTTATAAATACGACTATGGTAATAATGGCGTTAATAATTGATAATAACAATAATAATCACAAAACTCTATAACTAATTTATTAAAAGAATCTAGGCCTCGTAGCATAACTGAATAGTGCACTTGATTACGGCTCAAGAGGTTGCAGGTTTGAATCCTGCCGAGGTCACAGTTTAAATAAGGGATTACAAACATGTAGTCCCTTTTTTGTTTGAACACTTGCACACTATTTGCACACAACTCCTGTCAAAGAATAATAACCATTAGGACCAATTATAAATCCTCAATAGCTAATGCAATATAATATTTTTTGATTTTTTAAGGAAAGTTATATATGCC
>Ga0181568_10004213_pt1 | contig 12862 bp, 9 predicted proteins | sample 101ome_20_FD_133758 | JGI IMG/M metagenome (GOLD analysis project Ga0181568, IMG submission 133758) | Coastal salt marsh microbial communities from the Groves Creek Marsh, Skidaway Island, Georgia - 101404AT metaG (megahit assembly) | ecosystem: Environmental > Aquatic > Marine > Intertidal zone... | reverse complement strand
TTTGAAGCACTCAAGGGCGAATTCGGAGCAGGTAGGATGGAAACGGCATCTTGCATAGGGACCGAAGATTAACTGCTTAACCGGAGAGACCAATCGGTACACCTTAATCAAAATAATAAAAGGAACCGATAGCCAGTACTGAAGAACCGAAATTTCAGCGTAAGGTAACATGGTGCTCTTTCTACTGGGAGAAGGAGGTTCGGACAAATTACTCATGTCCAGGGATAGATAGTTTAAGAAACTGAAGCCCGTAATTTGGGCAACGACTTAGTTGAGATTTCCTGAGTTATCGCCAACACCGCAGAATCGATGGTATGAGAGCCATCCAATTCAGGGTTACTTCGGGAGCGTATGGATACCTTATCTTCTTCGGCTTCCCTTTTTCCGATGATCATCATGTGAGGAATTTTGTCCGTTTCAGCACGACGAATTTTGGCCCCCAACTTTGCCGATTGTCCATCCACACTGGCCCGTACTCCTTTCTCCCTCATTTTTTGGAGGCAGTCCTCTGCGAAAGGAATCAAATCATCGTTCATTGGAAGGAGTCTTACTTGCTCAGGAGCAAGCCAAGTTGGAAAGTTTCCGCCAAAATGCTCAATCAGTACACCACAAAAACGTTCCATAGAACCAAAGGGAGCACGATGAATCATAACCGGGCGGTGGTCTTGATTGTCGCTTCCTACATAGGTGAGGTCAAAGCGTTCTGGCAGGTTGTAATCGACCTGAACCGTGCCCAGTTGCCATTCTCGACCGATCACATCTTGAACCACAAAATCAATTTTCGGTCCATAAAAAGCGGCTTCTCCAAGTTCTTCCTCATATTCCACACCGAGTGAATGGACGGCCTTGCGAAGGGCTTCCTCGGCTTTGTCCCAAGCCTCAGGAGCTCCGACATATTTGTCTGATTCCGGATCACGCAAACTGACCCGTACCCGATACTCATTCATACCAAGGGTCGAGAAAACCATTTTTACTAGGCTCAAGCAGCCTTGAATCTCATCTTGCAGCTGATCCTCTCGGATGAAGAGGTGAGCATCATCCTGAGTAAAGCCTCGCACACGCGTCATTCCATTAAGCTCGCCGGATTGCTCCCAACGATAAACCGTACCAAACTCCGCCAACCGGACTGGGAGATCACGGTATGAACGTTGTTCAGACTTAAAAATACGAATGTGCATCGGGCAGTTCATTGGCTTAAGCAGGTAGCCGTCGATTTCTCCTTTCTCCAATTGGTTCGAAAGTTCGGAGCAGGTACAGCCTTCTTGTGCCAATTTCTCCAGACATTCCCGGTGAATAATCGGGGGATATTGAGAATCTTGGTAATATGGAAAGTGTCCTGAAGTCCGATAGAGATCGAGCTTACCAATGTGGGGAGTGTAAACTTGTGAATAGCCTTGTTGGTTGAGTTGCTCGGTAATGAAATCTTCAAGTTCTTGACGAATAATGGCTCCGTTTGGTTTCCACAGCACCAAGCCCTGTCCAACCTGCTCATCAATATGAAAAAGCCCCAGGTCTTTGCCTACTACTCGGTGGTCTCGCTTTTTGGCTTCTTCCATACGGGCCAAGTGTTGAGCAAGCTCTTCCTTGGTTGGGAAAGCGGTTCCGTAAATTCTTTGCAGCTGTTTTTGAGAAGAATCTCCTCGGTGGTAAGAGCCAGCAACATGCAGCAACTTGAATGCCTTGATCTTTTTCGTGTAAGAGACATGACTGCCTGCACATAGATCGAGAAATTCTCCATTGCGGTAAAAAGAAATGGTTTCTCCGTGCGGAATATCTTCCAACCTGCCTATCTTGTAGGTGGTTTGGTTCATTTCACTGATCATAGAGATGGCTTCATCACGACTGACTTCCAGCCTTTCAAAACGTTGGTTTTCTTTGATTACTTTGGCCATTTCTTCCTCGATCTCCAGGAGGACTTCCGGGGTAAAGGGAATTTCAGAATCAAAATCGTAGTAGAATCCTGATTCAGTAGGTGGCCCAATATCCAGCTGGGTTTTCGGATACAGGCGGAGGACCGCAGCAGCGAGAACATGAGCGGCAGAATGGCGGATTTCCTCTAAGGGGGACATTTCCTTCATAGCCGTCAAGATATACTTTTTCCGAGGGCATCCTGCAATGCCAAAGGGGGTTGATTTTCTCTTAGCTCAAAGAAACCTTACGCGTCGAAGCCGAGGTTGGGGCGTAACCATTTGATTGCTTGTTCCATCTCCCATCCCTTCCGATTGGCATAGTCTTCTACTTGATCGCGGCCGAGACTTCCTACATTGAAATAGCGTGCTTCAGGGTGAGAAAAATAGAGGCCAGATACCGAGCAGCCTGGATTCATGGCCCGGGACTCGGTAAGTTCGAGACCAATTCGATCCTTAACATTTAATAAATCCCAGATTAAATCCTTCTCGGTATGATCTGGTTGGCATGGATATCCTGCGGCAGGACGAATTCCACGATACTTTTCGGCAATCAATTCTAAATTATTTAAGCCTTCCGAAGAACCAAAACCCCAGAGGTCACGAATTTTTTTGTGGGCATATTCTGCGGTGGCTTCTGCAAATCGATCCCCCAAAGATTTAATCAAAATCGAGGTGAAGTCATCATTGTTTGTTTTGTAAAGCTCCGCAAGTTCATCGACCTCCTTACCAGCATTAACTGCAAATGCCCCTAGGTAATCCATTCGATCGGATGATTTGGGTGCAACATAGTCGGATAAACAGTATTGAGGTTGATTAGGAATGACTTGCTGACGCCGAACAAACCGAAAGGTTCCCAGCTTTTTCTCTTTGGATAGGCTGGAAAATAATTCCACATCATCCCCGCAAGTATGGGCAGGCCATATCCCGACAACAGCTTGGCAGGAAAAGAGCTTTTGCTCGATGATTTCTTCAAGGAGTTTTTCTGCCTGTTTGAATAAACTTTTGGCTTCCTTGCCGGAGTCTTTCTTTTCGAAAATTTGCGGATAGGTACCTTTGAGTTCCCAAGCCCAGAAAAAGGGAGACCAGTCAAAAAATTCGAGTACTTCTTCAAGGGAGGGTTGAAAAGAATGAGTACCTAAATTGTCCGCTAGAGGGCTGGCAATTTCCTGATTTTGCCAATCAAATTTTAACCCTTTCGATCTTGCCTCGCTTAGAGAGAGTAAAGGTCTTTCTCCCTGGGCCTCATGTTGTTCTCGGATTCGAAGTTGATCTGCCTTTAACTCTTCAATGTATTTGGGTGATTTGTCTGGATGTAGAACATCGTTGCATACATTGACAACCAGAGAAGCATCCGGCACCTGAATAACAGGGGGCTCGTAGTGGGGTGCGATTTTTATCGCAGTATGTGCACGACTTGTGGTCGCTCCACCAATAAGTAAGGGGATTTTCAGACCAAGCCTTTGCATTTCCTTGGCATTATCAATCATTTCGTCGAGTGATGGGGTAATCAAACCACTGAGCCCAAGAACATCGGCCCCGTGTTGAGCCACTGCCTCAAGAATTTTGTCACAGGAGACCATAACTCCCAAGTCGATTACCTCCCAGTTATTACAGGCAAGAACAACACCCACGATATTTTTTCCGATGTCGTGAACATCTCCTTTTACGGTGGCAATGACCATGGTTCCCCGTTTGCCAGATCCCGATGCATCCTTTTCCTTTTCCATGAAGGGTTCAAGGTAAGCGACGGCTTTTTTCATTACGCGTGCACTTTTTACCACCTGAGGAAGAAACATCTTTCCATCCCCAAAAAGATCGCCCACTACTTTCATCCCGTCCATCAATGGCCCCTCGATTACTTCGAGGGGTCGGCCAAGCAATTGGCGTGCTTCCTCAGCATCCTCTTCAGCAAAATCTCCAATTCCTTTGACCAATGCATAAGTCAGGCGTTCCTCGACTGGTTTTTCACGCCAACTAAGATCGGGCCCCTCCGACTTTCGGTCTTCGTTTTGGTCTTTGATGCTCTCTGCATGGGCAAGGAGTTGCTCGCCAGCATTTTTCGACTTATTTAAAACAACCGCCTCCACTCTTTCGCGGAGCTCTGGTTCAATTTCGTCATAAACTGCGAGCATGCCCGCGTTGACTATACCCATATCAAGCCCTGCCTGGCAGCCATGATAAAGAAAGCTGGCATGCATTGCTTCGCGAACTAGGTTATTTCCACGAAATGAAAAGGATACATTGCTAATCCCTCCACTGGTTCGAGCATGAGGGCAGCGTTTTTTAATTTCCTCTACGGCTTTGATAAAGTCCAGACCGTAGGCATTGTGTTCATCCATTCCTGTGGCAAGGGTGAGCACATTGGGATCAAAGATGATATCCCAAGCCGGATAGTTTACCTCCTCAACCAGAATCTTATAAGCTCTTTGGCAAATTCTTACCTTATCGTCTAAGGTGGCTGCTTGTCCTTTCTCATCGAAGGCCATAACCACAACCGCCGCACCATATCTCATCGCCAAGCGAGCGTGCTTTTTAAAAGTTTCCTCGCCCTCTTTGAGACTGATCGAATTGATGATACACTTTCCTTGAATAACTTTGAGCCCCGCCTCAATCACAGACCATTTTGAACTGTCGATCATTATGGGTACACGGGAAATATCGGGCTCGGAGACGACTAGGTTTAGAAACTTGGTCATGCATTCTTCACCGTCCAACAGGGCGGCGTCAAAATTCACATCAATGATATTGGCCCCATTCTCCACCTGTTGCTTGGCAATTTTAAGGGCAGAATCGTAATCTCCACTCTCGATCAGCTTTCTGAACTTTGGAGACCCGGTAACATTGGTTCGTTCACCTACCATGATGAGTGACTTGGATTGACCTCTAATCTCAAAGGGTTCCAATCCACTCAAGCGCATGGCAGGATCGATCTTGGTGACCGTCCTCGGTTCAGCCTCTTTGAGTTTTTCTGCAATGGCATGGATGTGAGGGGGGGTGGTTCCACAGCATCCGCCGGCCATGTTTAACAGCCCCTCGTCGGCAAAAGTGAAAAGAGCTCCCGCGGTATCCTCAGGTTTCTCATCATACCCAGTAGGCGCGAGTGGGTTGGGCAAACCTGCGTTGGGATAACAGTGAACAAAGCAATCTGCGTTTTTGGAAAGGGCTTGCAGGTAGGGCCTCATTGCATCGGCACCAAGGGCACAATTAAGGCCAACTCCCAGGGGTTTGGCATGAGAGATGGAATTCCAGCAGGCTTCCGTAGTTTGTCCGGATAGGGTACGCCCAGAAGCATCGGTGATGGTGATGGAAAGTATGACGGGCAGACGCTTGCCGGAATCATCAAAGAAATTTTCCAACGCAAAAATCGCAGCTTTCAAGTTAAGGGTATCGAAAGTGGTTTCTGGCATCAGGATGTCCACACCGCCAGTCACCAAGGCTTCAATTTGGGCGTAATAGGCATCGACTAATTGATCGAAGGTGACATTTCTTTTTGATGGGTCATTCACATCAGGTGAAAGGGACGCCGTTCGGTTCGTTGGGCCGATTGCACCAGCTACAAATCGAGGTCGGGATGGGTCTTTCCGCATGGCTTCATCTGCCGCTTCCCTAGCCAACCTCGCGGATGCCACATTGAGGTCGTGTACTACATCTTCTAGATGGTAATCCGCCATGGCAATACTGGTTGCACTGAAGGTATTGGTTTCGACTAAATCACTCCCGGCATCGAAATATGATTGATGAATATTCCGGATTACATCGGGACGGGTAAGGCTTAGAAGATCGTTGTTCCCTTTGAGTTCTCCTTTGTGATCTTTGAAAAAATCTCCACGGAAGTCTTCTTCAACCAATTTTTCCTGCTGGATCATGGTTCCCATGGCTCCATCTAGAATGAGAATCCTTTGGTCAAGGATATGGCGTAAGTCGAGTTCTGATGGTCGTCTGTCGGGAAACATGCTCATAAACGTATCAACATATCATGATGCGATGATGCGTTTTGCCAAACAAAATCCGCTCCAGGGAAGTTATCCCAGAGGTGGTGAATGTTTTTGCCAAGTGAAAAAAAATAGTTCATTTATAATTTTTTTGGTTCCGGGATGTAGCGTAGTCTGGTTAGCGCGCCTGCTTTGGGAGCAGGAGGCCGTGAGTTCGAATCTCACCATCCCGACCATTTTTTTCCGCATACTCTTCCTCTCATTTAATTTCCTATCGGGTATTATTTTATGGATCATGACACATACGGAATCTCGCGTTGGGGAGATGGATTAGTCGGTATACTACCCAACGGAAATATCGGACTTCACGACCCGCTAATTCCTGAGAACCCACCAGTGGACTTGGCGGGAGTCATTCAAAAGCTTGAAAAAAGAGGCATCCAAACGCCCGTGCTTCTCCGAGTATCCAATTTTTTGGAGCATCGGATTCGAGTGATCAATCAGAGTTTCCAAGAAGCCATTCAACAGGTTGATTATCGGGGTAATTATCGAGGGGTTTTTCCGATTAAGGTCAATCAGCAGGCCCATGTTGTGGAGAGGGTATCCGAATATGGAGAACCCTATCATTTTGGACTCGAGGTAGGTTCTAAAGCAGAGCTATTGATTGCCCTTTCACAAAATGTAGATCCTGAGGCTTTGATCATTTGTAATGGGTATAAGGACTCTGAATTCATCCGGTTGGCCCTGCTTTCTTCCAAATTGGGCATGCAAACGATCATTGTCATGGAGAGTGTGCGCGAACTGAAACTAATTATTGAGGTTTCCCGTGAACTTGGAATTTCTCCGAAATTGGGAGTGCGCGTCAAATTGGTTAATGTGGTCAGCGGTTACTGGTCGGCCACGAGTGGAGATCGTTCCTCTTTTGGGCTGTCGATTGCACAAGTGGTCGATGTTGTGGAAATTTTAAAGAAAGAAAACCTCCTTAATTCCCTCGTTCTTCAACATTCCCATCTGGGTAGTCAGGTTCCCAACATGATCGAGATCCGAAAGTTTGCCCAAGAAGCCAGTCGACTATTTATTGAGATTAAAAAGTTGGGTGCCAATTTGAAGTATTTGGATTTAGGAGGAGGATTAGGAGTGGATTACACGGGGGAAAACTCATCCAGCCCCAATTCAATCAATTATTCCTTGGAAGAATATTGTTACAGTGTGGTAGAAACGGTTGGTTTTGAGATGAACGACGCCGGGGTGGGTCATCCATGTATTGTGACGGAGAGTGGTCGTGCCTGCGTTGCCCAGTCTTCCATGCTCTTGTTCAGTGTTTTAGAAAGCACCAGTTATGAAAGCGATGGGGTGGTTTTGGCAGAAGACGGAGACCATCCGCTTCTTTGCTCTCTCATCGAACTTTCGGATGGATTATCCAATGATAACTTACTCGAATCGCTCAACGATGCGACTTATTACCGGGACGAACTAAGAGCCCTTTTTCGAAGGGGCCGGCTCTCCCTTCCTGTTCTGGCCCGGGCGGAGCGTTCTCACCAGAGAATCCTTGGCCAGATCAGAGGAAGTATGGAAAGTTTGAATGATTCTGAGTGGAGTGAGGAGCTTAACCAGCGCGTTCAGGGAATGGCGGATATCTACCATTGTAATTTCTCTCTTTTTCAGAGCCTTCCGGATGTTTGGGCCATTGATCAACTCCACCCGATTATTCCGCTAACTCGGTTGAACGAAAAACCTGACCGCAATGCAGTTCTGTGTGATGTCACTTGTGATAGTGATGGCCGGATTGATCGATTTGTGGTGGCAGATGGAGTGGCAGATTGTCTTCCCTTGCATAGCTTGGTCGAAAATGAGGAATATTATTTGGGTGCATTTTTTGTAGGTGCTTATCAGGAAACGCTGGGTGATCTACACAATCTTTTTGGAGACACCAATGTGGTCACTATCCAGCTGAAGGAAAAAGGCGAATTTGAACTCCTCGATGAAGTGGAGGGGGATACGGTTTCAGAAGTGCTCAGCTATGTGGAATACGAGCCCAAGAGACTGCTCGAAAGGTTCAAGGCAAGGGCTGAGCGTGCGGTTAAAGAACATGGAGCTACCCTGGAGGAACTCAAGGAACTGGTTTCCACATACCGCGAAAGCTTGCGTGGTTATACCTATTATGAATCCGACTAACCAAGGATAAATTATGTCAAATGTATTGGTCATTGGAGCCGGCGGAGTCGGTTCGGTTGCAGTCCATAAGATGGCACAACTGCCGGAGGTCTTTTCCTCAATTACTCTAGCGAGCCGGCGTTTGCCTTCCTGTGAAAAAGTAGCGAGTTCAGTCCATGAACGATTGGGGGTCACCGTGAAAACGGCACAAGTCGATGCCGATTTTGTGGATCAAACCATCCGCTTGATCCACTCAGTAAATCCCGATCTTTTGGTTAACCTAGCCCTGCCTTACCAGGATCTTGCCCTTATGGATGCCTGTTTGGAGACCGGAGTTCCTTACTTGGATACTGCCAACTATGAACCTAAGGATGAGGCGAAATTCGAGTACCGCTGGCAATGGGAGTATCAGGAAAGGTTTGAAAAAGCCGGACTTATGGCTTTGCTCGGATCAGGCTTTGACCCTGGCGTGACCAATGTATTTACCTCATGGTTACGGAAACATCACTTTGATCGGATCAATACGCTGGATATTTTGGACTGCAATGGCGGTGATCATGGGCATCCCTTTGCCACTAATTTTAACCCTGAGATTAATATCCGAGAGGTCACTGCACCTGCGAGGCATTGGGAGAATGGCGGTTGGGTCGAGACTCCGGCACTTTCCCACAAACATACCTTTGATTTTCCACAAGTCGGAGAGCGAAATATGTACCTCATGTATCATGAAGAACTCGAATCTTTGGTTAAGCACTATCCGGAAATTCAAAGAGCACGATTTTGGATGACCTTTGGCGATTCGTATCTCAAGCATTTGGAAGTTCTTCAAAATGTCGGACTCACTTCTATCGATCCGGTGTTGTATCATGGGCAGGAAATTATCCCCCTGCAATTTTTGAAAGCGGTACTTCCTGACCCTGGTGGGCTGGGTCAGCACACCAAAGGAAAGACATGTATTGGAAATATTGTCACCGGTGAAAAGGGCGGGCTCCCGGTTACTAAATACCTTTTCAATGTTTGTGACCACGAAGATTGCTACCGTGAGGTGGGTAGTCAGGCAGTCAGTTACACCACCGGGGTGCCCGCCATGATTGGTGCGGCTCTTATGCTGCAAGGAAAATGGCAGGGTAGGGGAGTCTATAATATGGAGCAAATGGATCCAGATCCATTCATGGATATGCTCAATCATCATGGCTTACCCTGGGAAGTTCACGATTTGGAAAAGGCTCCGCAGTTCTAATGCTTCCCACCCAAAGTGGAGGGTCGGGTGCTTTTGCCCATTTCGACCTGGGTAGGGTTCCAAGTCCATGCTATGTGGTTGATAAGCAAAAGATTCGTTCTAACCTTGAAGTTCTTCAGAATATAGCAAACCAATCTGGTGCAAAAGTTCTGCTGGCCCTCAAAGCGTTTTCGATGTGGTCCCTCGCCAAACTGGTCAGTGACTACCTGGATGGATGTTGTGCGTCAGGTTTATGGGAGGCGAAGTTAGCCAGACAAAAGGGCTTTATTAGGGATGAAAAATTGCAGGTTCTTTCCACTTTTTCCCCGGCCTTTCGATCCGAGGAACTGGAGGAAATTTGTTCCCTTTCGGATCATCTTATTTTCAATCATCCATTCGCGGAGGGGATTAAGGATGCCCGAAAGTCGGGTGTTTCAGTTGGGTTAAGAATTAATCCGGAGATTTCGTTGGGGTTGGACCCAAAATATGACCCTTGCTCGGAAAACTCCCGACTGGGTTATCCAATGAGTAAAGTATCAGATGATATGCTCTCTTTGTTTGACGGGTTGCACATCCACACCCTTTGTGAGCAGAATTTTTCACCGCTTCTTGAAACCTGGACCAAAATTGAGAAATCGATCGGTAAGAGTTTACATTCTTTTGAATGGATCAATTTAGGGGGCGGTCATCATTGTACCCGAGCAGATTATGACCGTGATGGTTTAATTGGTTTGATCTCAGAGATTGCCCAAAAGTATGACTGCCAGGTTTATTTAGAACCAGGTGAAGCAGTCGCTTTAGATGGGGGGATTCTGGTAGGCACGGTCCTGGACATCATGGACACTGGAAAAAAACATGCCCTGCTCGATTTAAGTGCCACTTGCCATGCACCCGATGTGATCGAGGCTCCTTACCGACCCGCTCTTCTGGGCGAATCTGAAAATGGAAAATTTCAATATATTTTGGGCGGTGCGAGTTGTTTGACAGCCGATAGCTTTGGTATTTATACCGTTGAAAAGCCATTGGAAAAAGGAGAGCGGTTGGCCTTTTTGGATCAGGCTCATTATACCATGGTGAAAACCAACACTTTCAACGGAGTTTGTTTGCCATCGATTGCCCTATGGGATTCACAGACTGACCAGTTGTCGATTACCAAGAAATTTGAATATGATGAATTTGTAAATCGCTTATCATGACTGCAAATTCACCTATTCAATTTTTAGGGTCTGAGCTTAGAAGTTCCGAAAATCTCGAGGATTTCGCGCGTTTTCAGATAATTCCATGTCCCATGGAGAAAACCGTCTCTTATGGTTCAGGCACAGCTCTTGGTCCAGATGCCTTACTTGAAGCGAGTCAAGAGTTGGAAAGGTCCTCCCTTTGCAAAGATGGCATTTTTACCCATCCCCCCATCGATTGTTCTGTGGCTCATGCTGATTGCTTGGCTGAGCTTCAATTCACTACGCAACGAATTACTTCTAAAGATAAACTACCGGTAACTTTGGGAGGCGAACACTCTCTTACTTGGGCGGCCATCCGCGGAATATCTAATCAGCTTCAGCAAAAAGTGGGCATTATTCAAATCGATGCCCACGCGGATTTGCGTAAAAGTTATGGGGGCAACGATCACTCCCATGCCAGCGTAATGAATTTATTGGTGGAAGAGAACTACCCATTGGCTTCCTTTGGAGTGCGTGCGATTTGTGAGGAGGAGAAGGCGTTCCGTTTAAAAAATAATATCTTTTTTATGGATGGGGAGGAGTTGGTCCGTAAAAATATATCTTCCGTAGTTCTTCCCGAGGATTTCCCTGAATGGGTTTATCTTAGCTTTGATCTTGATGGGTTGGATCCAAGCATCATGCCCGGGGTTGGCACTCCAGTGCCCGGTGGCTTAGGCTATTATCAGTCGATCGACATTGTGAAATCTGCCCTTGCAGGCAAAAAATGTGTGGGAATCGATATGGTAGAGCTTGCACCAAGTGCAGGAGAGCTTGTGTCCCCATTTACTGCGGCATCTATTTTGCAGAGAATTTTGGACATGGTCTAAACTGGAAAACCATTGAAAACTGCGGAAAAAGTGATTGAGGAGTTATCGCTTACCCCTCACCCAGAAGGGGGTTGGTTCAGGCGTACTTATGAATCTAAAAGTCTAATAAATTCTAGTCGGGGTAAACGGCCCGCTTCCACCTCGATTTTGTACCTTCTCCAAAGGGGGGAGGTTTCCAAACTTCATTTTCTTGATGCAGATGAACTTTGGTATTTTCACCAAGGAGCTCCCCTTAGTTTGCACCTATTTGATCAAGGTGAATACAGCCTTATCAATCTTGGAGGCGACCACGCAATTGGAGCCAGGTATCAAGTTACGATTGGTGCGGGAACGATATTTGGTGGTGTCCCTGACCCAGATTCTTCTCATGATTGGAGCTTGGTAAGTTGTTCGGTAAGTCCAGGGTTTTTACAAGCAGGTTTTTTCTGGCCCGATATGAAAAAGATGCGGAAGATATACAAGAATAGAGGCTCCCTTCTTGCTCAACTTGCGCCCTCCAATTAAAAATCAGAATGTGAGATGAAAGAATATCATTGGGGTGGGGGAAAAATTATCGAGACATTCGTCCCTCAGGATAAGGAGTGGATACCTTCTCTTATCACGAACTTCGAGGACCATAGAGGGAAACTAACCTTCTCTCATAAAATCAATCATCGGTGGGAGAATGCATACCTGCCGATTGATCTCGTACCCGATGCCCGAATACCCATTCGATACGCCAGAGATTTAGGAACCGAAAAATTCTCCCGTAAAATGTGTATAATTTACGATGGTTTAAAGGGTAGTGGCAGCACTCATCCTCCTTTTTGGTTCAACCTAGCCCAGTCAAATGAGGCGACCGGTCTGCACGATCATGCTCTGCTTTCTGCCTTGTCGGGAGTGGTCTATTTGCAGTGTGAGAAAAATGCGGGAAATTTATATTTTCATCAGGATGGAGAGGCGGATTTAGAAATTGAACCCGAGTGCGGCAAACTGGTTTTGTTTGAACCCTGGATGAAACATGGGGTCCGGCCAAACCGAAGTAATTCAATTCGATTTTCTATGGCATTTAATTTACTCCCATTCCCTTTACCTTCCAATCAGTTCTAAATTTTATTGGAGTTATCAGTTCAAAGGCTTTCTTTTTTTTACCCCACAAAGTTTTATAAAGAATTTCGTTGTTAACTACTCGGCAAAGCGTCATAAATGGATCGTTTTTTATTCAATATTACTCCCCACAAAATCTCATGAGTCAAGCAACTGATTCTTTTGAAGAAATCGAGTCCGCCGTCGTTCGTTTTGCCGGCGATTCTGGAGATGGTATGCAAACCATCGGTGAACGTTTTACAGATTCCAGTGCCTTTGCTGGAAATGATATCGCGACCCTGCCGGATTTTCCCGCTGAAATCCGTGCCCCAGCTGGCACACTTGCCGGGGTCTCGGGTTATCAACTGCAGTTTGGGAGTCGCACGATTTTAACTCCAGGGGATGAGCCGGATGCATTGGTGGCCATGAACCCAGCAGCCTTGAAAGCCAATATTAGTGATTTGCCTGAGGGTGGTTTACTTGTGGTGAATGTGGATTCATTCAAAAAGATGAACCTCAAAAAAGCAGGTTATGAAAG
>Ga0181568_10004212_pt1 | contig 12863 bp, 14 predicted proteins | sample 101ome_20_FD_133758 | JGI IMG/M metagenome (GOLD analysis project Ga0181568, IMG submission 133758) | Coastal salt marsh microbial communities from the Groves Creek Marsh, Skidaway Island, Georgia - 101404AT metaG (megahit assembly) | ecosystem: Environmental > Aquatic > Marine > Intertidal... | reverse complement strand
TTCATAGCGACCACTCTCTTCAAAAGTATCGAAGTCAATAGTTGGGAATTCTTGTGATAGTTCAACCAATTTGTTGAAGATTTGTTGTTCTTGATTTGTCATTTTGTTATGTTTAAGGATTAATACAAGGCTAATATACCAAATCCTTTTGACATAAAAAAATTTTGGAGCACTTTTTTTTAAACTTTTTTAGGGGAGCGTGATATATAGATAGTGAACGCGAGGAGTTTTTTAATCTGAGTTGGGCCTCTTTACTGCCATTTTGAGGCGATCTTGTTTATTTTTTTATTCTTTTGGCCTCGCGTATTCATATCTATATTTCTGTTTGGAAGGGGGCTTCGGCCCCCTTTTTTTAGGTCAAAAAGAAAGGGACCCATTTCTGGATCCCTCTCGGCCTAAATAAAACATATTACATGACATAACGGCTAAGCAGCGCCGCTACATTTCTATATATCTTAACCGTTTTGAGCTGCTTTTAAAGCTTCAAGTTCGTTATACATTGCAAGAAGCTGAGCTTCTTTCTCTGCCACCAACTCTTCTTTAGTTGGTTCTTCTACTTGGATGTTTTCATCAGAAACTAATTCCATAGTCCCATCTTCTAACTTTCTCCAAGTTTTTACGTTATGCGTTACTAATCCCATAATAATTTATTTTTAATTTTAGTTTCTAACTCCAAATATTGGAAAGTCTGTTGATTTAGAGAAATTAATTCCATTAATAGTAGATGGTAAACTTGTTTGCCCTACGCTGAAAGTATAACCTCTATACATTGTCGCGCCAAATAATGAACCATGTGTTACTGGGCCTGCAAGGTTTGTTGAATTGACAGCCTGCATACTAAATGCAGCACCTGAACTATTATAGACACCAATAAAATAAACATCATCTTGAGTAGATCCAAGTGTATGGTTAACACTAGTAATTACTTTTTGACCAGCCGTACTAACATCTACTGTACCAAAGTTAACTTCTAATGCTCCACCTGTTAGGTTACCGTCAGCATCTACAGTTGATTTATATAAAACTAGATCAACCGTACCAGAACCTGCTGTAGTAACATAAATTGCAACATCACCAATAGTCATACCCTCTTGCATTTGCATAGCGACTATTTTTAATTGATTATCTGGAATATTTAAGGCTGAGGTTGCATATGTATCTGGTACGTATGTTAATCTCCATTGTTCATCATCACCAGTACTTGTATTCAATCGTAAACCTCTAGTTGTATTTAATAGTCCTGGAGCACCACCGCCGCCACCTCCAACAGGAGTTGAATCGATTTGTAAATTACCAGAAGCATCGATGTTAAGTCTACGCTCAGTAGAACCAGCATCAGTCATAATAATACCACCAGCAGTTGGAGTAGATGGAGTTTGTGTTTCTAATGCTTGTACTGATACTGTATCTGTTTTTGCAGCAATAACTTGTTTACCTAGTGCAACAGCACCTGCAGCTTGTGCTGATGCAGTTTGACCGATTGCAATTGCATTTGTGTTACCTGCAGTTACTTCTGAGTAAACACCAATAGCAATAGAGTTATTAGAACCTGTTTGTGTATCTGCGTCATAACCAATTGCGATAGATTCGTTTGACAGTGCGCTAACTGATACACCAATACCTACAGTGTTAAATGAACCAGCAGCACCGTTACCGATCATAATAGTATTAATACCATCTGACTGTGCGTCTTGTCCGATTGCAATACCGTTACCTACAGTTGACTGTGCGTTTTTACCAAGTACAACTGAGTAGTCATCAGCATTGGTCTGTGCGTTAGCACCGTTACCAATAACTACTGCGTCTTGTGCACCGTTATCATTAGCATTTTTACCCATAACGATTGAGTTAGGACCATCCGCTGTAGCTCCATCACCTAAAGCAATTGTAGATGCACCTGATGCGCTAGCAGCATTAGTTGTTAGTGATGCAGCTGATTGCATAGAATCAGCACCAGAACCACTCTCTAAACCTGCAGCGCCACCGCCACCGATTACTGTAGCACCTGATAGATCAAGTGTACCTGTGAAACTGGCTGATGCAGTACCCATACTTAATGTAGAGTTGTTACCTGCACCATCTTGAATGACTTTCTCAGTAGCACCTAGTGCTGCTTCGTCATTTGTTTTTATTAGACCTGCGTATGTTTGGTCTATTTGTTGATTTTGTAAACTTGCCATATCAAATTTTAATTAATTTTTCTAATTACTGCACCGTAGTTAGTCCAAGTTGCACCTGAGTTATCGATACAAACTTTAACTGCTAGGTATTGATTAACTGTCCAGTCAACTGTTTGAGCTGCAACTGGATCGCCACCTGTAACTTGTCCTTGATCATAGCTTTCATTAGCTTGAGCACCAGGCCAGTGTTCAATATTACCAGTACCACTCGCTGCATTTACAAAAATGGTTTTTTGGTAGTATGTTTTACCATTAGATGAAGAGTGTGCTTGTGCTACGTTAATACCTGAAGGTGCACTACCAACTGTGCCTACTGTAGAGATCCAAAGTTCTGGATATGTCCAACCAGTAGTGCCACTAATCTCTTGTAATGATCTAACTTCTAGAATATCACCAGCCGTAAATGTGTTTGCTGGAATTAAGACTGAAGCTCTAATAGTATCACAAGATGAAGTAGCTTGAGTTTCACTAACTTTTGAGGTTGAGAATGTTGCACCACCTGCAGAAATACCCGTTACTGTTGCAGCTGTAAAGTCTGCACCACCAGTAAATGAAACACCTGCAGTACCAATAGTCATTGGCACATTGTTACCAGCACCGTCGGTCATTTGCTTTTCAGTAGCACCGATTGCTGCATTGTCTGTTGTTTTTAATAACCCTAGATATGAATCTTTAATTGGGTTTCCTGTTAATTGAGCCATATTGCTTTTATATTATTATTTATATTGCTTCCCAGTTATCTGGTTCTACTTCCCAGTTATTTGTAACTACTTCCCAGTTTTCATTAGATGGGGCAGGAGTTGGCGTTGGGGTAGGAGTTGGTGTTGGTGTTGGACCAGCAAAACTCCAAATTCTAGTTTCACCACTATATGTATTAGTATCTTGACCCCAAATAAATGGAACACCTGGGCCTGGGCCTGGCGTTGCACCTAATGCTAGCGCCATCCACCATGTACCACCAACTGGTGTAGTAATACTATAATAGTTTGCTAATGCTATAACCCATGCACCATCTAGTGGTTCAGTAATCCCAAGGTAGTTACACCAAGCGATTAGCCAACTACCACCTGTAGGTTGAGTTACACCATTATGTATACACAGAGCAGATAACCACGATCCACCTGTGGGGTAAGTAACAGCATCTGAGCTGACTACTCTAACATATTCTTGTATTGCACTTGAAAAGTCCGGCATATCTTTAAATATAATTTTTTACTTAGTTGTCGATCTTAAATAAACCTTTAGCCTTTTTATGTTGGCAGAAGTTGATTTAGTTTTCGACGGCAGGACCATCTGACGGGCAACCATCACATTTGTCTTCATAGTAATTGTAGTTTTTAAGTTTTCTAACATCAGTTACTAAACCGCTAAAGTAAGGTGTTTTTCTATTAGGGTACATACCATCAGTACCTGGAGTTTCATATTGTGGGAACATACCAGGATTGTCTGACAAGTACTCTCTCATTCTCTCATCGTAGAACTGGGCAGTATCTAATGCGCTTTGACGCATATACTTCATCTCTTCTAATGTAGTCTGTGTAGACTCTTCTGATGAGCCACTGAGTAAACCCTTTTCAACCATCTTGTATTTAAGATGTGGAATAACCAAGTACAATGCATACTGCATCAAGGTTGGGCCTACATAGTCTTTTAGGAATGATTCCTCGTCAGAGTTTAGATCATCGTTCATTACACCTGATTTTAGGCGATCATAAAAGAGTGTACCTAATCTGTCTTGAATATAAATGTCTTGAGCTTGTAGAATAGATGGAGTTAACAGATCAATACGAATGTTATTGTCCAGTGCAGTCCACTGCTTCATTCTTTGCTCACTAACTAGTAATACGTTGTCCATTATTCTATGATATTTGTTTCAGTTGCGTTATCTTCTAAACCAGTTTCAGGGATCAACTTGTTTGGTTTTACTTGTAGACTAACATTTAAACCATGTAGTGCTGAAATATAACCAAATGTGCTAACGATCTTCTTTCTTTTAGGTTCAACTACTGTACCTTCGAAGTGTGCGTATGCAACTTTGATCTCGTCTGCATTGTTAGAAAACCCTGAAGCATCCTTAATACCCAACAGTAGGGGGCTAGTTATGCGATGGGCAGTAAGTATACGGGATGTGATGCGTTGCTCCAGGGTTAAGTAGTAATCATCATTAGCATTCTCTATTGGTTGAACTTCCATAGCGCGTTCAGGACCATCAGAGAAGCTCAGGAAGAATCTACCTGCATTATCTTCACCCGTAAATGTGTCTTCAATTTCTCTGTAAATATCTCTACGTTCTTCTGGACTTGGGATACCATTATTGAACTTAACAAACATTGATGGTGCTAAACCATTTGAAATGTTCGCATTGTGAAAGCGAGAGACTCTACCATCGAGTGCAATGTCATTTAGACCACCAACATAGGCTGGCATTGGATAAACATCATTACCTGGAGTGTACCCATAACAGTAGTAGATTTGTGATGCATTCTCACCTTTGTTATCAGTTGGATCAAACGCTCTGTAAGCTACCTCTTTGTGTTTTCTGAGGTTTGTCCAGTCAGATGAGTAATAGTATTCAACCACCTCATCGTCTTCATCTCGCTTACCAGAACGCACATTGGCGAATGGTAGGTGGTAGATCTCAGCAATTCTGTCTCCACCTTTATTCCACACTACATTTAAGGCATACCCATTGTAAATAGTGTAGTCCAAAGAGATGCGTTCAAAAACCTCATCAACTGTTTCACCTTTTTTGTTTACAGCATTATCACCAATGATCTCTAAACCATCACCGATAATACCATCTTTAATTGCTTCGATAGCAGTATGGTGCATAGCAGAACCATCATAGAGTTCAATAAGTAACTCTGGGAATAGATTGTCCTCACCATAGTACATGTATTTCTTGCCACGTATTTCCTTTACTTTAGGAATATCGATGGCTTCAAAAGCTGCACCTTTTACTGAGTAAAAATTCTTGTCTTCCATATTTTATTAATAATTTGGTCTATAATAAACATCAGCTTGTCTCTCTTCTGTTGGAGTATCAGCGACATATCTTGTCATGCCATCTTCTCCACCTGGTTCTGTAATGATTTTAAGTAGAAACCATGAACCATCATTAAAACCCGGCGCAGTGATTTTAGCCCAATAAATACCATTTTTATGGGTATCTTTAAAATCAGCGCCAAAGTCTACTGAATAAACAGTATACCTAGAGTTTTGGAACGTTCTGGTCAGATCAAACGTTTCAGTCTTCTTACTCCATTGGCTTTGCAAATTGAGCGTACCAAATGTGATAGGTGTTTCAACGCCAGTATTAAGATAAAGAGCTTCTTGAGCTGCATTAATTCGTATAGTCATACTTGTCTATATATTTACATAGATAAATATAAAAACTACTAAAGTTGTATGAAGAGAACAGAAATACATTACGGGCCATATTTTGGCAAACACTGGTTACCACTTCGCAGTAAAAGGGATCAACATGTGCAAGAGTATCTAATGCGCATCAAACCAATACTGCAGATGAATGATCTACACTTGACTCTGTGTGGTGGTATACTCGAGCCATGGGCTACATATGATCTCGATGGTATAATTACAGGGCCATACAATCCAGAGAAAATCAAAATAGCTATGCATCTGATGACACAAATTGGCTTTAGTATGAATATTCTACCAGATCTAAAGTATCAAAGATATGGTGAGGTCTTTAAATGGTCACATTGGAAGAGATATGGTGAGCCTAGAACTATAGAGTATGCAACACCATTCTATTGTCGAGAATGGGATGGCCGACAAACGTGTCGAGGAGAAGAGAGAGATGGTCTTTATTGGACCTCAATTACTTGGCCAATTACCAAAACACTTAATCGCAAACACGAGTATCAAGATCCTTGGTTTTTTGTATAAAAAAAGGGTAGCTCTCGCTACCCTCTTTAGATATATGTAAGCGTCGATTATGCTTCGACGATAGAGCCAGTAACTTCGTATGCTGGAGCTGCTTCCATACCACCGATAATGATTTCGTAACCATTACGATCAGCGTATGCAACACCAGAAGTTGATGTACCTGAAACCATGTATGCGCCTCTTTCTAAACCTACTGAGAAGTATTGACCGTTATTATCTTTGAATACAACTACCATGTTGGTAGCTTCACCCATCAATAAAATTTGGTTTCTCTTGTCAGCATCAAGTTTATTAAAGATCATAGTCAACTGTTGGTCATAAGTAACAGTACCATTCTCTTGGCTAGCAGTAATAGTTTCAGTAAAACTAGACGTTTGTCTAGGTACTTCAAACTCGAAGAAATCACTTGGCGTCAATGCACTACCACCAACTGTGATAGCAGAAACTAAACCAGCAGTCTCAGTGATAGACTGAACAGGACCATTAGCGATAAAGATTTTATCGATACCACCATTAGAGTCGTTACAATCTAAAGTTAGACCAGCTGTTAAATTTGAACATGCCATAATTTATGTGATTTTTTTAATAAAGCTAGGGCCGAAGCCCTAGCCTTGAGTTATATTAATTACGCTAAACCGTTAGTAGCGAATACGTTTACTTGGTGAACAGCAACACCTAATCTCCACTTAGCGATGAACTTAACAACGTCCTCACCTTTGTCGAAGTAGAATTGCATGTTAGACATGTCGTCTTCCAAACCAGTACCTGCAACGATGAAACCAGCAGGGCCAGCACATGCGTAGTCAGATCCAACCAAACCAGCTGACTTAACAACTTTGATGTTTGTACCTGGAAGTTCAACAATCTCGTTACCAGTTACGTCATTGTAGTGGTACAAGTTAGCAGCAACAAGTGCTCTTGTCAATGAACGGTAAGCAGCAGGAGCAACGATCATGATTAGGTCGTCTCTATCTTTTACTTCTTCACCGATTGCATCGTAAAGATCCAATGCTTGCTCTAATGCGTTAGTAGCAGTCCATGCAGCTGGAGTACCACCTTGCAAGTTAGCACCGTTACCAGTAGTTACTTGTTGTTTGATACCATTAGCAGTACCATCACCAGAGATCAAGAATGTCTCGTTGTACTTCTTAACTCTCTCAACGTAGTAAGAAGCAATAGTTTCAGCAAAAGGAACTTCTTCAGCGTGAGCAGAAGCAGCCATTCTCTGGCTAATCCAGTACTGACGAAGGTCTTCTGGACATAATTCCATTTTTACTTGTTTGTCACGGATAGTAATATCAACTTGTGAGAAGTTTACATCACCGCTAGGGTTCCAACCACATGCTAAATCAGCAACGTTTAAGTCACCGTCCATAAGGTTGATAGCTACAGTACCAGCAGAAAGACCAGATCTTACGTCGATCTCTTCCATCAGGTCAGTAGTCAATACGGCTTTAGCGATCAATTCTAATGATAGCTCGTCCGTATAAGTACTTAATGCAGTTAAATCAAATGCCATAATTTAAGTTTTTATTTTTAATTTAATTATTTGCCTTTACGGATAGCGATCAAATTGCTTAATCTCGCTTCGGCTTTGGTTAGTTTGTCCGCTCTTTGTTCAGAGAAGGTGTTACGAACAGGGTCACCTCCTGGTTCATCTGCGAAATCCGCAAATTTTGCTTTTAGAGTAGCAATCTCTTCTTTAAGTTCCTCGATTACTTCAGCTTGTGGCTTTAGAACTTCAACGATAGCCTCAACAAGAGCGTCAGCGTCTAGCATAACTTTCTCTTCTTCAACGATTTCGTCTTCCATTGCAACCTCTTCTACCTTTTCTTCAGCAACTACTTCTTCAGTTGCCTTTTCTTCGATAGAAGCGATTTCGCCATTCTCGCCTACTGTAACCAACAAACCATCAGTCGTTTCGTGCATACCTTCAGGTGCAAATGGTGCCTCACCTTCGTCTACCTTTACGTAGAGTACAGCCCCTGGCGCCAATTCACCTTCAGTGAATACTACTGTACCATCAACTAATGTAGCTTCTGCCATAGTCTCAGTTACAGTCTCAACAACCTCTTCTTCAGCTCCTAACATAATGCGAAGCTTAGTAATTACATCATTTACATTCATAATTAAAGGTTTTGTTTTAGTTAATCTGGACTAAGCCAGACATATTTAAATATAAAAAGTGTCAAATATGACAAAAGTTATTTATCTTCCTTTTCTCGTCTTCGTTGAGCAATAATTCTTTGTATGTTTAGAATAATACCTGTTGCTATTAAGAAGAAGGTTAGGACTTCATTCCATTGTATCATAGCTGATGCTGCGCCAGCTATAGTAGTTACGTTTGCGATTGAGTCTTTGACTGTGTCCATTATTGAGCTTTTTCAATAAAGTTACCCGTTATTGAGAAACCGTTGAGTTCGCCATTTTTAATCTTTTGCCAAGTCTCCTGATTATTTATCTTGTAGCTAACCATCCACGTACCTTTTGGTACATTGAAACCAAGGGTAGCAGACTTGTCCATCTCGGGATCGTTAACAATCCAAGACTCAAGGAGAGTATTTTCATTGCTAATTTTATCATCATGATTTATATCGGTGTTATGTTGTTTGTTCTCTTCTAAGAACTTCATTGCAATCTTGTTAATGGTATCTTCAGTAAAGTAGACATGGAATAGATTACCTAATGCATCTTTACGTGGAATCATTTGAAATGGAATCATTGCAGGTCCTGTAACGATCATTCTATCGTCGTCAGCAGAGAACCTCCAAAAATCATTACCTGGACCAGCGTCTTGGCCTGCACGACCACTAGCTGGACCTTGATCAATCATAACAGCTCTTCCATCTGTGCCTTTAAACACTCGTAACTTTGTCCAATAATGCTTACAATTAACTCCACCTTTAAAGTCAAAGATAGAGTAGGGTTGGCCATTGTGTCTAAAACCTGTGTTAATGGTAGCAGACATTTCATCAATTTCTTCACGAGTATACAATTTATTCATTCTTTGCATCGCTCTACAGAAATTACGCTCAGCTGGAGGTCCAGAGTAGCGATACTTAGTCTCTGGCTCTTGATTTACATTAGGTAGATCTCTTTTACCAAGAATATCTAAGCCAATAATGCCTCTTGCGTAATCACCAATAGTAGTAAAGGTTTCTTGTGACTCTTTGATGATAATCACCTTTTCCATATCGTACCATTCACCGAAATCTTCTGATTCACACATCTCGATGATCTTTTTCTTAATCTCTTCGTCTTGATCAGTGTATGGTTGTAGGTTGCCTGTATCAACACCAAATGAATTGTAGCAAATGGCTGCTGCTTGTTCTTGATCATAGCCCTCATCGATAAGGACAGGAATACATCTGCTAACATAGTCGTCTTTTGATTCACCAGTTACAGGCTCTACAAATTGTTGAGCTGCAAACTTTTGCCAAGATACACCGATAGCAGGTCTATCTACTAAGGACATAATATCTACACCTAAATCATCAAACTCTAGGTTGTCCCAATCTATTAGTAATTCTACAATTTTATTCATATTACAATCGAGCTAAGTCGTTTATTTTCTTATCAGCTTCTTGTTGCGTAGTCATTTCGTCTGAAACAACATATGCACGTATTACATTAGCACTAGATGCACCGCTTTGTTCGCCTAGAGTAATGGTTTCACCAGCGGCTTGACCTGCTGCTGCGCTTGCTAGAGCTGCAGTTGGATCAAATGCAGGTAAAGCTGGCATAGTAGGAGCAGTTGGTACTGAACCACCACCTCCACCGCCACCACCTGGCGTTTGAGTACTCAAGATCTTCTTAACATTCATCAAACCTGATGCAATCGCTACACCTGCTGCAATCTGTGGGAATGGAGGTGGAGCTGGTGTGTTAGCAAGAGCATTAGTAGCTGCTTGATATGTATTCATCGTAGCAGAAGCTACAGCTGCACTTTTTCCTAAAACTGAGGCTTCACCAGCAATACCAGCAATAGTATCAAAGGCAGCGGTAGCCACACCCATTTTGGTATCAGCTACAGACTTCTCTAACATCTTCTCGTAGTCAGCTTTGTCTTTAGCAGCTTGTTTAGCAGCTTCTACTCTATCGAGATCTTCTTGTGCGTATTTAGCTTTAAGCTCGTCCATCGCTTCAAGACGACTCTTCTCTAATTCATCAGTAGCTAGACCATTGGCTTCAGCTTTGGCAATCAATTCAGCATAGTAAAGATCAAGATCCTCTAATGCCTTAGCTCTCTGCTCAGCTTCTGTGTTAGCTTCAGCATCTCTAATCTGTTTCTTTAGGTCTGCTAATTCTTGTGCTTTCTGAGCTTCGTATGCAGCAGCCTCATCAGCTGCAGCTTTGTCTTTGGCTAGTTTGTCTTCTCTAGCTTTGTCATCAGCAGCTTGGTTTTGTAGAATGTAACCATCTCTTTGGTTTTTGAGTGCTGCTAATTGCTTTTCAGTTTCTGCAATAGTCTCTGCTCCTTGTTGTGCAGTCTCTTCTGGATCAAATAGCATGTTAGCTAAACCACCACTAAAGCCTTCTTCGAGGTTAGTAGCAATATCAATACCAGGAATTTTAGAGACAGCTGCAGTCATCATATCGACTGTCTTTAGAAGTAGAGTGATTGGTGCAGTCAAGAAACGAATCACGTTTTGAGCGATGTCTCTGTTTCGCTTCATCGCCGCTTCTTGGGCTATGGCTTGCTGTTTCTGTTGCTCTAATACTTGTTCAGTAGCAGCAATAACCTCATTAGTCTGTTGGATCTTCAGATCACGTATTTCACGTTCTGATTTACCTTGAAGTTTTAAACTATTTTCTTGTGCAGATGTGGCGTCTAATGCAGCTTGTCTTGCAGCAGCTTCTGCTTGTGTATCTGCTAATAATTGTTTTTGGTCTGCACTAACACCACTAATGGCACCTTTGATGTCATCCCAATAGGCAACTATGAGACCAAGTGCAACTACAATGGCACCAATACCAGTTGCGATTAGGGCTTTGCCCATTGCATTAGCACCTTGGACTGCACCTTTAAAGGCAGTAATGGCTTGTTTACCCATTTTGCCAAGACCACTAACCACATTCTTAACTCTGGATGCTAAACCACCAGTGGCTTCATCCATTACTGTGATAGCACCTTCACCTGCTTCACCAGCTTCTTCTGCAGCTTTACCAAGATCTTTGGTAGCATTAGAAACACCATCAACTGACTTCTCAGTTTTCTTTGCTTGCTTATCTACCCCTTTGAGTGCATCTTGTAACTCTTCTACAGATGAGACTTGCTTCTCAATACCATCAATGGTAAACGTAATTTTAACTTCTTGCGCCATACTGTTAAATATAATTATTTATGGTTTTGAATTACTCTGGTTTAGGACAACCTGCACAATCTGGTGGTGAGTAAACTAAACTATGTGTTGGTGTTTGGTTAATAACAGATTGTGTAATATACCAACAACCAAACTCAGTACGTGTAGTACCAGTTGGCGCTATAATCCATGGACCGAAGTTTGTAATTGTAGCATCATAAGGAATGTAGTAGAATGTATTAGGATCTGTACCACAATCATCAGTAGTAATTTGCTCAACCTTGTACACTGTTTGTAAAGCAGGCGTTGGTGTTGGTGTTGGTACTGGCGTTGCAGTTGGTGTAGGTGTTGGTGTTGGCGTCGGTGTCGATTGACTATTTTGACATGTTTCACAATCAAGGTAAGCAGCATCTAAAATAAATGCAGGTTCTGCTGTGCTTGTACCAATTACTTGGAAACAACCAGGTATTGAACCACCTCTAAGCGTAGCCAAACCATAAACATCACCAATATTTAAGGTTGCAGTAGTCTCTACTACGTATGGTGTAGTACCAAGTGATGCACAACTTTGATCAGGGAATTGGCGTAACTCATAACGAGTAGGCAATGCATCACAAGTTAGGAGTATAGAAGCACCACTAGTACAACCATTAGCATCAGTTACCGTGTATGTGTATGAACCTGGACATAGACCAGTTCTGTTAAAGTTAGTCGTTGGATCATCGTCCCATTCAATTGTTAATGATGGAGTACCACCACCTGCTACTACTTGGATACTACCATTACAAGGTGCTTCACAATCAGTTGGATCTGTTACAGTATGACTAGTATAGAGTGGTGAAGCAGTAGTTGCAGCAATAGTAACACCACCACTACCAGTTCTACCAACTGAGTCTTCGACTTGGACAGTGTAAACGCCTGGACATACATTCTCAATATCGAATTGATATGTTCCTTGACCTATTGGTGCTGTGTGCGTACCAGTTTGGCCATTACCTAAATCCCAAGTAAATGGAGGAGTACCACTAGTAGTTACTGTAATAATACCATCACATGAGCCAGCACACAGTTGATCAACATGTGTTAAAGCAAAATTATCTAACGATTCTTCACTATACCCAGGTCTGTAGTCTTTGAGTGAGATCAACTGACACTTAACTGCAGTCTTTCTACCGATTTGAGCATCCATAATCTTTTCAGGCCTCCAATATTTACCATTGACAAAAATAATGTCATCAAATGATAAGTATTGTAGATCTGTGTTATCTAAAATAAAGTAAGCTGTTAGACGTCTACTGTATTTGTTATAGATCGATGAAATGTAACGATTCCAATATGCATCATAAAGTGTATAGCCTTCTAAGTCATTGTAACCAAGACCAGCAGGTACGCCAGTCTCTGTTACTGGTACAAAGTATTTGATGTCGTTAGACCAACTTATATTTAAGTTAGGATCTAGTAGTGGCGT
>Ga0181568_10004210_pt1 | contig 12866 bp, 10 predicted proteins | sample 101ome_20_FD_133758 | JGI IMG/M metagenome (GOLD analysis project Ga0181568, IMG submission 133758) | Coastal salt marsh microbial communities from the Groves Creek Marsh, Skidaway Island, Georgia - 101404AT metaG (megahit assembly) | ecosystem: Environmental > Aquatic > Marine > Intertidal... | reverse complement strand
GTGGTAGCTAAATCATCACAAATCCCATTAGCAAATTTAGAAATTAAATTTGCAGTAGCTGGGTAAGCAACGATATGGGTATTATCTCTTGCAAGTTTAATATGACCAATATTTTGCTCCATGTCTAAATCAAAGAGCTCTGAATAAATCTTTTTTTTGGCAATCGACTCGATTAAAAGTTTAGAAATAAATTGAAACGTATTTTGAGTAGCAATAATTTGATAGTCAATAGAGTGTCTTTGAAGCTCTCGAATAAGATCCAAGGCTTTGTAACAACCAACGCTACTACTTATTATTAATAAAATTTTCATTTTTTTTGAACTATATATATGCTGTTCGCGCCTGAAAGGAAATCTATAGTTTCAAGATTTAAAAAGCCAGCATTTTCAAGTTCTTGATGAATGATCTCTTGAGCCGGGAATTGTTTGATACTATCTGCTAAATATTTATAGCTGTGTCTGTCTTTGGCAATAACACTCCCAGAAAATGGCAAAAATTTCTCTAGGAAGAGCATATAAGGTTTCTGTAAAAGTTCGTTTTTGGGCATTCCAAATTCCATAAATAGAAAAATCCCTTTTTTCTTTAAACACCTAAAAATCTCTTTAAAGGCTGTTTTTCTATTCTCAAAGTTTCGAACGCCGTAGGTGCAAGATACAGTTTGAAAAAAATTTTTAGGATAGGGGAGCTTTTCGGCATAGCCCACTTGATAGTTAATTTTTTTATGATTATTTTTTTGTTTTGAAATTTCATGCATAGAAGCAATAGGATCTAATGCAAAAAGATTTTGCGATTGAGGGAGTAAATTAAATATATCCCCTGTGCCACTGGCGATATCTAATACTTTTTCATTTTTTTTATGTCTCGACTGTAATTGATCAACAAAATATTTTTTCCAAAGTCGATGAACGCCAAAACTCATGACATCATTCATTAAATCATATTTTGCATTTGAGACAGTTTGAAAAATATCTGTAATATTATAAGAATTTGAATTAATTTTATCTTTCATGCCAGAGTTACCAGAAGTAGAAACTACAATAAGATATTTAACTTCAAAAGTTAATGGAAAAAAAATTTTATTAATCAAAACTTCATCAAAGAAATTAAGAAAAAATCTTAATCACTTCCAATTAAATTTAATACCAGGAAAAAAAATTCAAAGAGTTTGGCGTATCGCAAAATATATTATTATAGAAATACAAACACAGAAATATTTAGTTATTCACTTGGGTATGAGTGGTCGATTAAAATATTTTGAAATTGATAAATATTTATCCGAAAAACATGATCATGTTATTCTGACGTTTGATAAGTTCTTAGTTGTTTTTAATGATCCCCGTCGTTTTGGAATGTTCTTTATGTTAGAGAATAGTGCGGAACTTAAAATTTTTTTTCAACACTATGGAGTGGACCTACTGCAAGATCAATACTCTAATCTAAAAATATTTGAGAAACTAAAAAATAAAAAGGTTAGTTTGAAACAGGCACTACTTGATCAAAGTATTTTGGTGGGCATAGGAAACATATATGCGAACGAAGCACTTTTTCATGCGCGCTTAGACCCTCGAAGACTTACAAACTCCTTAACCAAAGATGAAGTTTTGCAATTGATTAAATCCTGCACTCATGTTTTAAAACTCTCCCTAAAAAACGGAGGATCTTCTATCAATGACTATAAATCACCCGATGGGACCCTGGGAAGTTTTCAAAATTTATTTCGTGTATACCAAAAATCGGAAATTAATATTAATAAACGTACATTTTTGATAAAAAAAATTGTTCAAAATGGAAGGTCAACTTTTTTTTCACCTGCTTTACAAAAATAAAAAATACTGTATAAGATATGCACGTAATTAGACTAATAACCTGTTAATAATTTAAACAATGCCACAACACAAATCTGCAAAAAAAAGATTACGTCAATCTGAAAAAAGAAAATTAGAAAATAAGAGTTTTAAATCCAGCGTCTCAACGGAATTAAAGGCAATCGATAAGCTAATTAAAGATAAAAAAGTAGAAGAATCAATGGCAAAACTAAAAAGCGTGATGTCTGTTTTACACAAATCTGCCAAAAAGAAAATTATGCATCTCAATAAGGCATCTAGAACTATTGCAAAGTTACAAAAAGATATTTCTGCAATTTCTAAATAATTTTTTTTTACAACAATTTTTTTTAATTTTTTTTTAATTTTTTTTATTCTTCATTTCTCTATTTCATGGTTAAATACTACCTCTTTAGAGGAGGTTAATTAAATTAGTGGAAGACGATTTTCATCAGGGTGACGTCGATGTCTCATGGCATAAGATTGTAACAGAGTTAAAAAAATCTTTAGACAAAGATACTTTCCAAAACTGGATTAAGCCAATCAGTTTTGAAACCCTCATCGCCACTACCTTAACCTTAGCAGTTCCTACAAGATTTTTACGTGATTGGGTTATCCGAAATTACGCCTCAGTTATAAAAAAAGCCTATCTTGATCAAGGGGTCACTATTGATAAACTTGCTATCCTAGTTAAAGAAAACAATGACCGGATCATTCCAGGAACAGAAGTAATCCATCAAGATAAAGATAATGATGAAGATACTTATTATGATGATATCTCGGCACCCTTAGATCCTAAGTTTACATTTGATAATTTTATTGTGGGCAAACCCAATGAACTAGCTTATGCAGCCGCACAGCGCGTTGCTCAATCGGAAGTTGTTTCTTTTAATCCCTTATTTTTATACGGCGGTGTGGGTTTAGGGAAAACCCATTTAATGCATGCCGTGGCATGGAATATTAAAAAAAGAAATCCTAAAAAAAATGTTGTCTATTTGACAGCAGAAAAATTTATGTACCAATTTATCAAAGCACTTCGTTTTAAAAATATTATGAGCTTCAAAGAGCAATTTCGATCTGTCGATGTATTGATGATTGATGATGTGCAGTTCATTATTGGTAAAGACAACACGCAAGAAGAATTTTTTCATACTTTCAACACTCTAGTGGATAAAAAACGCCAAATTATTATTTCAGCAGATAAATCTCCTGCTGATTTAGAGGGGCTAGAGGATCGACTTAAATCTCGTTTGGGTTGGGGGCTAGTTGCAGACATCCATCCTTTAACTTATGAATTGCGCTTAGGCATTTTGCAGGCCAAAGCAGAACAAAAAGAAATAAAACTCACAGATGATGTTTTAGAATTTTTAGCGAATAAAATTACTAATAACGTTCGTGAAATGGAAGGGGCGCTCAATCGATTGGCGGTGCATGCCTCTCTCCAAGACTCCACTATTACCGTTGATTTAGTTAAAGATGTGTTAAAAGATTTACTAAGAACTAATTCAAGAAAAATTACTATTGATGAAATTCAAAAAAAAGTTGTCGAGCACTACAATATTAAACTCTCTGATATGCACTCTCCTAGAAGATCTAGATCTGTGGCTCGACCCAGACAGGTTGCTATGTACCTAGCAAAATCAATCACTACTCGCTCTTTACCTGAAATTGGAAGAAAATTTGGGGGGAGAGATCATACAACGGTGATCCACGCCATTAAAACCATTGAAGAAATTATGGTAAATGATCCCAGTCTTGCAGAAGATATTGAACTTTTGACAAGAATATTGCAAACTTCCTAAATGGATTTCAGAGTTAGTCGGGAAGCTTTTTTAAGAGTCTTAACACATGTAAGTTCGATTGTTGATAGTCGTTCAACTATACCCATTCTTTCAAATATTTATTTAAAATGCGAAAATAATCAAATTGAAATACGCTCTACCGATTTAGATATTTCTATTCGTGAGTTTGTGTCCGCAGATTCCACCAAAAATGGTGAAGCAACGGTTAGCTCTCGAATTTTAACCGACATCATTCGTAAAACTAAAAAAAATTCTATTGTTAAATGTAAATTAGAGGGCAATCGCCTGATCATTAATTCAGATAACTCTGTTTTTGAATTAAACGCTTTAACGGCAGATGAATTTCCTAAATTTGTTGCCTTAGATCCTTCTAATGCATTTGAAATTACCATTCAGCAAATGAAAAGAATTTTTAATAAAACTAAATTTGCCATCTCCGCTGAAGAAACAAGATACTATTTAAATGGAATTTATTTTCATACCGTAAGCAATGGGACTAAAACCACTCTTCGTTGTGTTGCCACAGATGGTCATCGATTAGCCAAAACAGAATTAGACTTAAATAGTTCTTTTACAATTTCGGGTATCATTTTACCAAGAAAATTTATCTTACAATTAGATCGTATTTTGGGCGACTTCGAGGGCAAAGTAAAAATGATCTGTACCGATACCCAAGTTAGCTTAGAGGCTGATAATTTTATTATTATAAGTAAATTGATTGATGGCACCTTCCCAGATTATGAAAAAGTTATTCCGGTTTCCAATGACAAGCTTCTACAAATAGAGGCAGAACCCTTCTTTAATGCCGTGGATAGAGTCTCCACGGTCAATCAAGATAAAACCCCAACGGTAAAACTGCACTTTGAAAACAATAATGTAAAAATTATGGCCACAAGTACCGATAGTAACAAGGGCGATGAAGAGGTAGCTGCTAATTATACATCCGATAGTTTAGAAATTTTATTTAACTCAAAATACATTCTCGATTTACAAGATGTGATTGAAGGAGAGACGATGATTTTAGAATTATTAAATCAATCCTCCCCTGTGATTGTAAAGGACATGAAAGACACATCGAGTTTGTATATTTTGATGCCGATGAGAATTTAATTGATCCCACCACTCCAGGGGCTTCAATTAATTAATTTTAGAAACTTCCAGCAACACGAAGAGAGGTTCCTTCACCCCCATACTTTAATAAAAGGCAAAAATGCTGTGGGTAAAACTAATTTACTCGAGGCTATAAGTTTTTTATGTCCGGGAACAGGCTTTAGAAAAGAAAGCCTGCAAAATTTTTCTAATCATGATAGCACGGAGCAGCTTTCGTCTATCATGTTTAAATTTTTACATGAAGAATTGCACAATGAGCTAAAGATAGAAATTGGCTTCACCGAAAATCGTTGGTCTAAGAATTATTACTTAAATGACAAAAAAATTTCTCAACAACAATTATTATCTATCTTTCAACTATTTTGGTTTACAGAAATAGATAAAGTTTATTTTATTAAAGATCCGCAATATCAGCGAAACACCATTAATAGAATTATGTGCTATTTTAATGCGCAGCTTTTTAAGCTTTTAAATACTTTTACAAAATTACGAACAGAAAAAAAGAAAGTTCTAAAAAACTCGCCAAATAATGCTTGGCTTGAATCCCTTGATGCCCAATTATTAGAAGTAGGTAAGAACATACTGGAAATTAAAATTGAGTTTTTGCATGCATTTAACAATTTTATGGCTCATGAAGAAAACACATTTTTCCAATTTGAGATAGCCCCCAGCTCAGCCTTTGTGGACTCAGCCTTGTTTTTAAAACAGTTCGAGCAAGGACTAAAAGATGAAAATCAGTGGCCAACCGATTACCGACTCAAATCCGAATCAGATCCCTTAAAATCAGTTTTTGAAATTTCTCACGCTGGAAAAAAAATTTCACAGCTATCCTCAGCGCAATCTAAACTTCTAATCCTAAGCTTTCTTTTACATTGCGCGAAATTTTTGAATGAAAACAAAATTACAATTTTTTTAATTGATGAAATATTTGATAACTTTGATAGTATGAATATTGAAAAAGTTATTCAATATTGTGCAGAAAATAATTTTCAAACTTTTTTTTCTACGACTGATAACTTTTCACTTCAAGGGTCGATTAACAACTTAGAAATTAAAGAAATTAGATAATGTCAGATCAATATACCGCTTCCTCCATTAAAGTTTTAAAAGGACTTGAAGCTGTTCGTAAAAGACCGGGGATGTACATCGGTGATACCGATGACGGCACGGGACTTCACCATATGGTTTATGAAGTCTTGGATAACTCTATTGATGAAGCCCTGGGGGGATATTGTGATTCAATCCAATTAATTGTTAATAAAGATGGCTCAGCTACCATTTCAGATAATGGCCGCGGTATTCCAGTGGATATGCACAAAACAGAAAAAGTACCCGCTGCCGAAGTCATCATGACCCAACTACACGCAGGGGGAAAATTTGATCAAAATAGTTATAAAATTTCTGGCGGTTTACACGGCGTAGGGGTATCGGTGGTCAATGCACTATCAGAAAAATTAACCCTAACAATCCGCAGGGATGGCAAAATTTATGAAATGGAATTTAAAGACGGCGCGACAACCAAAAAATTAAAAGAAATTGGCTCTATGAAAAAGTCAGATCGCACCGGCACTAGTGTGCAGTTTTGGCCTTCAAAAAAAATTTTTACTAATACTACCTTTGTTCTAAAAACCTTAGAAAACCGAGTTCGCCAATTAGCGTTCTTAAACTCTAATGTCAAAGTAACTCTCACAGACATGCGCTTAGCGAAAGTGGAGCCAATTGAGTTTTACTATCAAGGAGGATTAACCGCTTATGTCCAATTTTTAAATGCACGTAAGTCAACTTTAAATAAAATTATTCCTTTCGAAGGAGAGAGCAACGGCATCAAAGTTGAAGGCGCGCTACAATGGAACGATGGATACAATGAAACGATGTTGTGTTTTACAAATAATATTCCGCAAGGTGACGGGGGTACCCACCTTCAAGGGTTTCGCTCTGCCTTAACACGATCTTTGGTAAGCTACTCTAATACAGTAGCCACCACTAAAAAAAGCAATGTGACTTTATCTGGAGATGATGCGCGGGAAGGAATGACATGCGTTTTATCCGTTAAAGTTCCAGATCCCAAATTCTCTTCACAGACTAAAGACAAACTGGTGTCCTCGGAAGTAAGACCGGTGGTAGAAAAAGTGATCGCCGAGCAGTTAAGTGCTTGGTTAGAACAAACTCCTGGAGAAGCCAAAAAGATAGTCTCTAAAATTATTGAGGCAGCCAGCGCACGGGAAGCTGCTCGAAAGGCACGAGAATTAACCAGACGCAAAAACGTCTTAGAGTCCTCCTCTCTGCCGGGAAAACTGGCGGATTGCCAAGAAAAAGATCCTGCTAACTCAGAGTTATTTATCGTTGAGGGTGACTCGGCGGGAGGTTCAGCTAAGCAAGGAAGAGATAGAGCAACGCAAGCTATCCTGCCTCTGCGAGGTAAAATTTTAAACGTCATTAAAGCCAACCCGCACAAGATACTAGAAAATAATGAAATTTCCGCACTGATCACTGCCATTGGCGCAGGCTACGGTAATCCCCCAACAGAAAAAGATTTTAATCCCAGTGAATATTTTAACCCAGACTCCATGCGATATCACAAAATCGTTATTATGACAGACGCAGATGTGGACGGCAGTCACATTCGAACACTCTTGTTAACTTTCTTCTATCAATTCATGCGAGGGATTATTACCTCGGGCCGCCTTTATATTGCGCAACCGCCTTTATATAAAGTTAAAAAAGGAAACTCAGAAAATTATTTATTAGATGATAGAGAGTTAACCAAATATCTTTTAATTAACAATAAAGATGAATTAGATTTTCATGTTTATGATAAAAAGAAAAAAGTTCAACTAAAAGAAACAGAGTTAAATGAATTAATCGACTTAGCTGCTAAAGCCAATTCGGCTTATCAAAATTTAGATTTAACGTATTTAGACCATAAGTTTTTTGATCAAATTATCAACACGGGCCTTTTCTTAGAAGATTTTCACCCTCCCAAAGTAGATAAAAATAATTTTAAAAACTTACTAGGGAATTTGAATGAGATTTATAAAGAAGAAAATATCAAGTTTACTTTTCAAAGTATGATTAGTAATGAACTCGTATTTTTGCAGGAGAAAGAAGGGTATAATAAAATTATTAAGGTCCCTTTAGAAAAATTATTACATATTCGAGAATTTATTACCGCACAGAACTTAGCAGAGTACCACAAAATGGGATTTGCCAAATCTACCCAGACCAATTTTGGTATTATGAAACTAACCTCTAAAGAGCTACATACGTGTTATGGCTTGGTAGAATTTTTTAACACTCTATTCGATATGAGTAAGAAAGGCCAGTCAATCAGTCGATACAAAGGGCTTGGAGAGATGAACCCCGAGCAATTATGGGAAACCACTCTAGACCGCAATAATCGTAAGCTTTTACAGGTAAAACTGGAAGATCAGGTACACACGGAACGACAATTAATCATGCTCATGGGGGATGACGTGACTGATCGCAAGAATTTTATCCAAGACAACTCTATTAAGGTTGCAAACTTAGACATCTAAGTTGAAGAGTAATAGAAAATATCTATTTGTAAATTCATCGGATTTTTTATTAATACGATCTATCGCATTTGCTGGCCAGGCAATCACTTTAGGCTTATCGCAATATTTTTTTGATTTTTCCCAAACGGTTATTATCGCGTCCTGGACGATAGCATTGTTCTTATTATTAAGCCTCGGGCTCTCTTATTATTTATTAGATCAAGGCAATAAAATTTTTTCAGAAAAACAAATTTTTTTATTTTTATGTTTTGATGTACTGCAAATATCTTGTTTGATTGCCTTTAATGGCGGCTACACCAATCCCTTCATCTTTATCTTATTGGCGCCCATAGCTATTGCCGCCTCGTATTTAAGTATTGAGCGTATCTTAGTCATCCTCAGCGTAGCTTTAGTTTGCTATGCACTGCTATTCAATTTCTATGTTGAACTGCCATCCTTAGTTCAACCAAATATGAACTTTAATTACAGTTTAGCCATTATGATTTCCTTATTTTTAAGCAGCATTTTTTTAGTCTTCTACTTATATTATTTTTCGCTGAACTATAAAAATACCCAAACCGCATACGAGTTGGCCAGTCAGCAACTCCAAAATGAAAAAGAATTACTGAAGGTGGGGGGACTAGCTGCAGCGGCAGTTCATGAACTAGGCACTCCTTTGAATACCATTAATTTAATTGTTAATGATTTTGATCAGGACTCCTCCCTCAAAGAAAAATACGGGCAAGATATCAATACGCTCAAAGTAGAGTTGGATCGCTTAAAACTGATATTAAAAGAACTATCGACTAACCCAGAGAGTAAGGAGGTTGCCAAAGAAGTCAGCACGATGTCCTTGGATGCCTACCCACAATCCCTATGCGAACAGTTTGCGCAAAATTATAGAAATATTAAATTGGATTATCGATCCGATCCCTTATCCAAAAATATTACGATCACTATCACCCCAGAGCTGAATATCGCCATGAATAACATTATTAAAAATGCAATAAGCTTTGCAAATAAACAAATCCTCGTGATTGCGGAAGTGGAGCAGGACTTGTATCACATTAAAATTCGCGATGACGGCCCCGGATTTGATAAAAAGTTTATAGCAAATTTTGGAAAACCATTCTATTCTAGCAGACCCGAAACGGGGGTTAATATGGGCTTAGGCCTATTTATAACGAAGCAGATGATTGAAAATCTTAACGGAGAAATCATTGTACAAAATAATGACGGAGCAGAAGTAATTGTAACATGGCGGATTTAGAGACAAACTCGGATAGGGAAAAAACTTTATTTATTATTGAGGACGACAAACCTTTTCGCGAGAGACTAACCACCTCCTTTGAGCGCAAAGATTTTATCGTCACCGCGGCGGGATCCAAAAAAGAAGCATTGGAAATTTTAGCAAACAACAATTTTAATTACGCAATCGTGGATTTACGATTAGGCGATGGTTCGGGATTAGATGTTATTAAAGTTATCAAAGAACAAAACCCTCAATGCCGTACTGTGATGTTGACCAGCTACGGAAATATTGCAACAGCGGTTTCATCAGTCAAACTGGGAGCGGATGATTATTTAACTAAACCGGCTAACGTGGATGATATTGAAAAATCCTTAATGTCTGCAACTGCTTCTTCTTTACCACCTCCCCCAGAAAACCCTATGTCCGCGGATCGTATTCGTTGGGAACATATTCAAAGGGTGTTCACACAGTGTAATCGCAACGTCTCAGAGACAGCACGCCGACTTAAAATGCATCGTCGTACTCTCCAAAGAATTCTAAACAAACACGCACCTAAAGAATAGCTTAGCACCCTAATCTTTGTTATTCTCCATGCATGCCTGAGTCTCGTCTTATACTAGTTGACGGTTCCGGGTATATCTTCCGAGCCTATTACGCACTGCCGCCCATGAACAACTCCAAGGGCATCCCCACCAACGCCGTCTATGGTTTTTGCAATATGATGCTCCGTTTAATTGAGGAGCACCCCCACGATAAAATTTTAATTATTTTGGATGCGGGCAAAAATACTTTTCGCAATACTCTGTATTCCGAGTACAAAGCTAACCGATCCGAGGCACCAGAAGATTTAATTCCTCAATTTGGAATTATTCGAGAAGCTATTCAGGCCTTTGGGCTAGACGTCATCGAAAAAAAAGATTTTGAAGCAGACGATATAATCGCAAGTTATGTCAAATACGGAGAGAATAATAAAATCCCCACCACGGTATATAGTTCGGATAAAGATTTGTTTCAGCTCTTATCGAATAATACGCGTATCATGGATCCCATGAAGAATGTGGAAATTGATGAAGCCAGAGTTTTTGAAAAATTTGGTGTTGGCCCGGATAAAATCACCGATGTCCAAGCGCTCATTGGCGATAGCGTAGATAATATCCCAGGGGTTCCTGGCATCGGACCTAAAACAGCCGCCAAATTAATCAATGAATTCGGCAGCTTTGAAGAACTCTTGGCAAAAAAAGATCAAATTACGAATGAGCGCATCAAAAACCTTATTCACGACCACGAAGAGTCTGCCAAAATCAGTCACCAATTAGTGATCTTAAAAAATGATTTAGAACTACCTATCCCCATTGATCAACTCAAGGAGTTTGATGACTCCCCTGAGTTAAATGAATTTTTTAAAAAATATGAATTTAAATCACTGATTAGAACTTCGCTGCATGAAACAAAACCCCATACCTCCAAAAAGACTTTGGATTTTAAATCGCTTATATCTTCCAAAGAAATGATCGATTATCTCCAATCACTACACATAGAACAGGCAATTGCGATTGATTTAGAAACCGACAGCCTAGATGTTAATCAAGCTACAATCATAGGCATCTCCCTATCTAACGCAGACCAAGCTTACTACCTGCCTTTCAAATCACCTGAAAATGAACTAAAGGAGGCCGAGCAAAAAAAGGTACTACAAGAACTCAACGTCCTTTGCGAAGATGCTTCCATTATCAAAATTTTTCATAACGCCAAATACGATAGTGTTATCTTAAAGCGCTTTGGTGTAAACACTGTATCTTTTCAAGATACATTGCTGATGTCTTATTTTATCAATAATGGTTTGACCAAACACAATTTAGAAGACCTGTATTATTATTATTTTGGGGAAGAAAAAGAGAAGTTTAAAGATGTCATCAAAAATGAATCTAAAAGAAACTATAACGACTTTTCGGAAGTCCCCTTAGAGGCAGCAACGAATTACGCTGCCCATGATGCGTATGCTACCTTTCAATTATATCTACAACTAAAAAAGCAAATCGCAGAAGCTTCCGAGAACTGGATCTACTATGATATCGACAAAAAACTAAGTCTTGTTCTGCAAACCGTAGAAAGCCACGGATGTAAGATTGATTTAAAATTTCTGAGTGAGCTCGAAAAAGATCTGAATAAAGAAATCCAAGTCATTGAGCAAAAAATCTTCAAAATAGCCGGCGAGGAATTTAATATTGGCTCTCCCAAACAATTAACTGAAGTGTTCAAAAAACTGGATTTAAAAGTGACCAAAAAAACCAAAGCAGGCGATTTTCAAACTAATGTGAAGGTTTTAGAACAACTAGAGGAAGAGGGCGTAGAGATCGCATCGCATATTTTGCAATGGCGACAGTATTCTAAACTCGTTTCTACTTATACCTCCTCGCTTGCTGAACACGCCGACGCCCGGGATCGAGTACACAGTACTTTTAATATTGCAGCCACTATTACAGGTAGACTCAGTTCCTCGGAGCCCAACCTTCAAAATATTCCTATTAGAACGGAGATAGGAAAAAAAATTAGAACAGCGTTTATCGCTGAAAGGGATTACGAACTGTATAGTTTTGATTACTCCCAAATTGAGTTGAGGGTTTTGTGTGAAGCGTGTGCAGACCCTAACTTATTAAAAGCCTTTCAAGAGGATCAAGATATTCATCAAAGCACGGGTCAATTAGTGTTTAATAAAAAAGAAATTAATGCCAATGACCGTCGCATGGCAAAAATAATTAACTTTGGCATCATTTATGGAATTAGCCAGTATGGCCTCGCCAAACAATTAGGCGTGAGCAATGCCGAGGCGAAACTATTCATCGATAACTACTTTCAAAAGTTTCCTAACATCAATGATTTTATGAAGACCACGGTGGAGAAAGCAAAAAAACTAGGCTATGTGGAAAACCTCTTTGGGCGCAAGTCACACATTAAAGATATTAATGCCAAAAATTTTATGCTTCGCTCTTTTGCAGAACGCCAAGCCATTAATGCCCCCATACAGGGAACAGCGTCTGAGCTGATTAAAATTGCGATGTTGGATATCCAAACATATTTGGAAGCTAATAATTGTAAATCAAAAATGACTTCTCAAGTCCACGATGAACTATTGTTTGAAATTCATAAAAATGAAAAAGAACTAATCTCTCATATAGCAAAGCTCATGGAGACATCTCACCAAAAGTACAAATTTTTTAAAACACCAATAAAGGTTGATTTTGGCGGGGGTTTTAATTGGGGCGAAGCACACTAATATCAAGAGGTTTATTATATAAAAACTTTTTACATACATATAAATACTAAAAATTATATAATTTAATTACTATAGGATCTTGTCGTAAGC
>Ga0181568_10004209_pt1 | contig 12866 bp, 8 predicted proteins | sample 101ome_20_FD_133758 | JGI IMG/M metagenome (GOLD analysis project Ga0181568, IMG submission 133758) | Coastal salt marsh microbial communities from the Groves Creek Marsh, Skidaway Island, Georgia - 101404AT metaG (megahit assembly) | ecosystem: Environmental > Aquatic > Marine > Intertidal zone... | reverse complement strand
TTCATTTCCTCTCGAATAATCTGACTGATTTTTTGCAGGGCCCGCAGACCCATGGGAAGAAAGGTATAAAGGCCCCCGGCTAGTTTGCGGATGAGACCCGCTCGCAGCAGGAGTTTGTGCGAGGCAATCTCTGCCTCTGCAGGGGTTTCCTTCAAGGTTGGTACGAATGTCTGGGACCAGCGCATATTGGTGGCAAAGCTAATACGGAGCCCACCGGAGGAACAAGGGGCAAATGGTGATTATTTCACCGAATTAACCAAAGGCGCCATCCCCTGAATGCGGACCTCAAGCTTGTCACCAGACTGAATGGGGCCAACGCCACTCGGGGTTCCGGTGAGGATGACATCTCCAGGGAGTAGGGTGATGTTGGTGGAGATGAAACTGACCAGCTCGAAGCAATTGAAGATGAGCTGCCCGGTCAGCGAGTTCTGTCTGAGTTGACCGTTCTGAAATAGCTGGATGGTCAGTTTGTGGGGGTCGATCTTGGTTTCGACATATGGCCCTAATGGGGTGAAGGTATCAAAAGATTTGGCTCGTGCCCACTGACTCTCTGAATGCTGGATCGTGCGATCACTGATATCCTGAGCCGCCGTGTAACCAAAGATATAGCGTGCCGCCGCATTGGGGGTGACATTCCTTACCCGTCGTCCAATGACAATCGCCAGTTCGGCTTCGTAGTCCACTCGGTGATTTTCGAAAGGAATTTCTACCTTGCCACCATCCGGAATCAGTGATGTCGGCGCCTTCAGCCAGAATAAGGGGGTCTTAGGTAAGGGTTTGCCTGATTCTTGAGCGTGATCGGCGTAGTTCAGCCCGACTGCGATGACCTTTGACGGGGCCACTGGCGTCAGAGTCTTGATGCCCTTAGGGTTGGTGGCGCGCTTTTGGAAGGAGGGCGATCCAAAAACATCACCCTTGAGTTTGAAAAGCTCTCCATCCACAACCTTCGCATAGAAGATGTCGTCGCCTTTCTGGAATCTTCCAATGGCTGCCATGAGTTGGTTTCCATACTAAGTGAGCCCTCCACTGCCGACAAGTTGAATTTCCTTGTTCCAGAGGCGCTTTGATGGGCATGCAGCCTGATCTGGAGTGGCTTCCCTCATGCCAGAGAAAGCTTTGCTTGGCCGACACTCAAAACCCCATCCTCCAAAACCTTGACCCGGAGACCTCCATGGCCTTGCAGAGCTTTTTCAGCTCCTGGACCCCACGCCTGATTCATCCAATAACAGGGTCGGCATTCCTCAGTCCCTTGCATCAAGATCCCTTGTAGGCGGAACCGTTTCCCAATCAAACGGTTCAGATCCATGCCCATGGTGAGGATGTTACGCCGAAAAACCCATGGCTCAGCTGTTTTTGAGGGGATTTCCTTTCGAAGGCGTTCGAACACCTCGGTGGCAAAAAATGTCAATTGACCTTTGTAGTTGGCCTTGAAATCAAAAAAACGGTCTCCCATCAGTCCCTTGCCTGCCAGGCATTCGGCCGTATTGACGGCGATCATGGGGTGCTGGCTGGGCGTCTCACCATGATGCCCGAAATAATTGTGTGCACGGGCCACGTAGATGGCCTTGATCACCCCATGTTGGGTGGGTTCAGCATCGGTCGACATGTCTCTGCTACCAATATTCAGGTTTAGGGTGGAGGGTGGCCTCGAGGATTTCATGAATTTCCCGCCTCAAGGATAAAGTGAGGTGATTCAGCTTCTGGCGTCGAGTTTGACCGGTGAGGACCTCCCAAAGCGCCTTTAAGGTGGCATCGTAGACTGGATCTGGCAAGGACTTGAAGGCTTGGCTGTGGATGAGGTAACTGCAGGGATAGCGCATCATCCGGGTTTGCAGGTCCAGCTGACGCAACGAGCGGCCCTGAGGATCTTGAAGTCCCTGGGTTTCGAACCATTGGGAGAAGCCGCTCGAACCTTTGATTGCGCGCGTGATAGGGGCTTCATTGGCAAAGAGTAGAGCATCAACCAAGCTGTCAACCTTGTGACGCAGGTATCGGATATGGCCATAGGTTTGCATGGCTACTCTCCCCTCATGGTGCAAGCGAGCGATAAAATTGTGCAGGTGGGTCTGATGATCGAGGATCATGAGGGCCACGATGTCACTGTGTTCCCCGGGGTAGTCATCCAAAGATATTCTAGGTTCAAGTGTTTCCATCAAGTGGGGATTGGATGAGTCCCCAAACTGGTTGCCCCGATGATCAGACGGCCCTGCCATCCCTGTGACAAAATAGCCTCCCCAGCGTTGGCTAAAGGGCGTTCGGTGGGTGATCAGGCCTCCGTCGCTGCTCAGGTCCAATTGCCCTCTGGCATCGGTTCGAAAGGAGCGGACCAAGTGACCAGGCACCCCCATGGTCTTGCTGGAAGCGTGGCATTCCAGGCACTGTTGAGGTGATTTCATGATGGGTTCACCTGACTCCGAGGCCTCCAAGGTATAGAACACACCACCCATGATCGGGTCAGCGACCGATAGCTCGATCACTTTGGATCCCGGAACATATCCCAGGTAGATGTCGTCATTAAATAATATGGCTCGAGGTCGGTTGGGGCTGATGCGTTCGCGCTGTAGGGAAGTTTTCGAACCCACCAGAATCTGCGAGCTGGCTGGAATGCCAAGGTGTTGCATCAGGGCGGGTAGATACCCTCCCTTGTCCTTGTCGTAGCTGAGTTGGATGGCGCCTCGATCCAACCCTGATTGCAACCTGGACAAAGGGTTGGAAGCCTTCAATTCGAGGTAATTGATGCCGTCAGCTCCAAGGGGAAGAAGGTGGGTTGAACCCTGGAAATCCTCGCTAGCCAGATGCCAAGGATTCAGCAGCCAGATCAACAGGTAGCTCAAATACAAAATCTGAAACCAACGCATTTGGGGCTTAGCTCTGAAGTATTTCCCTGATGACATGCCCATGAACATTGGTCAGCCTGCGCTCCAAACCGTTGTGGTAATAGGTCAGTTGCTCATGATCCAGGCCCATCAGGTGCAGGAGGGTGGCGTTGAAGTCGTAAAGGCTCGTTGGATGTTCTTCGGCTTTGAACCCGAAAGCATCGCTGCGACCGTAACTGTATCCTTTTCGGACGCCTGCCCCTGCCAGAAAACAGGTGAAGGCGTTTGGGTTGTGGTCACGCCCGGTTCCATTTCCCTGAAGAAAGGGCATGCGTCCAAATTCCGTGCACCATACGACCAGCGAGTCTTCAAGGAGTCCGCGCTGCTTGAGGTCACGAATCAGGGCAGCTGTAGGCTGGTCCATGATTTCTGCTTGCATGGCGTGGGTTTTTTGAATGTTGGCGTGGGAATCCCAGTTGGTGATCCCGTTGCCTCCGGAAGGATCACTCCCGTTAAAGAGTTGAACCACACGCACCCCTTTTTCCAGCAGGCGCCTGGCGAGGATGCAGTTTCGGGCGTATTCCCGTTTGAGATCACTTCCTTGATCGGTTCCGTAAGCGCGGTGAACATGCGTGGGCTCACTTTCCAGGCCCATCACTTCTGGTATCGAAGTTTGCATGCGACCGGCAAGCTCGTAACTAGCGATGCGCGCAGCTAGATCGTGATCACCAGGATAGTTTTTTTGGTAGCCTTCATTCAAGTGCGCCAGCAATTGGCGAGTCAGGCGGTCGTCTTGTTCGGTGTAGCCTGGTGGTCGCCCAAGATTTGCTGGCGGGCGCCTGGCGCTGAAGTCAGTTCCTTGAAACGCCGCAGGTAAAAAACCATTGCCAAAGTTGTTTTTCCCTGACCGCGCCAATCCCCGAGGGTCGTTGATGGCGACAAAGGCGGGCAATTGATCATTTTCCGACCCCAAGGCATAGGTCATCCAGGCTCCCGCCGAGGGGAATCCTTCCATGGTCATGCCTGTGTGAAGGAAATTTTCACCTTGAGGGTGAGCACTGGTGGTAGTCTGCAGTGAGTGGATAAAACAGCATTCATCTGCCAGTTCTCCAAGATGAGGGAGGAGTTCCGAGATCATTTTCCCGCTCTGACCGCGTGGTTTGAAGTCCCAGAAGGGTTTGGCTATGTTTCCGCTGGGTCCTTCAAAGGTGACTAAAGGAAGGCCTTGTGGTTTTTCTCCGTGGTGTTTGATGAGTTCGGGCTTGTAGTCGAAGGTGTCGACATGACTCACTGCGCCGGGGCAGAAAATGATCAATACGCGGCGGGCAGGCACTGAATGATGAGACTCGCGGGGGGCGTAGGGGCCTTCGCTTTTTTGAGACGTGCTGGAAGCCAGACAACCTTCCCTTGAGAGCAGTTCGGTCAGGCCCAGGGCCCCTAAGGCTCCGCTGCTCTGGAATAAAAATCCTCTGCGATCCAAAAGACGACGACCAGAAGGTGTGAGGGATGAAAAAGATTCCATGATCCAAGGGTTTAGGGGCTTGGTTGCAGATAACCCGCAAGCTCTTGCTGGAGCCTTCGAACGGTATCGGGCATCTCATGCGCTAGGTTAAGACTTTCCTGAGGATCCCTCCCATGATCATAAAGCTCCGTGAAAAGACCCGGTGCCAGAGGGTTACGAGTATCTCGCCACGATACGAATCGATAACGATCCGTGCGCAGGCTGAAGCCCATGAGGTGTTGCTCAAACAAGTTTCGATCCCATCGCTCCTTCATCTGTGCCACGATCCCTTTTTCCACCTCTTCGATCAAAGGTCCAAAAAACGTGGCTCGCATGCCTTCGGAAAGAGGGTTGGCTGCCCATTCGCGAAGCGCTGGATTGGGATACTGGCTCAGGGCAGAGGTTTTCCAAGATTGATGAGGGTTCTTGAGCAAGGGAACAAAGCTGCGTCCTTGACAATGGGTTGGGGTGGGTAGGCCCGCCAACTCGCAGAGGCTGGGATAAAGGTCGATGAGTTCCACCAAAGCTTGGGTGGTTTGCCCGCTCATAGGCATGTCAGGTGCCCAGACCAGCAAGGGGACCCGTGTGGCGATTTCATAGTTGGTTGCTTTCCCCCAGATACCCATGTCCCCCAGATGCCAACCATGATCTCCCCAGAGAACAATCACGGTACGCCTCCTTGTTTGTGTGTCCTTGAGAGCCTGCATCATCTTGCCGATTTGGGCATCCACGTAGCTGATGCAGGCGTAATAACCGTGGATGAGTTTCCGCTGCAGGGCAGGGTCCAAGGGGCCTTGTTTGGGTATCCCTGCCCGGGTGCGCAGCTCAAACGAAGCATGCAAACCCATGGCAGCACCTCCAAGCGGTGGCGGCGAGTCTTCGGCCAGGGGAAGGGAAGCCGGATCGTAGAGATCCCAGTAGCGCTTGGGAGCGACAAAGTTCAGGTGGGGCTTTTGGAAGCCAAGGGCCAGGAAGAGGGGCTGCTCTGGCTTTGATTTGGTATGTTCTTTGAGTGTGGCAATGGCCAGGTCGGTTTGGAATCCATCGACGTAAGCGTGATCTGGCACATCGGCCGCCTCATAGGCAGGGCCATTGAACAAGCCGCCAGCTCGAGCTTCCCCGTAGCGGGCCACCATTTGCTCCCGATTGGCTCGCCAAAGTTTTTGATTCTCCTTGAGGGCATAGCCGCCCGGGGTGGCCTCCCTTCGGTAGTCAATGCCTTTTGTGGATGGTTTTCGGCTCCAGGACAAGGCATCGTCAGTCATGCGTCCGTGAAAGATTTTTCCACAGTAGACCGTCTCATAACCCTGTTGTCTAAAATGCTGAGGCAACGTGACAATGTCCGGGTGAAGGTCCCTGAAATAGGTGGTGTTTTCAATCACCCCCAGACGGTGAGGATAAAGCCCGGTCATCAGGCTCGCACGTGAAGGGCTGCAAATGGCCTGCTGACAGTAGGCCCGATTGAATCTCAGGCCGTCGGCAGCCAGTTGATCGATATGGGGACTGTGAACCTGTGTGGCTCCATAACACCCAAGTTCAGGTCGCAGGTCATCGATGGCAATGAATAGAATGTTGGGGTGTGCTGGAGAGGGGGCCGCACCATGCAATGGCATACCGCAGCAGAGCATGGTCAAGGCGAGAGCCAAGGACATTGGACTCTGCCAGCCAAAGGCTTTGAGTGGTTTGGAGTCATTCATCTCAGGAAGGCAAATTCGTTGGCGTTGATCAAGCTACGGCATAGGAGATGAAGGGATTGCTTGCTAGCCAGTTGCATTCCCAATCTTAATTCCTCGGCCTCAGGCATCCTTGCTACCAGACGCTCAAAGCAGCGAATCACTGCTGCCTGGTGTTCACCACCCGTTTCTTCAAGGGCCTGATCAGCAATCGCCTTGGCCTGCTCCACGACAAACGGGCTGTTCATGAGATTCAGTGCCTGCAACGGGGTGGTGGAAATCGGTCGCTTGGAGCGAATCTGGCCGCAGTCCGGAAAGTCAAAAGCCGTGAATAGCTGGTCATCCACCCGCCGCATGCGCTCTTGATAGATCATGCGCCTCCAGGTGTGGGTGCCATGGTTGTCCGTCACCTCCCACTGCGCGTAGGTTTTCTTGATGTTGTGGATGCGGTAGCCAGGTCCTCCCAAGCGAGTGTCGAGACGATCGGCCGCCATCAAAATGCTGTCGCGGATCACCTCGGCTTCAAGCCGCCGGGGAGCAAAACGCCACAACCAACGATTGTCTGCATCCATTTCCATGGCCTCCGGTGATGGGGCACTGGAGCGGCTGAATGCATCACTGGTGGCGATCAAACGAATCAGGGCCTTGATGGACCATGCGTCACTGCCATCGACAGGGTGTATGAAATGGTGAGCCAGCCAGTCGAGGAGAGCTGGGTGACTGGGCAGGCTGCCGGCCTGACCAAAATCGCTGGTGGTCGGGACGAGCCCTGCACCGAAGAGGTGGTGCCAGAGGCGATTGACCATGACGCGGGCTAGCAGGGGGTGGTCGGGGCGTGTCATCCATCGGGCAAAGCGCAAGCGACGGTCGGGGCCGCTGGCCTCCTGGGTCAGCCCAAGCGAGCCATTGAGTATGGCGGGGGCTGCCGGTGCAACCACGTCCTTTGGGCTCTCCGGACTTCCGCGATAAAGGACGCGGGTGGGAGACGGTTCCCTTAAACGCCCCACAAAGGCCATCGGAGGACCTTCTGCTTTCAGGGTTTGAATGATGGCCTGCAAGTCCCGGACCTTGGCCTGCACCTCTTCTGTAGGAGGGGTGCCATGTGAAAGGAGTGTTTTTGTGTTCCAGACTTCCTTCCAGGCCCCGTCGGGTTGCTGGGCATCGACTGCGAACGCATAAGTCGGGAGGTGTGGAGACTGTTCCAGGTAATCGGTGTCTTGGAAGGCTTCACGGTTGGCACTGAGGTTGATCTGGTGGACCCACTGGCTTTCTTCGAAGTGACATTCAAGCCATGGCAGCTCCTCGAGATCCTCCTGCTTCTTAGTACGCCATGCCATCGTGCCAAACATGCCATCCTGAATGACCTCGACAGGGTTGCGGTTGTCTACCCCTTGCGAAGGAAAGCCTGCGACTTGGGTGCCGTGGCGCTTCAAGGCCAGATTCATGCCAGGTTGCGCAGGCCCGAGGATTTCCAGTTCATCGACAGTGACATTGGGCTTGAGAAATCGCAGCCGAATGGCCTGGGTCTGGATTGGGGTGAAATGCCAGGCGCGGTAGGCGGTCCAGTCTTCTTCCCACGCTCCGAGGTCGCGTAGCTCATTACGCGTCGTTTCCAGCGACTGCTGAAGCCTCACGACGTTTTGTTGTCTGGGGTCATGATCCGGCCACTCGAGGTGGCGGCTTCCAAATTCGATGTCTTCGAACACCGCACTCATGGCGTAATAGTCCTTGAGGGTGATGGGATCAAATTTGTGTGTGTGGCATCGGGCGCATTGCATTGTGATCCCAAGCATGGAAGCCCCGATAGTTTGCATGATTTCATCCATGCGATCTGCCCTTGCCTGGCGCACGGCACTGGGCTCTCGTCCCACTGTGGCTGCGGGAACATGAGGACCAGCAACAAGGAATCCTGTGGCAGCCCCAGCTCCCATCACATCCCCTGCAATCTGTTCGGTGACGAACTGGTCGTAGGGCTTGTCCTGATTGAAGGCCTCGATCACATAGTCTCGATACAACCACGCGCCTTTTCGAAAAAGATTGGCTTCCGATCCATTGGTTTCCGCCCAGCGGATGACATCTAGCCAATGCTGAGCCCACCGTTCGCCAAAATGCGGTGAGGCAAGTTTTCGGTCGACCCAGGCAGCGACTGTCTTTTTGGCGTTCTTTTGGTAGGAGGCTTCAAAAGCTTCGAGCTCCTCGACGCTGGGAGGCAAACCCGTCAGTAGAATGGAAAGCCGGCGCAGTAGCTGTGGGGGGGGCGCTTGTGGGTTGGGGGAGATGCCTTTTTGTGAGAGGGCTCGGTCAATGAAGTGATCTATCGGATGGGAATCTCCAGCGAGAAGAACCTCGGCTGTGATCGGTTGAAAAGCCCAGTGCCTTGTTTGTAAGGGATCCGATCCGCTCCCCTGACTGGGCCAGATGGCACCTTGGAGGACCCAAAGATCCAGCAGCTCCTTTTCCTTGCGAGTCAAGGGTTCTCCTTCGGGAGGCATCCGCTCTTCTACCTCCAATGAATGGATGCGCAGGTTGAGTGGGCTTGAGGCGGGCTCTCCTGGAATAACCGCTGGTAAACCGCTATCGCCTCCCAATAAAAGACTTGGGCGTTGATCCAGGCGAAGTCCGCCTTGTTGTTTGTCCGGGCCATGACACTTTTGGCAGCGCTGCTGAAGCACGGGCTCAACCTCTCGGATGAATGAGACCTTGGAAGAAGGTTCTTGAGAGAGGATTAGGGGGCAGAGCCAGCATATCAGCCATGGCATGGTCAGTCGCCAGGTGGTCAACCTAACCATAAATTGCCTTGATTTCGCAAACATGATTGATGATCTCTTTTATCAAGATGCCTCGAAGGATGCAAATGCGCATCAGGCATCGAAGAGCCCATCCGCTCCCCGACCCACGCGACATCAGGTGAGTTGGGCTGTCCTCCTGTGGCGATCTCCGGGTTTGCCAAAGAAGAGGGAAACGTGTAGCTCTTTGTTGCGCGTTCGCGCACAAACTGAGGTATCCAGAAACTAAACATGTCCGAACCGACGATTATTTACACCAAAACCGATGAGGCGCCAGCCCTGGCAACCTACTCACTGCTTCCTGTTATCAAGGCATTTGCCCGCCCCTGTGGCGTCAATGTGGAAACGCGTGATATCTCATTGGCCGGTCGCATCCTTTCCCAATTTCCTGAATACCTCGAGGAATCTCAGCGTGTCGGAGACGCTCTGGCAGAGCTTGGGGCTCTGGCAAAGCAGCCCGAGGCCAATATCATTAAATTGCCCAACATCAGCGCTTCCATCCCTCAGCTTAAGGGGACCATCGCTGAACTTCAGGGCAAGGGCTATGCACTGCCCGATTATCCGGAGGATCCTCAAAATGATGAGCAGGCAGCGATCAAGGCCAAATACGACAAGGTTAAAGGGAGTGCCGTCAATCCGGTGCTGCGCGAGGGTAATTCAGATCGCCGAGCTCCCCAAGCCGTGAAGGCCTATGCTCGCAACAATCCTCACAGCATGGGGGCCTGGAGTCCTGATTCGAAAACCTGTGTTGCCACCATGGGAGAAGGGGATTTTCGCTCCAACGAAACCTCCATCACATTGACCGAGGCAACCGAGGCACGTATCGAATTCGTTGCAGCTGATGGTGCAGTGCAGGAACTCAAGTCATCCTTTGCATTGTTGGAGGGGGAAGTCCTGGATGGTACCTTCATGAGTCGTCAGGCTCTGGAAACGTTTCTTCGGGAGCAAATTCAGCGTGCCAAGCAGGAGGGGATTCTCTTCTCGCTGCACATGAAGGCCACCATGATGAAAGTGAGCGATCCGATCATCTTCGGTGCCTGTGTCGAGGTCTTCTTTCAATCACTCATCTCCGAGCATCGCGAAGCGTTGAGTGCCGCAGGGGTCAACTTTTCCAATGGCTTGGGCGATTTGATGGCGAAGATGGATCATTTGCCTGATGCGACGCGTGAGCAAGTGGAAGCCGCATTGAAAAAGGCTATTGAGGACGGACCTGACTTGGCCATGGTGAACTCGGACAAGGGGATCACCAATTTGCACGTGCCCAGCGATGTCATTATCGATGCTTCCATGCCCGCCATGATTCGCTCATCCGGGCAGATGTGGAATGCTCAAGGTGCGTTGCAGGACGCCCTGGCAGTGATACCGGACAGCTCCTACGCCGGGGTGTATCAGGCAGCTATTGATCATTGCAAGAAGCATGGAGCCTTTGATCCAAGGACCATGGGGACCGTGCCTAATGTGGGGCTCATGGCCCAGAAAGCAGAGGAATACGGATCTCACGACAAGACTTTCCAAGCACCTGCAGAAGGGGTGATTCGTGTGGTCGATGCTGAGGGAAGGGTTTTGATCGAGCATGCCGTCAAGCAGGGTGATATCTGGCGTGGATGCCAAACCAAGGATGCCCCGATCAAGGACTGGGTTCAGTTGGCGGTTAATCGTGCTCGGGCGACGGGATGGCCTGCGGTTTTCTGGTTAGATGCTCAGCGTGCTCACGATGCCCAACTCATTCTGAAAGTGGAGGCCTATCTCCAAGAACATGACACCGATGGCCTTGATATTCGTATCCTGAGTCCGGTGGAGGCTGCGAAGTTGTCATTGCAGCGTCTAGGGGAGGGGGAAAACACCATATCGGTCACCGGTAATGTCCTGCGTGACTACCTGACTGACCTGTTTCCAATCCTGGAAGTGGGAACCAGTGCCAAAATGCTTTCCATTGTGCCATTGATGAACGGTGGAGGTTTGTTTGAAACCGGGGCAGGGGGATCCGCTCCCAAGCATGTGCAACAATTTGAAGCAGAAAATTATTTGCGATGGGATTCTCTCGGCGAATTCCTTGCTCTTGCGGTGTCCTTGGAGCACCTCGCCGCCTTTTGTGGTAATCCTGCCGCTGCCGTGTTGGGCAAGACCTTGGATCAGGCCACGGAAAAACTCCTGATCGAAGACAAATCACCCACGCGTCGACTTGGCGGCATCGACAACCGTGGTAGCCACTTTTACCTAGCTTTGTATTGGGCTCAAGCGCTTGCCACTCAAGAAGAGGACGCTTCCTTGAAACAGCACTTTGCTCCCATTGCGGAAAAATTGGCCAGTGAAGAAGAGACGATTCTAAAAGAGCTTCTTTCCGTGCAGGGGAGTCAGGCCGATACGGGCGGCTACTATTTGCCTGACGATGCCAAGGCTTCCGCAGCCATGCGGCCGAGTGCCACCTTCAATGGCATCATTGATCCGTCGTAAAAAATAGTGATCTTTAGAAAAAGGGTATCAGCTGATTATTGGGCTGAGTCTTGAAACCCAATCCACTCGACCTCCAGATCAAAGGGGCCGTCCTTTTTGTCGTAGATCATGAGGCCCATAGAAATGATGTCCGCCCCTTCCAGTTTGGGGGCAAGACGGCTAAGGTCCATGCCGCGGAAAGAGGGCTTGAAAGTGGACATGGGCACGACGATCTCCACCCACTTGCCTGCTTGGGTTGTAAATGGAGCCCGATAGGCAACCTGCATGCCACGGTAGGTCTCCTTGGTACGACAACTCAGCAAGTAGGTGCGGCCGTCCCCTTTGCAGCGAATGCGAAAGGCAGCCACAGCACTCATGTCTCGCTCCAATGGGCGGGAGCGGATAGAGGAGAACCCCCCACCATTGGTGTTGGTGCTGCCACGGAAGAGCAGTTTTCCATCCTTGATCGTAAAATCACCGATAGAACGACCCCCCATCACGTTGTCGTTGACGGTCACCCATTGACCGGACGCATCGGAGTGGTCGAAACGAATGGGAGCGGGTGTTTGCATGATGCCAGATTCGGTTTCAGATCGACTCAGTAAGGGGAAAGCGACCAAGGATAAACACATCCAAGCGGCGAGACGCGGGCAGCTGGTAGAAAGAGTCATCTTGTTTCATTGCCACATCCTGAGAGGATTGCAAGGGGTCGGTTCTTTCCCCAGCATCACTCCTTATTTTGGCGCAAGGGAAGCCTCTCCACGGAATGCGAGCAACGCCTCAGTGGTTCGAATATAAAGAGTGTCCAGGTCCATGGCCGGAGTGGCATGAACCGATCCGCTCAAGGATGTCTGATGGACTACCTGAAAAGGCTCTTTGAGCGGAATGACCGAGAGGATGCCGGATTCTGAGATTGTCAGCAGATGTTGGTCGACTCGAACGGGAGAGGCGTTGTATTGACCGGAGGCACCCAGGCGCTCCTGAAAGAGCATCCGTCCGGTGGTGGTGTCGACTCCACTGAGCATGCCTCCGGATCTCAACAGATAAAGGCGATCCTCATAAACCACGGGGGAGGGGATTTCCGGAATGCCTCGGTGGAGGCTCCAGGCAATGTGGGTCTGGGTGATATCTCCTCGGCCACCCGGGGTGATGGCACACAAATGAGGTCGACCGCTTCCGATCATCATTTCGGAAACGAATTCTTCCTTGGTTAAAAGCCCGTCCTGATTCTTATCACGCCATCCGAACAAATCCGCCTGACGTTTATGACGTTGTTCAGGGTCTTTGGGGAGGGGGATGCCGAATCCGGGATGTTCAATCGGTAGTTCAGGGCGGATGGGCAGGGTAAAGAGGTCGGTGATCTCATCCTTGCTGATACGCCCATCCTGATCCTGGTCAAATGACAGCAGTGAGGACCAAAAAGGCTCCGGATCGATGACCTCATCACCGGCCCCTCCCTGGCGAGCAGCTGAGAGGAAGAGTCGTTCCCCGTCCATGATCGGAACGGCGATGGTTTCCCGGGAAAACCCGTTGACATACCAGAGCTCCTTCCCCTCCTGAAGGTCGTAGCCGTAGGCCCTCCCGTCACCCAGCACCACCAATTCCTTCTTGCCTCCATGTGCCCATAGAGCCGGAGTGGACCACCCGCTTTTTTGGT
>Ga0181568_10004201_pt1 | contig 12877 bp, 20 predicted proteins | sample 101ome_20_FD_133758 | JGI IMG/M metagenome (GOLD analysis project Ga0181568, IMG submission 133758) | Coastal salt marsh microbial communities from the Groves Creek Marsh, Skidaway Island, Georgia - 101404AT metaG (megahit assembly) | ecosystem: Environmental > Aquatic > Marine > Intertidal... | reverse complement strand
TATCTAATGCCCATGATCGTAATGAATGTCCATAATTGTTTGTTGTAACTGGATGTTCAAAAAACTGTATATTTTTTGTTAAATATCCTTGATCTATTAAATCTTGTTTCTTATTATTATTAAGTCCGTCATTAATAATATATAAATTCCAATTATCATTAGTTTGTGATTTTATAGAATTTATAAAACATTTTAATTAATTTGTTTCTTTATATGTAGTTGTTATAATATCAATCATAATTTAAGTAAAAAATTAGTATTAACAAATTCAGAAATTCCATCAAAATTATTTTCTCTAGGTCGTCTAGGATAAATACAAACACTGTTTGCTGTTATATTTAACGTTTCTATCATATATAAATTAGAAGTAGAAACTGTGTGTATTTCTCGTGCATTTTCTATAATTTTTGCCCAATCTAACATTGTATAATTATCTATTTTATTCATATAAATTATAGGATAATTATTATTATTTGATATCTGTATATTAACAGTGTTAGCACTCCAATTGTTGTTTATCAAAATATACGGTTGATTATCAGATAAATCATGTTTAAGAAATAATTCATTTTCTTTTTCAATGTTTCTATTCCATTTTAAAGTTCTCCACATCGAAGTATTTAGATTTAAAAATCTATACTTATCTAGCATAGTATGATATTGATCTGAATAATCATGTGGATGTAATTTTCGATATATTGGATTCGCAAATCTTAAAGGTATGTGATATTCATCGCCAACTTGCCCCAAATATGTACTTTCCCAATTAAAGTTATAATGTTGTTTCGAAACAAAATTAATATACGGTAAATATTCATTGAGCCATAAAAATTCTTCATTAATAGGCCAAATTATTTGATTCTTTCCATTCTTATAAAAATGTTTAGCAATCGGTTCACAAAATAGAATATCACCAAGACCTTGAAATTGATTAAATATATATTTCATGATTTTTCTCCCATGATCATGAATGCGTTATTTAAATCAATTCCAGATTTAAAAATATTAATATATCCAGAATCTTGCATATAATCAGCAATAATATCTGGCGTAAATATATTAACATGTTTTTTGTTATGCCATGGTCTCCAATATGATTGTGAATAATCAGGTAAATATAAAAACAATGTTCCGCCAGACTTTAGTTTAGATGTCCAATAATCTAAAATATCTACCCAATTAGTTAAATGTTCTAAACAATGAGAACTAAATATATAATCCAATTCATTCCAAGGAAAATTTAATGCATCTAATTCGTTAATTGCTGGATCTACTGGATAGGCTCCTGGAAATTTCCATTCTTCTCGATTGCACCCAACATCTACACCAACTCCTTTGCATACGTGATTTGCATATGGAATTGCAAATTGTGCTGCGTTACCTTGTGATTGAAATTCTGGATATTCGTTATTCAGATGTTTTATTGTATTAATCATATTATCTCGTAAAATTTATTTTGTTTTTCTTGTCGTTCTATTGTTTTTTCGTGCACTAAGGTCAGCTCTGCTACTTCTGGTAAACGTGTTATTGTTTTATAACCTGTTAATACTTCATGTACTGGATTCTTCCAGGTAATGGATTCATCACGTCGATATATCCTCCATTGATAATCCGGCCAATTCACCCATCCATGCTCATTAACTTGCCAACGCCATTTTGCTACATGTGCTTCAGTTAATCCTTCAACCGTATTGATTCGTGGAACCATTATCACATCGATATCATTTTCTTCGAGAATCTGTGGCAGATTGTCAATCAACACTTCACTTGGTATTTCGTCGGCATCTATCTGGAATATGTAATCTCCGGTGCAATGTGCCGTTAACTTGTTCTTGAATTCAGCAAAGTTATTGTTAAGAAACGCAGTAAAGTATTTTAGGGTGCCAGCTTTTTTTTGTTCTACCAAAAACTGATATACCGGATTCATTGTGCTGTTATCCATTAGCACCACAATTTCATCTTCTGGCCTTTTGCGTTCAGTTAGCCAAGCAACCAATCTGGTTATTTCTTCTAACTCATTGCATACTGTTATAGCGTAACTTATTTTCATCTGCTTGTTTTAATTATGCTGATTCTGCGATATAAATCTTCATTGAATGAGCCTCTTACTCGCCAATATTCTAACATATCACCTAAAGTGATACTTTTTTGTTTTGGTTGTGGTTTAACGGACGTTTTCATTTTATAACTCTTTTTTCTAACAGGTTAATTAATGCTTGTGCTTCTGAAAATTTTGTGAATCGAATGTTTGGGTCTGAATCAAAGAATTCTATGAACCATTCTCCATTTTCTACTTCATCACTTGCACAAGAAATAAATTCAAATCCTCGTGCTACGGTGTATGTGTAGTAGTGGTATGGAGTATCTCTATCATGTTCTTCTTGTTTTTCAAAACCTAATAATTGTACTTCTCGTTCTGTCATAACTTGTTATTTTATATAATATAATAAAATACCGGTTATTCTCCAAACTTTTGCAGTTTAGGTAAACTTAGTTTAGGCAGATCCAATTTCGGAAGTTTCAATTCCATTTGTTTCGGAATTGATTCGGTTGCAGTTCGAATCGTAGCAAATACTGCATCGTATTGTTTTTGAACTTGTTCTTTTGTGAAGTTGTTGTTAACATGATATCTTTGACGTTTACCCGCAGTTAACCATTTTTTATAGTTTTGCTGAATATCTTTGAACATCTTGCCGGCATATTTGTAATCCACAGTAAACCATTTAGCTCCCGCAATTAAAAATTGATTCTGAGCTGATTGATGAATTGGAGTTAATCCTCCCGGCAGTTTGCAAATAAATTCTTCATTCAAGAAATCCACCGGCCCGGAATAATAAGGAGTCATGATAGGCTTTCCTGTGGTTGCAAATTCTAGCAGTGGTCTTCCAAATCCTTCTGCTTTCAGAAATGATACCATTGCCTTGACCTTGCTGTGATTGTATAATGCGTTCATTTCGTCGTCTGTTAGATCGCCATGAAGCAAGTATACATTAGGAAGCTTAGCATTCTTAAATAGTTGCTGTATTTGTGTAATACGACGTTTTATCTCCCATCTATCAGTTACACTGTAAGTGGCTCCTGATGATTTCAATATAAGAGCAGGAGCTCCGCTTTTGTTTTTATATGTGTCAAAGAATGTGTGCAACAAACCGGAAAGATTCTTACGATCTTCTCCCAGTTGACCTGTTAGCCAATGCCCGACTGCTAAAAAGCAAAATGATTCTGGTATTTCTTCTAACTCAGGCACCGTAGCATATACCTTTTCTGAATTGTATACTTCTTTGCGGAAATATTCGGAAATAACCTGCAAATCACAAGTAATTGTTAATCCATGTTGCTTGGCTGTTTGCTCAAACACTTGCTTGGTAAAGTTGCTAGGAACTATAACTGTCTGCATTTTGTTTATGCTTTCAATCCATTCTTTCGGACATATATCTCCTTCGGTTCCCGCAGTTACACCGATATTGTATTTTCCAACTGCTTGAAATTCGTTAGGAACTGTAATCTGAACCCAGACGTCTGGTTGAGCTTGTAACGGCAATCCTACCATTCGTGCTTGCCAATGTGGTGGCAATGGATATGTAAATGGAGTATGACCCCATGGCATAGATACCAACTTGATATCCCATTCTTCACTCATTAGTTCCATTGCATTGGTTATAAATTCACGAGCGTGATGTCCGTAACCGCTCTGCGTTGCTAATGGTGATGCTATAACTACGTTTCTCATTGTACTATTCCTATATTTTCGTAACTGTTTGTTTCTATTGTTTCTAATGTGTATCTGTTTGCCACCGTAGGCTTTATCTCAAACAATTGGTCAATCAATTTAATCATTTTGTCGCCCATTGCTTCTGCAGTCAATCCATTTTTCAAACAAAATTCTCGTCCTTCTGCACCTGCTTGAGCTCGTAACTCAGAATCTGCATTGTACCATGCATGTATTGCATCTGCAACATCTTCAAATTTGCAACGATCATCAAAAATGTATGGTGTTTGTGGAGAACCTTGTAGAGATCTTGATGCTGGGAATACTGGTTTCACCCAACGACCATGCAATTTGTATCTTCCTGTATGATTGCTTGTAAAATTACCATCAAATCGAATCCATTTACCCGAATCATCAGTAAATCCACATTGATCTTGTAATCCTCCGGTTACATTGTTGATAATAGGTGTACCAGATAACAATGCTTCCGTGCAACTTAGTCCCCATCCTTCATTTGAAGCTATGTTCATTACCACATCTGCTACGTTATACATTGCATTAAGCTCTGCTACTGACAGTTTAGTTTCTGAGAATATAATTTTACAGTCGGGAGCTACCGCATCCTTAACAGCACGTAAATCAGTTCCATTAGGGTCAGATATCTGTGTGTGCATTAGTAATGCTACTCGGCTTTTTTGTTTGGCAGGTAATCTGTCTACAAAATTCTTGAATGCTAAAATAACATCGCCTGGTTGTTTTCTTCTGATGTTTCTGTTGTTCCACATCACTACAAAATCTACACCATGTGCCGTTTTGATATCAGCATACATTTTTTTGTATAATTCATCAGTAGTGTCAATTGGTTTGAAATTGTTATGATTTAAACCATGTGGTACAAACCCGGTAATAATTTCAGTGGATGTGAGTGGTCGTGATTCTTCTGAATCTGCATCAAAAACTTCATATCCGTTTTGTCGTAAAACTTCTCGGTGAATGTTGTCTGATTGTTTGCTAATACCCATTATTAAATCACAACTTGCATAAAATGGAGCATTCCACATTGGATAAGGTAAATCATCCCAAATTGAATAATAAATAATAGGAATACCGTATGTGTTTTTAATTTCATGTTCCAATGCATACAACCATGTCCAATATCGTGGATCTGTAAAATGCATGATAGCATCTGGCTTCTCTGCATTCAACAATGACATTAATATGTTTCGATCTCCATAACCTGACCACGGAATAATTTTTACTACAGCATCGTCAATGCCAGTTTCTTGCCGAACCTGTGCTGATAGATCCAATCCTTTGCCTTTTTCTGGATGTTCCAATGCTGCGCCTAACTGCACCCAATCATAATGCTTAACCGTGTTCATTATGATTTCTCGGCTAATAGTTCCAATTCCAGATGGCAATCTGAAATCATCGGATAGCAATAAAATCTTTTTCTTGTTTGTTTTTTGTAACTCCATTATGTTTTTCCTTTATAACTTTATTATAAATATATTATCCTAAAATAACAACCTTTTTCTCAGATTTATTTGCTGTGTTATACGCAGTTTTGAGTACTGGGTCTAATTTAGTTTCATTTGTCAATATCATCAAGTAATCACAGCTTTCTGCTAGCATTTTCATTCTGTGGTGCAATTGACTGAAATGATATTTCTTTCCGTAATATGATTCTGGTAGTGCTGAGTACATGTTGTATCCACTAAACGACGGATTGTATTCTTGATAGTTCATTTCAAACTCTAATGCAAATTTACGTACCATATAATTTGCACCTTCATTACCTCCAGCTCCTATAATCACAAGTTCAGGTCCGAAACGCTGTTTTAATTCAAACAATACATCTCGAACCTTTCTTTTGTTTTGCCAGCCGGTGTTTCCAATAACTGCTATTTTCATTGATATTTATCGTATTGATATTTTACTGATTTAGGCATATATCCTAATGACATTCTCAAACCTTGTTCTAACCATTTTCTGTTCTGCGGATCTTTATGTCCTGTGATATCAGTTAATAGTTTATATGAAACTTGTTCATGCCGACAACTGTATCGGTGCTTCTGCAGGAACATGTATACATAACAATGTTTATGCCGATACTTATTCTCGTATTCTGTTTTCTTTGGGGCAGTTTTCATAATCTTCTTTGAATGGACACCATTTGCAATGTTTGGCACCTTTTCCTGCAATTGCTAGGTATGGTATATCTTCTCGTCGATTACCTTCGACATCAAACACTGTTTCAATAAATTTATCTATTTGTTTTTGTATTTTTTTCTGCGTAACCGTACCGGATGCTGGTCTTATTTCTTGTATTCGTTTCTGAGGAAACATTGAATCTTCTTGCATCTTGCGTTTAACCACAAAAAATTCTACTTCTATATTGTCTCGAGGAACACCGTATTGCTGTGAATAATAATTCTTGTATGCAACTAGTTGAGCTGCTTTTAGTTTGTCTGCTTTTTGATATTTATTCCAACCCATACGAGAGGTTTTAATATCAATAATTTTTATGGTATTGTCTCGGGTGTCTCGAATTACTACATCGACAAATCCGTACCAGTACACTGATTTATTAACTTCTGATGCGGGAGTGCATAACTGCAACTCAATTCCTATTAGTTCTATACCCTTGCTTGAAAAGTATTGACCTCTTCGCTTTTTGAACCAATCTAGTATAGCAGCACCGTCTTGATGGTATTCTGATAATTCAGCCGGAGTAGAAAAATGTTCTCCATTTCCTGATTCTAAACATGATTTGTATTCTTTATGCATATTAGACAGCAATAACTCTGGCAGATTCATATTATCCGCAGCTTTAACTGATTTGGTATACATTGTGGTTAAATAGTCTTGCAGAGTTTCATGAAAGGCTGTTCCAAAACATGTTTCGATGCTAAATGTAAATGGAGCTAACTTTTTGATATAACTCAACTCATATGATTTCGGACACCGTTCATACATAGCCCATTGTGAATACGATATCTTTCTGGGTACCGTTTCTGGATCGATAGTTGATAATTTGTATATAGGGTTTAAGTATCCGCTTTTCATGATTCAGTTTTTAAACAATATTTGCATTCATCTATTAAATCTTGTATTGTATCTGCAATTGCATCAAAATAAATTTGTTCTGCCTCTTCATATGAATCTGCATCATCGAAATCGTCTTCATTTGGAGCATCTGGATATCCTTGATCTATACATATAAATTCATATCCAATTTGATTTGCAAATCCTCCTGACACGTGTATATGGTATTCATCTTCGCTGCGAACCTCAAGTTCAAATTCCTCTTCGGTATTCATTAAATACTCAGAAAGTTTATTGAAGAATATTTCCGGTGCTGACCAAGCAGATTGCATGGTAAATTCGATATATTCGTTGTCAGCATACCAATCATGTATCCAACACCATTTTGCTCCAATATTATCAATCATCCAATCTCTGGTAGCATCTTCTTTGTAATCTGCATACAGTAGAGCGAATAGATTATCAGTCATAATAGAATAATGATCCGGCCACGTTTTTGCTTTGGCTTTATCTGTTATAACTTTGTCAATAAAGTCTTGTAGTACTTCTGCAGATGCCGTGATATTAAAAGATGTATATACGTGATTTGCCATGTTAAAATATTAAATAATACAACCCAGTTAATGCAAACACATACGCTAATTGAATACCAAATACAGGTAGCCAATCGCCATCTAACTTAGTATCGGCTACTGCGACTACAAAGATACTACTTAATAAGATTAATAATATTGCCATAATTTCTTTTTCTTTAATATAAGAAATTATTTTTGTAATTCCAATAGATTTTCTGGAATTGTTACCGTTTCATATACATCTTGTTGTTCTGCTAAGTATATATTGATTAAATCCCGTGTCTTTTTTAAATCTTCTGTAAAGTTACCTTTGTGGCGACATCTAACTATTCGTTTCACGATATCAAATTCATATGAATTAAGCTGCCACTCTTCTGCAAATTTATACAGACTATCTTTACCTTTATAATGTGATTGTGTGTTAACACTCATTTTTTACCTTTCAATATAGTTTTCTTTTCTTTGTCGGTATATCCATATTTTGATATTAATGCATCGCAGCTATGCAGATCCATTAAATCGATATATTCTACCGCTTCTTGCTTTGATACCTGATAATGTTCAGCTACTTGTGCTACCAGTTCTTTTGTGTATTTATCTTCTTTTTTGCCTTTTATGTATTTAGCAAACCCCTTGGATGCTGGCAGGAAATCATGATATAAACGATATGTTTCTGAGGGACGAATCTGACCTATTGTGTATCGTTGCAACACATTAACTAGTTCAGTGAATTCCATTCTCATAGACAGCCAACGATTCACAATGAACGGAGAAAATCTTTTCTGATCAGATTCAGACCAAGAGTTCCATTCTTTCTTTTTGTGAGTAACACCGTCAATAAATTGAAAAATTGTTGCTGGTTTCTTTTCTGCCATTATAATTTGTATTTTTTTATGTATGATTGTACTAGTGTTTCTCCAAATCCGACTTCTAGTATTACTGCATTATCAGGTATTCCAGGTATTTTCTTTTTACCTACAATTTCATCCGGAGTCTTGTTTTTTAATATTTTTATTTTGGTTCGTGCATTTCTACGGTTACTAGTTTTAAACACGATGCCTACGGTGTCTCGATATATCGCCATTACTCTGATTTTGGTTTTACTGGTCGGAACTCTTCTGGAACGTGTCCACAATCATCGCAACGAAATGATGGTACTGGCATCAGTTGATCTTTGGTATCGCCAGTAATAAATTTAGATATTTTATTAATAACTAGAACTTGACGAAAATAGATACTACCACATTCTGTGCATGTTATCGTTTTTAAGTCTTCTGGTTTAACATTCATTTTGATTTCTTTTCCCATAATTACAATTCATTTATTAATTTAACAAACATTGACATTGCGTTGATTTCTTTATCGACAACCGTTACATCAGTGTATTGCGATTCTGCAATAATTAAAATAACTGGACCGATATGACCTGTAGCAAACTCATCCAGGTTATCATACAAGAATGTGAATAGTGCAGTGAAATCTTTAACTTTGCTATCTGCAATAATTTGCCGTATCTTTGTGAATGCTGACTTTTTATCTTGCAGATTTTTCAGTATCTCTAATATTTCGGTCATGTAGTTTGCTTGAACTATACTGCTTTTATCCAATACTAGTTTTCCTTTAACTACATGACTTTGTGCAGAGTTAATTGCTCGTCGAACATCTGGATATGATGCATTGATAATAGATGCCACATCTTTGATATCATACTCAATACCTTTTTGTTCTAACACTGTTACTAATCGTTTAGCAACATCCGTTTTATTTGGTGGTGTTATTGAGAATACCTGGCATCTGCTTTGAATTGGATCAATAACCTTTTCTATATAGTTGCAAGTCAATATGAATCTGGCTGATTTGCTGTATGTCTCCATCAAGTTACGCAATGTTGCCATTGCATTCGGAGTCATGTAGTCAAACTCATCTAATATAATAATTTTCCAACGATTGAATCCGACGCTACTGGCAAATCTTTTTATTTTATCTCGAACGATGTCTACTGAGTTTTCATCAGATGCATTGATATACATGATTTGACTGTCTACTGAGTTTGCTAGTATCTTTGCTAATGTGGTCTTACCTGTTCCTGCAGGACCGTAAAATAACAAATGTGGTAGTTCTCCAGATTCAATCCAAAGCTTTGCTTTATCAATTACATGTTCGTTTCCAATATATCCGTCTAATGTAGAAGGTCTAAATGCTTCTACCCATAAATCGTGTTCTTTCGTTGTTTCTACCATTATTTTCCTGTTGAGCCGAATCCGCCATCACCTCTATCTGTTGTATCCAATTCGGATACTTGGCTCCATTCGATTTGTTCTACTTTATTTAATACTAACTGACCAATTCGTTCTTGTGGGCGAACAATGAATGTTTCATTGCTGTGATTCATTAGAATAACTCCAATTTCACCTCGATAATCTGCGTCAATAGTTCCAGGTGTATTCAACACTGTAATACCATGTTTTAATGCTAAACCACTTCTAGGTCTTACTTGTATTTCATAACCATCTGGTATTGCTACATATAACCCAGTTGGTACCAATTGTCTGGCACCTGGCTTTAATTCTGTGTAAATTGTGCTTCTGATATCACACCCTGCCGAATTACCGGTTTCATATTTAGGCAATTCGTTTTGTGACTTATTTATAACTTGTACTTGCATAATTAATTTTGTAATTGTACCAACCAATATGTTGCATCGAAGTCTGCATCCGTGAATTCAATTCTGGATAATCCTTGTGATGAAACATGCATTTTACCAGTTGCGCCTTTATTAGCAGTTAATACTTCTTTTAATTTATCTGCAGAGAAACAAATTGTATCTAAATCAGATGTAGCTGTTCCTACTTCAAATGTTACATTATCAGAATTAATTGTGCTATAATTAATAATGAATTTTATCACTCCGTTCTTAACTTGAACTGCAAAGTTTTTAGAATCTGGTAATGCATTCTTTGCTTTGATAAATTTATTAGTAAAATCTGAATCAATTGCAATTTCTACTTCATATGGAGGTTCCTGGTTGATAGTAGGAACATTAGGAATAACCGATGTGTCTGCCAACATGAATGTTAACTTAGTAGATCCTTCTTTGATCTCCATGGCATAATTTTTACCTTGTGAATCTTGCACATTGATATCAATATTATCTCCAACTGCAGACAGCATCTTAACTAGTCCACCGGTGTGATTGATTCCAATTTCTCCATTAGCAAACGGAGTCGTTTTCCAATTCACTTTACCAACTACTGTTTGATCTTCATCAATCAATTCACAATGAACACCCGTTGTGTCCATGTTTAACTTTACAGCTTCGCAGTTTCCGCCTAAATGGTATCTGCTAATAAAATTTAATAAATTTGTTTTTTGCATGTTATTCCTATTTAAAATTTAAAGAATTCGTTGAATTTGTTAACATCGGTAGTTGATATGCTATCACCACCATACTTTTTATATGTCTTTTTATATGTCGAGTACACTTTCATTGCTGCTGCTGGATCGGCAAACATTTCATGCAATGATAATATAACATCATATAGGTCCTTAGGTAGCACCGTTTCTAGTAATTCTACATGGTGCTCAGTCAATTTATTAATATCCTTAACCATTTCGCAGTATACATGCACATTATGAACTACCATTCTAGGCATACCTTCTTGTGAATATCTGTCTAAGCCGGTTGCAGTCTGACCTCCTAGATATTCATAGGTAAAATCTTTACATGCTGGACAATCAATACTACATGCAACATGTTTAGTTTTATCAATATCTACGGTTCCTTCTTTACCTTGTTTGATATGTGTCTTTCTGCGATACTCGGCATTCTTTGGAAAATACAATTCAGTGAATGTCTGTGTCTTGTAATTGCTTGAATGCAAATATGTACCAAATACTGGATACTGACCTGGAGATGATGAATCTGACATAAGTTGCACTCGTCCTCCGGTTAATCCGTTTAGTAAATGCTGGATAGTTCCTAATATAAAGAAATCAGATATCTTTGAAATACCTAGTAAGTGAATATATTGCACATGATTCTTTTCAAATTCTCGCTCTTGCAGCATTAGTGCAATCACATACATAAAATCTACTAGCTTCTTAGGACCACCAATACACCAACCGTTAAAATCAAAGTCTTTGAACTTGTGATACCAGGTAGAATATTCTTCATTAAATGTTCCTTGTATTACATTTAAGAATTTTGTCTTGCCGGATTGATTCTTTTCAAACCATTTAAAATTATCAAATGATATATCCATTGCATCATTGAAACGATTTTCAAATGTTACACGTGGTGGTATATCTAAATTGGCTGCTACGTCTGAATTAGCTTCTAACCAATGAAATATCTTTTCTCTGATGGTACCATCCCACTTAAGTGCACCAGTTGCAATCTGGAATCCTCCGGAGTCACCAAATACAAATGTACCGGCTCCTAATCCTAGTTGCTGTCTGAAATCCATTTTCTTGTAATGATGTCCTGCAGTTACCAGGAAATACGGATGTCTCCATTTTTCTGGATATTCTTCTGAAAAGAATCTCATCGTGGTTCCGTCTGAGAACTTGGTGTCTTTCTTGAATGCCGACACCATGCTCCCGGCAGATAACGATGGAATGTATAAAAAATCTTTCTTACTCATATATTCCTTGTGTGTTTAATAAATGTTCGCAATATGCAGATTCATGCCACACATTGATTTCTTGTGTAACATCATTTGCGATGATATATGCTTCCATTCTGCGACCTAAGTCTGCTAGATCTGGATAGTTATAATATATTCCTGTGCGATTGCTTGTTCTGTTCTGATTTAAAACGTATAGTGCAGACTGCAAATTAAATGGTTTGTATAATTTATCCGCAGGTACAAACTCTGGAAATGACCTGAAATCTGGAAATATTACGTCACAACCGAATGTAGTTGATTCTAACACTGTCCATGAAACATAGTCTTGCAGTGAACTATTAAACTGAATCTTTGCATCTGCTAACTCTGTATAATATTGTTCTTTTGTCAGATTACTTAGCAATTTGAATCTGGGTTGTCTGTTTGCCAATTCATTCATTGCTTCTATTACGCCTGGTAGCATTGACTTGAATGATTTACCTGATGTGGTAACGTGCCATTCCCAATTTTCATTTTGATTTAAAAATTCTTCGGCTACCTGCATCATGAAGAATGGATTCTTTTCTTTGTCTAATCTGCTTGAATAAACTACTACTGGTTTCTTAGTCCATTCATTTTTCTGGTATCCTGGTAGTTTAGCTTCTGTTAATTGTTTATGCAATGGCAATGAAACAACATGTATAGGAGCTTCAAATCCTGCAGCTCTGAGTTGATCTCTGTGAATGGTAGATCCAACAAATATTCCTGTCATTCGTTTGTCTAATCCTAATTCAAAGCCTCGCATCCATGAACGCATTGGCCAAGTAAAATCATATTCATCTACTGATTGTGCATGAAGCATTGCGTATATCTTAACATTGATACCATATAGGTCTAATGCATATAATATAGATTCAATACCCGGATGCCAATAGTCT
>Ga0181568_10004200_pt1 | contig 12878 bp, 10 predicted proteins | sample 101ome_20_FD_133758 | JGI IMG/M metagenome (GOLD analysis project Ga0181568, IMG submission 133758) | Coastal salt marsh microbial communities from the Groves Creek Marsh, Skidaway Island, Georgia - 101404AT metaG (megahit assembly) | ecosystem: Environmental > Aquatic > Marine > Intertidal... | reverse complement strand
GTGATTGGGCTAATGCGATCTGCTGCGGCTGAGGGCGCAGCCGCAGGCATTCGGGTGAATACCATTAACCCTGCACCGCTCGAAGGCAGGATGATCAGTTCGATCGAGCGCAGCCTGAGACCCGGAGAAGAAGCGGACATGCGGCAGGCCTACATCGACACTCGCATTCCAATGGGCCGATACGGCCGATTCGAGGACATGTGTGGCTTGTTTCTGTTGCTGCTCGGCGATGACGGCCGGTTTCTGACCGGAGGTGTTTATATGGCTGACGGTGGTATGTCAGCGATATAGCAGGCTAAGTCAGATTGCCCCTGTTTCCTGGAAATGAAAATGTTGCCAGCAATGCAGGCAAAGAAATCAGAGTCAGCAGCATCAGGCTGACCAGGGCAATCGTCAGCAGTACGCCGATCGAATAAATACCCTGATGCGTTGAAAAGGAGAGGGCGCAGAAAGTGCCCAGGGTTGTCAGGTTGCTGAGGAAGACTGCCTTCGGTGTGCTGCTGTGGACAAGCGCCTCGACACTCCCGACCTGGTGGTAACGCTTAACGATGTGAATGCCGTTATCAACGCCGAGGCCGAAGATCAGCGGGATGACGACGACATTCGCCATGTTCAGCGGTAGCCCTGCCAACACTGAGAATGTCAGGGTCACGCCGGCAGTCATGGCAAGCGGGATAAACACGAGCACGGCATCTGTCAGACTCCGCAGTGTGAGCAGCAGGATGATGAAGATGCTGCCGACGGCTATGACGAGTGCCTGACCAAAAGCCGATGTGACAATGTCACCGATCCCCAGGTCGAGCACAGGTCGACCGGTCGCGTTCGGGGTAACAGTGAGCACGGCTTCGGTAAATCTGCGCAGAGCCTCGACTTCGACGACATCTTCCACCGGAGTGATGGAAAGCAAGATGCGGTCGTCAGGCGCGATCAGCCTGTCGCGCATTGCAGCGGGAAAGTCATTGACCGTGATCACAGTCGCGTCGAAGGCCTGCTGCAGCCAGTTGAGCTCTGCCTGCAGCGGGGGAACGATCAGTTGGGTAAAGCGCTCGCGTTCTGCTGCCGTTGCAGACGTTAACTTTTCGAGTGTGACCTTGAGTCGCATTAGTGCTTCGATCATGTCAGGTGCCAGATCTTGTCTCAACCTGGCGGAATCTATTGTGTCGACCAGCTCATGCAGCGAAGCCGTCAGTGCTTCGTCCGTCAAAGCAGTGTCATCGACAGAGGCGTAAAACACGGCATCCAGCAGGAAGCTGGCGTCCTCCAGTAAAAGAAGCTTATCGGCCTGCTGATCAGGCAGATAGTCGGCGGGCAGCGTCACGCCAGAGACAACCTCCAGTTCAGCAAGTCGTGCTTTCAGAGCCTCTGCCTCGGCCGCATCAGCGGCGACAACGCTGAGGCTATAATCCGTGACAATGTACTCAGCGTGTAGTTCTCGCAGCGTGGTCATTGCCTGGGATTGCGGGTCCTTTAAGCTGAGGGTGCTGTAGTCAAACTCAGCCTGGGTCGAGATGCCAGCCAGCACCAGTGCCAGCAACAGCGTTGCCCAGGCTGTCTGACGTGGCCTTGCTGCCACCAAAGCGCTTATGGTGCGGGCGACAGGAAGATCGGTTTGGGGGCCGGGGTTTTTGACTATGCTGAAAAAGGCTGGGATCAGGGTCAGGCTCAATATGACCGCAATGACCATGCCGCCGGCAGAGATGATGCCCATCTCGGCGAGGCCGATGTAGTTCGTAGGTACAAAAGACAGAAAACCCAGTGCCGATGTGACGCCGCACAGCATGATGGCCGGTCCTAGATTGACACCAGTTTCGATGAGTGCCACCTGTTTGTCGCTGTGGGTCAGGGCCTCCTGATATTTGAGGCAGAGGTGGATTGCAAAATCGACGCCCAGGCCAATAAACATGACGAGGAAAATGATTGAGATGGTGTTGTACTGACCGACCACCAGCATGGCGAAAGCAGCGGTCCAGATCAGACCGCAGATCATCGACAGGTATGTCGCGGCAATAATGCGGACTGAACGCACGCCCCAGACCAGCACCAGAATCAGGGTCACCAGTGCCAGAGTCCCGGCAAATTGCGCGCTGTCCAGTGCCGAGACAATCTCACCATGTTCCAGCGGCACCTGGCCGCTCAGCCTGATCGTCACTTCATTGGTGTAAGGGGGTGAAAAGGCTGCGATGCTGGACTCAAGCTCGTCGATCAGCAGCTTGTTTGGCAGGTCATGGCCGAATTCCTGACGACCTTTTACCAGAATGAGCTGGTAATACTTACCATTGTGCCCTGCCCGGAATAGTTCATCTCGCCAGCTGATTTCGGCGGCAGTGCTGTCCAGAGTGGTCTTGGCTGCCAGCTCGAGCATGTCGGTGATCTGGATCATGCCAGTCGGCAATGGTTTATCTGTCGTCAGAGCATCCCTCAGCAGTTGCAGAACACCGCCGAGGTGATTGTGAGAAGCCACAGCTGTGAGGAAAGGCTGGGCATCCGCCAGTTTCGAGACAGTGTTGTGGAGTGTGTCGAGATCAAGGTAGAGCAGGGCGTGTCGCTCGATGAACAGGTTAGCGGTTGGCGCGTAGACGAGGCTGAAGATGTCCTGGCGCGCACTCAGGTCAGCTGCCAGTGCCTGAGTCGTTTCAGCCAGTGCCTGCGGTCGCGTACCACTCAGCACAACCAGGGTGTTCTGGTCGTACTGCGGAAAGGTTGCGACAAAATTGTCATGTACAGTCCGCCACTCGGTTTCCTGGCGAATCAGGCGACTGGTGTCGGAGTTCATGTTGAACCGATCGAAGGCAATGTAAGCCGCGACAGTAGTGACGAGACCGAGGCACAGCAGGGTGACACCAGCATGGCGCGTGATCAGCCCTGTCCAGGCGAGCAGTAAACCTTCGATCCCGAGAGTCAGCGTTCAGCCCCTGTCACTCAGCCTGTGCCGTTGTCGCGTTGCGACGAATATTGTCGCGTATTTCTCTTTGGACGGTTTCCAGGTCGCCAGTGGCAAAGAGGCTGGCATAGTTCGAGCGCTTCAGCGATAAATCACTCACGCCATTCGCGATAACATCGTAGATGCGCCACTCGCCATTCTTCAGCTGCAGCTGGTAATCCAGGTCAACGCTCTCCGTTTTTGTCTGCAGTGTCGTCCGGATCCGCATCCGTTGCGTGCTAATCGGCTCACTGGCTGTCACAGCGAACACCTGGCCATCGTATCGATCGAAGCGGGAGGCATAGGTCGTTGTGACCAGTTCAGCCAGCAGAGCCTGGTGGGCGGCCTGCTGCTTAGGACTGAGATCTTGCCAATTCCTGCCGAGTGATATCCTGGCAACGGTGCTCAGTTCAAAGTGTTGGTTGATGGCGGGTGAGAGCAACGCGACACGGGCCTCATAGGTTTCCGTCTGCATCGCCGTGATCAGCACAGTATGGAAGTCATTGATCCTTTCAGTGGGATCAGCGGCGTAGGTCGTCGCTGGCTGGAGGAAAATGTAAAGTACCGCAAATGGCTTGAACCAGGTAGAAACTACCTGAACTTTCATTCGAATTTCTCAACAAATTCAACAACTTCCAGCTGAAACCCAGAAATCGCATTATAACGTGTCGGCGAGCTCAACAACCTCATCTTGCTGACGCCAACATCCCGCAGAATCTGCGAACCGGTACCGATGAGACGGTAGGCACCGGCCTCATTGGAGTGGCGCTGCACCGGCGGCACCTCCGGAAAGTGGGAGATCTGGTTGAGTTCCTCGGCCTGATTAAACTCCTGGCCGACCAGCACAACCACGCCCTTGCCCTCAGCCTCGATCCGGCGCAGCGAGTCACTCAGGGACCAGGTATCGGCAAAGCCGGGGCGCGTCGTCTGCAGCACATCGCGCAGGGTATTCAGCACCTGAACGCGAACCAGGCAGGGCTCATCCTCGTTAATTTCGCCTTTCACCAGGGCGTAGTGAATACAATTGGAGATATTGTCTTTGTAAGTGTGCAGTTCGAATTCACCCTGTGCTGTACTCACAGGCTTTTGGTTAACGTGTTCAATGGTTGTGTCGTAAAGATTGCGATACTGAATGAGGTCGGCAATGGTGCCGAGTTTGATGCCGTGCTTGTCAGCGAAGGCCTCAAGTTCCGGACGCTGGGCCATGGTGCCGTCTTCGTTCATGACTTCGACGATCACCGATGCCGGCTCGTAGCCTGCCATGCGCGCAAGATCACAGCCGGTTTCCGTGTGGCCGGCACGGGTTAGGACTCCGCCGGGCTGGGCCACAATCGGGAAGATGTGGCCCGGCTGGACCAGGTCTTCGGCCTTGGCATTTTTTGCGACCGCTGTGCGCACGGTTTTAGCCCGGTCAGCAGCCGAAATGCCTGTCGTTACACCCTCAGCGGCCTCAATTGAGACCGTGAAATTAGTTTCGAAGCCTGAACCATTATTCTCAGCCATGAGCGGCAGGTTCAACTGTCGCGCACGCTCTTTGGTCAGCGTCAGGCAGATGAGGCCGCAGGCGTTGCGCGCGAAAAAAGTAATGTGTTCGGGCGTGACAACGTCAGCAGCAATGATGAGGTCACCCTCATTCTCCCGGTCTTCGTCGTCCATGATCAGGACCATTTTGCCCTGACGAAAATCGTCGAGAATCTCCTCGACTGAACTGATTGGCACAAGCTTCCCCAGCGGTCTCTCCTGGCTCGGCATTATAGCGGAAAGGCCAGACATTCGCGCTACGGGCAAAAAGTCGGCAAGCCTCGTATAATGGGAACCTCGTGTCCATCACAGACTGCTATGCCAATCGATAACGTCGCCTTTTTAACTCGCCTCAAAGCTGTGTGTCAGGATGTGATCACCGATACCGAGCGGCGCTCTGTGTATGAAGCCGATGGCCTGACGGCAAAGCGACAGCTGCCCGGCGTGGTGGTGTTGCCTGAAACTGTCGATCAGGTGCGGGCGATTGTGCGTCTTTGTCATGAATTCGAGGTGCCGCTGGTAGCGCGGGGTGCCGGCACTGGCCTGTCAGGCGGCGCCATGCCGCATGCCGAGGGGGTGCTGCTGGTGATGGCGAAGTTCAATCGTATCCTGGCCGTCGATGCCGGGAACCTGAGTGCTGTGGTTCAGCCCGGCGTGACTAACCTCGGCATCTCGAACGCCGTGGCTGACCTTGGGCTTTACTACGCACCGGACCCGTCCTCACAGATTGCCTGCACGATTGGCGGCAATGTGGCGGAAAACGCAGGTGGCGTGCACTGCCTCAAGTATGGTCTAACGGTGCACAATGTCTTATCGCTCAAGGTGGTCCTGCCAGATGGTGAGCTAACCGAAATCGGCTCGCTGGGTTATGACGCTGCCGGGCTTGATCTGCTGGCGCTGATGCACGGTTCTGAGGGCATGCTCGGTATCGTCGTCGAGGTTACCGTGAAGCTGTTGCCGAAGCCGCCATCGGTGGCAGTGCTGATGGCCGCCTTTGCGACAGTCGATGATGCTGCCCAGGCTGTTGCCGATATTATCGGTGCGGGCATATTGCCGGCCGGTCTTGAGATGATGGACGGGCTCGCGATCCAGGCAGCGGAAGACTACATCCAGGCGGGTTACCCGACCGATGCGGAAGCCCTTTTGCTGTGTGAGCTCGACGGCTTGCCTGAAGAACTGGAAACATTGAGTCAGCGGGTCCAGGACATGCTGGCAACCCGCCAGCTGATGTTGTTACGTGAGGCAACGGCGGAAGAAGAGCGAATGAAGCTCTGGCAGGGTAGGAAAGCGGCTTTTCCCGCCGTTGGCCGAATTGCGCCGGATTATTACTGCATGGACGGCACGATTCCACGTCGGGAACTGGCCGGGGTCCTGGGGCGAATTCGTGAGCTTTCCGCTGAATATGGTTTGCAGGTTGCCAACGTCTTTCACGCCGGTGACGGCAATCTCCACCCCCTGATACTTTATGATGCCAACAATGCGGATGAGCTGGAACGGGCCGAGCAGTTCGGCAGCGACATTCTCCGTCTTTGCATCGAACGGGGCGGCACGATTACCGGTGAACATGGCGTTGGCATCGAAAAGATCAATGAGATGTGCGTGCAGTTCTCGGTGCCCGAGTTGACACTGTTTCATGCCATCAAGGCGGCGTTTGATGAGAAAAGGTTGTTAAACCCGGAAAAGGCGATCCCGACATTGTCACGCTGTGCTGAGTTTGGTGCCATGCATGTGCACGCCGGTGGGGAAAAATTTGAGGCGCTGGAGCGCTTCTAGCGCCGTCTGTCGATCTGAGCATGCCATCCGTCATTGAGCAACTGCAGGAAATCGTCAAAGCGTCAGCTGCGCAGTCACAGGCTCTGCGTATCGTCGGCGGCAATACGCGAGCTTTCCTGGGAGAGCTGTTGACTGCTGAAACGGTTGACCTGAATCTGGCGGATCATACCGGTGTGATCAGCTATCGCCCGGAAGAATTAATGCTGCGCGTACGCGCAGGGACAACCCTGGCTGAGATCGAGAGCCTGCTGGCTGCTGAAGGTCAGATGCTGGCATTTGAGCCACCGGCTTATGGTGAGCATTCAACTATTGGCGGTACTGTTGCGACGGGTCTGTCAGGTCCGCGGCGGCCTTATGGCGGTGCTGTGCGGGATGCGGTGCTTGGTGTCGGTTTAATCCTCCAAGATGGTACCTATGCAGAATTTGGTGGCCAGGTGATGAAGAACGTGGCGGGCTATGACGTCTCCCGTCTGGTCTGCGGTGCCTTTGGTATGCTGGGCCCTGTGGTGGATGCGACGTTTAAGGTGCTGCCTAAGCCCCAGAAAGAAGCCAGCATCTGCATCGCGAGGACGGCTGAGGAGGCGCAGTTACTTTGTCAGCAACTGTTGCAGCGGGTTTCAGGGCTGAGCGCCACCTACTACGAGGCTGGCCGATTGACGCTGCGGTTCTCTGGCAGTCACCAGCTGGTGGACCAGGAACTCGCGCAGCTCGACGGCGAAACAGTAGACAATGTCTGGTGGGCTGAAGTCGGAAATCAGACGCTCGCCTCGTTCGGTGCGGCGGCTGAAGTCTGGCGCTTGTCGACCCGCCCGGATGAGCCGCTCTCGTCGTCGCCATGGCACGTCAGTGACTGGGGCTTCGGCCAGCGCTGGCTGCTGGACCCGGAAACAGATCCGCGTGCCACGTATCGCGGCAGCGGTCATTGGACGCGGCATCGCAGTCGCAGTCCTGATGCGTCGCAACCCGTCTTTGAGCCCCTGCCTGCGGTACACGAGCAGATTACTCAGAGGTTGAAAGCCGCCTTTGATTCGGCCGGGCTTTTCAATCCCGGCCGGATGTATCCGGGGATCTAGGGGGGCAGATGCAGACGAAAATCCATCCCGAACTGGTTGATCTGGCGGAAGTCCAGGAAGCCGATACGATCCTCCGCAGCTGTGTGCATTGTGGGTTCTGTACGGCAACCTGTCCGACCTATCAGTTGCTTGGTGATGAACTGGATGGCCCGCGAGGTCGCATCTACCTCATCAAGAACCTGCTGGAGCAGAACACGATTTCCGAGGCCAGTACCCGGCATCTTGACCGCTGTCTTACGTGTCGTGCCTGCGAGACGACTTGCCCTTCCGGTGTCGACTATGGCCGCCTCGCCGATATCGGTCGCGGGCTTGCCGCCGAGAGAACCGAGGGACCCTGGTTGCGCAATACAGTGGCGCGACTCCTGCGTTTTGTCGTCCCGCGCGGTTATCTGTTCAAGCCGCTGCTGAAGCTCGGCCAGTTAGTGAAGCCGGTAGTGCCTGGATTCCTGGCGGACCATATTCCTGGGTCCAGCCCGGCAAAGTATCCGGTGTCGAGTCAGTCTGAGAGCCGGGTTCTGCTGCTGAGCGGCTGCGTGCAGTCTGCAGCGACACCCAACGTCGTTGCCTCGCTCGGACACCTCCTGACTGCCACAGGCAACGGCTACGAGGTGGTCGATGAGGGCTGTTGTGGCGCACTGGATTATCACCTCGCCGCCCACGACGCCGGCAGGACACGTATGCGCCGCGTGATTGATCTGCTTTACCCGAGGCTGTCCGGAGTGGATGTCATTCTCTCCAGTGCCAGTGGTTGTGGCGTCACCATCAAGGAATATCCGCAGATTCTGCAGCAAGATCCAGTTTATGCGGCGCGCGCCCGCGAAGTTGCCGAGAAAGTAAAAGACCCGGTCGAATACCTTGAGGAAGTTTTTGCAGAGAAGGTATTCAATTCAGACGTTCGGAGAGTGGCGGTGCAGACGCCCTGCAGTCTGCAGCACGGGCAGCGGCTGCCCGGAAGAATTGAAGCCATCCTGGCTGCAGCGGGTTACGAGATTTTGCCGCAGGCCGAATCCCATCTCTGCTGTGGTTCTGCCGGAAGTTATTCGATACTGGAGCCAGAACTGTCAGGCCAGTTGCGGGAAAGAAAGCTCGCCAATCTGACTCAGGCTGATCCCGATGTCATCGTGACCGCCAACATTGGCTGTCAGACCCACCTGGCGGGTACCAGCCCGGTACCCGTCATGCACTGGCTTGAGTTGCTGGCGGAAGATCTTAGCTAGAGAGCTTGCCGGCTCTATCGTAGAGCCACCAGAGCAGGCCTTTCTGGGCATGGAGCCGGTTTTCTGCCTGTTCGAATATGACTGAACGCGGATCTCTGACCATGGCGGTGCTGATTTCGTAACCGTCATGGATTGGCATGTCGTGCATGATCTTGCAGTCAACGCCCTCGAGCAGTGCCTCGTTGATCTGGTAGGGCAGCATCTGCTTTACGCGGGCTGCTTTTTCTTCTGCGAAATCCGGGTTGTTGAAATACTGCATATCAACCCAGGTGTCTGTATAGACAAACGTCGCTTGCTGGACGGCATCTTTCGGGTCCGGGTTATGGCTGACACTGACGGATGAACGGATGATTTCCTGGACGTCGGCGTCTTCGCTCTCACCATTTTCCTCAGCCTCAGGGGTCGATAAGGTCAGTTTCACACCAAGTTTGTCGCAGATAATGGCGAGTGAATTGGAAACGTTGTTCTGCACGCCGACATAGACGATGTGCTGGTCTTCTAGTTCGCCCGCGCAGTGCTCTGATACCGTCAGCAGGTCAGTCAATGCTTGGCAGGGGTGAAACTTCTCGCAACAGCCATTGATCACAGGGACCTGGCTGGCACTGATAATCGTCTCAAGATCGCTGTGATGCAGCAGACGCGCCATGATGCAGCTGACGTTGCGTGACAGGTACTCTGTCTCATAGTCGATGCCGCTCAATACGAAGTTGGATGTCATCCAATCAATATAAACAGCATGGCCGCCGAGTTCTGTCATGGCCACTTCGAATGAAACACGGGTCCGGGTGCTGGTTTTTTGAAACAACATGGCCATCGATTCGCCGGCCAGCAGATCTCTGAAATCTTTGGGCGTTTCTTTGATGACCGAAGCACGTCCCAGAACATCACGGACTTCTGTCGGAGTCAGGTCTTTCAGATTGGGAATGTGTCTCATGCGGCTTCAACCCTGATCGAAGGGGCGGCAAGCTAACTGATTATGGCGGGTTTGTACACCCTGCCCGCAGACGTGCTATTTTGCCGGCATGTGTGGGCGTTTCAACATTATCGATGATCCGCTGGTCCAGCTGATTATGCAGATCACCGGTGTTTCTGACGGTTGGGAAATACATACCGAATACAACATCGCACCGACCCAGCAGGTCCCGGTACTGACCAATGATGGTGAGCATTGGGACCTGCGGCAGATGCGCTGGTGGCTGACACCTTCCTGGTCGGATGGTCCCTCGACCCGGTACAGCATGTTCAATGCAAAATCCGAGACGTTGAGTAAAAGTCGGGCCTACCGCGAACCCTTTAAACGTCGGCGCTGCATTGTTCCGGCCTCCGGTTACTACGAGTGGCGACGGGAAGGTGAACAGAAGCTGCCTTACTATATCGAGCCTGAGGATGATGCGGGGTTTGCCTTTGCTGGCATTTGGGACCGCTGGGAAGGAGACGGCGATGTCGTCGAAAGCTGCACGATTATTACCGCAGCGGCCCCTGAATCCTTGCAGCACATTCATCACCGCATTCCCGTACATCTGTCGACCGAGCAGGCGGCACAATGGGTTAGCGAGACCGCGTCTATCGATACGCTGAATACGCTGATGGCGTCTGAGATCCGCACGCGGATCGCCATCACTCCGGTATCGACCGTCGTTAACAATGCGCGCAACAAAGATGCGCGTTGTATTGAGCCATTGGGTCCGCCCCAGATAGTATGAAGAAGAATCATTGCTAAGCCAGCTGGTCAGTCCACCAGATCTCGCCGCTTTCCATGCCGAAGACGCCGATTGTCATAGAGGTAATCATTGTCGGTGTCCTTTGCTAAATCCTGTCCTTGGAGAGAAAGACTATACGGTGGATCAATTTCGGCTCACGTGAAAATCGCCGTCATCATCAAGGTTGTCGAGCGCGTAACTGACTTCATCGCGAATGTCAGACCCTGAGCGGCCGTTACTCTTGTAAAATTGCAGCAGGTTCCACATTAGCGCCTGGCCGTAGGCATTGCTGTCGATGTTGTATTCCTCGGCCGTTTTAAGGCCTTCCAGCAGGTGTTCTTTCGTAAGAGAGAAAACATTCATCAGGTGTCCTCATTTGGTTCGTACTGTGAGTTGGTACTGTCGAGTCAGTCCGGGTTGATTGAAATTTGTTGTTTCAGTTCGCGGGGAGAGCATCGCTTGATTTGCAGGCCGTTGCATTGATTTACATCAGTAAATGACGTGAGCCCACGATTGAGTGCGGCGACCAGTGCACCATCAATCTTTGTGCCGGGTTCCAGCACAAGATTGCGGATAATCAGCTGGCTGCGCTGGCGATCGGCCTTGGCGTCCATGCGCCCGATCAGTTCATCGCCCCAGAGCAGGGGGAGGGCAAAGTAGCCGTATTTCCGTCTCGGTTCGGGCACATAGCATTCAAGCTGGTAGTCAAAGTCGAACAGAGTCCGGGTGCGACGTCGATTGATGACCAGGTTGTCAAAGGGTGACAGTACCTGGACGCGGTGCTTTGAGATCCGGAGCGGGAACGCATCAAGACAGCGCTGCATCGTGTAGCAGGGTATGCCTTCGACATTCAGTGCCACAATATCGCCTGCTTCAACCAGTCGGTTGAGGGCCGCCCGGATAGGTTTGCCGAGTGCCACCCGACTCAGACGCTTGATCGTCGACTTGGCGTAGCCGACATCGTATTCGCTGCCGACACCGAGGGCGCCCAGCATAGACAGCACCAGATGCTCACACCATTCGTCATGATCCGGCTCACGGGTGTCGACATGGTCCGGCAGGATGTTCTCTTTCAGGTCATAGACTTTCTGGAAGCCTTCCCGGTGGCTCACCATCAGTTCGCCCGATAGATAGAGATATTCGAGCGCTTTCTTGGTGGGCTTCCAGTCCCACCAGCCGCCGCTCCTGTGGCCTGGCGGCGCCTCAAAATCTCGCGACTGCAGGGGCCCTTCAGTGCGGATCCGGTCCAGTACCCGCTGCGCAAGTTTGCGATCATACGCCCTTGATGCGCGCCAGCCTTGCATGACGGGCTGGGAGAAGCGGAAGTGCGCCATGGGCAGGTAGGCAGCGGCGTGACTCCAGTATTCAAACAGTTCTCGTCCCTGCATGAGCTGGTTCAAATGTTGGCTGCCGGCACCGGGAATACGCGTCTGCAGTATGTGTTCGTGGGCACGATTGACCACCGAGATCGTATCGATCTGGAGGTAACCCAGCTGGCTGATGGCTTTCGCAACGGCATCAGCGCCGCGGCCGAAGGTGTTCTGTTGCAGCAGTCCCTGGCGGGCGAGGAAGAGCTTGCGGGCGTCGCGGCGGCTGATTTCCATGCCGGTATCATAGCCTCCCGTGCTATTCTTCGCCTGTCGTTTGTTCAGGAATTCTGCATGCTTCGTTACATTACGACGGCACTGATGGCGCTTTTCTCGATGGCCAGTTTTACCGTGTCTGCTGCCAGTCCAGAGGCAATCTACGGTAAGAACGGCATGGTTGCCTCTCGTTCAACGCTGGCCTCCGAGGCTGGCGTTGAAATCATGCAAAAGGGCGGCAACGCGGTTGATGCGGCCGTTGCGACAGCCTTTGCGCTGGCTGTCACCTATCCGTCGGCAGGCAATATCGGTGGCGGTGGATTTGCCGTCATTCGATTTCCCGATGGCAATGTCGTCACCCTCGATCATCGGGAGAAAGCACCGCTGAAGGCTCATCGCGATATGTACCTGAACGAGGAGGGTAATGTCATCAAGGGTCTGTCGCGCAATTCACTGCTGGCCAGTGGTGTCCCTGGCAGTGTCGACGGCTATCTGACGCTGCTTGAGGCCCATGGCAAACTGAGTCGTCGCGAGGTCATAGCACCGGCGATTCGTCTTGCGGAAAAGGGCTTTGCCCTCGACTGGTATATGGTGCGAAGTTTCCTGCGCGTGCGTGAAGCTATGTCGGCTTATCCGGCATCGATCGAGCAGTTCAGCATTGACGGCGAGCCACCCGAAGTCGGGGACGTCTGGCGCCAGCCGGACCTGGCGAAAACCCTGAAGCGTATCTCGCGGCAGGGCAGGAAGGGATTTTATGAGGGTGAGACAGCAGACCTGATTGTGGCCGAGATGAACCGCGGCGGCGGTATCATCAGCCATGTGGACCTGAAGCAATACCAGTCGGTCTGGCGTGACCCGGTCCACGGTACTTATCGCGGTTACGATATCTGGAGCATGGGCCCGCCTTCGTCCGGCGGTGCACTGCTTGTGCAGATGTTGAACATGATGGAACCCTATGACGTGAGAAACATGGGCTGGGGCAGCGCCGAGGCAATTCATTTGATGATCGAAGCAGAGCGCCGTGCTTACGCGGATCGCGCTGAACACCTGGGTGACGCCGATTTTTATGCTGTGCCTCTCGCGATGTTGAC
>Ga0181568_10004198_pt1 | contig 12880 bp, 9 predicted proteins | sample 101ome_20_FD_133758 | JGI IMG/M metagenome (GOLD analysis project Ga0181568, IMG submission 133758) | Coastal salt marsh microbial communities from the Groves Creek Marsh, Skidaway Island, Georgia - 101404AT metaG (megahit assembly) | ecosystem: Environmental > Aquatic > Marine > Intertidal zone... | reverse complement strand
GATAAATTTATTAACGCGCAAATTTCAAGTATTCTACTTATTTTTATTTGTTAGTTTTTTTAGTTGTAAGACACATAGAAGCAAAGCTCCCCTATTTCTCCCAAATGGCTTTGAAGCTACGGTATTTGTTGATAGTATTACAGAAACAGTTCGTCATATGACAGTAAATAAAAATGGGGATTTATATGCTAAATTCAAACGTCCTAGTGAAGCAGGAGTGATAGCCGCCATCAGAGACCTTAATAAAGATGGGATAGCAGATTCCTTGGTCAAGTTTGGAGAATACCACATGCCACAAAAAGGAAATTATTCAACTGGTGCTAGAATTTACAAAGATTACCTTTATTATAGTTCTCAACTCACCGTCTATAGGATTAAGTTGGATGAAGAACAAATGGTTCCTACTGGAAAACCTGAAATTATTGTCCATGATGATCATGCTCATGGGTCACACGAACATATTGCTAAACCCATTGCTTTTGATGAAGAAGGACATATTTATATTCCCTTTGGTGCTCCCAATAATGCCTGTCAAAATCCCAAGAGAACCCCCCTTGTACCTGGTCAAGATCCCTGCCCATTATTGAAAGACCATGGGGGAATCTGGCGTTTTGATGCAGAAAAGATAGGGCAAACCCAAAAAGATGGAGAGTTTTATGCCAGTGGTCTTAGAAGCATTGTTGCATTAGATTGGAATATATCTGATCAAAGCCTCTATGCAGTTGTTCATGGAAGAGATGACCTACACCGACTTTGGCCAAATCACTTTAGCCAATGGGAAAGTGCATTGCTACCGTCAGAAGAGTTTGTTAAAGTTGAAAAGGGGGATCACTTTGGTTGGCCCTATTGCTTTTATGATCAAATGCAAGGTAAAAAGGTTTTGGCTCCAGAATATGGTGGTGATGGAACCATCATTGGTCGTTGTGCAGATTACAAAGATCCGATTATTGGTTTTCCAGGTCATTGGGCTCCTAACGATCTAGTATTCTATACTGGAGACGCTTTTCCTGATCATTATAAAAATGGTGCTTTTATTGCTTTTCACGGTTCCACCAATAGAGCTCCTTACCCACAATCTAGCTATTTTATTGGTTTTGTTCCTTTTAAAAATGGAAAACCTTCTGGAGAATATGAAATTTTTGCCGATGGTTTTGCAGGCGTGGATCCAATTATCAATACTCGTGATGCCTCCTTTCGGCCCATGGGAATCGCCTTTGCTCCAGATGGTTCAATGTATATAGGTGAAACAGAAAAGGGGAGAATATGGAGAGTAGAGTTCAAGGGGGATCGTAATCAATTTGGAACAACTCAGTTGGCAAAAATGGAAAAAAGAAAAACTTTAAGCCATATCAGAACTCCGGATATTATTAGAGACAGAATTGAAAATAAAGATATGGCCATTGGACAAAAAATTTACAACCAATATTGTATGGCCTGTCATCAATCTAATGGCATGGGTGCTTCGGGAAGATTTCCTCCTCTCAATGGTACAGATTGGGTGACGGGTAATAAAGAAAGATTGGTTCACCTAATACTTAACGGTATGGAGGGAGAAATTGAGGTAAACGGAGAAATTTATGATGGTCTGATGCCCCAACATGCTTTTTTAAATGACGATCAAATAGCTGATGTTCTTACCTATATTAGAACTCATTTCGACAACCAAGCCGGTAGTGTTACGGCAGAGGAAGTTGAAAAGTATAGAGAATCAAACAAAAATAACCGCAATTAATTGTATTTTAAACAAACGAAAATGAAAAAATCAATAATATTATCTTTTGTACTTATAATAATGAGTTTCTCACTCATCGCCCAGACACATGATATTATCATTAAAGGAGGACATTTAATCGATCCCTTTAATAATATCGATCAAATCATGGATGTTGCCATCAAGGGCAATAAAATTTCTGCTGTAGAGAAAAGTATTCCAAAAGGGCTGGCAAAAAAAGTAGTGGATGCATCAGGACTTATAGTGAGCCCTGGACTTATAGACATGCACACCCACAACTTTTATGGAACTGTCCCAAACCGCTATTTAGCTAATAGTTTTTCCGCTGTTCCCCCTGATGGTTTTACTTTCCGAACTGGCGTTACAACTGTAGTAGATGCCGGTAGTCCTGGCTGGAGAAACTTTGAGCTATACAAATCTCAAGTTATTGACCGATCAAAAACCAGGGTATTATGCTTTTTGAATATCGTTGGGGCTGGAATGAGCGGTTCACACAGAGAACAACACATAGATGATATGAATCCTAGAATGGCCTCAATAGTAGCAAACCAAAATAAAGATCATATTATTGGGATTAAGCTAGCCCACTTTATGGGTTATGACTGGACTCCAACAGAGTTGGCTGTAGAGGCTGGTAAAATAAGTAGTATCCCTGTAATGATTGATTTTGGAGGAAGTAACCCGGAGCTGCCCCTAGATAAATTATTTTTGGAAAAACTTAGACCCGGAGATATATTTACCCATGCCTATGCTCATGTAAACGGGAGAACACCTATTGTTGATGAAAATGGTAATGTGAGGAATTATGTTTTTAAAGCACAAAAGAGAGGAATTGTTTTCGATGTAGGACATGGGGGGGGAAGTTTTCTTTTTGAACAAGCTATTCCAGCGATTAAACAAGGATTAAAACCGGATGTAATTAGCACTGACCTTCATACTGGAAGCATGAATGGAGGAATGAAAAGTCTAAATAATGTAATGTCTAAATTTTTAAACATGGGGTTGACTGTTCAAGAGGTAGTTGCTGCAACAACTTCAAGACCTGCAAAATATATTCAAAGAAAAGATATAGGTCATTTGTCTGTTGGTGCAGAAGCAGATGTGGCAATTCACAAACTAAGAAAAGGAGACTTTGGATTTATTGATGTCCGAGGCAAACGAATGAAAGGTAATCAGAAACTAGAGTGTGAATTAACCCTCAGAGCAGGACAAGTTGTCTATGACTTGAATGGCTTAGCCAGCCAAGATTGGGATAAATAATAATGAAAGTACTCTCAAAATATTTTTTTGCACTCTCAGGCTTGATGTTCGTCCTTTCCATAGGACTCTATTTCTTGGGTAATTATGCCATGACAGGTCCTACGCTCATATTGTTTTTTGTGAGTTTAGCTGTGGCTATGAGAGGAACTAAGACTTTAAAAGGTTTTTCTTTTACAGTACTAATTTTTGCCGCTGTAAGCCTATCACTGTACTACCCTCAAACTTTTGATCAATGGGGAAATTTTCAATTAAAAAAACTAATTGTTCCATTATTGCAAATCATCATGTTTGGCATGGGAACTGCCATGAGTTTTAAGGACTTTTATGGGGTGATTAAAATGCCCAAAGGAGTTTTGGTGGGGTTAGTTTGTCAATTCAGCATCATGCCTATTTTGGGATTTTGTCTAGCTACCTTATTTAATTTCCCGGCAGAAATTGCTGCAGGAGTAGTACTTATCGGTTCCTCGCCCAGTGGCTTGGCCTCTAATGTGATGGCATACTTAGCTAAGGCAAATATTGCTCTTTCTGTCACACTTACTGCCGTAGCTACTGTAGTAGCTCCCTTTATGACACCTCTTTTGATGAAATATTTTGCTGGTGCCTTTGTCCCAATTAATTTTTTAGCCATGATGCTGAGTATTGTGAAAATGGTGATTCTACCCGTGATATTGGGATTAATTTTCAATCATTTTTTTCACGGTAAAACAAAATGGTTAGACAAAACCATGCCGATTGTATCTATGACTGCCATTGCTTTAATCATTGTAATCATAACTGCAGCAGGAAGAGATTCTCTTTTATCCATTGGAATCTTCCTGATTTTAGCTGCTATCATCCATAATTTGTTAGGTTATTTGCTGGGATACTGGAGTTGTAGATTACTTAAAATGAAAGAACAAGACTGTCGTACCATTGCTTTGGAGGTAGGTATGCAAAATGGAGGGTTGGCTTCGGGAATCGCATTAGAAATGGGAAAAGTGTCTACTGTTGGGTTGGCACCGGCCGTATTTGGTCCATGGATGAATATTTCCGGATCCTCCTTGGCCACTTGGTGGCGAGACAAAGACCCAAAAAAAATAAAATTTAAAATAACAACCAAATGATCTTAAAAAAATTAACTAAATCACCTTTTATTATTTTTTGTGTATTGACCCTTAACAATAGCTTTGCCCAAAACCTGAGTGTCGATCAGATGAAATTTTTGACCCACCGTTGGGAAGGAGAGCGATTTGGGGACGGAAGACCCAAAGTCCCGGCAGACATCTTGGAACGGATGAAAAAAGTAACCATCGAAGAAGCATGGGGTGTATTGAGAAATGAGGGCTTTCACAACCAATTCGAGGGAGGTTGGGAACCCCTCCACGATGACGTAACCGTTGTAGGAAGAGCACTCACGGTCCAGTACATGCCTAACCGACCCGATGTGGCTGATCAAATCAAACAAAAAGGTTTAAAAGCTGGAGAAATAGGGAACACCAACTCCTGGCCCATTGATCGATTGGTAGAACACGATGTCTATGTAGCAGACGGTTTTGGTAAAATTGTAGATGGAACATTGATTGGAGACAACTTAGGGAATTCCATATATGCCAAATCTAAAACAGGTGTCGTTTTTAATGCCTCGAGCAGGGACATGGAAGGACTCTCCGAAATCAAGGGATTCAATGCTTTTGTCAGAGACTGGCATCCCTCATTTCTTACTGAGGTTATGCTGTTGAGTATCAACGATCCTATCAGAATCGGAGCTGCTACGGTAATGCCTGGTGATGTAGTCTTAGCCAAAAAAGAAGGGGTAATTTTTATACCTGCTCACTTGGCCGAGAAAGTAGTGGTCACCTCTGAGGTAGTAAGGCTTAGAGATCTGTTTGGTATCACAAGGCTCAAACAAGGAAAATATACCCCAGGACAAATCGACAACAAGTGGTCTGAAGAAATAGAAAAAGATTTTTCTAAATGGATCAGAGACCATATCGATGAGCTTCCTGTACCAAAAGACCAAATCCAGGAATTGATTAAAAAAAGAATGTGGTAAAAGTTTAACTCTTAAATTTAAAACAATGAAACACAACCAAAAAAGAAGATCCGTATTAAGAAATATCGGGATGGGCATGGCCGCCCTTTTCGGTGTCACTGCTGTAAAAGCAGCCCCATCCAAAAGTAAGAAAGAGGTCGTTGGTCCGATTGTTGAAGATCAAAAAATTCCATTATTTTCCGGAGCAGTTCGACATGGCAACACACTTTACATTGCAGGAAAGGGTGCACATTTTGATGGGGACATCAAAGATCATACCGACCATGTATTAAAAGAATTACAAAAAGAACTAGAGCGAAACGGTTCCTCTATGGAACAAGTACTGAAAGTGAATGTTTACTTAGCTGACCTTGCTGACTATCACAAAATGAATGAAGTCTTTAGAGGTCGTTTTGGCGAAAATCCGCCGGTAAGAACTACTGTTGCGACCTATGGTGGCGTTCCAGGAAACTCTCTGGTTGAGATGGATTGTATTGCAGCCGTTGAATAACTTAAAAATAAAAATGATGATTAATAGAAGAAAAGTACTCCAATCACTTGCAGCCCTTCCGTTTGCTGGAAGCTTGTTCGGTGCAAACAGTTTATCTGCTCATACAAATACCGCAGCGGTTGTCTCAGGCTTGAGACGAGATTTTTTTAAAGAACTTGGACTCCGAACATTTATAAATGCCGCTGGGACTTATACCTCTATGACCGGCTCTTTAATGCCGAAGGAGGTTATAGAGGCAATAAGCTATGGGGCCAATGAATACGTGAATCTTGATGACCTACAAGATAAAGTGGGAGAACGTATCGCCGAATTGTTAGAATGTGAATACGCTACGGTTTCTTCAGGTTGTTTTGGTGCGATGAGTATTGGTATGGCAGGTATTCTTACCGGAAAAGATCCCAAAAAAGTAAAACAACTTCCCAATACTGAAGGCATGAAAAATGAGGTTATTATCCAAGAGTCTCATACCATAGGGTACGCCCAAGCACTGACTAATGTTGGTGCAAAAGTGGTCAGGGTTAAAACCGCCAAGCAATTGGAAAAAGCTATTACTGACAAAACTTGTATGCTTTGGTTTCTTAATGCACATACAGATAGGGGGGAAATCAAATGGGAGGAATTCGTTGCCTTGGGAAAAAAACATAATATCCCTACATTTATCGATTGTGCAGCTGATGTACCACCTGTAGAAAATCTATTTCGCTTTACCAAAATGGGATTTGATTTGGTCGCTTTCTCGGGAGGTAAGGGATTGAGAGGCCCTCAAAGTGCTGGTTTGCTCTTGGGTAAAAGGGAGTTTATTGAGGCTGCACGAATGCATACTCCACCCCGGGGTGAAACCATTGGTCGGGGGATGAAAGTCAACAAAGAAGAAGTCTTAGGTATGTTGGCGGCTTTGGAATTGTATCTTGAGAAAGACCATCGAAAGGAATGGGAAATGTGGGAATCACAAATCCAACTCATCAGTGACAGTGCTAACTCTGTAGTGGGAGTAGAAACAGAGATCCACGTTCCGCCCTACGCCAATCATGTTCCTAGTCTACGCATCCGTTGGGATGAAAAGAAGGTTAAAATAACTCCTAATGAAGTAAGGAAACAATTGACAGAGGGTCACCCTTCTATTCAAACCGTTGGAGATTCCAAGAGTGTAGGAATGACGACATGGATGATGGTTCCTGGTCAGGAGCGTATCGTTGCCAAAAGAGTGAAAGAAATTTTATCATCTGCTACATAAATTAAAGTCATGAAGAAAATTATTTATTTACTGGTTTTGAGTTTTGGGCTATCCCTGGTATCTTGTGGTTCACCACAAGCACAAAATAAAAACGTTGAGGTCAAATCCGATTTCAATCCGGAGGCTAAACTTGATAGCATGGGAATCTTACTCCCCCAGCCGGCTACTCCAGTTGCAAATTTTGTAAATACTGTACAGGTCGGAAACTTACTATTCCTTTCCGGCAATGGTCCTTTGAAGCCTGATGGCAATTTTATTACAGGAAAAGTTGGTGCTGATTTAAGTATTGAACAAGGTTATGAAGCTGCTCGACTAACCGGTATAAATCAAATTGCCATACTAAAAAGTGTATTGGGGGACCTGAAAAGGGTCAAAAGGATTATTAGAGCAACAGGCATGGTCAATGCATCACCAGACTTTACTCAGCACCCTAGTGTTGTTAATGGTTTTTCAGACCTGATGGTAGCTGTTTTCGGTGAAAGGGGAAAACATACCCGTGCTGCTGTCGGAATGGCATCTTTGCCTTTTAACATTGCGGTCGAGATCGATGTAATTGTCGAGGTTGAATAAAAAACAACCCTTATGAAAAAAGTGATATTTCTTTTTTCAATGGTATGGAATCTTGTACTTCTCGGTCAAGACTCCTTTTCAGTTCGAATCAACAATTCCTTGGAATCTAAAGTTGATTCTATTGTAAAAGCAGGAATTCAAAATAAAGCCTATCCGGGAGCTCAAGTTTTGATTTTTAAGCAAGATAGTGTCCTACTGAATAGAAGTTACGGGTTCCACACCTATGATTCTATTGTTCGAGTTGAAAATCACCATTTGTATGACCTTGCCTCTGTAACCAAAATTTTGGCCAGTACCTTAGCATTTATGAAGTTGTATGAAGAATACAACATAGATTTGGATCGAAAGGTTTCGTACTACATTCCTCTGATCAAAAACACGAATAAAAAAAATTCCACTTTTAGGGAAGTCTTAAGCCACCAAGCCGGATGGTTGCCCTACATTGAACACCAGAAAACAGTTAGGCGTAAAAATGGGAAATTGAAGGGGAGAACTCTCTCCAGCATTCAAAATAATCGATATACAAAACCACTCACTGATTCCCTTTTCATTCATAAGAGTTATAAGAAAAAAATAATGCGTAGAATCAAAAGGACTCCGGTCGAAAAAATTGGGGAGTACCGCTACTCTGGGCTATTGTTTTTTCTTTTACCAGATCTGGTTGAGAAGTTAAGCGGGCAGTCCTTTGATCAATTTTTAGACAGTCATTTTTACGACCCCATGGGCATCGAGCGATTGACCTTTAACCCTAGTTTTAAATTTCCAAAGGAAGAAATTGTACCTACCGAAAAGGATTCTTTATTTAGAAAAACTTTGGTACACGGTTGGGTTCACGACGAGGCCGCTGGATTAATGGGAGGTGTTTCAGGAAATGCCGGTTTATTCGCCAATGCTAGCTCGTTGGCCAAATTATTAAAAATGTTTCTTGATTTTGGGCAATTTGAAGGAAAACAATTTTTAAAACCTGAAACCCTTGAACTCTTTACATCACGAACTTATCCTAATTCTGAAAATCGAAGAGGGCTTGGCTTTGACAAACCCTCATTGGATTCAATCCCCTCAGAGCGCTATCCCTCAGAAAAATGCTCAACTGAAAGTTATGGTCACAGTGGATTTACTGGGAATTTGGTATGGGTGGATCCTGTTCATCAATGTTTTATGATTTTCCTTTCTAATAGAGTTTACCCCACCCGAGAGCAAAGAGCCTTATACCGTTTGAATATAAGAAGTAGTCTTTTGGATGAAGTCATAAAAGCGAATTAGGCGTTTTAGTTCCTAACCTCTCTATTGCCGGAATGATCCATACCCTGAGCTCTTTCCAATTCCACCATTTTTTTCGGTCTAAAATTGAGAATGAATGCCCTTCGGTGACGAGAAGTATTATTGCCGCGGCTATAGTGTAGTGTATGTCCATGATGGATGGCACAAGAGCCCGGTTTTAAGGGAACTGCTATACTCTCATTCTCTGAGCCTGAACATTGTAACGCCCCTTTTCCTAGTGGCTGAAAATGTTCCCTCAACGGGGATTGATGAGATTTAGGAGTGTACCACATACAGCCATTTTCAAGAGTAGCCTCGTCAATGGCAAACCAAATACTCAACGCTCTTTTATCTGGCATATCAATCCAATAAGCAGCATCCTGATGCCATGGGGTAGGTTGATTCGTGTATGGTGCCTTATTGATCAGCATATCAAAATCTAATATCATATCTTGCCCCAAAAGTTGTTGTGCAATTGCTAAACTTTTTTGATGCATGGAGAGATCAAGTAAATCAGGATAAATTTTAGAAGGAAGCATGATTTGGGTAATGTACTCCATGTCATTGTCTTCTTTCCCTGATAAATCTGATCTTAAATCGGTAGTATCAAATTCATTATTGATAAATGCATCATAAGTTTTGGAGTAAAAGACTATATCTTGTTCACTGAGAATTTTTTCCAGTTCGAGATAACCTTCCTGGTCAAAGAATTTTATTTGATTAGAGGAGATCATAGGCCTATTTTTGGATAGTTTTATAAATCTTAGGAGTATTGTTATTCCTGCTAAAGATCAAAAATTCTTCACCACGGGCAGAAATAATTTTCTGAATGTTTCTGACTTCGCCTGCCAACATCAAGCCTGTTTCTGAAGCATCTTTATAACTGAATTGCCCCTTTCCATTGCCCAAAAGACAGATTCCCCTGATCGCATCATAATGTCCAAATTTCACCCTAGAGGCGGTAAAATTTCCCCCCATCACAATGTCTAGATTCCCATCTTGATCAAAATCACCAGTATTGACACCATAAATAGGTGATAACTGAACTTCTTTGGGAAGGACAGAAATCTTAAATTGTCCGTTGCCCAAATTCTCAATATAGCTTGTCTTAAAATTTTTGGCAAATAAAACTTTCGACCCTTCTAATTCTTCAGTAGTAAAAACTTGATCAACAGTCAATCCTGCATACTCTTTGTATCTTACAAATCTATTTTTTAAAATGGTTAATTGTTGCTGGATGTCATCTTTAGAAAATACGGGATAATTCTTCCCTTCATCATAACATGAAAGAATAGGATCTACAGAACCATTGTTGTCGTAGTCTTTTGCATAGATGCTCACAGGTTGTTCAATTGATGTTGTCAATTGTGAGTTTAACCCAAAATTACCGGCAACATAATCCATATCTCCATCTTTATCAAAATCACCTTGAACAATACAGTTCCACCACCCCTCTGTATCTTTAAAACCTACTTCCTTGGTAATGTTTTGAAAGGTTCCATTTTTATTTGTAAGCAGTGTGATGGGCATCCACTCCCCTACTAGCATTAGATCCATTTGGTTGTCTCCATTATAGTCAGTCCAAAGGGCATCTGAAACCATTCCAATATTTTTCAATCCTGGAGCTTTGTCATCTGTGACGTCTTTAAAAATTCCTTTACCATTGTTTTCCAGAAGGTAACTATTAGGGGCAAAAGGATATTCGTTGGGTAACACCCTTCCTCCAACAAACAGATCTTGATCACCGTCATTATCAAAATCTTGTGCCTTAACAACCGACCCACTGGAGGTAAAATCAGGAAGATTATTTTTTGATTTGAAAAAATTTCCTTTTCCACTATTGATATATAGTCGATCTTTTAGGGCAGGATCCGTTTTTTCAAATTCATTTCCACCACTGACTACGTAGAGATCCAAATCCCTATCCCCATCTGCGTCGAAAAATATGGCTCCCATATCCTCAGAAAAGGCATCGGACTGTAGGTCAATTTTATTGGACTTGATAAACCCCCCTGAGCGGGTTTGTAAGTAAATTCCTCCTGCAGACCCTTTTGCCCCACCTATAAAAACATCCTCTATTCCATCTTTATTGACATCTCCTACTGCAAGCTTTGGCCCAAGGGTAGATAGCATATGAGGTAGCATGATCTCTCTTTTAAAATCGTTATAATTATTTTCCTTATGGGTAAAATCAAGTTTAGTAACCTCCTGGAATAATTTGGTCTTGGAGTCTTTTTTCATTTTCGAACCATTCACAGCATCTTTTTGAAATAGGTTAAGGGTTTGATTGGGTTTCACATTGGAAATAATCTGCTTTTTTTGGTTGGGCCAAATCACTTCTACTAGGTCGACAGTGGTAGATTTACCAATCCCAAAAATTAGGTTAAAATCTACGGATGATTGATAGCCTCTGGTATTCAATAATTCTTGTGTTTGAGTCATTCCTCCAGCAGTCACATTTACCTTGGCCCCAATACCTAATCTATTTTTCTCAGCACCCTTTAAAGTAATTTTTATAAAGTTGTTTTGAGTAAACTTTTCGGCATTATTTCTGTAAATAAATGCCTTTTCGTCAATATTATTGACAATCAAGTCCATATCACCATCATTGTCCAAATCCGCATAAGCTGCCCCATTGGAAAGAGTTTTTTGATCGAGTCCCCAATCTTTATTCATCTTGGAAAAAGTCAAATCTCCATTGTTTTTGTAGGTATAGTTTTCCTCTACTGTGGAGGGCATTTTTTCAATGAGTTCAGTAAGTTTAATTTTTTCTTTGGTCTTTCGTTCATTAATTTTTTCCTGGACTACATAATTCATAAAATCCATGTTGGTATAATCTTTACGGTAGCCATTGGTAATAAAAAGGTCTTTAAAACCATCATTGTCTAAATCGGTAAACAATGAAGCCCAACTCCAATCCGTGTTGGATACTCCAGAAAATTGACCAATCTCAGAAAAATAATCTCCACCTCGATTGAGTTGTAACATATTCCTCATGGTTTGATGATAGAAACCATTCTTATCCAAATGACTTAACTTTTCAAAATTATCTGGCCCAGAAGTCATTTTAATTCTATAATTCCCCTCAGGAAGCATGTCGAGTGTCATTATGTCTGTTAGCCCATCATTATTAATATCGGCAATATCCGACCCCATTGAATAAAGGGAGATGTGTCCGATATAATCTTCCAATCTTTCTGAAAAAGTTCCATCTCCATTATTTAGGTATAAATAGTCTTGTTCATTGTAATCGTTGGAGATATACATATCCAACCACCCATCATTATTCAAATCAGATATAGCAACACCTAAACCAAATCCAAGTATATTAGAAATCAATCCTGCCTGGTCACTTACATCTACAAATTTTCCATTGTCATTTCTCATCAATTTGTCAGAGTAAGATTTATTTTTTTGTTTTTTGTGGTGCCTTGAAATTTTTCCCAATCCTGCATATTCTTGAGTAGAGTGATTAAGAATATAAAGGTCTAAATCCCCATCTCTATCATAATCAAAAAAAGCAGCTTGAGTAGTATATCCTGAATCATCTACGCCATATTGTTTTCCCATTTCTGTGAAAGTCATATCACCATTATTAATGAAAAGTAGGTTTTTTCTATTGTCAGGATTTTTTGCTGCAGAACGACAAACATAAATATCAATAAGTCCATCAGCATTAATATCTGCCATTGTTGTTCCGGTATTCCAATACCCTGCTGCGAAAACCCCTGCTTGTTCGGCTATTTCTGTGAAATTGAAATTACCTTGATTAATATATAGCCTACTCCCAACCATATTTCCAGTAAAATAAATGTCAGGAAGACCATCATTATTTATGTCTCCAATCGAAACACCACCACCATTATATAAATAGCCATAATTGAGAACGTTAAACTGCTCCGTTTCCTTTAAGGGATTTTTAAAATTAATCCCAGTAACACTCGAAGGCATTAAGGTAAACATTTTGTCAGCTGAGGGAGTACAGGAAAAGAGGACCAAAAATAATATAAAAGGTATTCTTGACACTAAGGTAGGTATCATAAAATAATTTTTAGAAAATCATTAATTACAATTTAAAAAAAAAAGCCTGTAAAGATACAGGCTTTTTTTACTAAATATAATAAACAACTAGAAGTTTCCTCCAGGCTTATCCCACCATAGTCGGGTATTAATCTCATCGGGTCCTCCAAGAGCGGATACTCCTGAAGCATAACCAGATGCATTATTATTTTTCTCACCAACAGGGAATACCATTCGCTTCATAAACTCATCAGCTGGAACAATTCCAAAGTCTGAATTACT
>Ga0181568_10004195_pt1 | contig 12883 bp, 12 predicted proteins | sample 101ome_20_FD_133758 | JGI IMG/M metagenome (GOLD analysis project Ga0181568, IMG submission 133758) | Coastal salt marsh microbial communities from the Groves Creek Marsh, Skidaway Island, Georgia - 101404AT metaG (megahit assembly) | ecosystem: Environmental > Aquatic > Marine > Intertidal... | reverse complement strand
CAGCTGCAGTGCCGGGTAGCTATGTACGGAAGAGATAACCGCTGAAAGCATCTAAGCGGGAAACTCGCCTCAAAACAAGTTCTTCCTTTAGGGTCCTGGTAGACTACCAGGTTGATAGGCTGGGTGTGTAAGGACGGTAACGTCTTGAGCTAACCAGTACTAATAACCCAATTGGCTTGATTTATGCACTGAAAAAATTTTAATTTGAAAATAGACAAAAATCTTTCATATTTTTGTTTAAAATACTTTCGTCAAACTTTTTGATTAACTTTAATTTTGTTTTAAACTTTTTATTAAAATAAAATAAATTTTTTTTCTTACATACAAAAAAAATCTTTTTTATATTTAATGTAGTTAATGCTTTATTTAAAAAATCTAAAATTTTTGCGTCATAATTATCAAAGAATACATATGCAATTAGTTTACTTTTTTCTGCTATCAGATCATTGTAATCTCGTGGATAAATATCATTCCTATTAGCTAAATTTATTATTGCTTTAGCAAATTGATTAGTTTTTTTATCATTGATAAGAATAATTTTTTTAAAAAAAAAGGGTGGGAAATCAATACCTATATTCCCTTCACCAGAATTTATTAAAATAATTTTCTTCGCATTATTTGTAGCGGCATAACCAACTAAAAATTTCTTCATATAATTTTCTATAAAACTTTTTTGGACTAAATTATCAAATAAATTTACTGTGCCTTTAAACGGAATTGAAGAAATATTAATATCTTCTGTGTTTTTAAATTTTAATTTTAAAATATTTTTCCATTTATAATATTTGTAATTATCTTTAATAAATTTTTTTTTTTGTAACTCTTTATGAAGAATTTTAGTTGCTTTTTTTTTTAGGTGAAAGTTTTCTTTTGAAATAGACCATTTTTTACATAATGATCCTGTTTTATTTTTCAGACTATTAGAAATGTCTATATACTTTATATTATTTTTCTGAAAATGTTTTTTTAAGCATGTATTGTAATACTTGATCGCTTTTGAAACTTCTAAATTTAGATGAGGCCAACCCAATAAGTAGATAAGATTATGTCTTCTTTTTTTTACAGAATAATTTGTAAGATAAAAGTTTTTTTTTGCAGCTATATTTAGCTTTTTTTTTACTTCATTATCAATCTTTTTGTAACCATCATCTAAATCTCCTGTATAATTTTTAATATTTTTTCTTAGTATAATATCTGGATCTTGTGTTCCCATAGCCATAACAATTTTAGTTTTTTGATCTATTTTATTTAAGACTGATATGTAATCCCTAGTTGTTTTTTTGAATCTGTTTTCCAAAAATGTACTTTCTAAGCCCGGTCTACAGAAAAGAGGTATAAAATATTCATTTGATGAAAACGACCTAACCATACTTGGTCCAATTATAAATATTTTTTCTGATTTAGTTTGAGCTACACAATTGTTATTAAGTGAATTGTATTTATTTGTTTTTAAAATAATACTACCAAATTTAGCAAACCTTTCTCTTTTTGGAAAAAAAAAAATATTTAAAATTTTTCCAAAAAGAAAAAATAATAAGCTCATTTTTTTTCTATCAATTCAATAAATTCTTTTAATGTTTTTACTTTTAAAAATTTATTTATGTTCAATTTTTTTTTTGACTTCTTCTCTATATCCATAACAATATTAAAAAGGTTTAAACTATCCCAACCCGGCAGATCTTCAATTTTACTATTAATTTTAATATTATTTTTTTTTATATTAATATGCTTTACAATAATATTTATTATTTCATTTTCAGTCATTTAATTTTAACTTGATGTCTTCGATTATATTTTTATCAGATATTGTAGTTAAGTCACCATAGTTTTTTCCATTAGGATTTATTATCATTTCTCTAAGCAACCTTCTTAATATTTTTCCACTTTTAGTCTTTGGTAATTTTTTTAATACAAATATTTTTTTAGGATACGCAAATTTTCCAAAGTTCGAAATTATTTTATTTACTATATTAGTTTCATTGATAGTTTTATTTTTAACTATAAACAGATATAGCTTATTACCTTCAAGCTCATCAGGCACTCCAATTGCAGATACTTCTGAAATTTGTTTAAATTCTAATAAAACTGACTCTATTTCTTCACATCCTATTCTTTTACCTCTTAAGTTTATTACATCATCGTTTCTTCCATGTATAAATATAGAATTATTATTTTTCGTTGCCATATCGAACATCCTGAAATAATTATTTTCATCCCAATATTTTTCCCAATCTTTTTTGCTATTGGTCAATACATTTTTCATACAACCTGGCCACGGAGATATTATTTTTAATTCTTTTTTTTGTTTATTCAGCTTGTTAATTCTAACATATCTAGAAATAACATTGCCTGCCGATCCATGTGGATATTTTTTTGTATTATCTTTAAAAGTAGGTGAACATATTATACCGCCGTTTTCAGTTTGATAATATGCGTTAACAATACAATTGTTTTCTTTTGTAAATATTTTGGCGAACCATTTTGCAACAGTGGGTGCAATATGTTCTCCCATCGAACCAAGAGTTTTTAAAGTGTGATTTCGAAATATGAATTTATCTTTATAAACACTTTTCATCATTCTTATTAAAGTTACTGGAAGATATAAAATTGTTACTCCACAACTTAATATTTTTCTTAAAGAATTCTTGTCTAATAATGAAAGGGGGTTTTTCACCACTACCGTTGTTGCCCCCAAACTTAATGGTGCAAATAATGAATAATTATGTCCATTTAACCATCCTATATCTGAGGCTGTTAACATAATTGAATTATAATTTAATCCAAACTGTTTGATTGCCGTAAATTTGGTATATAAAAAAAAACCTGCAGTTGAATGCACTATACCTTTCGGCGTACCGGTTGATCCTGAAGTGAATAAAGTAAAAAGGTTTTTGTTACTATCAAAATATTTTATATTTTTATTATATTGGTTTTTATTATTTAATTTTTTAATATTATTAAAATTTATAAATTCCACCTTTTTTTTCTTTAATTTTTTTTTCAGATTAGGGTCATTATGTTCTGATATAAAAATATTAGGTTTAAAAAGGGAAATTCTCTTTAAAATACCCTCATAAAGAATATCATTAAAAATAACAGAATATTCTGCACCAATTTTTACACATGTAAGTATAAAAAAAATTGTATCGATATTTGTGCTTGATTTTATCATTACTTTTTTTTTTGCAATATTGGGAAAATTCTTGTTTAAAAAAAATTCCATATCCAAAACTTTTTTATGAATATCTAAGTAAGTAAATTTTTTTATTATATTATTTTCATTAAAATAAATTATCCCCACTTTATTTTTAGTTTTTTTATTAAGATTTTTTAAAATACAATTATCGTAGATATTTATTTTTCCATCTAAAAACCAAGAATATCCAAATTTTCTTTTTTTAAATATTTTTTTTGGTCTCTTTGACCAGAGTAATAATTTCTTACTTTGTTCATTCCAAAAGTGACAAACTTTATTAATTTGCATTTATAATAGTATATGAAAGTTTATATAAATATATGTTATCAATTCAATATTGAGTCAATATAAATTTAAATTGCAAAATTATGTAATAATATATATAAAAAAGCTATGTTACTTATCTCTCATAGAGGAAACATGCATGGCCCATCAAATAATGAGAATCATCCAGATCAAATTACACTTGCCTTAAAAGAAGGATTTCAAATTGAGATAGATGTTTGGTACTTAAAAAATGATTTTTTCCTAGGTCATGATGAACCAACTTATAAAGTTAGTGAAAAATTTTTAATGAATGAAAATTTTTGGCTACATGCAAAGAATCTTGACGCACTAAGTTTTTTATCAGAAAAAAAAACAAATTGTTTTTGGCATCAAGAGGACAATTATACTCTTACTAGCAAGGGATATATCTGGTCATATATTGGAATGACTTCTTCAAGGTTATCTAAAAAAACAATTTCAGTTTTGCCAGAAATCAATAACTCAGATTTAAATTATTTTTGTGGAATCTGCTCAGATTATATATACAAATATAGGTCTCAATTAAAAAAGTAATAAATATTAAATGCAAATTATAATCCCAATGGCCGGAGAGGGTAAAAGGTTTTTAAGTAAATATAGCGCTCCAAAATATTTAATTTTTTTAGATCAAATGCCCATGTTTATTAAAGCAATACAATCCTGTGATTTCAAAGGTAAATATTTTCTTATAATTAAGGACAATGAATTTAAAACCCAAATTAGTGAAAATTTAACAAAAAATGGTATAGTTGGGGAAGTTATTCTTATAGATCAAAAAACAAACGGCCCAGCGGAAACATGTCTCAAGGCAGAAAGAGAAGTTATTAATGATGAAGAATTGATAGTAATGAATTGCGATCAAGTTATGAATTGGTCATCAGAAAATTTTCTGCACACGGCTAGAAAATATGACGGTGCGATAGTTACATACCACGCTGATACAAAAAAAAATAGTTATGCAAAAATTAATAAAAATAACGAAGTATTAGAAATAAAGGAGAAAGAGGTTATTAGCAATGTCAGCCTAAATGGCATACACTACTGGAAGAAAGCTAGGTATTTTTTTGATAGTGTAAAAAAGATGATGTTGAATAATGATTTATCAAACAATGAATATTATGTCGGACCATCATTTAATTATATGATTAGAGAGGGTTTAAAAGTTGGAATTTATCATATTCCAAATGAACAACATTGGGCAGTAGGCACTCCAGATGATTTAGAGAAATATATAAATAAAAAAAATGAAAATTTACAAAATTAAAAAAATGCTTAGAGGATGGTTTGTGGGTGATTTTAAACCCACCGCTTTTCGTACAAAAAAATTTGAGGTAGGTTATTTAAAACATAAAAAAAATGAAAATTGGCCAACTCATTTCCATAAAAAGTCAGTAGAAATCAATCTTTTAATAGAGGGTGCTATGAAAATAAAAGGTAAAATATTAAAAAAAGGAGATATATTTATACTGGATAAAAAAGAAGTGGCTGATCCAATTTTTTTAAAAGACTGCAGTATTGTTTGCATCAAAATACCAAGTTTACCAAATGATAAATATATTATAAGAAAATAAAATGCTAAATATTTTCTTAAAAGATTTTAAAAAAAAAAATAGGAATGACTATTTTTTTGCTGAATATGAATTGGGAACAGAAAAAAAAAATTTAAAAGATCTTTCTTTAAGTTTGGCAATTGGACAGAGCATAGGTAATCCTGATGTAAGAAATAAATGGGAAACATCATCTCTGGTAGAAGATCATTCAATTTACATTTTAGAAGATGAAAAAAAACTTGAAAACTTAAAAAAAGGTGCATTAACATTTGCATTTCCATTGAGGAATATAGATTGGAAGGGAGATGGTATAAGCCAACTTTTATGCACTTTAATGGGCGGGCAACTAGATATAAATGGGTTTGATAAATGCAGATTAACTGATTTAGAAATTCCATCTATTATATTAAAAACTTTTTTAGGTCCAAAATATGGTATTTCTGGAATAAGAAAAAAACTGTCTAAAGAAAATACATCCAAACCTTTAGTTGGTGGCATTGTTAAACCAAAAACTGGCTTGAGTGTTAACCAACTTTTAGATATGGTTAAGATGTTAGTAGACTCAGGATTGGATTTTATAAAAGAAGATGAAATTATGTCTAATCCAGATTGTTGCCCACTTATAGAAAGAGTTGAAAAAATATCAAATTATTTGGAAAAATTACCCAAAAAACCAATATATTTTTTTTGTATCAACAGTGATCCGATAGAAATTTTAAATAGGGTCAATCTAGTTGCAGGAAACGGAGATAATGGAGTTCATGTTAATTTTTGGGGAGGACTCGGTCTTTATAGATCTATAAGAAATTTAAATAAAAATATTATGATTCATTTTCAAAAAAGTGGAGATAAGATTTTAACATACGATAAGAATGCATTTAGTATGAGCTGGAAAGTTATATGTAAAATTGCTGCTATGTCGGGAGTGGATACTATACATGCCGGTATGTATGGAGGTTATTTAAGTGATAATGAAAATGATTTGAGGTCAAACTTGGATATATTACAAAAAAATAATATTCTTCCAACATTAAGTTGTGGAGTACATCCTGGCTTAGTAGAATTACTTCACAAAAAATTTGGCGATGATATTATCTTAGTTTCAGGAGGAGCGATACATGGCCACCCAAATGGAACCTTTCAAGGAGCAAAAGCAATGGTTCAAGCTGCAAATTATTTACCAGGTAAAGAGTACGATATGGCTATCAAAACCTGGGGAAAAAAAGATGCTTAAAAAGTGGATTATTTTAATTTTTTTATTTTTTTCCCATTTCACAAACGCGCTCAGTAAAGAAAACAATATATGGAATTATTCATTTGGAAACTATGAAAGTCATAAATTTTATCAAAATTCATTAATAAACAAAAAAAATATAAATCAGTTAAAAAAAATTTCAGAGGTAGAATTAGGATTTAAGGTCGGAGATACTATTCAAATGACTCCTGTATTCACTGGTAAAAATTTAATTGTTACTGATTTAAAGGGTAATATTTATTCAATAAATCCGCAAAACGGATCTACAAATTGGAAAACAAGCCTAAGGTATTTGCCTGGTCGCAGGGGATTAACATACAGAGAAATAAATAATGATAAGTTAATTTTTGTACCTACAACCAAAGGAATAGCAGTGTTAAATTCAAAAGATGGTTCTTTAAATAAAAAGTATGGAATGGAAGGATATTTTGGTGCAAATTTGTCTTTATTGCCTCCAATTATTTATAACAATCAAATGTTTATTGCCAATTTAAGCAAAGGGATTGAAGCTTATAGTATAAATAGTGGGAAAAGAAATTGGATTACTAATTTAAATTTAAACAAAGTTGAAGCCAGAGTGTGGGGTGGTTTTTCTTTTGATAGAATATCCAAAACATTATTTGTAGTGACATCTAATAAATCGAAGTTTAATTTTAATAGATTATTAGATGACTATTCAAACAGCATAGTGGCTATTGATATTAAAAATGGAGCAATAAAATGGATATTTAAAGAGACCAAAGGGGATGTTTGGAATTTAGATCTTGTTGGTCAACCTATAATAAATAATAAAAAAAATAAAAATAATAAGAGATCTTTATTGGTTGTATCTAAAACAGGTAATATTATTGTATTAGATATTGATACTGGAAATTCTCTTAAAGATAAAAGTTATAAATTCGTAAATGTTGAAACTTCTTCAAATCCAAAACAGTATTTTGCTTCTACACAAAAAAAATTTTTTTATCCAAAACCTTTTTTTTCTATTGAATATAATTTAAAAGACCAAAAAGAGAAATTACTTAAAAAATATCCTAATAAAAAAAAATATATTAAAGCTAGGTTTTTAAATTCAAAAAGTGGATATTATTTACCACCATCATTGGATTATGATTTAATAATATATGGTGCACATGGGGGCGCAATATGGCATGGCGCTTCATTTGATGAGTCAGATCAAACGCTTATAATTCCTTATAATTCTGATCCATGGATCTATAGGCTTTATTATGATGATAAGTTTCATAACTTTCTCAAATATCGAAAAAAAATTCTTAGTTTTATGAATAAAAATTTTTATAAGCAAGATAATTTAAAATGGACTTATTATGATAATTTAAACAATGCCTATACAAAAAAATTATCAGATATAGAGATATTTTTTAAAAACACAAAAATTTTTGGAGATAATAAACTTTATTTAAAAAAATGTGCATCATGTCATGGTATAGATTTAAGAGGTTTATCAAAAAATAATAATGATGGTATTTATGTAACCCCGATAGTCGGTCGAACTTTAATAAAGAAGAGAAATCAACTTATAAACTATAAAAAAATTAATGATTATCATGATAATTTAGATTTAAAATATTATGATAAACTTGAAGATGACAATGAATTCAAAAGTATAAATTTATATTTAAGCAACTATGATAATTTTATCAATTTTTTCAATCTAACTATTCCAAATATTTCCTTACAAAATTTTATGGATCAAGAAAAAAAACTTTTATCCTACAAATCCTGGGGGGGAGTAGCAGCAGTTAATTTAAATACTGGAGAGCATTTATGGAATAAACCCCTGGGATATAGATTGATAAATGGTAAAATTGTAAGCAATGGTGATATGAATTTTGGTGGATCAACTTCAGTTTCAACTGGTATAACATTTGTATCAGGCGCAACTAATAATATTTTTTATGCTTTTGACACTAGCAATGGAGACATATTATGGTCAGATAATTTAGAATATGCATCATCATCATCACCAATGATGTATAAAATTGGTGGTTGTCAGTACTTATCTGTTATTGCTTCAGGCGGGAAATTTAGTGGATATAAAAAAAATTCTGGTGCCAAATTAATTAATTATTCACTCGGGGAAAATTGCAAATAACTTAAGCTTTGATTTAAATCATCATTATCTCTTATTAAAATATAGTCTACATTTAATTCTTTAAATTTAATATTTTGACTCAACATTGAGTAGGTTTGAAGCGAAGGTAGCCAATAAGAAAATCGATTAATACTTTTTGGTACCCAAAAGGGTATATAAAATCCAATATAAAAATTAATAAATTTATAAATTTTAAAAAATATTTTTCTTTGATAAAAATATTTTAAAAAAAAATTTGTAAAAAAAAATATAACTTTTTTAGTCAAACTTAGCTTAGAAAATTTTTTAGCACATAAATTTAAAATATTATAAATTTTATTATTATATTTTATCAAATTTTTTAGATTTCCAATATAAAAATGATCACAGACTGTTTTAGTATTTTTACTATCTAAATTGTCAAAAGGTTCTGTGCAGTCTTTATCAAAAATTTTAATATACCCAAAGTTTTGTGAGTTACTTAATTTTAACTTATCTTTATGAGCATTGACTAATTTTTTTTCATTTTCTCTTATTACCGTATGACCTTTACCAGTGTAAATTTTATTTTTTAATAGTTTTGAAAAGTTGATTTTATTTAAATAAAGAGTATCCATTCTAGACAAAAAAATCATATCATAATTTTCACGAGAATTCTCAATTAATTTCAAAACTTTAGATTGCGCTAAAATCATGGGGTAAAGATTTCCAAATAATTTTAATGAAATTTTATTTAATATCCGAATATCTAATTCTATTATTTTTTTAATGTTTTTTAATAACTTAAAATTTTTAGTATATTTCTTATCAAACCATGTAGCAATATATATGTCTATTGTGCCTGTTTCATTTTTTATTGAGTTATTAATGTAATTATGTAGTTCAAAAAATCTTCTTGTTTGTCCAAAAAAAGCAATTGCTACTTTCATTTATAAATATGATGGTTTTATTAAAAATATATATTATTGTTATTATATATATAGTTGTTAAAAAACTTATCAAATGAAATTCGCTATCAAAATATTTGAACTTTTAGACTATAGACATAAAATTTATTTTTTTTCTTTAATTGCATTCAATCTATTATTGATATTTTTAGAAGTGATATCAGTTGGATCAATTTTCCCATTAGCCTTATCTATATTTGATAGCAAAACTTTTGCAGAGACGAAAATTTATGATTTGGTCATATTATTTTTTGATACATTCATGCTAAATTATAGTGATAATAAAAGTGTAGTTTATATTTTATCAATATTGCTTTTATCTTTAATTATTATAAAAAATATTTTTTCTATTTTAACACTGTTTATTAAAGAGTTAATTAATAATAAGTTGATTTATTATATAAAGTTTAAATATTTAAAAAATTATCTAAATACAGATATTTCCTCAAAAGATACAAAGCACTCAACAGATTTTTTAAGGAGCGTGCAAACAGATTGCGGTGGTTTAGTTACATATCTTCTGGGATATGTGTCTCTTTTTGCTGAAATAATTTTAATTGTTTCATTTTTAACGCTTCTTTTAATTACTAATTTTAAAGCTACTTTAATATCAATAATTATTATATCGTTACTTTTTTTTATAATACTTTTTTTTACACAAAACGTAATTCAAATAAACCATAAAAAAACAAGATTTTTTGGTTTGCAAGACTTGAGAGCTTTGCAAAATATTTACAATTCTATTGTAACTATCAAACTTTTCTCAAAACAAAAATTTTTTTTAAATTCATATTTTAAAATAATTGAAAATTCACTTAAATCAAATTTAATAAAAAGTGTATTTACAAATTTACCAAAATATTTAATTGAAATTATGCTAGTTTTAATAATTATTATAATTCTATTAATTTTTGATAAAGATGAAATATTTAAAAAAATTTCTAACTCTTTGACTTTTTTGACACTTGTTGGTTTTACATTCATAAGATTAATCCCTTCATCAAATAGATTGATGCAGTGTATGCATACAGTAAAAGCACTTACTGTTCATGCAAAAATGGTTTTAAGGGAAATTTATTCTTTTAAAGAAAGGATAGAAAGAGATGATCTTATAAAAGATCATATTAACGATTTTAAAAAAATTAAATTAACAAACTGTAATTTTAGTTTTCATAATAAATCAGTATTTAAAAATTTAAATTTAGAAATAACAAAAGGACAGAAAATATTATTAAACGGAAAGAGCGGAACGGGAAAGACTACGCTTATTAATTTATTAATAGGATATTTAAAAGCTGATAGCGGAAAAATATATTATGATGAAAAAACTTTAAAATCTAGTTTGCAATTTAAAAAAAATTTTTTTAGTTATGTAAAGCAAAAAGATTTTATTTTAAACGAAACAATTATAGATAATATTATTTTTGGAAGTGAAAGTAAAAAAATTGATGTAGATAGATTAAATAAAGCAATAGAAACTGCAGAAATAAATAGTAATAATTTTTCAAATAATTATTTAAACTTAAAAATTAAAGAAAATGGTTCGAACTTATCAGGAGGACAGTTACAAAGAATATTAATTGCTAGGTCATTATATGTTTTGCCCATAATTTTAATTTTAGATGAAGCAACTAATGCATTAGATAAGAAATCTGAGATGAAAATTTTTCAAAATATTAGGAATAAATATCCAAACATGACGATTATATCGGTTAGTCATGATAGTAATAATTTAGCTTTTTATGATAAAATATATGAAATTGACAATTTATCTAAAAGTTAAATTAAAAAAACTTTTTTAAGACAAAAATTTGTTAATAATATTTTTTAGAAATTTAATATAAAAAATATTTAAAAAATTATATAAGTGTGGAGTTTTAAATTTCAAGTCTTTTCCAATTATTAGATATGAATTTTCCATCCTTTTTCTAAAACTGCGATAAAAATATTTATATTCAAAACATTGTGTTTCACTTCCATAAATTGATTTTGATATAGCCATGATTTCTTCAATATTCAATTTACCTATCCAGGAGTCCGTACTTCCTGTCGTCAAGTTATCTGCTATAAATTTATAATCATCAATGATTATTAGATCTACTTTATTATAATATTTTTTTATAATTTTTAGTTCACTTAATAAGGGACTATGCTTTTCAATGTTATTATTGGAAACGTGACCATGTGCATCTAAGTATATACAATTGCAATGTATATTTTTCTGTAATATTTCTTCAAGTAATATTTGACTAAATCCAGAAATTATTTTTACATTTTTGAACTTTGAAAATTTATTTTTTAGATTTTTGACATATTCTGAATTACACTCAATACCAATTACAGACTCAAAATTTAGATCTAAAATTTCATTTATACTCTCACCTTTGAAAACCCCAGTTTCTAAATATGTTTGCCTATTTTTAATATTTTTTGAAATTAAATATTTTAATTGTTTTGTTATTGGCATGTCTTGATTATTTGTTTATCTTAATTTAGTATTTTGATAAATCAAACATTGATAATATATATTATTAATATTGTTAACCAAAAAAAAAGTGTTATACATTTTTTTAATATGAATATACATCAAAATTTACTAAAGTTTGGTTTTTTTTATCAAGAAAATTTTTTAAAATATAATGAAATCTTGAATTTAAAAAATTTCTTTAAAAATCAATTTTTAGATAAAAATCTATCAGAAGGTACTATTAAATATGACTATCAATTTTTATATAAATATCCGGAAATAGACTGTATTGAAAAAAAAATTTCAAAGTTCTTAAAAAAAAATATTTCTTACGATATTTATCTTAGAAATATATGGATGATTAGTACAAACAAACAGAACTTTCGCAAAAATAATTTACCATTTATTCCGCATATTGATAAAAAAAGATATTTAAAGGTTTTTTTGTATGTAGAAGATGTAAATTATAAAGACGGTCCATTCACAGTATGCTCTAATACCTCTCCAATAGAAAATGAACAAAAAAGAATAAACTGGAAAAGTACCGATAAAAGTGAACATGGGTTAAGAATAGATAATAATAATTTAAAGTATAAATCTATGATTTTCAAATCAGGAACAATAATATGTTTTGATACAAATACACCACATTACGCTGGTGCGATTGAAAAAGATGGTTCACGAAAAGTTTTAAGATTTAATTATTTCTCAAATTTCAACACTACAGTATCTCTAAATTACATAACTTCAAAATTAAAGAATAATTTATCACGAATTAAAAATCAAATATTAAATAAAAATATAACTTGAATAACTTAATTAAAAATAATCATTTAATTAAAAAAATTAATGGTCCAGTATTTTCAATAATTACTCCATTTAAAAAAAATGAGAAAATTGATTACAATCTTTTATTTAAAAATTTAAAATTTTATTATCAAAATGGTGTAAGAGTTTTTTATCTCATGTTTTATAATAGTCGTCTTAACTTATTATCTGAGCGAGAAACTTTAACATTAAATATTAAAATATCCCATTATATAAAAAAAAATTTTAAAAATACAATT
>Ga0181568_10004194_pt1 | contig 12886 bp, 9 predicted proteins | sample 101ome_20_FD_133758 | JGI IMG/M metagenome (GOLD analysis project Ga0181568, IMG submission 133758) | Coastal salt marsh microbial communities from the Groves Creek Marsh, Skidaway Island, Georgia - 101404AT metaG (megahit assembly) | ecosystem: Environmental > Aquatic > Marine > Intertidal zone... | reverse complement strand
TCTCTGAGCAGCAGTGCTTCACCGAAGTTGACCGTGACCTGGCCAAAGTCATGTTTAAAGGAAGAGAAGATCTTGAAAATATCGAACAGCGACTCTGATTTTTTGTTGCTGCCAGATAATTCTGCGCGATAGGTGGAAGATTCGAGTACACGTTCATAGCCGAAATACACTGGCATCAGGGCGATGGGTTTGGTGCTGTCGCGCTGGAAACTTCTTACCGTCATACTCAGCATCCCGGTCCGCGGTGGCAATGTGCGGCCGGTACGACTGCGACCCCCTTCAATGAAGTACTCCACCGAATACCCACGTGTGAACATCTGGTGCAGGTATTCGTCAAAGACAACGCGATACAGTGCATCACCCTGGAATGAACGTCGCATAAAGAACGCACCGGCACGGCGGAGCAGGGGGCCAACCAGCGGCAGATTCAGGTTCTTGCCGGCGGCGATATGGGGTGGTGTCAGCCCATTGTGGTACAGCACATAAGACAGCAACAGGTAGTCGATGTGACTTCTGTGGCACGGGATATAGACAATCTCATGGGTTTGCGCGAGTTCCTTGACCCGGGCTATTCCATTGACGTCAATGCCGTTGTACAGGTTGTTCCAGAGCCAGGTCAGCAGGGTGTCAAAGAAACGGATGACGCGGTAGGACTGATCGGAGGCTATCTCGCGAGCGTAGCCCAGCGCCTTTTTCTCGACTTCTGTTTCATCAACCCTGGCCTTGCGGGCTTCCCGCTCGATAGCTGCGCGCACCTCCGGGCTTGCCAGCATCGTGTCAATCAGGGTTCGACGGTGTGACAGGTCAGGGCCGATGATGGCCTGGCGCTCATTGTTGAAGTGAACGCGTAACAGTCGCAGCAGTTTGCGGATCTCGATGCCGCGGTTGCTCTCTCCGCCCGCGATATCCCTGAGGGCGATAGGCTGGCCGAACTGGACGAGGATATGATGGGGATGAAACAGGATCGCGAGAAATTTTTTGAAACCACTGGTAGCGACCCAGTTTTCTGACAAGAGCAGTTTAAACAGCGATTTTTCCCGGTCAGGCTGGTGGCCCCAGAACAGTGATACCGGGACGATGCTGATGTCGCGGTGATCATCCGCGGCATAGTCGAACAGCCGGGTCATACGCTCGGACTGACCACGCATAGATTTGCGACCGAGTGTACCTTCGGAATGGCCGATAAAGAAAAACGATCGGTTCTCATCGACTCGCGAGATTGGGCCGCGCGGCGAAGGCAGACCACCCTCCTGGCAAGCCTGATCCGCCATCTGCAGGTCGACCGCAGACCGAAAATGCAGTGCGAAGCAGATAGAGTCACCGGCCTTGAGTCCCAGTGCCTCGAGGTTATTGTTGAGGAATGTCGGTCGCAGCCAGACGTTCAGCAGGCGCTGCGAAGTATTGAAGAACAAGTCATTGAGTTTTAAACGCACGCGCTGCCAGGCAGAGGCAGTTTGCTCCCGGGCAGACGTTGCCAGTGCGGGGCCAGGTTCTCCTGTTGACCCGGCCTGGCCGCGGTTCTCAGGGAATACTTCCATCAAAGAGATCTGAGATGGCTTCCGAGGGATCGCTGCCCTCGATCTCCACCTCGTAGACATTGTTAAACTTGCGGGTCGTCACTTCGGAAATAGCTGTCCTCGATGCCAGTACCGTTGGCCTCAGGAAGACGAGGAGATTGCGTTTCTCCACCGCTGTCTGCGTGGTGCGGAAGAGTGCGCCCAGGCCTGGAATGCTGCCGAGCAGCGGCACCTTGGATGTCGACTCTGTTTCTTTGTCTCTGATCAGGCCGCCGATAATGATGACCTCACGGTCATCGACGAGGATCGTCGTGTCGATGGTGCGCGTGTTGGTGATCAGATCTGAGGCGCCCTCAGAGCCGATCGAGTTGAATGAGGCGGGATCGACTTCAGAGACCTCCTGGTGAATTTTCAGGCGGATGAGATTGCCATCGTGAATGAAGGGCGTGACTTCCAGGGTCAGACCAACGTCTTCCCTCTGGATTGTCGTGAATGGATTAGCCGCACCCTGGCTGCCAGTGACGGTAGAACCGGTTCGGAACGGCACAGTCTGGCCGACAACGATCTTGGCTTCTTCATTCTGCATCGTCGTTATGCTTGGCGTAGACAGCAGATTGACATCTGAATTGGTCGATAAGGCGCGCACGATCAGGCCAAAGCTCGTCCCGGTCTCGTTGATGCGGCCACCGGCAAATATCGGCGAAGTGCCAAGGTCTACAGGCTCGGTCGAATTCAGAGCCAGATTCTGCAGGGCCTGCGCCAGCGTTCCTGACGGCGCTGTCAGGCCCAGTGGGACATTGCCGGATTCGGCATCACCGACAAACAGTTCAGTGCCAAGCTGCCGCGTGAAGTCTGCTGTGACTTCAACAATCGCAGCTTCAATTAATACCTGCAGGCGACGAATGTCGAGGCTGTCGATAATGTTCTTGATTTCCAGCATCGTTGTCGGGTCTGCCCGGACCACCAGGGCATTGATGGCCTCGTCCGGTTGAATGCTGACTTTGACATTGTTGCCGCCTTCACCCTCTTTGCTGCCGTCGCCAATGATTTTGTCAAGGATCTCCGCCATCTCAATGGCGTCGGAATGCGACAACCGGATAACCTGGGTTGAACCTGAGCGATTAGCGGGCACATCCAGGGTCTTGATCAGGTCGATAGTCCGGTCCACCGATTGGCGATCTCCTTTAATGACGAGAGAATTGGTGCGTTCGCTGGCGACGATAGTGATCTTGTTGGGGCCTTTCGCACCCTGGCCGATGCGATCCGGTGCCAATTGTTCCAACAGCGAGGTCATGTCTTCAACCCAGGCTTCCTTCAGGTCGACAATTTCGACGACCTGGTTATCGGCGACATCAATCCGCTTCACGATTTCAGTCAGGCGTGTGATGTTCTCGGCGTGATCGCTGACAATCAGCACGTTCGGTGAGTCGATGCCGGCAACATGGCCATACTGAGGAATCAAGGGTCGCAGAATTTTCACCAGCTCTGATGAGGGTGAATTGCGAACCGGGATGACCGAGGTGATCAGTTCTTCGGACGGCCTGCTGTTCATGAAATCCTGCGGATTGCCGCTTTGCTTCGCCAGCACCTGCTGGACGATCTTGGTAACGTTACCAGCAGGGACGGCGGCATAGCCGTGGACTCTCAGGACGGAGAGGAACACCTCGTAGATCGATGCCTTCGTCATCGCGGCTGATGATATGACCGTGACATTGCCCTTGACCCGTGGGTCGACGACGAAGCTTTTACCGGTGATGGTTGACACCTGGGTGACGAATTCCCGGATATCGGCATTCTTCAGGTTGATTTTCCAGGTTTCGTCATCGGCAGCGAGACCGGTGCTGCTGCAGAAGAGTATTACAGCCAGCAGATGCCGGAGCAGGCCTGGTGTGTGGCGAGGTATCACGTGATGAGGGTCCTGATGCTGTCGTTTCAATGATAAGTTAACGGCTGCTACTTGGGTACCGGCACGGTTAGAAAGAATCGGCGCTCACCGCGCTGCACTTCTACTCTGACCCGGGACGATGCCATGACCTGGTCGATCAGGGCAGTATCGTTCATCACGTTGCCAATCGGTCGGCCGTTGACAGAGACGACGACATCACCTGGCTGCAGGCCCGCCTGGCGAATCGCGCTTTGGGCGCTGGCGTCGACCCGGTAGCCGCCGGATTCGCCGTCATTGACTGCTGAGAGGCCAACTTCGCCAAGTACTGACATCGGATCCTGGCGCAGTCTTTGGGCATAATCCTCGAGACCGCTGCTGCGGTTGCCGGTCGGTCCGGTGTCGGGGTTCGGTGGCGCGGCATTGCGCAGTCGGTCTCTGATCTGTTCCAGCTCCGCGCGTGATGCTGTGCTCCCTGACCGGGTGCGGGGACCCGCTCGATTGCCCCCTGTCGATGCATTGGTTTTGCCGATATTCAGCTTGCCTTCGGAAAACATCAGTTTCTCCACCCGGCCGCTGCGGCGGATCAGTACATGATCAACATACACGGAAGCGAGGGTCGCATTACCAGGCAGGCGGTCGCCGACGGCGTACAGTTCACCCACCTTGCTGCGCTGACCGATGATGGCAGTCGACCGGTTGTCGTCTTCGGCAATGAAGACGCCCTGCAATTCCAGATTCAGTTTGGTTTCGGGCGCATCGATCACCTCTGTGGGTGCAGCCGCCGCCTGCGCGCGGCCAAACAGCTCAAGGTCTGAGACCTTATACACCGGCGCGGATGAGGCGGGCTGAACACTTTGCTGTATCGGGCTGGTGCTGGCAGGCGCTGACATTTCCATAAAGAAGAGCACGGCATTCGCGACCGTCAGGCTCATCAATACGATCAGAATGATGTTGACCAGCGTCGCGACCCTGCGGTTGTGCTGGGCAAAGAGGAGAGCAAGATTTTGCAAGGTAGCTGCCATCGGCTTGAATATTCCCGACTAAATTACAGTATTTTCTCTTCCAGCGTAATTGCCGGCAGAGAGCGGTCCGTTGTGGTGTCTGAACCGGGCAGCGGTAGGCCCGCGAGATCAGCAAAGGCATAGGCCACCGCGACCACGGCCCAGCCATCTGGTTTGAGCGTGACGGTCATCAGGTTTTCATCGTTTCCGACCACATCAATGACGAGATTCGGACCTGCCATGGAGACCGTGCCCTTTACCGGGGGCAGGCGCGTCGTATGGACTTTCTCTGGCGTCTCAATATGCACGATGCCGCCATCCCAGTTGAGTTCCGCGTTCGCGGCTGTCAGCCAGCGCGTGTCAAACTCAAGGTTCGCATGTGAAACCTGAATGTCGCCAGATAGCTGAAGGCCGTAAGGTACCGTAATCGGGTTCAAAAACTCACTGCTGATGTTGCCACTGACATCGCTGATGCTGCCCCCTGTACTGTCGGCATCAGCCGTCAGGCGGAGTTCCAGGCCAGCAGCCTGGAACTCGGCGTTAATATCGGCAGCTCCGGTGATCAGCGGCAGGGCCGCAAGGTTCCAGCTGACCCGGACAACAGGGAGCTGTCGATAGTAGAGATCGCCTCGGCCATCCCAGACCGAGCCTTCGATCCCGGTCAGTACGGTGTCAGGCAGGTACTTGCCGGCATCCTGCTCCACCAGGCGATACAGGATGCCGGCTGGGGCGGTGAAGAGCAGAAAACCGGCGAAGACAAGAACGCCGATACCGAGATAGCCTAGCCTGCTCATGTCAGCCAGTTAACCCGGGCTTTTCCGGCTGCGGTGAACCGGTACCAGCCACCTGTGTCGTCGCCTGTGCCGTTGCCCTCTTCCCCGGGTTCCCAACCGCCGCTGCTGCAGCGGGTTTCAAGCCCGAGACAGGCAAACGCATCGCTGGCGCAGTGCTCGTCCGTCGACCAGGGCGTCTGGTTTGATTTGAACCAGATCGATGCATACCCGCCCTTGGCGACCTTTTCGAAAATCAAGCAGGTTAGCCCTGCACCCTTGTAACTGAGATCCAGCTCGTGCTTGTCACCTGAGGTCTGGTGACCGGTGATCTCGAAATACCTCTCGAGCCAGCCGAGGATGTCTTCAATGGCAGGTCGTTTCAGATAGATTTCAATATCTGGTTGGGGTTCAGTCATGGCTGAGCAGGTGCGTCAGCAGGGCTTCGTAGACCATCGACAGCTTGTCGAGGTCTTTGAGTGAGACGCATTCGTTGATCTTATGGATGGTCGCGTTGCGCGGACCCAACTCGACGACCTCGACGCCCCGCGGTGCGATAAAGCGCCCATCGGAGGTGCCGCCAGAAGTCGAAAGCTCAGTGTCGATGCCACACACATTTGTGATGACGGTCTGTACAGCGGGAATCAGCTTGCCGCCTGCGGTGAGGAAGGGTGGCCCGGACAGCTTCCAGTCCACCACGTAGTCGGTGGCGTGTTTTTTGAGTATTGCTTCGGCTCGCTCTTGCAGTGACGCCTGACTCGATTCTGTCGAGAAGCGAAAATTAAATTCGACGTGAAGCTCGCCCGGGATGACGTTTTTGGCGCCGGTGCCGGCCTGAATATTGGAGATCTGGAAACTGGTGGGCGGAAAGTAGTCATTGCCCTCATCCCAGGTTGTTGCAGCGAGTTCCGCCAGTACCGGGCCAAACTCGTGAATCGGGTTGCGGGCATCATTGGGGTAGGCGACATGACCCTGGATGCCCCTGATTGTCAGGCTGCCGTTTAGCGACCCGCGCCGACCCACCCGAATCACATCCCCGAGTAGGGTAGAGCTGGAAGGTTCGCCAATGACGCAGTAGTCGAGTTTGATGCCGCGTGCCTCGAGTGCATCCATTACTTCGACCGTACCGTCCTCCGCCACGTCCTCCTCATCGGAAGTGATGAGATAGCCGATACTGCCGCTATAGTTGGGATGAGTTACAAGGAAGCGCCTGGTCGCCGTCAGCATAGCCGCCAGAGACCCCTTCATGTCGGCAGCACCGCGGCCGTGCAGCATGTCGCCGGTGACCTCCGCGGCATGGGGCGGGTGGTCCCATGCTTCCAGTGGTCCCGTCGGTACCACATCGGTATGACCGGCGAACACAAACAGGGGCCCGGTCGATGCGCCGGCGCGAGTCGCCCAGAAGTTGCTGACGGGGCCGAACGGCATGGCCTCAACCTTGAAACCGAGTTCTTCAAGGAAGCGCGACATGATCTGCTGGCAGTTGCCGTCTGCGGGAGATACTGATTCCTCGCGGATGAGTGCCTGGGCCAGCGTGCCGGTTTCAGAAAGGTCGACCATCACTCGATATCAGTTGTTACTGTGCAGCGCATCGTTCAAAGCGATAGCCTGCTTGTTGGTGCGGCACTCGACGACACCGCTCTGCGAATTGCGGATGAACAGCATGTCGGACTGGCCAGCGAGTTCTCGCGCTTTCACGAGGCGCAGGAAGTTGCGGTCCTCATCCATCACCTGGACAACTGTTCCGGGGGTAATGTAAAGACCGGCCTCAATTGTGCAGCGGTCGCCCAACGGAATACCCGTACCCGCATTGGCGCTGATCAGGCAGTCCTTGCCGATGCTGATAACAATGTTGCCGCCACCGGAGAGGGTCCCGGCGGTGCTGGCGCTGCCACCGAGATCGGTACCCGCCCCAACGGTGACGCCCTGGGAAATCCGGCCCTCGACCATATTGGGGCCCAGTGCCGCAGCGTTGAAATTCATGAAACCCTCATGCATGACAGTCGTGCCCTCGCCAACGTAGGCGCCAAGTCGAACCCGGCCAGAGTGAGCAATGCGTGCACCGGAGGGGACGACGTAGTTGGTCATTTTCGGGAATTTATCGATCGCAGCGACCTCCAGCACACGACCTTCGAGCCGGGCCTGCAGTTGATGTTCTTCGAGTTCCTCCAGGTCGATGGCACCTTGCTCGGTCCAGGCGACATTCGGCAGCAGAGGGTAGATACCCTCGAGGTTCTGCTCGTTTGGCAGAACAAACCGGTGCGACAGCAAATGGAGTTTCAGGTAAGTCTCTGGTGTTGTCGAGAGGGGATCATCGCTCGCGAGCAGCGTTAGCACGACAGGTTTCGTTGAACTGCCCAGCTGCGCCAGCAGTGATTTCTGCCCGGCATCGCTGACTTTGTCGGCAAGTGTGCTGATGTCCGCCGCTGAGAGTTCGATGTCAACATTGCCGCCGCTGTAACCGGTGCTGGCAGCAAACTCATCGACCAGTGCCTGCGCCGGTTTGAACACTGGCCTTGGGAAATAAACCTCAAGCCATTCGTTCTTCCTGTTTTTCGTGCCAATTCCAAGGGCGAGCGCGTACATGGGATGATCCGTGAGATGAGTTAAGGGCGCATATTATACAGAGATTCGAAAGGGCAGGGGCGGAGTCGACTCTTCAGGATCGACTGCAAAAGCTCGTGTCAGAGAGGCGCGCTCAGTCTGTCCCAGCTGGCAACGATCCGCTCTGCTGCCTCAATGCATTCCGCTTCTGTTGCGACCAGAGCCATCCGGACCCGGTTCTGCCCCGGATTGCCTGAACCTCCATCCCTTGAAAGGAAGCTGCCCGGCAGTACTTTGACATTGGCATGCTGGATCAGCCGAACAGCAAACGCTGTATCGTCTATCGGTGTTTGTGGCCAGAGGTAAAAGCCGGCTGGCGGTATCACGGTGTCCCAGACCTGGTTCAGGATGCTGGTAACGGTTTTGAACTTGCTGCGGTAAATCGTGCGGTTTTCGATGACGTGGTTTTCGTCTTCCCAGGCCATAGCGCTGAGCAGCTGGTGATGCACCGGCATAGCGGCGCCCTGATAGGTGCGATACAGCAGGTACTTCTGCAGCACGCTGGCGTCACCGGCGGCATACCCCGAACGTACGCCCGGGATATTGGAACGCTTAGATAAGGAATTGAAGCTGATGCAGTTGCGGTAATCGGTCCGGCCCATCTCGCTGGCTACCTGCAGCAGGCCGACGGGCGGCGCTGACTCATCGAAATAGATTTCGGAGTAGCACTCATCGGACGCGATAATGAAATCGAACTCGTCAGACAATGTGATCAGCTGTTTCAGTTCTTCGCGCGTGTGCAGGCCGCCGGTAGGGTTACCCGGTGAACACAGGTAAACAAGGCGGCAGCGCCGCCAGGTTTCTGCGCTGACACTGCTGAAATCCGGCATCAGGTTGGCATTGTTGCAGTCTAGGTAAAAAGGCTCACTACCGGCGAGCAGTGCCGCCCCTTCATAGATCTGGTAGAACGGATTCGGCATCAACGTCAGGCTGTCCTGACCGGCATCCAGCATGGCCTGAGCGAAAGAAAACAGCGCTTCCCGGGTGCCTGTTACGGGTAGTACCTGGGTGTCGGGGTCGAGATCCGCGCTCAGCTGGAACCTGCGCTGCAGGAAGCGGCAGATGGCAGCCCGCAGTTCCGGCAGACCCTTGGTGGGTGGGTAGGTGCCGAATCCGCGGCGGATCAGCTCGGGATCTGCCAGCGCAGTAATGAGTGCCGGGGGCGCAGCATGGTTCGGTTCACCGACAGACCAGGCAATTGGGTCAAGATTACTGGTCGACTCGACATCGGCTAGCAGAGCATTCAATTTTTCGAACGGATAAGGATGTAGTCTGTCCAGGTTGCTGTTCATGAGGCCAGTTGCTCGATGCGTTCTTCCAGGGCAGACAAGGTCTGTTCACGCAGATTGGCGATGGTCGCGGGATCGTTGATTGGCCGGTCATCAGCATCCGTGATGTAAAAGATATCCTCAACCAGGTCGCCCAGCGTGGTGATTCGGGCAGAGACCAGGCTGATACCCCGCTCAGCAAAGACCGCAGCAATGGTGGTCAGCAGTCCCGGTCGATCTGGTGCTGTGATCTCTACCGCTGTCTGCGCCAGGCGCGGGTGCTGTGTGATGTTCACCTGGGATTTGGTCGAGAAGTGTTTCAGTGCCCGAGGTACACGGCGGTTGACCGTCGGCTGGGTGCGGCGTTTGGCGATAAACTCGCGGATCGTGTTGCTGACTTTCTCTATGCGCTGTGGCTTCTCTCCGAGCGGCTGGCCTTCGGCGCTGAGTACGGTGAAAGTATTAAACGTCAGATTGGCGGCGGACGTAGCAATGCCGGCGTCGACAATGTTGAGTCCGAGGTGGTCAATGGCGTTGACGATTGCGATGAAGAGTTCGCTGCGATCCTGAGTATGGATAAAGATTTGGGTGAAGCCCTCGTCGCTGCGGCGCGACCGGTCGTCGCGGATCAGTACAACAGGCTTCTCCTCGACGTCACCGGCCAGGATTCCCTCGGTGTGCCAGACGATGTCGTTGACGCTTTCCCGCACAAAGTAGTCGTCGTCGACCTGGTTCCAGAGCGCCTCGACGGCCTCAGTCGAGACAGCCTTTTCCTCCAGCCGAAGCAACGCCTGCTGGCGTATATTCTGGATGTATTCCGCCCTGTCTACAGGTTTTTCGAGCCCATGGCGCAGTGCTTTCTTTGTCTCGGAATAGAGCTGGCGCATCAGCGAAGCCTTCCATCCATTCCACAGGGTCGGGTTGGTAGCATTGATATCAGCCACGGTGAGGGCGTACAGATAATCAAGCCTCACCTGGTCGCCGACCAGCTCAGCAAATTCAAAGATAACCTCAGGATCCTGGATATCTTTACGCTGGGCCGTCGTTGACATGACCAGGTGGTGCTGGACCAGCCAGCAGACCAGATTGGTATCCCAGGTCGGCAGGTTGTGGCGTTCGCAGAAGGCGCGGGCGACGCCAATACCGAGCTCAGAATGATCGCCGCCCAAACCCTTGGCGATATCGTGATACAGACCGGCAATGTAAAGCAGCTCGACTCTTGGCAGACGTGGATGAATGTGCGCTGCCACCGGGAATTCCTGTTCATTGTTCTTATAACGGAAACGACGCATGTTGCGCACGACCTGCAGCGTGTGTGCATCCACAGTGTAGATGTGGAACAGGTCAAACTGCATCTGGCCGAGGACACGGCCGAATTCCGGCAGGTAAGCACCGAGAATGCCCCAGCGATTCATCCTGCGGAGCTGGGTGAACAGGTGGTTGTTGCAGCCCAGTAGTTCGATGAAGAGGGCGGCATTGTCCGGGTCATTGCGAAATGCATCGTCGATGAGATGTACGTGGGCCCTGGCAAGGCGGATAGTCCCGGCACGAAAGCCCTCGATCGAGTCGTCGCTGCCGACGATAACAAACATCTCGAGCAGTGCAGACGGCCTTTCTTCGAAGACATTGGGTGAGGTGACTTCGAGAAGGTTGTTGGCAATCTGAAAGCGCTTGTTCACAGGCCTGACCCTCAGGCGCCTGCCAGCATGGACGATCACCTCTTCGAAGTGCTGCAGCAACGTGTCATTGATCGTCTTGACCCGGGTGGCTGTCCGGTAATATGCCTGCATGAACTGTTCGACGGCCAGCTGGTCACCGTCGCTGTAGCCAAAGCTGGCAGCGAGGCTCTGCTGGTGCTCGAACAGCAGTCGGTTCTCGTCTCGGCCGGTCAGGACATGCAGAGCAAAGCGAATCTTCCAGAGGTGGTTGCGTGCTTCCAGCAGCTCACCGAATTCGGTCTCAGTGAGAATGCCGCTGTCAAGCAGTCCAGCAAAACCCTTTAGCTCGAAATGTCGTCTTGCTACCCAGGTTAGGGTCTGGATGTCGCGGAGGCCGCCGGGGGACGATTTGACGTTGGGCTCCAGGCTGTATTCAGTGTGTTCAGACTTGCTGTGGCGATCCTGTTGCTCAGCTTTTTTGGCGGCATAGAATTTCTTTGACGACCAGATTTTGCGTTTGGCGATCTGCTGGTCGACCTTGTCGAGTAGTTCCTGATCACCCACGAGGATGCGTGATTCCAGCAATGCTGTCATTACAGTGACATCGGTGGAAGCCTGGCTTTTGCAGTCAACGACGGTCCTGACGCTGTGGCCAACCTCGAGGCCGATGTCCCACAGCAGCGTCGTGAAGCTCTGGATATTCGCCTGGTGGCGGCGGTAGTGGGCACGTTCCAGCAGGATCATCAGGTCAATGTCGGAATGCGGCAGCAGCTCGCTGCGGCCGTAGCCGCCGACGGCGACCAGGGCGACGCGGGATTTCCGCCAGCTGCGGCGGTTTTCCTGCCATTCGAAGCGGTTCCAGGCGAGCCTGAGCACCCCGTCCATAAAAGTGGCGTGGTCAGTGACCAGCTGTTCGACCGGCGCACCTTCGGCGAAGGCCGAAATCAGGGTTTCGCGGGCTGCACTAATCGCAGATTTGAAGCAGGGTATCACCTGGCGTGATGCTGCCAGGTCTTGCTCCAGATGATTCAGCAGGTCAGTGAGCATCTAGCCAGTGCGGTCGATAGTGTCATCGCGGCGGTGGGTAAGAATCTCGTAGCCGGTTTCCGTCACTAAAATCGTGTGTTCCCACTGGGCAGTGAGCTTGTGATCCTTGGTCACGACGGTCCACTGGTCCGGCAGCAGCTTAACCGCAGCCTTGCCGGCGTTGATCATGGGCTCGATCGTAAAGGTCATGCCGGGCTTGAGCTCCGGACCTGTGCCTTTGCGGCCATAATGCAGCACCTGGGGTTCATCGTGGAAAACTTTGCCGATCCCATGGCCACAGTACTCTCTTACCACAGAGAAACGCTGTTTCTCGGCGTAGCGCTGGATGGCATAGCCGATGTCCCCGAGGTGGGCGCCTGGTTTTACGGCCTTGATACCCAGGTACAGACATTCATGGGCGACCTGGGTGAGGCGCTGGGCCATGACGGCGCCCTTGCCGACAATGAATGTCTTGGAGGTGTCGCCATGATATTCATCTTTGATGAGCGTGACGTCGACATTAATGATATCGCCGTCTTTCAGCGCCTTTTCGTCAGAGGGTATGCCGTGACAGACCACGTGGTTGACAGAGGTGCAGATGGACTTTGGAAAACCCCGATAGTTCAGCGGGGCGGGAACGGCCTTCTGCACGTTGATCGTGTAATCGTGGCAGATGCGGTCGAGCTCGCCGGTGCTGACACCCGGGCGGATGTATTCCTCGATCATTTCAAGCTGTTCAGCAGCCAGTGCACCTACGGCGCGCATTTTTTCGATCGCCTCGGCGTCTTTGATTTCTATCGTCATGACTCTCAACTTGGGGCAGAAGGCGTGCCCCGCCAGGGCTCGCCACTATACCACGGTGCTAAATCTACGCCCTAGGAATGGTTTTAGTTTGGATGCTGGCGGGTTTTTGTGGTATAAAGCGCGGCGCTGCGGGACCTGCAGCAAATTTACCGTCGTGACTGCGGTGGTTGTCGCGGCGAAAGAATCGGGGAGCGGGGAGCTTCCCAAACGAAATTCTCACACAGACCGACACGTGATTCGGGTGCTGCTTTTTTTGTTGGGAAAACAGAGAAAGGGTTGGGTCATGGGGTCTGTGGAGGCGTAACCCAAAACAATTCGGAGATATTATGTCTAGCGTATCCATGCGTGATCTG
>Ga0181568_10004191_pt1 | contig 12887 bp, 10 predicted proteins | sample 101ome_20_FD_133758 | JGI IMG/M metagenome (GOLD analysis project Ga0181568, IMG submission 133758) | Coastal salt marsh microbial communities from the Groves Creek Marsh, Skidaway Island, Georgia - 101404AT metaG (megahit assembly) | ecosystem: Environmental > Aquatic > Marine > Intertidal... | reverse complement strand
GCACTCGCCGTCTGGCGCGAGGTGCCGGAATGGTCGGAGAGCGCCCCCGAACCGCCGCCGGGCAACGATCCCGTCTCGGCCGACGAGGCGCGCGAACGCCTCGCAGCCCTGCTCGGACCGGACGCCGAGAGCCGCGCGGGCCAACGCGACTATGCCGCGGCGGCGACGGAAGCCTTCGCCCCGCGCCCCGCGCCGGAGACCCCCAACATCGTGCTCGCCGAGGCGGGCACCGGCACCGGCAAGACCCTCGGCTACATCGCCCCGGCGAGCCTCTGGTCGGAGAAGAATGCCGGGCCGGTCTGGGTCAGCACCTACACCCGGAACCTGCAGCAGCAAATCGACCGGGAGCTCGACCGGCTGTATCCCGACCCCGACGACAAGGCGCGCCAGGTGGTGATCCGAAAGGGGCGCGAGAACTATCTCTGCCTGCTCAACCTCGAGGACGCGGCGGGCCGGTTCACGACCCTACAGCGCCGCAATGCCCTCGGCGTGGCGCTCACGGCGCGCTGGGTCCAGGCCACGCGCGACGGCGACCTGGGCGGCGACTTCCCGGCCTGGCTCGTCGATCTTGTCGGCGTGGGCGCGACCCTGGGCCTGTCCGACCGGCGCGGCGAATGCATCTACTCCGCCTGCAGCCACTACAGCCGCTGCTTCGTCGAGCACAGCGTGCGCAAGGCCCGCAAGGCGCGGCTGGTCGTCGCAAACCACGCGCTGGTCATGATCCAGGCCGCGCTCGGCGCCGGCACGGACGGCGACGGGAGCGTGCCCTCGCGCTACGTCTTCGACGAGGGCCACCACATTTTCGACGCCGCCGATTCCGCCTTCGCCGCCCATCTGAGCGGCCGCGAGATGGCGGAGCTACGACGCTGGCTGCTCGGCAATGAGGGTGGCGGGCGCCGCCGGCCGGGCGGACGGGCACGCGGTCTGCGCGAGCGGGCCGAGGACCTGATCGCCGCCGACGACGGCGAGGCCACCGAGGCGCTCGCAGCGGCGCTGGATGCCGCGCAAATCCTCCCGGCCCCGGGCTGGCTCAACCGGCTATCGGGGGCCATGACCGAGGGCCCGGCCGAGGCGTTCCTGGCGGAGGTCCGCGAACAGGTCTTCGCCCGGGCCGACAGCGGCGACGGCCCCTACTCGCTCGAAACCGAGGTGCGTCCGCCGTCCGACGGACTGCCGGACGCGGCGGCGGCCTTGCGCGAATGCCTCGTCGACCTGGCCACGCCGCTGCGCAAGCTCTGCGCACGGCTGATCCGCCGCCTCGATACGGAAGCGGACGAACTCGACAGTGCCACCCGGGTACGGATCGAGGCGGTCACGCGGGCGCTCCAGCGGCGCGCGGAAATGCTGATCGGCGCCTGGATCGACATGCTCGACGCGATCGACGCGCCGGCGTCGGACGCCTTCGTGGACTGGATCGAGGTCGAGCGGATCGAGGGCCGCGAGATCGACGCGGGCCTCTACCGGCACTGGGTGGACCCCACCCTGCCCTTCGCGGAAGCCATGGCGCCCATCGCCCACGGCATGGTCTTCACGTCGGCAACCCTGACCGACCGCATCGCGGACGCGGAACCCGACTGGGCAAGCGCCGACGCGCGCACGGGTGCGATTCATTTCCCCGCACCGGCCCTGCACACCCGCGTCGCGTCGCCCTTCGACTACGCCGAACAGACCCGCGTGTTCGTCGTGACCGACGTGCGCCGCAACGATGCCGACCAGGTCGCGGCGGCGATGCGCGAACTCTTCGTCGCCGCGGGCGGCGGCGGGCTCGGGCTGTTCACCTCCATCGCGCGGCTGCGCCAGGTCCATCGGCGCATGGCCGATGCGCTCGACGCGGCCGGGCTGCCGCTCTATGCCCAGCACGTGGACTCGCTCAACGTGGCGACCCTGATCGACATCTTCCGCGCCGAGACCGACGCCTGCCTGCTGGGCACGGATGCCGTGCGTGACGGCGTGGATGTGCCGGGGCGCTCGCTGCGGATGCTCGCCTTCGACCGGATTCCCTGGCCGCGACCGACGATCCTCCATCGGGCGCGGCGCGAAGCGTTCGGGGGCCGGACCCATGACGACCTGATCGCGCGGCTGCGCCTCGCCCAGGCCTATGGCCGGCTGATCCGCCGAAAGGGCGACCGGGGCGTGTTCGTGGTGCTCGACGCCGCGACCCCCACCCGGCTCTTCGGCGCCTTCCCGGAGGGCGTCGTGCCGGAGCGAGTCGGACTCGTCGAGGCAATCGAGGCGAGCGAGGAGTTTCTCGCCGGCTAGGCGGTCCCGAACCAGGCGAGCAGCGCGCTCACCGTCGCGAGCGACACAATCGTCGAGAACAGGATCGCCGCCGAGCAGCGCTGCACGAAGACCCCGTATTTCATGGCGACGACGAACGCCAGCGCGCCCGTCGGCAGCGCGGCCATGAGGACGGCGCCACGCACCAGCTCGAACTCCAGGGCGAACACCTCGACGGCGAACCACCAGGTCGCGAGCGGCGCCAGGATGATCTTCGCGAAGACCAGCCAGCCGACCTCGCCGGCACCGCTGGAGATCGGCTTGCCCACCATGAACAGCCCGATCGCGAACAGGGCACAGGGACCGGCGGCGGCCCCCATGAGGGCGAGAAAATTGTTCGCGGCGACCGGAAGACCCAGGCCAGTCCACGACCACAGGATTCCCGCCAGGGGTGCGAGGAACAACGGTCCCCGCACGACGGTCCACACGGCGTCAACGAAAACGCGCACGGGCGTTGTCCCCGTGCCGCCGCGCAGCTCGATCACCAGGATGGTGAGCCCGAGCAGAACGATATTGTTCACCGCCGTCGCGATGACCGCGAGCAGCGCGCCGTCCGTCCCGAAGGCGGCGATGAACAGCGGAATCCCCATGTAGCCGGTGTTCGCGAATATCCCGGTCAGGCTGTGCAGGGTGAGCCCGGTGAGCGAGTTGGGAAACAGGAAACGGGCGAGCACGAAGGACGGAACCGCCACGACCGCCATACCGGCCAGCAGCGTCCAGATGAAGGGCCAGTTGAACACGGCGGACAGCGGCACCGTGGCGATCGACAGGAACATCACCGGTGGCAGCGCGAACCAGTAAACGAAGGCGTTGAGCGCCTCGGAACTGGCTTCTCCGAGGATACGAAAACGGCCGGCGAGGTAGCCGGCGAACATGATCGCAAAAACGGGAACGGCGACATTGATTACAGCGGACATAAGCCCAACCTATTGGGGGCTCGAGGTCCTGTCGATTGGGACTTTGGGCGAACCCATCCCCCCGGCGGGTTGACGCCGCTCCCCCCGGCCGCTTTAACCGGCCGAAGCACAGGCAAGGAAGAAAGCGAACAATGATCGAACCCCAGACCGCCCTCGTTTACACCATGGTGATGGTCTCCGCCGCCGACAGCGACATGACCGACTCCGAGATCGGCCGGATCGGTGAGATCGTCAGCCAGCTTCCGGTCTTCTCCGGCTTCGACACCGAGCAGCTCACCGACATCGCGCGTGACTGCGCCGAGTTGCTGTCGCGCGAGGACGGGCTGGACGAAGCGCTCGCCCAGATCCGCGACGCACTGCCCGAACGCCTGCGCGACACCGCCTATGTTCTCGCCTGTGATATCGCCACGGCCGACGGGAAGGCGAGCCAGGAGGAGCTGCGGCTTCTGGAAATGCTCCGTCACACGCTCAACATCGAACGCCTGACTGCCGCCGCGATCGAGCGCGCGGCCCGCGCCCGCTACGCCCCGATCTAGACGACAACGGGGCGCGCAATGGGCACTCTCGAAGGTATGAAGATCGGTTTCATCGGGCTCGGCCTGATGGGCAAGCCCATGGCGCGCAATCTTCTCGAGGCCGGCGCGGCGCTCACCGTGACGAGCCGCAGCCCCGGCCCCGCCGAGGAACTCGAGGCGCTCGGCGCGAACCGGGCCGCCAGTCCGCGCGAGGTCACTGCGGCCAGCGACATCGTCATTCTCATGGTCACCGACACGCCATCGGTCGATGCCGTCCTGCACGGTGACAACGGTGTGCTCGCCGGCCTCGCCGCCGGCAAGACCCTCATCGACATGGGCACCACCAAGGTGCGCGAGACCCGCGCCTGGGCCGACGAGGCAAATGCGCGCGGCGCCGCCTATGTGGATGCGCCGGTTTCCGGCGGGACCGTCGGCGCCGAGGCAGGCAATCTCACCATCATGATCGGTGCGTCCGACGACACCATTGCCACGGTGATGCCCGTGTTCGAGGTGCTGGGCCAGAACATCACCCATATCGGCGATGTGGGCGCGGGCCAGGTCACCAAGACCGCCAACCAGGCAATCGTGGGCGTCACGCTCGCGGCGGTCGCCGAGGGGCTGACCCTCGCGGCGCGCGCCGGCGTCGATCCCGCAAAGGTGCGCGAGGCGCTGCTCGGCGGCTTCGCCGAATCCCGGGTGCTCGACCTGCACGGGGGTCGCATGGTCGAACGCGCCTTCGAGCCCCACGGCCGCGCGTCGGTCCACCACAAGGACATCCTCCAGGCGCTCGAGCTGGCCGAGCAGGTCGGGATCGACCTGTTGTCCGTGCGCACGAACCTCGAGCTCTGGCAGAAGATGATGGACCGGGGCTGGGCCGACCTCGACCAGGCGGGCATCATCCGCGCCGTCGAGGAAGAGTAAACGGCGCGAAATATGCTTCGAGACGCCGACCTACGGTCTGCTCCTCAGCATGAGGTTGCTGTCATATTCCAAGACATAGTCCCCACCTCACCCTGAGGAGCGACGGCTTCGCAGAAGGCGGCGCGTCTCGAAGGGCAATAACCAAAGAAAAAGGGCCGCACCGTCGCCGGTGCGGCCCTCTTCATTCTGTCCGGATGGGACTGGCTTACATCATGCCGCCCATGCCGCCCATTCCGCCCATGTCAGGCATCGCGGGGGCGCCGGCACCGGCCGGCTCCGGCTTGTCGGCAACCATCGCCTCTGTCGTGATCAGGAGACCGGCGATCGAACCGGCATCCTGCAGCGCGGCGCGAACGACCTTCGTCGGGTCGATGACACCGGCCTTCACCAGGTTCGTGTACTCGCCGTTCTGCGCGTCGAAGCCGAAGTCCGTGTCCTTCTGCTCGAGGAGCTTGCCGGCGACAACCGCGCCGTCGAAGCCCGCATTCTCGGCGATCTGACGGACCGGACCCTGGATGGCCTTGCGGATGATGTTGATGCCGACCTGCTGGTCTTCATTGTCACCCTGCAGCTTGTCCAGGACCTTGGTCGCGTAGAGAAGTGCGACGCCGCCACCGGCGACGATGCCTTCCTCGACGGCCGCACGCGTGGCGTGCATGGCGTCCTCGACGCGGTCCTTCTTCTCCTTCACCTCGATCTCGGTCGCACCGCCGACGCGGATGACCGCAACACCGCCGGCGAGCTTCGCCAGGCGCTCCTGCAGCTTCTCACGGTCGTAGTCCGAGGTGGTCTCCTCGATCTGCGCGCGGATCTGGTTGACCCGGCCCTCGATGTCACCCTTCTTGCCGGCGCCATCGACGATCGTGGTCTCTTCCTTGGTGATCGAGACCCGCTTGGACGTGCCGAGCATGTCGAGCGTGACATTCTCGAGCTTGATGCCGAGGTCCTCGGAAATGACCTGACCGTTGGTCAGGATCGCGAGATCCTCGAGCATGGCCTTGCGGCGGTCACCGAAGCCCGGCGCCTTGACGGCGGCGATCTTGAGGCCACCACGCAGCTTGTTGACGACCAGGGTCGCCAGCGCCTCGCCCTCGATGTCCTCGGCGATGATCAGCAGCGGCTTGCCCGACTGCACGACCGCCTCGAGCACCGGCAGCATGGCCTGGAGGCTCGACAGCTTCTTCTCGTGGAGCAGGATGTACGGGTTGTCCAGCTCGCAGATCATCTTCTCGGCATTGGTGATGAAGTAAGGCGAGAGGTAGCCGCGGCCGAACTGCATGCCCTCGACGACTTCCAGCTCGGTGACGAGGCTCTTGGCCTCCTCGACCGTGATCACGCCCTCGTTGCCGACCCGCTGCATCGCGTCCGCGATGTAATCGCCGACTTCGCTGTCGCCGTTGGCGGAAATCCGGCCAACCTGCGCAACCTCGTCGGAGTTGCGGATCTTCTTCGCACGCTTCTCGATGTCCGCGACGACAGCCTCGACCGCCAGGTCGATGCCGCGCTTCAGGTCCATCGGGTTCATGCCGGCCGCAACGGCCTTGGAGCCCTCGCGAACGATCGCCTGGGCGAGCACGGTCGCGGTGGTGGTGCCGTCACCGGCAATGTCGTTGGTCTTGGAAGCGACTTCCTTGACCATCTGGGCACCCATGTTCTCGAACTTGTCCTCGAGCTCGATCTCCTTCGCGACGGAGACGCCGTCCTTGGTGATGCGCGGGGAGCCGAACGAACGGTCGATCACGACATTGCGGCCCTTCGGACCCAGCGTGACCTTCACCGCGTCGGCGAGGGTGTCGACGCCCTTCAGCAGCGAATCGCGTGCCGAGGCCGAAAATTTGACTTCTTTCGCAGCCATTTGAAATTCTCCTTCTGCGGAAACTGTTTAAGCGGCCTTCTTGGCCTTCTTCTTGGCCTCGATAACGCCCATGATGTCGGACTCCTTCATGATCAGGAGTTCCTCGCCGTCGATCGTGACTTCCGTGCCCGACCACTTGCCGAACAGGACCCGGTCACCGGCCTTCACATCCATGGCAATGGCCTTGCCGTCCTCGGTGCGGCCACCGGGGCCCACGGAGACGACTTCGCCTTCCGAAGGTTTTTCCTGGGCCGTATCCGGAATAATGATGCCGCCCGCCGTCTTCTCGTCGGAACTGACGCGACGCACCACAACCCGGTCATGCAAAGGGCGAAAGCTCATCCCCTTATCCTCCTGTAAAATATGAATAAATCCGCGGGTCTCGCCGAGCTGCTAGCACTCATCCCGCGTGAGTGCCAGACAGGTAGTGATCCCGGCGTCCCCTGTCAACCCGGGCACAACCCCGCTTTCTAAGTTTTTTTCACCGCACCCGGCCGGCGGATTGGCAGCACTCTCGGCAAATCGGTGCTAACGATATGTTATTAAACGTTTTTTCTTGTTCGGTTAACCCGCGCTTCGGATAATTCAAGGGTTCGAGTGATTCGTTTTGTCCAAGGATCGAGGTGTCGAGGATGCGAAAGGATATCGCGTTACAACTGGAAGGGTGGCGGATGACCACCGCCGAGATCATCTATCACATGCCGGACCACCCCGGCATTTTGCAGAGCTTCGTGTGGCAGAAGCTCGACTATCCGCCGGAGTTCCCCAAGCTGCACAAGTTCCTGGACTTCTGGACCGAGAATCTCGACGGGCCGCTGCACTCCGTGCGGGTCGGTCACACCGAGATCATCGCGCCGCCGAAGTTCCGGAACGTCGCCAAGTCCTTCGAGCTTCACTGAAGCATCGAGGCACCACGACAAGGGTGACCGGCCGGAACCGGTCTAGGGGGTGAGGTAGGCCTCGCGCACGCGCGCGTCCGCGGCGATTTCGCCGATCGGGCCCTCCAACAGGATACGCCCCCGCTCGATGACGGCGGCCCGGCTAGCCACGTGCGTTGCGAAACGCACATTCTGCTCCGACAGAAGCACCGTCAGGCCCTCGGCCGACAGGGTCCGGATCGTCGCCGCGATCTGCTGCACGATCACGGGCGCGAGCCCCTCCGACGGCTCGTCCAGCAACACGATTTCAGGGTTTCCCATCAGCGTGCGGGCTATCGTCAGCATCTGCTGCTCGCCACCCGACAACTGCCCCGCCAGGCGCTCGCGCATGTCGGCCAGTGGCGGAAACAGATCGAAGATGCGCTCCCGGGTCCAGGCCGGCGCGGTTCGATCGCCGGCGCGGGTTCCCACCAGGAGGTTCTCGTCCACGCTCAGGCCCGCGAACACGCGGCGCGTCTCCGGCACATAACCGAGCCCGGCCCGCGCGATCTCGTATGCCGGCGCGCCCGTCACATCGCGTTCGCCGACCATGACCCGGCCGGCACGCATGTCGACCAGTCCCATGGCGGCCTTGAGCGTGGTCGATTTCCCGGCCCCGTTGCGTCCGAGCAGGACCGTGACCGAACCGGCGGGGACCTCGAGATCGACACCGAACAGCGCCTGCGCGGCGCCGTAGTGGGCCTCTATCCCCGAAAGACGCAGCGCGGACCCGCTCATGTCGTCGCCTCCGTGCCATCGAAATCACCCAGATAGACAGCCTGTACGGTCGCGTCCGCCCGGATGGCGTCCGGGCGGCCCGCAGCGATGACCCGGCCGCGGTCGAGCACGATCACCCGGTCCGCATGGCCGAACACCACGTCCATGTCATGTTCGGTGAACAGCACCGCGACGCCGCGCTCGGCCACCATCATGTCCACCAGATCCATCATGCCGCCGCGCGCGTCGGCGGCCATGCCGGCAGTCGGCTCGTCCATGAGCAGCAGGGACGGTGCGTTCGTCATCGCGACGGCAAGCTCGAGCCGCTTCAGGTCTCCATAGGGCAACTCCACCGTCCAGTCGTCTGCGCGCGGACCGAGCCCCACCATCTCGACGAGTTCGCGGGCCTGGTCGCGATACCGGCGTCCCAGCCGCCGGCCGAGACCCGTCGCGGTTCCATCGGCCGTCGCGAGCGCGAGCTGAACATTCTCGCGCACGGTCATGCTCGCGAAGGTGGCCGTAATCTGGAACGTGCGTCCCACGCCGAGACGCCAGATCCGATGGGGCGGACGCCCCGTCGCATCGTGCCCCGAGATCCGAACGCGGCCCGCGTCGGGTTTGAGCTGGCCGTTGATACAGTTGAACAGGGTCGTCTTCCCCGCCCCGTTCGGCCCGATCAGCGCGACGCGCTCGGCGGACGCGACCTGGAACGACACCCCGTCGACGGCCCGCACCCCGCCAAATGCGCGGGAGAGGTTCTCGACCGCCAGGACGCTCATGGCGTCCCCCGGCGCAGCAGCGCCGACAGGCCGGCCAGCCCGTTCGGCAGGACGACCACCAGCAAGACGATCAGGAGACCCAGCGCAAGCTGCCAAAGCTCGGTCAGCCGCGTCAGCTCGGTCTCGATCCCGGTAAACGCGATCGCGCCCAGGACCGGCCCGGCGAGCGCCTGCATCCCGCCAAGCAGGACCATCACCAGCCCGTCCACCGAGGTGGAGACGAACAGCACCTCGGGAAACACGCTTCCCTTGGCGAAGGCGAAGAAGCCGCCGGCGACACCCGCGGCCGCGCCGGCAAGCGTGAATGCGAGCCAGCGATGCCGGGTCACGTCGATGCCAATGGATGCAGCGCGCAGCGACGAGTCCCGTGTCGCGCGAAGGGTGTATCCGAAGGGGCTGAAGACCGCGTGACGCAGCCCCCAGATCACCGCCGCGCACACGATGAACGCGAGATAGTAGAAGGCCAGCGGATCGGCTGCCCATTCGCTGGGCCAGACCCCGAGGATGCCGTTGTCGCCGCCGGTGAAACCGATCCACTGGAAGGCCGCCGACCAGGCGATCTGGGCGAATGCGAGCGTCAGCATCGCCATGTAGATGCCCGACAGGCGCACGCAGAACCACCCGAAGAGGATCGCGCCAGCGGCCCCGGCCACCGGGGCGAGCAGCAGCGCGGGCGCCATTCCGAGCGAGAGATGGAAGACCGCGAGCCCGGACCCGTAGGCACCGAGCCCGAAATAGGCGGCATGTCCGAAGCTTATCAGCCCGCCGCCCCAGATGAGGAAGTGCAGGCTCACGGCGAACAGGGCCAGGATCACGATCTCGGTCAGGACGACGACGGTGAACTCGCCCGCCAGCATGGGCACGACGATCCCGACAGCCGCAATGCCCCACCAGAAGACGCGGCCGAGCCCGCCCGTACGCAACGGCGGGTCCGGGTTGCGCCGGTCCTCCGCGGTCGTGAATTCCGGGCGGCCGAACAACCCGCTCGGCTTGAGCACGAGGGTGACCGCCATCACGAGGAAGATCAGCACCAGCGTGATCTCGGGGAAGATCACGACCCCGAAGGCGAGCAGCTCGCTGATCAGCACCGCCGCGACGAACGCACCAATGATCGAGCCCATGCCGCCGATGACCACGACGACGAATGCATCGACGATGATGTTCAGGTCCATCGACAGGCTCGCCGCCTGACGGGGAATCTGCAGCGCGCCGCCGAGCCCGGCGAGCGTCGCCCCCAGAACGAACACGCCGGTGAACAGCCAGCGCTGATCGATCCCGAGCGCCGCGACCATCTCGCGGTCCTCGGTCGCCGCGCGCACCAGCACGCCGAAGCGCGTGCGATGAAATGTCAGCCAGAGGCCGCCGAGGACCAGGAACGCGACCGCGATCAGGAAGAAGTCGTAGGCGGGCACCGCATGCCCCAGCAGCATGACCGATCCGTCGAGCCCGGGCATTCGGGCGGCGAACAGGTCGTCCACCCCCCAGAGGAGCCGCGTGAGGTCCTGCACGATCAGGACGACGCCGAACGTCGCCAGCAGCTGGAAGAGTTCCGGCGCGCGATAGATGCGCCGGAGGAGCCCGGTTTCCATGACGGCACCGAGCCCGCCGACGATGATCGCGGCGGCGAGCATCGCCGCGAGATACCCGAGGAAGCTGTCACCGATGGCCGTCGAGAGGCTGTAGGCCAGGTAGGCACCCAGCATGTAGAGCGAGCCGTGGGCGAAGTTCACCACCCGCGTCACGCCGAACACGATGGACAGGCCGACCGCGATCAGGAACAGCGATGCGGCGCTGGCCAGCCCCGTGATCGCCTGGACGACAATGAAACTCAATCTACCCTCCGACGCCGCGGCCAGGCCCGGCGCCGCCCGCCAGGTCGCGCGGGATATCCGGAGACGCTAGTTGGCGGGCCGGAGCTTCCGGACCGTCGCGTCGTCGGGCAGATAGTCGGCGCCATCCGCATAGCGGAAATCCACCATGACGCCCTTCCCGTCAACCTTTGCCGTGCGGCCCACATAGGCGCCCATCGTCGACTGGTGGTCGAGCGCGCGGTAGGTGATCGCGCCGAATGGTGTGTCGAGCTCAAGGTTCTTCATCGCCGCCACCATCGCGTCGGTGTCGGTCGAGCCCGCCTTCTCCAGCATGGCCGCGATGGTCAGGATCGTGTTGTAGCCGACGATCGAGCCCGCCCGCGGATAGTCGTCGAAGCGCTTGGTGTAGGCGTCGAGAAATGCCTTGTGGGCGGGGTCGTCGATCCCCTGCCAGGGATAGCCGGTGACGATCCAGCCCTCCGGCGCCTCACCCTTCAGCGGGTCGAGATACTCGGGCTCGCCCGTGAGCAGGCTGACCACGTCGCGATCCTTGAACAGCCCGCGCAGCTGGCCCTCGCGCACGAACTTCGCCAGGTCGATGGAGAAGGTGACGTTGTAGATGGCGTCGGGCTTTGCCTGGGCGAGCGCCTGCACCGTCGCGCCCGCGTCGAGCTTGAACAGGGCCGGCCACTGCTGCTCGACGAACTCCACGTCGGGGCGCAGTGCCTTGAGCACATCCTGGAACGCCTTCACCGCCGACTGGCCATATTCATAGTTCGGCGCGACGGTCGCCCAGCGCCTGGCCGGCAGTTTCGCCGCCTCCTCGGCCAGCATCGCCGCCTGCATGTAGGTCGAGGGCCGGAGGCGGAACGTATAGTCGTTGCCCTTGGCCCAGACGATCGCGTCCGACAGCGGCTCGGAGGCCACGAACAGGACCTTGCTGCGCTTTGCGAAGTCGGCGACCGCGAGTCCGATATGCGACAGGAAGGTGCCGGCGAGGAGGTCCACCTTCTCGCGCCGCACCAGCTCCTCGGCGAACTTGACAGCGTCGGCTGGCTTCGCACCGTCGTCGCGCGAGATCACTTCGAGCGAGCGCCCGAGCACGCCGCCCCTCGCGTTGACCTCCTCGACCGCGAGCTGCCAGCCGTTCCGGTATGGCACCGTGAACGACGCCAGCGGGCCGGTGTAACTGTTGATCTCACCGATCCGGATGGGATCCTGCTGCGCACCGGCGACCGATGCCGATGTCAGGGCGATCAGGCCCGCCGCCGCGGCGGCCAGGTGGTTGCGAAAGCGCATGCGCTGCATGACGCGGTCTCCTTGGCAAACTCGTTCGAGTGGGACGCGTTGCCCGCGTTCTTCCGTTCCCGCGTCCCGCTCGATACGGGACATCGGGCAGACCATATACTCAAATTGAGCTAAAGGTCCAACGCCAATCGTCCCTCTTGGGCCACCGCCGCGAATCGCACGCCGGGATACCATGCGTGATGGGCCATTGGACGGGATGGCAGAGGGGAACCGGTTTGGATATAGTCCAGCCGGGTTCTAGGGAGGAATCATGACAATCAATGTTGCCGTTATCGGCGCGGGACCGAGCGGATTCTATACGGTCGATGCCCTGCTGAAGGCCGACAAGGACATCCGCGTCGACATCATCGAACGCCTGCCCACGCCATTCGGGCTGATCCGGGGCGGCGTGGCGCCGGACCATCAGACGACGAAGAAGGTCGCGCGCGTCTACGAGAAGACCGCCCTGACCGACGGCGTCGGCTACTTCGGAAACGTCGAGGTCGGGCGCGACGTCACCATCGCCGAGTTGCAGGAGATGTACGACGCGATCGTGCTCGCCGTCGGCGCGCCGCGCGACCGCAAGCTCGGCATCCCCGGCGAGGACAAGACGGGCGTCTTCGGCTCGGCGGACTTCGTCGGCTGGTACAACGGACACCCGGACTTCACGGACCTCGCACCCGATCTCAACACGAACACGGTGGTCGTCATCGGCCAGGGCAACGTGGCGGTCGATACCGCGCGCGTACTCGTGAAGACGCCGAAGGAGATGACCGAGACGGACATCGCCGATCACGCGGCCGACGCCATCGCGGCCTCGCCGATCACGGATGTCTACATGGTCGGCCGCCGCGGTCCCATCGAGGCGAAGTTCACCAATGTCGAACTGCG
>Ga0181568_10004181_pt1 | contig 12902 bp, 10 predicted proteins | sample 101ome_20_FD_133758 | JGI IMG/M metagenome (GOLD analysis project Ga0181568, IMG submission 133758) | Coastal salt marsh microbial communities from the Groves Creek Marsh, Skidaway Island, Georgia - 101404AT metaG (megahit assembly) | ecosystem: Environmental > Aquatic > Marine > Intertidal... | reverse complement strand
TAGGACCATCCATCCACATTTTTGTAATCATGTGTGATACACGGTCGAGGTTGATGCGTAAATCTTGAGGATGATCAACTTCACCTAGCACTGAATACCCCCCAGAAATCTGTTCGTTGAGCGTCTTGACAGCCCTATCAATTTCTTTTGAAGAATAAACACGCTGGTTAGCATTACGAATGTCACCTTGAATGCAGATGCCACTCAAATGTAATGTTTTACCTTCGCCTTCATCACGCTCAAGGACGATTTTAGCCTGATCGAAGCTCAGATGTTCTTGTAGGTTAGTTTTCAACCTTAGTCTCCTCTATTATCTACGACCACGGAAAATTGATTGCTTGTTATCAGCGTTCTCAGCAGCGCCTTTCTTCTCAGCACCATGTCCTTTTTCTGGGGACATCTTAGTTGCGCCTTTAGCACCTGGAACGTTTACGTTTCCTGCATTATCTTCTTTAGGTGTAATATCTGCTAAACCACCGTCATTTTTGCCTGACTCTTCGCCACCTGCTACGATGTTTGCACTTGTTCCACCCATGTCATTCTTCATATTGTCAACTACGCTTTTCTTGTTGTCAGCACCTTCTGCAGAGCCTTTTGTTTCAGCACCGTGTCCGCCTGCTACTTTTTCAACATATTCGCGCATTGTTTCTAATTCGTCTTTTGGCTCAGCAACTGCTTCTTCTGAAGATTCTGGAGCAAACATTTCTTCTTTTTCTTCTTCGTCGCCCATTTCTTCTCCAGCGTCATCACCTTCTTCGCCTTTGATTTCGTCGAATTTTGCTTGTAGTTCGTCAACAATTGAATCTAAATCTTGGAATAACTCTTCAGGTTCTTTTTCACCTTCTTCGTCTCCGCCTTCTAAATCTGATTCAAGATCATCAGTAGCATCGCCACCCATGTCCATTTCGTCGTCTGCTTCTACAGCAACTTCTTCAAATTCTTCGTCAACTTCTTCATCTTTTGAATCTTCTTTAACTTCTTCGTCATCTGATGATTCGTCTGATGCTTCGTCAACTTTATCTTCTTCCTTATCTTCGTCTTTAGACGCTTCGTCAACTTTATCTTCATCTTTTTCTTCAGATGCTTCGTCAACTTCCTCGTCTTTTACTTCTTCTTCAATAAGGTTTTCGTAAATTTCTCTTGATTTTGTTACCACATATTCGTGGAATAACTCTTCTGCTTTTGCAGTTTCGTCATTTACTAAATGCTCAAGCATTTGTTCTAGTGTAGTTTTGTCGGCCATTTTGTATTCTCCTTTATAATTGGTAAGGCTGTTCGTAATGTATTTACATTTTACTTATAAAAACCGGGTTAAATGGTAGTTTTTTGACTCATTTTGTTTGGATATATAGTGCCCTCGAAGGTTTCGTTAAAATCTTCAAAGGAAATGTGTTTTAAATTGCTGTATTGCGGGCCTAATTTGTCAGGAATCATTGCTCCATGCCCTATAATCCTGTAAAATTTAGTGTGTTTGAACTCTTTTATTACTTTTTCTGTCTGAGATAACCAGTTACCAAAAAACGTAGCAGAATCGCTGCTTTTTTTATAGTTGTGCGTATCTGCATAAACATTGTTAAATTTACCGTGTAAACCTTGATAATCGAAACCAAAAATATATATGCTTTTATGTCCTTGCGATGCTGCAAACCATAATGCTGTAGGTCCACTTGACCAGCCCTTATGTGGGTTAAAGAAATTTACATGGGTTTTGTTTTTGACACCTCTATTAGGATTTGTCCATACTGTGCCTTTTGTAACATAACCAGAGTCTACGAGCTCGTTTACCATTTTTACATCAACTGCAACAAGGTAATGTGGATCAAATTCTCTGTATTGAGCGTTACAACCATAGACTGTTCCAAGAGGTAACAATTTAGGCATGTCTACACATAGGCGACTTTTTCCGTTGCCTAGCACAAACGCTGTATCTGTATACTTGTTTTTATTCTTCTTGCTCAACTGTAGTTCCATACATTTGCTTAATAAAACCTAGTTCACTTTGGTGCTCTGCTTCGTGTGCTTCTGCTTGGATTCTCAGTTGATTAATTTCTCGGAGAGTTAACTTTACTTTTCTTGTATCTTTATAATCAACAACAGACGTGTCATTGCTGTTGTTGTATCTTCGATCAACGGCAAAGTCATTTGTGTCATCATTAAAATATAAAAATTCTTTTAAAAGCATACTGTATTTATTACTGAGCAGGCGTTTCTGCCGCTTCAGCACCTCCTGCATCTGGCTGTTCAGCCGCTGCGGCTGCGTCTGCTGGAACTTCTGCATCTTGGGTAGCAGCATCTGCTTCCATGTTGCTAGGTGTTATTCCTGCACTTCTCAATTCACCTGCTGCATCTGTTGATGGAGAAGTTAAATTGTCTGCATTTTCTTCTTTCCACAGTCTTTCGTTTTCTTTGATTTCTTCTTCTGATAAACCAAGATAACGTTTCATAGCAAAACGTTTTGATAGATGTGGAACTTGTCCAAGTGCTCCAAATAAATTAGCACGAGTAGTATCAAGTTCTGCTTGTCTATATGCTGCAAAGTTTTGTGGAGGTAAAAATTTAAGTTCAAATAGACTTGGATCTATATTGTATCCATTTGCATCTAACCATAACTTAAATTCTAAGTCAAAAGACTCAACAATGTTACTTTGTAATCTTTCGCAGTATTTGTTAAACCTTAATTCTTGAATGTATGCTGTGCCAACTTTACCATCTGCAACAGTATTAGGTTGTTCGTCAATTGCTGTTGGCAAGTAAGAAGCAGGAATTCTTAATGCACGGAATAATTTGTTTGTAAAATAACGTAGATCGGTAATTTCACCTAGGTTAGTTCCACCCGGTAGTGTTTCAACTTTAGAACCTCTACCTTCAGCAGTTTGTGGGAAGAAGTAATCTTCGTTTGTCGAAAGTGGATTATAACTTGCATCAATTACACTAGTTCCTCCTCCTGTTGAACTAGGAATACGTCTTTGCTGTATTTCATTTTTAACTTTTTCAACAAAACTCATTGCCATGTGTGCAGGCATGTTACCTACATCAACATAAAAAATTCTTCTTTCTGGTGCACGTTGAATTCTGTAAATGATAATTGCATCTTCTAGCAATTCTTTTTGCTTGTAAACTTTAAACACACTTTCAAGTAATGAATTACCAAATGGATAATTGTTGTCTAAACCTTCTGACAAACTAATGTGCATAACATTTTTTGCATCAATTGCAACTTCATTTTGTGCATTTTGAAATCTTGTTCCTGGAGGTTGTGCAGCAGTTCCTACCATACCTCTACCAAAACCACCACCACTTGTATATGATGATGTTCCACTTGGACTTGTGTTTGTTGTTCCGTGTGGTGTAGTTGCTACAAGATTTTTAAAATTAAAATTAATATCTCTTATAACATACTGCTCGGGAATCTTTCCTTCGGATTCGTTAACAATAATTTTTGAGACTTTTGCCTGATCCACATATAAAAGTTTTTTAGTTTCAGGGTCTCTAACAAAAAAACAGTCACCATACTTAAATGTATTCCTTACTATTCTAAAAATTCTATTTGGAAATTGCTGTTGCTTACACCATTTTTGTAATGCTTCTTTTAGTAATTTAGTTTCAGTTTGTGTTGGTGCATCTCTAAAGTCCATTTGAAATGGAGTAGAATTTTCTTTGTCTTTGCCTGTGCAAAATTCTGCAATAATATCTAGTGCAGCGTTTACTTCTGAATCCATGTCCATTGTATCATACTGCATGTATCTTTCAATTCTATTTGGAGCACCTGCATATACATCAGGTAGATAAGATGAATAATTTGAACGAGCAGGTCCGGGACGTCCTCCTCCACTTACTGGACTAAAGTTGCCGCCGGTATTATCTGCATTTACTGGTGTAAAATATTTTTTCCAACTCATTTTTTATTCCAATTATATTTTGAATGCATCTTGGCTAAGTCCGTTAGTTGCTCTTAACTGCTTGGTTGCTAACGTTGTTTGCATTCTTGTTAAATTTACTAATTCTTGCACAGCATTATTTAACTCTTCCATAGGATTAGTTTTTGTATTTGTGGCTTCGCTTGAAACATTTTGAGTTGCTTCAGTAACTTTTTTGGCAACTGCTTCTACTTGTTTAGCAGCATCGCTATCAGATAATCCTGCTTGTGCTGTTGTTGCAACAAGCGATTGCATTGTTCCGCCTATTGCTGCGCTTACAATATCGTTCATTTGGCCTGGTGTAACAACTGCTTCTAGTCCGTGTAGTGTCGCAGGTGTTCCAGAGCCAAAGTCGGCAAACAGGCTGCCCATTTTGCCTAGTGTTCCTGTATCAAATTCTTTAGTAGTAATTTTACTATCATTAGCAGCGTTTGCTTTCTTTTCTGCATTAGCCTTTTCTATTTTAAGAATTTCGGCTTCCATTTCGGCAATTTTCTTTTTAGAGTCTGCAATACCAGCCGCTTCTGGACCCCAATACTCGTTTTCGCCAGCCATACTACGTTCCATTCTGGCTTTTTCTTCTTCGATTTTTGCTTTATATTCGTCAACAGTGTTTGTTCCTGCACCGAAGAAATCTACTAGTCCTTTTGCAACTCCTTCACCTTCTACTAATCCAAAAGTTAAACTATCGACAATACCGCCAACTCCTGCAGATATACGTTCTCCTGCTGTTGCTGCTTCGCCTTCGTCTAAACCTAAATAATCTTCAGCGTTCATTGCAGCAGATACACCTTCTGCTGCTGCCATGCCTCCCATAATAACAGCACCTACTCCAGGAATAAATCTTGCTGCTTTTCCTAACCCTTTGGCAACTGCGCCGCCAACACCTTTACTGCCTGCAACTTTTGCTGCTGTTTTAGGTGCTGCTTTTGCTGCTAAATTTCCTGTTGCTTTAGCAGATTTTCCTAAAAGTTTTCCTGCACCTTTAAGTCCTTGAGCTGCTGCGGCTGCACCTGAAGTTGCTGCTAGAGCCATAAGTGCTAGTTCTGCTGCAAATGCTGCTGCATTCATTCCTGCAATTGCTCCTGCAACTTTTCCAAAATTATCTGATGCTGTTGATAAAATCATTGGTAGTTTGTCAACTGCCTGTGGTAATGTTGTTTCGATAATATTTTCTAAAGGTGTTATGTCTATAGAATTTAATTTTTCTGTTATAGCCATTGCACCTTCATTGAGTTTATTTTGAAGCTCTACAACTTTTGCGGGATCAACAAACCCTTCTTCGGTTTGAGTTTTAATTTTGTCTTTTTGTTTTTGTATTTCTTCTGAAATTTCACCTAGTGTTTTTTGACGTGCTTTAACATCTAGTGCTTCTACAACAAATGCATTATAAACTTCATCGCCGTATAAACCTAGTGTTTCTGCTAGTCCACTATCTGCAAATGCTTTTACTTGTGTGTCATATAATTTGTAGAAATCATCTGCAAACTGATCACCAATACCTGCGCCTGATTGTATGTTCTGGAATACTTTCTGTGCTTCTGCACCTACTTCTGGTAATAGTGCCATTACAGCCTTGGCTTCTTTACCCCTTGCTGTTCCTGTTGCTATAATTTCTCTAATACCTTTTTGGTGTTCTGCAGGCACCGCATCCATAAGTTTTTTCATTTGCGCTTGTTCTTCAGGCGCAAGTTTTGCCATCATCAAACGATACTTGGCTTCACTCTGTCTAGCGTTTTCTTCTTCTTGTAAGGATTCTTTAGTTTTACCAGTTAGTTTTGAAACAGCATCAAGGTTTTCTAAATATTGTGCAGTGCCTTGTCTTAGTTGTTGATCTGTCTGTCCTTGCAGTCTACCATTCTTGGCAAGCATTTTGGTGTAATTTAAGAAACCTTCGTTAATGGCTTCTGTTCCAAAACCTAATCTATTAAGATCGGCAAACACAGGACTTTTGCGAATTTGTTTACCAAATTCAGAAAGTCTTCTTGCACCTGTTGCGGTATCGCCGCCAAGTAGCATTAAGGATTCACTGTTTTTACCAATGATTCCTGTCAACTGCTCCATTTTTAGACCCATCTGTGCTGAGTCTTTTACAAGGTTGTTTAAATTACCTCCAAAGTTTGCACCAACAGCCGATGCTTCTTGGAATGCTTTATTTGTTCTATCTAAACTTGCAGCAGTTGGTCCATATACTGCTTTGATTGTGTCGCCTAATCCGCCTGGTAATTGTCCTAGTGCATCAACAGCACCGCTTATTGACCCGTCCATTGTTGAAATGGATGTTGCTGCTTGGCTAGTTGCTTTGAGAACTGCAAGTGCACCACCAGCAACTTTTCGCAAGACACCAGCCATACCCTGCAATCTAGATGCTGCTGTTTCACTAGCATCGCCTAAATCTTCTACTGCATCTGCTGTCTCGTCTAATCTTTTATAGGCTCTAACGTTTGATTCTTCAAATTTTTTGCCGCCTGCGGCTGCTTTTTGCGATTTATCGGCTAAATCTTTTAATGCTTTATCAAATTCGTCTTGATTTTTAAATTCTTTGGCAGATTTGGCTGCTACAACCTTCATTGCAGCCAATAATTGTTTTAATGTGGCTTCGGTAGCGGCATTATTAAGTTGAATGTCCTCTTGTCCAAATTGTCCAGTAACGTCAGCCATTAATTATTTTTCCCCAGAAATATACGCATATAAATACTAATGCAAAATTGCTTTTATAATAAAGTATTTATCGGAGAAAAATATGGACGAAAAAATGGAAATGCCTAAGGTAGATATAAGCGGACAGCCACAGCAACCTGCTTCACCTACCAATGTATTAGAGGCATATTATAGACAACCTAAAATTTATATGAGTCTGCCAAGTGGCGGAAAATGGTATGCACCAGGCTCGCTAGATGTGAGCGAGGACGGCAAGTATCCTGTCTACTCAATGACAGCAAAAGATGAACTGATGTTTAAAACACCAGATGCATTACTAACAGGACAAGGCACTGTTGAAGTTATACAAAGTTGTATTCCTTCTATAAAAGATGCTTGGAAGATTCCTTCAATTGATGTTGATGCTATTCTAGTTGCTATTAGAATTGCAACCTATGGCCAAACTATGGATGTAGACACAAATTGTCCTAGTTGTAAAGAAGAACAGCGTTATGGTTATGAACTTACAAAATTTTTAGACGAACTCTCACAATTCTCCTATACCGAAAATTTTGCAGTGGGTGATTTAGTCTTCCATCTACGTCCGTTTACTTACAAAGAAGCAACAAAAAGAGCGTTGTCAAGAATTGAACAAGAAAGAATCTTTAACATCGTAAATGCAGAAAACATGGATGATGAAGAAAGACTAGAAAGATTTGGTGCAAGTTTTGTAAAACTTACAGACCTTACTGTTCAAATGCTTGCAGATGCAGTAAGTAAAATTGATACTCCGCAAGGTTCTGAAAGCGATAGAGAAAAAATAAAAAACTTTATCAATAATGCGCCTAAAGAAATTTTTGATACTGTTAACGATCAACTTCAGGCAATGAAAGAAAAGTTAGATCTTAAAATCAAAGGTGCTAAGTGTGATAAATGCAATCATGTATTTGATATAGCAATCACAATGGATCAAGCAAATTTTTTCAACGCAAGATCTTAACTACACCTTTGCCGGAGATCTTGCAAGAAGTCAAGAAATTAGACAAAGAGGCAAGGGAAATTAAAAAAGAAGTCCTAAAGATGTGCTGGTATATGAGAGGCCTTTCTTACAGTGAAGGTATGAATCTTGGTTTTGAAGAAAGAGAAATTATTCAAGAAATAATAAAAGAAAATCTAGAAACCACTAAAACTACAAAGTTACCGTTTTTCTAATGCAACAACATGATATTAACAAAACAAATTGCGGCATCGCTGGCTGGTATATAGATCAACACATTTGTGATGAGCTCATTGATTTTTTTAATACAAAAGAGCACGAACACGAATTAGGAAAAACCGGAGGCGACAATGGTCATATGCAAAATCCGGAGTATAAAGACTCTACTGATTTAGCCGTTGGTCAATATGGTCGAGATTATCCGGTTTCAAAATATTTAGAATATCTTGCCGAAGCGTGTAACCATTATCAAGATTTATATGAATACAGTTCTAAGGGTCACGGTCTGTGGAAAATAGTTGAAGGTTATAATATACAAAGGTATAAACCAGGACAAGGATTTCATGCATGGCATTTTGAAAAAAACGGATTAAAGTTTTCTCATAGACATCTTGTTTGGATGACATACCTAAATACTATTTCAGAAGGTGGTGAAACTGAATGGTTACATCAAAATATTAAAATTAAACCTGAGAAAGGTTTGACTGTTTTATGGCCTGCTGATTGGTGGTTTACTCATAGAGGCTGTGTTTCAAATACAGAAACCAAATATATTATAACTGGATGGTATAATTATTACTAGGCTGCTAGTAATTTTTTAGCGTCTTCAATTTGTTCAGGCTTTAACTTCTTAATTTCCGCTGCTAGAGAATTTATATCCGCAGGTGCTGCACCGCCTGGTGCTACTGTATCTTGTCCTTGCCCATCACCTCTGGTATTGGACATTGGATTACCTGTTTTATCGTCTTTTCCGTCGTTATTTGCGTCTACTTGATCTGTTGGTGTAGTTGTAGCATCTGCGCCTTGATCACCGCTTGTTGACGCTGTATTTGCGTCTGTGGCACCATCTGTGCTTGTTTGTTCAGTGTCGCTGACAATGTTAGTCCTTAATATCGGAAATGCCTGATTTGCACCCATTTTTGGATTGCTGACAACACTTACTGCGTCTGTTTTTCCGTTTGGACCTTTTTCAGGATCGACAATGTATCCAATTTTTTCTTCGCCGGTTTTTGCGTTTTTATATGTAATCTTTTCGCCTTTTTTCATTGTAGTCGATGTAGCAGTATTTCCTGTTTGCGTATCATCAGTGGCTGCTGGAGTATCACCGCCTGCATTAGCATCTGCTGCTCCTGTATCAGTAGTGTCCGAACCACCGTCGCCTGCTGTTGAATCTGTAGGAGCATCTGCATTTGTTTCTGCATCTGCTGCACCCGGATCAGCATCAGCGTCCGGTGCATCTGTTGCTTTAGGAACTTCAATCTTCATTGAATCGTATGTTCCTTTGATTACATCATCTGCAACACCTAGTCCTTTAATAACATTGTATACTTCTGCACTGTCTGTAGGTGAGCCTGCTTTCTTCCAAGCAGTCATTAATTTTTCTGCTGTAACTTTTGTAGTAACTTGTTTTGCTGCTCCACTGATAGCACCGCCTACTGCTTTAGCACCTGTTTTTAGAGCACCGCCTACTTTACCTGCTGCGCCTTTTAGTGCATCTAGTGGACCTTCATTTAAATTTTGTCTATGATAATATGATACTGCATCAAACACACTTTCAAACATTAATTTGTTTTCTAACATATGTGTGTTTACATTTTCTAATCTTTTAAACAGTAGATACACTTGACCTTCTGATAGTTTTTGTCCTGTAGTAATTTTACTTTCTTCTGCTTTAGGAGCATTTGCTGCAACAACTTTTTTGTCTTGCATTGCTACACTCATTGCAACTGCTGTTGCTGCTGCACCAATACCTTTTGCAAGATCCTGTTTAAAAGTATCAACAATTGTATCAATACCTGCTTTAGAATCACTCGCTTCGCCACTGTATTCGCTTAAGAACTTTCTAAATTGGTCTATATCTTCATCTGACAAATTTGCGTTGTCTAGTTGATCCCACATTGGGTGATTAGGCATTGTGCTAACACTTTTAACAACCATTACAGGATTGCCGTCTGCGTCAACACCTTCGATAGAAACTTCACTAGTCCAACTAATTGGTGGCTTAATTCCACTAACAGTTGAACTAATTTCCGATTTAAATGTGTCACCAACTTTAATTTCTGAACCATCTGGTAGTGTAGTAGAACCAAGTGTAGGAGTATCTCCTGTCCAATTTGTAGCAAGTTCTTTGTTAGCAGAAATTTCTGTGCCCATAAATTTAGCATCAGCAATTGCTTTTTCCATTTGGAATAATTTTTGCACTTGCTCTACATCTAGTCCTTTTGATTCTGCCCACGCTTGAACTTCAGGAGAAATGTTTGGTTCAGTGTCAAAGTTGATACCTGCGTCTTTTAATTGATCAGATGTAATAGTTTCTGCCGGAACAGTTTCAACAGTATCACCAAATGTCTCGCCGTCTGCACCTGGGCTAGTAGTTGTAGATTGATATGTTGTTGTATCTCTTGCTAGATCCTGCCCTTCTAGTCCTGCATAATCAGCAAGTGCATCTCTGCCACCTAGTTCACCAATTTTCTTTGATGTTTCTGAAAACTGTTGCATTATAATTTCACGCTCTTCAGCAGATACATTTTTTGCTGCTGTTTCTAGTGCGTTTTGTGTTTTAAGTAGATCTTCAATTGCTTCTGGTGATACGTCTTCGAGGCTAGTTGCCTTCATTGCTTCTAGTCCGCTAACATCAATTGTTTGTCCGTCACTGGCAATAATTGCCTGCGAAATATCAGGGTCAATAAGATCGCCAACTGCTTGAATTGCTCCACCTGCAAGAGCACCAACTGCACCAGTTTTGATTGACTTACCAACTGCTGTTGAAAGTTCTTTACCTTGTAAAATATCTTTTGTGGCTCTTGCCAAGAAACCTGCTACAGCACCACCAAGTGGTCCGCCTGCCATAGCCGCCGCTGATGTTAGAATAGCAACCGCTACTGTTGCTTTTCCTGGATTTGCTTTTGCCCAATCGCTTACTGCTTTTACAGCACCTACTACTTTTGAATCTTTGTCGCCAATTTTCTGTTTAAGTTCATTAAACTTGGCATCCATATTTTGCACTGGTCCTGCTTTTTTAATAGCAGCACCAAGGTCATCAATCTTTTTGTTTATTGCACTTGCTACGTTACCAACAGCATCAGCACCTTTACCTATTGCTGTTCTGTTAGAACCTGCTGCTGTTGCACCTTGTTCAATGTTTGTAAATAAATTTTTAATTTGGTCTGCTGAAAGATTTGCTTCAGTAACTATTTTTTCAACATCAGATACCCAAGGCTGGATTACCTTTTGTTCTAGCAATAGCATATCAGGATCGTTCCATCCTTCAGTAATATATCTTTTTTGTATCTGTTCTAATCTCATGTTATAGCATCTTCAATAGTTGTTGTTTGTCTCTAGCCGGAAGAGTTTCAATTTGTTTTTTCATTTCCGGAGGTAATGTAGAACCTGCGTCAGTAAATTGACCTGCTGCTGCCTGTGCAGCACCTTTTAATCCGCCTTGCTGGGCATCTTTAGGAGCAACTCCTGTTCCTGTGTCTGCTTGACCGCCTTCGTCACGTGCAATTGCTTGTCTTACTGCTGCCATGAATATATTATCTAACTGGCCGCTAGATAGAGAAACAGCAGCATCCTCAAATATAAATGTTGCTTCACTCCAATCAATAGATTGATTTACAACTTGTTTTTCTCCAGGTGAAGGAATTTTTTTAGCCTTGCCGCCTTTAATTTGTAAATTGTTATCTGGATTTGCTTCTGGTTGTTTTTGTGCAGTTGCATCTGCTTTTGGTTCTTGTTGTGTAGTGGTTTTTGCATTAGGATCCTGTTTAGGATCAGCAGTTGCATCTTTAGCACCGGCAACAGCACCTTTAGCAACGTCAGCAATGCCTTTACCTACAGCGCCTATACCTTTAGCAACTCCTCCAACAGCACCTTTTACAGCATCAGTTGCCCCTTTTGCTACTGCGCCAGCAGCCGCGCCAACTTTTTGACCTTTAGTTACTTTGGTCATTTCCTGTTCAGCATCGCCCGTAGGATAGTTGTTTTTTCTTAAGAAATCTATTACCAGTTGTGGACTTGCTGGTTTTCCTACCTTGCCTAAATATGTGCTAAACTGCTTTCTAAGCCAGTTTGCTTCTTTACCTACTTCTAGATTACCCTTTGCTTTATCTCCTGTTTCGCCCGGAACAAATGATTTTAGTTTGTTTCCAAGTCGTGACAGCATTCCTTGTGGTTTTTCATCGAGCTGTTGTTCTATAAGAATTTCATTTAAACGCATTGATTAACTTTCCATAACTGTTATGTAATGTATTTATTTCAACATTATCATTTACACTTTAAGTAAGATCTAAAGATCTTATGCGTTTTCGCTTGCGCTCAACGCATTTTTTTCTTTTTTTACTTTATATATACAAGAATTACGAAGTAATTTTGTTAGCATCATGTAGATAGTAGAGCCACAATTCGCCCGTTGCCGGGCGAATTGGTTTGTTGAGCTTCATGTGAGTTAGCGTCACCAACCTGTTAAAGAAGATTACATATAATATGTGCGGAGGCGGCAGACCGTCAACCCCCTACTTCAGCATTCGCAATATCCGCGGAAAGCAGTAAATCCCTAACAGTCGAAATCACTTGCTTCGTGGTTGTATCTTTTTCACAGAGCCACATCTTTTATGCCTGTAGTTAGCATTATCCTTGCAACGCACCAGTATCTGATCACACGAGTAGTGTGACCTCAAGGTGAGTCGAGGTTCCCCGACCAAACCATGTTGCTATGTTAAGCCTTGTTTTTGATATGTCTTTCTAGAAGTGCCTTGCGCAATTTATCTGAACCGCCTACTCTAACATTAATAATGCCATTGTAATATTCATCTGATTCTAAAACTCTACGATCAAACTGCTCTCGTGCTTCAAGATAGGACATTTCGCCCCTACCGTGACACATGTAAAGTATTTCTCTTGTAAAGTTTTGTGGGCCTAGTGCTTCAACATCAGCCTGTAAGTTATCGGATGATCCCCAATAATCTTGCCAATCTGATTCTTTGTATCCACGCCTTTTGTTTTTTTTGCCTTTGAGAGGTGGTTTAGTAGTTTTAAATTTGGCTAGTTTTTTGCCTATGTATTTTTTATTATTTGTTTTGTTGGTAATAAGATAAACAAAACCTTCATATTCATCTGGAATATTTGCT
>Ga0181568_10004179_pt1 | contig 12905 bp, 18 predicted proteins | sample 101ome_20_FD_133758 | JGI IMG/M metagenome (GOLD analysis project Ga0181568, IMG submission 133758) | Coastal salt marsh microbial communities from the Groves Creek Marsh, Skidaway Island, Georgia - 101404AT metaG (megahit assembly) | ecosystem: Environmental > Aquatic > Marine > Intertidal... | reverse complement strand
TTGATCATCGGCATGGTCAACGGAGGAAAGTCTTCGAGTGTAATGGTACCGAGTAACTTATTCTGCATCGTTGTTTTCCATATTGTAGCCAAAGGTTTTGGTGTTGATAGGTGAAGGACGAGCCTGCTTCTTGGCCTTAGCCTCAACAGTCATCTGCTTCATTCGTAAGTTGATTTTGGCATGCTCTAAATCGATTTTACGCTCGGTCAGAATCCGGTTCTGCTCAAGTGCTTTCACGCCCAACTGAAGAGTAGCGCCCCACATGTCTTTGATGGTTTCGTGGATTGCAATAAACTCTTCCTTCTCATATTCATATGATAATTTCATGGTGTCCTCAGGTTAAAAAAGAATGCCGGTCTTTCCCGGCTGTCAGCCCTACTCAAGGCGGTGGTGCGAGACTCCCCTCATGTCCCTCAACATGCATCTCGCAGAGTATTCGGATTATTTGTTCAGCATTGACAGAAGGTCTGCGCTGCTGACATTAGGTGAAGCAAAGCCTGCGGTCGCTTGTGGAACGGCAGCAGCAGGAGCCGCTTGTGGCGCTGCCTGTGGTGCAGATGCTTGAGGAAGAACAGGTGCAGATACTGCAACATCCTTCTCTACATTGGGCTTGAATGCAGCCTTCTCACGCTCGAATGCCGTGGGTGAAAGGTATGCAATCTTGTTCCAAGTGCCAAGCTCTTTGTTACCGGGCTTCCAGTAGAACTTAACGCCTTTGTCGACGAATACCTGACCGCCACCATTGATGGTTTGGCTTCCAAGTTGCTGACCGTTCAAGCCCATTGACTCGAACAATGCACGCCAGTAAGCACGGTTGTCCTTCTCGGTAGAACCGGGGAGCATCATGCTGTCACGGCAGGTGCAGCCAGCATATTGGCCTTCGGTGATGCGAACATAAAAGTTCACTTTGTTGGCGTTCCAATCAGAGTTGATGAAACAGCGTTCGATTGTACCTACATAGTAGCCTTCAGGGGCAATAGCAGGTTTGGTTGTAGCAGCGTTGACATCTCTGACATCAAAGTTAAAGGTCCAGTTGTGATTTTCAGTAGACATGGTGCGTGAATCTCCTTACGCAATTTTAATGAAAGTTGAATTATGGTTTGAAACAGCCCGACGAAGCACCATTCGATCCATGGCATCTCGTAGTGTCCATCGAGCCACTGTTGCATCTATGCCCTTATCGGTCAAAGATTGAAACAGAGAGTTTGAGACAGCAACAGGATTGTCAGAAGCCGTTAGCTTTTGGCTAAAGTCTTCTACGACCTCCTCTTGCCAAGGGAGGGACTTATGCCGACTTACCTCGTATCCGGCAAGACGCAGAATCTCACCAAGGTTCATAGGCAGGGGGGAAGCGGAATAGCATACACCAAAGCGGTCTTTCATCACATATTGAGATGAATGCTCGCATTTGTATACGCCACTCCATGGTACACGATTGATGTCGTGGCCACAGCGCAACACCAAATCGCATAAAGCGGGTATTTGTTCAGGGAGTTTACCAGATAGCTCAGGGCCGCCACGGACATAAGATCCGTCGCCCTTTGTCTTTGGTGCTTTCTCCCAAGCATTTAGAATGACATGACAGTTGGAGTATCGAGCCGCATTGCGAAACTCGAGAGTAATGTCTCGTAGTTTACCCCAAAGGGTGAAACCACTGAACTTACGCTCTAGCTTGGCAATCTGCTGCTCTGCGAGGAAAGAAAAATCGTCGACAACGATGGCGTCATAATTTCCGCCTTTGTTCTTAAACTCGTTGAGGCATGCTGTTGCTTCTTCGATGGTATTGACATCGACTGAAGCAGGCTCGTAGCCACAAGTATGTCGGATGGATTGTAGTGCGCCTCGTGTTGCGATGAACAGCGCATTGGGGAATGAATAGCCGCAATCTGTGGTCTTACCTGAACCGGACTGGCCATAGGTCAGACACAATGCGGGATGCATGTGCTTTGTCATTTATATTGTCCTTGCGTGAAAAGGATGTTGTTGGATGTTGTGTGTCTTTTATATCTGCACTAGATGACAAATGTCAATAAACTTTTTAATGTTTTTATTTGTTATTTCGTGAAGATTGAGCACTGGTGGGCGTTGTGATGTGTGAATTAGTTTAATTGTTATCAGGCTCGTGACCAGCGCCCCAGCGACAGGTCTCTAAGAACTTGCACGCCCCGTAGCGTGAATAGCAACTCAACTCATTGGCTGCCATTGGCCACGAAGTTTTGTCTGGCCGAGTTGATTGCAAATGCTCAATGCGCTCCTCTGCATCCACAACAATCTGCGGAAACTTTGCCATCAGATTCGGTGCAGGTGGCAATGGAACACGAGCAAACTTACATGGAGGCTTGTGCTGTACCTGATTCAACAAGAGGCCTGCAAACTTGTCCCCGAACATCTGTTGCCCAATGTACTGGTAACCAATCAACTGACCACTCACACCATAATACTTGCGCTGAGATGAGCTTAACCGTGATGTCGTCTTATGGTCTATGATCCATACTGAGCCTTCACTGTCTTCTATTACCAAGTCAAAACGCCCGGTCAATAAATGACCGTCAATCTTCACATAAGCCAACTGCTCTACCGCAATCACCTTAAAATTGTCTTCTCGCCAATGGGCCAAGTACGCATCAAAGCAATCCTGTATCGTCTCAATGTGTTGTTCCCAGTTGGGTCCATGCTGGATTGCACTTAGCTCGACTGCCGTTTTCGGTGCTGCCAAGTCGCAAGTCGTGCCCTCTTGCTTCGCTTGCTGGTGACTGTAATAATGTGCCAACGCCAAGTGCATCAGCGTCCCTTTAATCAACGCTGCGCTCTCAGTGTATATGCGACAGTTCTTGTACCCGTTCTCCCCAAACTCATAAGTGTAAGCGTATTTCTGAGGACATTCCAAAACGGATTGCAATCGGCTCCATCCCCGAGGAGATGGGCCTGTTTCTAGGATTTTCATGGTTGCTCCAAGCGTGTGTTGTGTATTCAATATAGCCCCATCGATTCATGTTGTCGAGAGACGATGCGGTCAGAAAATGACCTACCAAGTATCAGGCATTGCAATAATCAAAATCCCAAGGATTATCAGAGTCATGAAGACAAAGGGCGTCATAGATAGCATAGAAATATCCAAGCAAAGAGATTGCCAAGGAACACCATAAAATGCCACAAGACATGGTAAAACCGGTAAGTTGATTCCGCATAATCTCGGGACCCTTCTACCTTTACAGCAAAGCTTGGAATGAGCCAAGCAAGTAGAAACATCCACTCAGGCCATTCAAGCAACGGAAACACCTGAATAAACACAGATAGCAAAGCCAGTCCAGCAAAGGCGTAGTCCAGTTTCCTGTATTCTCGTTCTCCGCTCTGATGGTACAACCAAGATGCTGAAGCCGAACAAAGGAATAAAACGCCTACCAGAACCAAACCGGCTTGGAAATAAAGAACGGCATTCAAGAAGAACAAACCATTGCTCCACAAAAGTGGGTCTTTAATTGACCGTCTATTCATCTTTCATCCTGATGTATTCCCTGAGGATCAATCCTAACCCGTACTGCTCATAGATGCGAGCCTGTTGATAGAGCAATACCTGATACCGTTTATTCTCCGGTATCGGATTGGGAGAGGCTTGGTCTTTCAAATAAAACAGAGCCCAGTCATCCTTATCTTCTTTCATCTTCTTCTCAAAATCTGAAAATGCCTCTTCTCGTGTCATCTCTCCATGTGCTCCATGACCCACTGTGTAATTTCAGTTGAGCGTTTGCTGTTTCCATTTTGGTCAGGATGACAGAACCTCAACAACGACCGTGCAACCGCTTTCGGAATTTTCATTTTCTTTGACCTTCGTGCAGGTTGGTCTATTCCTTTTGAAACCAATTCGACTCTGAGAGACGCATTTTCAGCTTCAAGCGTCCGTATATACTGCTGTAGGACCAAAAACGATTTATCACCTTTCGTAATCGAATGACTGTTCTCAATCTTCCAGCAGACTAAGCATCGATTTTTCCATGCTTCGTCAGCACCAAATGAATCGCCGCAATCACAGCACACCCGACGGGTCCAACCATCGCAATGTTGGAACTTATCGCTCATGCGTCCTCCATCTTACTCAAGATGCTGTCCAGAATAAGGTCCTCGTCATCAAGGCCACCTATGGCTTCTTTGGATTCTGCCAGTTCATGGTCTTGGATGATTCGTTCTACTGGTCCCATCTTGTTGATGAGAATGTCAGCCACATGTTCATCGACACTGTCTTCTGCAATGACATAGTAGATGGTTACAGGTCGCTTCTGTCCCAAACGGCAGAATCGTCCTTCCCATTGTCGTATCTGACCCGGGGTGTAAGGAAGCATTACAAAGTATGCAGCGTCAGTGTCTTGCATGTTCAATGACTCACCAAAGGCGTCCCCGGTACCAACCAAAACACAAGGCCCTTTGTCTGCCATGTAATCATCTACAATCTGCTGACGCTGCTTTGTATCTATACCACCATGCGCAGCCCAAATCTTTGGATTTTTTCGCTTGATGTCTTTGTGCTTCTTCAATGCGTTGCCAAGTTCATCGACATCACGGCGTCGACCTGTGAATATGACAATCTTGTGTCCACTGCCTACACCATCAGACACCATGTCCAAAATAGCTTTGCGCTTTCGACTAGCTGCTTGCGCAAGTCGAACCTCTAAGATTGCTGTTGCGCCCCGTTTCGCTGCTGCCCGCATCTGAGCCGCAAAGCCTGCTGTAGCCCTGTTCTGATCACATGGCGCCACATAGACCGACTGACGCCTCTTGGGAGGCAATTGTCTGTGCGTTTCGTGATAGTCAATGCGATGTGCGACCGTTTCCAATCGACCTCGTAGTTCGTCCACATTGCTCTCTCCGCTGTTGTCTAATCCACCATATCGACCGGGCTTTGCATCACAGTATCGGTGGAACCAAACGCCAGATGCACCCCATCCATACGGTTCCGCCAAATCCAGTTGAGCCCAAAGGTCTCTCACCCTGTCTTTGATTGGCGTTGCCGTTGTGCATATGCGTCTGTCTGCCACTTTCGCCAACCGAGAAGCCGCTGTCGTCATATTGACATGCGGTACAATCATCACACGGCCCATGTTTGGTCCACCGTATTTGCCGTTGTCCTCTGGATTGGGAATGAAGCCGCCTCGACCTTTCGCTTCACGCTCTTGCCGTTTGTAAAACTGAGCGATGTTGTCATCTGCTTCAGGTTCAGGCAATGGAATGGCCTGCCAACGCTTTGAGCTTTTGCCTCGATGACTTTCATCAAAGATGACGCTGCCATCAACTGCAATCTGTTCCAGTAAGTCAATGTTGTTTGTAAGGCTTTCCCAACCCACAACAATTACGGGGTGATGGTCAATCGTTTCACAGTATTTCTCGTACGATGTTCCGTTTGGACGCAAGACCAATGGACGCAAAGTGGTAAACCGCTCAAACTCTCGCCCAAACTGCAACCGTGAGGCTGCTCGGGTCACAGCCACAATCGGACCATCGTGAATCAAACACCATAGAATAGCAGAAAGTGTTTTGCCTGCTCCAGTTGGATGCCACAAGTGACCACCTGTGAGATGACCCGTTCGAACCATTGCATCCTTCTGAAACTGGGTCAAGAATCCATCGAGTACCCAAGGACGCAAGGCTGTTTCAGCCAGCCTCTGATTGTAATAATCCCAATCCTTCGGTTCCCGAGGAGCCAATCCCCAATCGACATAGGAGAAATTAATCTGCCGTTGTTTAAGTTCTGTTGCGACGATTGGTATTGCATGATGCGCAATCGCCAATCGCTTGCCCTGCTTTCTCACGCCAGGTATCTTGAGTAAGTCCTCAACCACTGATGGGAAAAAGTCATGATGGGCTATTACATGTGGAAATGTATAAGCCATGTTGACCTCAATGAAAGTTTTTATGTTGCTCAAGCAGCATAATCACAACCAAATAAGATGTCAAATGACTTAATGGATTTCCTTAATCATTACGGCCTTCTGTACAATCTTCCGTAGGTCGAGGCTTGCACAGTCGATCTTCCGATCGGTCAGTGAATAGTGATGACAGAAGCCCTCAAATCGGTTTCCTGCACACTCCGTATCTACTCCACCGAGATTGTCGGGAATCTTAAGTGGAATACCTGTTGCCCGATTGATTGCTTCCCACAATGCTGCCAACGCTTCCAACTGCACAGGGTAAAATCCCAAGAATGGATCCAATCGAGCGCCATGACATTTGTATCCACTCATGATGGGCCGCTCTCCGAAACCGTTTTGGACATACCAGTCTTGCCACTTAAGGTCATACGCATTGCTAATCTCTACGCCAATGCTGCTGTGATTCCAATCCCGCTTTCCAGCGTGCCATGCCGCATGCTGTGTATCCAAAAGCTGATAGATGGTTCCGTCGTTGTCAATGCAGAAATGAACACTGATGTTGCGCTGCCAAAGCACCCGAGCACAAGACAGACTGTTCAAACAGACATCCCAGTGATTGACAAAGAACTTGGGCTTGCGGTCGCCAAGACCTGCATAGGATGAATATGCACCCTCTTTGGTCGAATACCCACCTTCTTGATTCCACAGCTTTACTTTGGGCCAATGGATTGGAATGGCATTCCCGTTGTGGATAATGAACGATTCACCATCATTGGGATAGTCTACCACATCGTAATCACCGGAAGCTTCCCGCTCTGTCCATTTGCGTCGATATGTGGATGGACCACACATCCCGTCCGCAGTTAAGCCATTTGCTTCTTGGAACTCTCGGATTGCTCGAACCAAAAACTTATCAAAATCTGTACAGTCAAACCAACTCGGATCCCACTCATATAAAGAAGCCTGCTGTTTGTTGTACTCTATTATATCGTCAAAGGACATAAAACCTCCAGCCCATAGGGTATCATGAAGCAGGCTTTTTCACAAGAGGCTATTTCTTCATCCCCATGTAGAGACCTAGTCCTGCCAACGCAAGGACACTCAGTTTCTTGATGTTGACATTTCTGCAATACGGGCAATCATTTGTAATGACGCCACCTGCAATACGGGATTTGCCCCCACCATTCACAACGGGGAAATCGGAGTAATTGTCTCCACCGCTGTGAATGATGAGCGCACGCCCTTTGACTTCTTCTAAAGTCAACCGAGGCGCAACAACAGGAGTAGTGGCTGTTCCATCTGGTTTCACATACAACCGAGGTAAATCGCCCAAATGACCGTTGTCGTATGGACCAAGATGCAATCCCGTCTTGGCGGGATCGTAATGCTGTCCAGCCATTCCCCCTGCGACCATTTTGCCACCTTTTGGCTTTGGTTCGATGTTTCCAAACTCATGGATGTGAAAACCACGGTAGCCCGATGGGAGACCTGACACCTCGGGGTCAAGTCTCAAGCCATCAGGCGTATCATAGAGTGTGACATATCCAATTTTCCGACCAACGCCATCGGGCGATAGCCGATGTATCGCTGCTCGTATCATTAGATTTCCTTCTTAGGCTCTGGCTCGTTTTGGTTGCGACAGTTCTTGATAAACCAAGTATGCACCGCCAATCAGAACGATTGGCATTACGAACTTGATGATGTTTTGCAAGTTTTTAACCTGTTGGTAGCCTACTTGGCCATATTGAACCGCTCCATACGGGTTGTGGTTCATGCAACTGGGATTCAGTTGATGGACCACCCCATAATGGGCAGGGTTCATGCAATGCGGATTGAGTTGCATTAAACCATTCTCCAAGCAGCCTTCAGAGAAGGCGCCTTGCCACTGTGATACAGTCTCATTGCTTTCTTTGCCTTAGCTTGCGCTCGCTTTTGCTTTGCGCTCTTCATGTAGGCTCGGCGGGCAGTCTTTCGTCGCATGCCTTTTTTGGTCCCATTCTTTCGACGACGGGGATTGCGGCGAGCAGGCTTCATCTTTGGGCCTCTTGTAATTTCGGTGTAGGCAAAGTAAGCCAGTCCACCAAGTATAGCAATTCCGAAAAGACCGATGCCTTCGTTACCGTCACCTGCAACGGCAGAACCCAGTTGCAATGCTCCCATGTGAATGCCTTGTAAACCAGCCTTCATTTCATTGATGACATAATTACCTGCTGGAATTGAACGACTTGCTTCGATGCTTCCCATGTGAATGCCACCCAAATCTTGGGTTGGTGCTCCGATAATGTACTGTCCTCCATCGCCAAAGTGAGCGCCTTGCAAACCGGCATTCATTTGGTTGATGACATAATTGCCTTGTCTGATGGGGTGACTTGCATAAATACTGCCAAGACCTTTTTGTCGAAGGGCAATAGCAGATAGACCTGTAACACTCATTGTGTACTCCTATTGTTGTGTGGGTTTAGCGACGCCTTTGAGAATGAGGCCTGCGACCCCGTAGATGATAGCCCCATAAGCGCCAATTTGGAACCCATCTTTGAATGTGTAATTTGGAAGCACTGCACCTACAATACCAGACGACACGCCTGACCCGACAGCGGCAACACCTATTTTAACGACTGAACCAACCAGTCCCATACCGGTTTGGATAATGCTTGGGGACTTTGGTTGTTGCTGCTGCTGTTGTCCTGCTGGTAATTGACCTGCTTGTTGAGGTGCTACTGGTGCTGTGACCGACTGAACTTGATTTTCAGAACCATAGCCCACACGAATTACATCACTGAAATGACGAGAGGGTGATACGCCAGAGGTTACGCCTCCCATGGTTTGTACACCAGACAGATAACCTGGATTGTCTTGTTGAAACATTATCGTCTCCTTTGTATGAGTAAAAATCCAATACCAACGACAGCAGCCCCGCCTACAATCCAAGGCCATATAGGAGCGTCTTGTGATTCAGCGTAGCCTTGACCTGAAGCCTTTGATGCAGCATCCGCCAAATCCTGTACCTCTTGAGCCAAAGCATCTCTGTCATTTGCGTAACTAATCACTCGGTCTAAATCTTCTTGAGTGATACCAATGTCGCTGCGTCTGTTTTCAGTAAGGACATAGGCCTTTTGCTCAACCGCTAATGCCTGCTGTGCAATTTCAGCGGCCTGTTTGGCTGCTTCTTCTGCATTCTTGGCGTCCTTTAAGTCTTGTTTGGCGTTCCACTCTCGATTGTGCATCTTCTTGTGGTCAACCTCTGATTGGTAGCGTGATTGGCCTTTCCACCATCTGGATTCAGCGTGGTTGTCGCCATGGTCAGATTGTTTGTAAGGTGCAATCTTTGTATGGCCAAAGTGTTGTGCACCTTGAAAACTATGGCCTTTTGTCATGTACTTGGGATGTAGTGCCATGAGAGCCTCTATCTGCGGGTCAAGCGATACAAAAGGAAAGCAATGCCAAGACCGCCTGCTGAATATAATAGTACCATATTGCGGCGTTGGGCTGCTTCACGAGCCAATTCAGCCTGCTTTTGTTCTTCTTGAAGCGCCAATGCAACTTGGTCAGCCAATGCCGTTTCGTCAATCTCTGCAATCAAAGCATCTACATTTTCAGCAGACATCTCTTTGCCTTCAAGTGCAAGTTCGTAACTGGTCTTACCTTGATTGTCTCGACGCTCAAGTGTCTTCAGTGCTTCGATTCTGATAGGGTCTTCTGTCCCGTATAGTTTATTGTACCACTCGAGTTCAGATCGATTGGTGGCAACCATTTCTTCATAAGGGTCATCACTGGTAAATCCTTTTGCTTGTGCATAAGTGGCTTTGAGAGCGTTTGCTTTTTCTATCTGCATGTTCCTCAGAATCGGACTTAACGCAGCCTGAATGCGAGCTATATTCCGCACTGCTTCTTCTGAATTTACTTTTATCAATTCAGCGGCTTGTCTTTGCTTCGATTCGATCTTTCTCGATATTTGAACTGATGACCATCCACCTACAGTGGCCATTGCAAGTGTTTGCGCCAGACTTAAAGGTTGGCGTTCGGGAATAGGAGTTGTGGCTAAGATTGCAGCCTCAGAGCGAACACTACTAAGCCATTGTAAAGCCAGAGATAAAACGGACTCAGGAAAGGTTGCAGCCCTTTTAGCTACCGTACTTGCATCAATGGACTTTATATTTCCCGTGGTCATTCCTAATTTGGCGGCTGCTTTAGTTTGAGCTTTTGTCGGAGGCTCTTCTTTAGAATAATTCTTATTTCCTTTTTTTACCGCAGTGCCTTGTTCAACTCGGCGCTGCATTTTGCTTTCATATGTGTCTGCCATGATTACCTCGTGAATCTGTATGCAAAGTACCCAAGAACAGATACGCCAAGGATACCGAGAGCAATTTTCTTGTTTCGTTGAAACCGTGCTTCTGCTGCTGCGGCTTCTGCTGCCAAGCGTTGTCGCTCAGATTCTGCGAGTGCTGCTGCTTCGGCATCTGTGGCTTGCAAATATTGTGATGCCAGTTCAGCATCTGTTCCAACTGAAGCCTGAATGTTTTGAAGCCGCTCTAATTCAATTTGAGATTGTTGAGCGCTGATTTGACTTTGAGCGAATTGAAGCGCAATGCTTTTCAGGATTGGATTCGTGTTCAAGCTGCTCAAGTCGCCTGCAATATAGGCTTGCTGTATCTGATTTGCAAAGATGGCAGCCTTTCCGGGGTCATATCCGGCCTTTTGTAATGCTGTACTTAGTCGACTAATCGATGGAACCTCGATGCTTTCGCCCAGTTCTTCAATATAGACCTCTTCGGTTCGAGAGCCTACGGCCCCTGAGCCACCCTTAGCTCCAACCACTTGACGGGCCTGCTTTGCCTCTATTTTCTGCGCAGCGGTTTGACCATAGCCAAGGCTGCCGAACGGCAATAATTCTGCTTCTCCGTAATGCATGAAATCTCCTTGCGGGATAGATGGTTCAATCATAGCCTATTCGATGAAGACCTTCATCATGTTTATAAAAATATGGTGCTACATATTTTTTGCCATGTCAAGATGTCGCTCTGTTCGACACTTATTCAGTGTCGTTGGATAAAATCTTGATTTTAGGTCTTGACAAATGACATGAAAATACCTATGGTAGACAACACAACATACACCTCTTTCACGGAGAATACATACAGTGATAACAGAAAAGGATGTCGTCAAAGCCCTTCCTGAGGAAGGCTTTGTTCGAACTTATGTCGTCCACGCCATGAAGCAAACGACCAGTCCGTTGGCTTACCACCTTGGCGTGGGTTTGACAATTTTAGCCGCAACCTGTCCCCAGAACATGGGGACACGCTACGCAGGAAGCCTCAGAGCCAACATGTTCACATTGCTCGCAGGGCGTTCGGGCGAGGACCAAAAATCGTCTGCATTGGGTATTGGCCGAGAGATACTATTTGAAGCCGCACCTGCTCTCATTGGTGACTACCCGGGCTCTCAAGAAGGATTGATTGATTCATTGCAACGCTCAGAGCGTCAGATGATTCCCATGTCCGAGTTTGGTAAGTTTTTGAGTGCTGCTCAGAGTGGCTACTTTGAACCTGTCAAGACATTGCTCGCAGACTTGTGGGACTGTCAACCGCTCCAACGAGCCAAAGCAAACAATCGGACTGTTCGTGTGGAGAACCCCCGATTGAGCGTCTTGGCTGCATGCTCGATTCCGTATTTGGAAAAGCACACACTCACTGAAGATTGGACAGGTGGTTTCATGGGCCGATGGGCTGTGATGTACGCACGGAGGGAACGGACAGACCCCGATCCCGTTGGCGACCGAACCTATTTTGCATTCCTTGTGAACGAATTGCAAAGGCGTGCCGAAACCGATGAAGCGGGCTGGTGTGACGGTCTAACGCCAAAGGCCAAAGAACTTTGGACACAATGGTTTTATGAATTAGACAAGCGACCAATGCCGAATCAAGTAAAGGGAATCAAATCTCGTGCACCGACCATCGCAAGAAAAGTAGCTTTGCTTTACGGATGGGATTTCGGACCTGCTATTTATAACAGACCTTGGCAGATTTCACTAAAAGAATTAGTACCTGCGCTCAAGTTTACCGAACTGCACTTGAAAAGCTTGATTGGTCTTTCTGACCGGATTGCAGACCATCCGGATGCACGGTTGCGCAGGTCAGTCATGGCTGCAATTGAATCATACAACAATCAAGCCACCTTAGGTCAGATTATTGGTCGTCTGAAAATGCGAAAGCGCCCCGTCGTGGAATCAATCGAGGCGCTCATGGAAGAAGGTCGCTTGCGTAAAGTGCAATCGTCTAACGGCTATTCTTACGCCTTGACAGCAATCGTTTGAGTGGAGGTAAAGGCATAGGTTCAAGACTGTTTGTAACGATTGGAATAAGGGGACTATCGGGGCTTGGCTCTTCGGTATGTCCCCATTCTAATATGTTCATTGTGAGAGAAATTGGAATACGGTAGTAGAGGCCATTCTCAGTTGGGTCGGCCATCTCCCACATTCCATTGTTCGGAACACGATTGATGTGTTTCAGACACAGATGAGGAATCACCTTTGATTTCATTCCTGTGACTGAGATGAGTTCGAGGATACAATCCAGAATGTTGGGCGGAATGTGGTATTCACGCCTAGCGGCTCTCTGGTCCGATTTTAGGGTGGGTCGAGGTAAATCGATGTTCTTGGTCGAGCAATACTCTGCAAAGCGATTCCAGGCGCAATAGTAGCCATCTCTGCTACTGTCTGCCCATCCTGAGTGCAGGAAGGTGTCTAGATGCTCTGTGCAGAGAGGCTGTTGAGTGAGTCGTATCATGTTCCGCACACGGCTCGCATAGACAGATGCGGTTCGTCGTGCAATGAAACGGCTGGTTTGTAGCCAGAACTGGAAGTCGGCCAAGTCTTCTTTGGGTGTCATAGGCATTGTATAATCTACTCCTGAGTAGAATTGATATAGGGTGAAAATTGCAATTTCTGCCTCTTCATAATAGCCGATTGTTATCATTATGGCTACTGATAACCTATTTTTTTCTCTATATACCTAAACTACCCCCTTTATAACACATAATGATAACAAT
>Ga0181568_10004176_pt1 | contig 12913 bp, 9 predicted proteins | sample 101ome_20_FD_133758 | JGI IMG/M metagenome (GOLD analysis project Ga0181568, IMG submission 133758) | Coastal salt marsh microbial communities from the Groves Creek Marsh, Skidaway Island, Georgia - 101404AT metaG (megahit assembly) | ecosystem: Environmental > Aquatic > Marine > Intertidal zone... | reverse complement strand
CACCTCGATGTCGGCTCGTCACATCCTGGGGCTGGAGAAGGTCCCAAGGGTTGGGCTGTTCGCCCATTAAAGTGGCACGCGAGCTGGGTTCAGAACGTCGTGAGACAGTTCGGTCTCTATCTATTGTGGGCGTTCAAGACTTGAGTGGACCCGTTCCTAGTACGAGAGGACCGGAATGGACATACCTCTGGTGTATCAGTTGTGGCGCCAGCTGCATCGCTGAGTAGCTATGTATGGATGAGATAAGCACTGAAAGCATCTAAGTGCGAAACTCACCACAAGATGAGGTCTTGTTGAGGGTCGTTGGAGACGACAACGTTGATAGGCCGCAGGTGTAAAGGCAGTGATGTCAAAGCCGAGCGGTACTAATTACCCGAAAGCTTATAAAGGAAAGTTTTTCTACCAGTATGTTCTCATTTGATGAGACAGACCGGGATCGCCCGGATTAATCTGATCATCATATCGCTTAGGTGTCTATTGCGGTGAGGTCCACCTCTTCCCATTCCGAACAGAGAAGTTAAGCCCACCAGCGCAGATGGTACTGCTTCTGCGGGAGAGTATGTCGACGCCATTCTTAGGGCCCTCGAAAGAGGGCCCTTTTTTTATACCGGTTTTTTACAGCCGTTTTGTTTTACGAACTTCGCACTCCTTCAAGGCATCTGTCATGAATAACCTCATAGCCATCGTCGGTCGTCCCAATGTCGGGAAGTCGACTCTTTTCAATCGACTCACGGAAACGAAAGATGCCATCATCGATCCGACGAGTGGGACCACGCGTGATCGAAAGTACGGTCGTGCGGAATGGATCGGGCGTTCCTTCACGGTCATCGATACGGGCGGTTGGATTACGAAAAGTGATGACTCGTTTGAAGCGGCCATTCGGGCACAAGTTGAAATCAGCATTGAGGAGGCGGCGTTGATTTTGTTCATGGTCGATGGTCAAACAGGTCCAACAGACTTGGATGAGGACATCGCCCGAATGATTCGCAAGAGCAACAAGCCGGTCATGCTCGCTTGCAACAAGGTGGATACAGCTGCGCACGATATTTTGACCAGCGAATTTTACAAGTTGGGTCTGGATAGCCAGGTGTTTCCAGTGAGCGCATCGAGTGGATACGGTACGGGTGATTTTTTGGATGCGTTAGTCGCGATGTTACCGGCTGATGGCGAAGAGGAGGAAAGTGGCCTACCCAAATTTGCAGTGGTAGGGAGGCCAAACGTTGGCAAGAGTACGCTCATCAATACCTTGGTCGGCAAGCAGCGGAACATTGTCACGGATATAGCGGGCACGACTCGAGACAGTGTTCACACACGATTCAATTTGTATGGGTTCGATTTTGAATTGATCGATACGGCTGGGCTGCGGCGCAAAAAGCAAATCGAAGATCAGCTTGAATTTTACAGTACCGTCAGAACCATCCGTTCCATCGAACAGAGTGACGTTTGTTTGTTATTGCTTGATGCTCAAAATGGTATGGAGCGACAGGATCAGGCTATATTTTGGCAAGTGGTCAACAGCTACCGAGGTGTCGTGATCTTGGTCAACAAGTGGGACTTGATCGAGAAGGACCACCAAACCATGAAGGAATTTGAAGAGGTGATTCGTGAGCGGATTGCACCGTTTACCGATGTGCCCATCTTGTTCACTTCGAATTTGACCAAGCAGCGCATTCTGAAGGCATTCGAGGTGGCCATGGAAGTTTATGAGAGCCGGAACTACAAAATTCCGACGAGTCAGCTCAATGATTTCCTGCTCCCAATTATGCAAAATCAGCCTCCCCCGATGTACAAAGGGAAGATGGTGCGCATCAAGTACGTTACGCAAATCAAGTCGCAGACGCCCACATTCGCATTTTATTGCAACTTGCCGCAGTACGTCAAGGATCCGTATAAGCGATTCCTGGAAAATCACATCCGATCCGAATGGGATTTGTCAGGTGTGACGATACGGTTGTTTTTCCGAGAGAAATAACGTCTAGCCTGCGTAAGTGGTAAAGTCCACCTTACCCGTGGCTACATCGTATACGCCGCCAACAATTTTGATGGCACCAGAGGCAGCAAGTTCTGATAGGATACTGCTTTCTGCTTTGATGCGTTCGCAAACGAGACGCACATTGTTGGCTACGCATGTGTCAATGGCCGCGTCCGTGGGCTCGGCTCCGTGTTCTGCACGCACAGGCGCGACTGCAGGTTCGATGCGTTCGAGAAGGCCTGTCAAGTTGCCGTCCTTCAGTGCAGCGTAGGCACCTTTAACCGCTCCGCATTGGCTGTGTCCCAAAACGAGGACCAACTTAGACCCTGCGTATTTGCATGCATATTCAATCGATCCGAGGATGTCACCATTGACTGTGTTGCCTGCGACTCGCGCTACAAACAAATCACCGATTTCAGCGTCGAAAACCTCTTCAATCGGGGCACGGCTGTCGATGCAACCCAAAACGGCTGCATAGGGTGCTTGCCCTTTTGCAGCGCCATTCAATAAGTCCGATCGCTTACGCTTGGATGGCGTTTCATTTAAGAAGCGATCATTGCCAGATTGCAATAAGTCCAGGGCTTCTGCTGGGGTCAGGGAAGATTGGAATTCGGAATCTACCGATGACGTTAGGTTGAGGTATGCTTGTGTTTGTGACATGCTTTTTTTACAAAAATATTCTTCAGTTTCGGCAATGACTCAAATTAATATGAAACTTCTGTAAAAAGATGGTCAGAAAATTTCGCGTGCGATGCGGGCTGTCGGGTTGGCTTTTCCCATGGTGTAGAAATGCAGCCCCGGAACGCCTGCGGCTTTGAGTTCACGTGCTTGTTGGACGCACCATTCAACACCGATTTCGCGAATGTCTTCCTTGGTTTTGGCCTTTTCAACCAATTCCACCAGCGTATCCGGTAAATTCACGTGAAAATTTTGAGGAAGCGCAGTGAGCTGACTTTGGGTGGTTAATGGCTTCAACCCTGGGAATATGGGGATGGTGATCCCCGCTTTTTTGCATGCGTCTACAAAGTTGAAGTAAGCCCGGTTATCGAAAAACATCTGTGTGATGATGTATTCGGCTCCATCTTCCACTTTGCGTTTTAGCCAACGCAGGTCGCTGGCCATGTTGGGCGCTTCGAAATGCTTTTCCGGATATCCTGCTACGCCAATGCAGAAATTCGTGGCGTTTGTATTCTTCAGGTCGGGGTCGAGGTAACGGCCGCGATTCATTTCCGCTACTTGATTCAGCAAGTCGATGGCGTAACTGTGCCCATCCGCTTCCGCTTTGAATCGACCCTCACTTCGGATTGGGTCGCCGCGGAGGACCAGCACATTCTCGACTCCGACAAAATCCAAATCGATCAACGCGTTTTCCGTCTCTTCCTTTGAAAATCCACCGCAGATGATGTGGGGCACGGTATCCAGGTTGTATTTGTGGCTGATGGCCGCACAAATCCCGACGGTACCCGGGCGTTTCCGCACGGTGCGCTTTTGGAGCAAACCGCTTTGAACTTCCCGGTAGACGTATTCTTCCCTGTGGTAGGTGACGTCCACAAACGCCGGGTTGAATTCCATCAATTTCTCCACGGTTTGATTGATCTGATGGATATTTTCCCCCTTGAGGGGTGGGAGCAATTCGAAGCTGAACAAAGGAGCTTTCGCCTCGGCCAAATGTTGGGTGATTTTCATGATTCGTTCAGGATTCTAAAAGGTTTGAAGCCAGCCAGCGCTTGGCAGTGGCTTCGTCGAGCTGGCGCCGCACCGCCCAATCGTTCAATTGGTCGGAGGCAATAAGTCCGATGCCCATGTAACGCGATTGCGGATGGGCAAAATAATAGCCGGACACTGCAGCGGCTGGCAAGATGGCCATGGACTCCGTCAAGGATGCTTTCAATGTTTCTTCGGCATTCAGCAAGCGCCAGATGAATTGCTTGTCGAGGTGATCGGGACAAGCGGGATAGCCTGGAGCAGGACGAATGCCGCGGTAAGCCTCGCGAATGAGTTCTTCGTTGGTGAAGGATTCATCAGGCGTGTAGCCCCAAGACTTCTTACGAACCTCGGCGTGCAGCCATTCAGCGCACGACTCTGCGAGCCGGTCGCCGAGGGCTTTGATGAGAATGGAACGGTAGTCGTCACCTTCTGTGGCAGCCTCATTCGCCAAGTTGTCAATGCCGTGAACGGCCACAGCGAAACACCCAATCGCATCCGTCTCGCCCGTCTCGCCAGGTGCGATGAAATCCGCGAGTGACCGTTGAATTCCGGATTGCTGTGCGATTTGTTGGCGCAGAAACTCGAACTGGCCGAGTGATGTTCCGGATTCGGAGTCGAACACGGTCACAGTTTCAGGAGCAGTCCGAGCGGCGGGGAAAATACCGTGCACGGCGCGCACTTGGATGGAATGGGCACTGTTGGTCCAGTTTTCCAACATGGTTTGGGCGTCATCGTACAGGTTTTGGGCTTCTGTTCCGACGACATCGTCCTTCAGGATTCGGGGAAACAAACCGGCGAGCCCCCACGATCTGAAAAACGGGGTCCAATCAATGAACGGAATCAAATCGGAAATGGAAGGTTCCAAAACCGGCTGAGTGCCCCATTGCTTCGGAACGGGTCGCTCCCCGTATTCCAGTTTTGGCGCCCGAGCTCGCGCATCGGACAGGCAGAGCATGTTCTTGGATGCACGGTCCTTTTGGTACAGGACCCGCACTTTTTCGTAATCCGCAGCGATTTCTGCGATGTAGTTCCCTCTTCGCTCTGAGGAGAGCAAGGTCGCCGATGCAGGAACTGCACGTGACGCATCGGTGATGTGAATGACGGGCGAATCGATGTGCGGTGCAATTTTCACGGCGGTATGCACCCGAGACGTTGTGGCGCCGCCGATGAGCAAGGGAGTGGTGATGCCACGCCGTTTCATTTCGGTGGCCACATCGATCATTTCTTCCAAGGAAGGTGTGATGAGACCGCTCAAGCCGATGATGTCCGCACCAACGCGCACGGCCTCGTTCAAGATTTTTTCTTTCGGTACCATGACCCCCAAGTCCACAACTTCGAACCCGTTGCAAGCGAGCACCACACCGACGATGTTTTTGCCGATGTCGTGCACGTCGCCTTTGACGGTTGCGAGCAGGACGGTGCCGGCGCCTTTTGTGTTGCCGGCACTGGCTTTTTCCGCTTCGAGGTAAGGAGTGAGGTAGGCCACTGCTTGTTTCATCACGCGGGCGCTTTTTACCACTTGAGGAAGGAACATCTTGCCTGCGCCAAACAAGTCTCCGACCACGTTCATCCCGTCCATCAGCGGTCCTTCAATGACCTGCAATGGCGAACCCAATTTTTGCCGCGCCTCCTCTGTGTCGGATTCGATGTGTTCGGTGATGCCTTTGATCAACGCGTATTCCAAGCGCTTCTCCAACGGCAGCGAGCGCCATTCTTCGGTGCGCTTCTCACCACGACCGTCGGATTGCTTGACGGTTGCCGCGAAGTCCAATAGCCGCTCGGTAGCGTCGTCCCGTCGATTCAAAAGCACATCCTCAACATGCTCCAAGAGATCTGCCGGAATGTCATCGTACACTTCGAGCATGGTTGGATTGACAATGCCCAGATCCATGCCTGCTTCAATCGCATGGTACAAGAATGCGGAGTGCATGGCTTCTCGCACGGCGTCGTTGCCGCGGAATGAGAAGCTGATGTTCGACACGCCGCCGCTGACGTGCGCACCTGGCAGGTTTTCACGAATCCACCGTGTCGCTTCGATGAAGTCGACAGCGTTGCGCCTGTGCTCTTCCATCCCGGTGGCGACGGGGAAAATGTTGGGATCGAAAATGATGTCGCGCGCAGGGAAATTCACTTGTTCGGTGAGCAGTCGGTACGCCCGCTCGCAAATCTCGATGCGGCGTTCGTAAGAATCCGCTTGTCCTTGTTCGTCGAATGCCATGACCACGGTGGCGGCCCCGTATCGACGGATTAGGCGAGCTTGCCTCAAAAATTCATCGTCTCCCTCTTTGAGTGAGATGGAGTTCACCACGCACTTGCCTTGTACTACTTTCAAACCGGCCTCGATGATGCTCCATTTGGAACTGTCGATCATGATGGGAACTCGGGCAATGTCGGGTTCGGCAGCAATCAAATTCAGGAACGTGGTCATCGCGTTTTCGCCGTCGATGAGGCCCTCGTCCATGTTGATATCAATGATTTGGGCGCCGCCTTCGACTTGTTCGCGGGCAATGGCCAAAGCCGCCTCGTAATCACCTTCACGTATGAGGCGAGCGAATTTGCGGCTGCCGGTGACGTTGGTGCGTTCGCCGATGTTGACGAAGTTCGATTCCTTCGTCACAATCAACGGTTCGAGACCGGCCAATTCGAGGGTGCGAGCACTCATGCGATGACGGCGTTTGAAGGGGTCGGACGGGGCGTGAATTGCGCGGCTGTTTCCGCGATGGCGCGGATGTGGTCGGGCGTTGTGCCGCAGCAACCGCCGATGACGTTGATCCACCCGCGCTCAAGGAAGGGGCGAACCGCGGCCGCCATGGCTTCGGGACCTTGGTCGTACTCGCCCATTTCGTTGGGCAGACCAGCATTTGGGTAAGCGCTGACGCGGCATGGCGCGTGTTGCGCGAGTACTTCCAAGTACGGCGTGAGCTGCTCTGCACCCAACGCACAGTTCAAGCCAATGCTAAACAGCGGCAAATGGCTCATGGAGATCAAGAACGCTTCCGTGGTTTGGCCTGAGAGCGTCCGACCTGAGGCATCTGTGATGGTTCCCGAAATCATGATGGGCAATTCGAAACCGGCGGATTCGAAGGCTTCTTGAGCGGCGAACAAAGCAGCTTTCGCATTCAGCGTATCAAAAATGGTTTCGATGAGCAGGACGTCCGCGCCGCCTGCCATGAGACCCAACGCCTGTTCGCGGTACGCTGCCACCAATTCGTCGAATGTGATGGCTCGGAAACCAGGGTTGTTGACATCCGGCGAAAGCGATGCGGTTTTGTTGGTCGGGCCCAAAGCGCCGGCCACGAAACGCGGTCGATCCGGCGTGCGTTTTGTTTGAGCGTCTGCCGCTGCCCGAGCCACAGCAGCAGAAGCGCGGTTCAGTTCGAAAGCTTCGGATTCCAGGCCGTAGTCGGCTTGTGCGATCGAGGTGGAACTGAAGGTGTTGGTTTCGATGATGTCGGCACCGGCTTGCAAGTATGCTTCGTGAATGCCTTGGATCACATCGGGACGCGTTACGGACAAAATATCGTTGTTGCCTTTCAATGGAAGGGCGTGATTGGTATAGGCTTCGCCGCGGAAATCGGATTCTTCGAGGCGGTGACGCTGGATCATCGTACCCATGGCACCATCTAGCACGAGGATGCGCTTTTCGGCTGCATGTAGCAGGGCTTCCGTTCGAGGAGCAACATTTTTAATCAAGACAAAATCTTTCGGCATGCGGAGCACTTGAAACGTATGAAGTGGTTTGCTCGCGCGAAAGCCGCAGGTGGCGGGCCGCCAGTTGCTCATCTTTCCAGCACGACTCGAAAGCCAGCTGGTAGGATGTGGCACCCGGCCTATTTCCCGGGTTGCCAAGACATCATAGGGCCTATTTCCCTCCGTCTTTCGCGATAAGCTTGGCAAATATACGATGGGAATTGGAGCAAACGAAAATTGACTTGATTACATTTGCGTCGAATATCATGAGCTACTTTTTTACCTCCGAGTCCGTTTCAGAAGGACATCCAGACAAGGTTGCTGACCAAATCAGTGATGCGTTGATTGACCAATTTTTGGCGTTTGATCCTACGTCGAAAGTGGCGTGCGAGACGCTTGTGACAACGGGCCAGGTGATTCTCGCTGGCGAGGTGAAAAGCAGTGCCTACCTCGATGTGCAGTCCATTGCGCGCGATGTGATCGGCCGCATCGGTTACACGAAAAGCGATTACATGTTCGAGGCGCAATCGTGCGGTGTTTTGAGTGCGATTCACGAGCAATCGAGCGACATCAATCAAGGCGTTGAGCGCAGCAATCCAGAGGAGCAAGGCGCCGGCGACCAAGGGATGATGTTCGGATACGCATGCCGAGAGACCGCCAACTACATGCCGTTGCCGTTGGACTTGTCGCACCGGTTGCTCCAAGAGTTGGCCGCCATCCGCCGAGAATCTCCGAGCCCGATGCCGTACTTGCGTCCCGACTCTAAGTCGCAGGTGACGATTCAATACGCGGACGACAACACGCCCGAACGCATCGAGGCCATCGTGGTTTCCACGCAACACGACGACTTCGACAGCGAACCGGCGATGCTCGCGAAAATCAAGCAGGACGTTCAGGACATTTTGATTCCACGCGTCAAGGCGCAAATGAGTGCTGAGGTGCAAGCTTTGTTTGGTGACGACATCAAGCTACACGTGAATCCAACGGGCAAGTTTGTCATCGGCGGACCACACGGTGATACGGGCCTCACTGGTCGTAAGATCATCGTCGATACGTACGGCGGTCGCGGTGCTCACGGCGGCGGTGCGTTCAGCGGTAAGGATCCGTCGAAAGTGGACCGCTCAGCGGCCTATGCTGCGCGTTACATCGCGAAGAATTTGGTCGCGGCTGGAGCTTGCGATGAAGTGCTGGTGCAGCTCGCATACGCCATCGGAGTTGCTGAGCCTGTTGGTTTTTATGTCAATACGTACGGCACGAGCCGCGTGAACATGACGGACGGTGAGTTGGCAGCGAAAATCCAACCGCTCTTCCCGACCAAGCCTTACCACATCGAACAGCACTTCAAATTGCGTACGCCGATTTACGAGGAGACTGCGGCATACGGCCACATGGGGCGTCAACCAGAGACCAAAACGAAGCATTTCGTGAGCCCTGAAGGCAATGAAGTGAACGTCACGGTTGAGCTGTTTCCATGGGAAAAGCTCGATGCCGTGGAAGCCGTGAAGGCAGCGTTGGGGGTGTGATGCCTCAACCTTAATCCGCTCTCAGAACAAGAAATCGTACCCTTGGATTTTCATCTTCTGGTACTTTTCATTGTTGAAGCTGAAGAGTTGTGAGCCCTTGTGTTGGCCGGGCGCTTGGCCATCGGCTTTCTTTTCCAAATCCACCAAGAGCGTAGTCTTGAAGAGCTTCTTGCGGAAGTTTCGCTTGTCAAACGTCTTTCCGAGCGCGGTTTCGTAGAGGTTCTGGAGCTGGCCCAAGGTGAATTCATCTGGGAGCAAACGGAAGCCGACTGGGCGGCGCTTGACACGGCGCTTGAGGCGCTCTTTGGCATACTCCACGATTTCATTGTGGTCAAAGGCCAAATCCGGCACCTGCCGGAACGGCACCCATTGCATGTCGTGTTTGTCCCAATTTTCAGCCAAGAAGTCTTCTTTTCGGACCAACGCATAGTGCGCTACATTGATGACGCGTCCGCCGGGGTGTCGGAACACTTTTCCAAATGCCTGCAACTGCTCGATCATGGTCGGATCTTCGTAGCCGAACAGCTGCTCGAACATTTTCCGTGCTGAGAGCATCAACTCGTCTTCCTTATTGAGGTAGCGACTGGGCAAAAACAAAGCTCCTTCATGAGGCGACCGCGTGCTGCGGGCGAGCAATATTTGAAGGTCGGTTCCATCAAAACCGAATAACACCAAACTTGTCGAGAGCGCAACGCCGAAGTCCGGTTCGTCTTGGGGGTACTGCAACATAACTCAAATCGATTCTTGCAATCTGAGCCGGACCATTTCCGGCGAGGCTAAATTAACTCACGCAAGTGGCGAGATGAAGCCATTACTATTCATTAACAAGCAAGGCATCGGCTGTGTTCATTGGCAGCCCGTTGATGGCCAATTCGGGTGCTAATCCGCTGGCCACCCAACGCCACATCGCAACCCCTGTTCCATCCGAAATCAGCAATTCAGCTGCTTCATTATTGGCGCTTCGGATTCGCTCCAGGGTCCCAGGTACGGGCCAGACGCTGCCGCTAGTTACCGGTCCAATCGATTGCACACACACATCCGATCCCCGCGCGAACATCACTTTATCCCCTCCGATTCCCGTCGTGGCGTGCGGTCCGGCGAACATCGCGCCATCGCCCAACAGTCCGCATAAATCGTTGAGCGCTCCGCTCGTTGTCGCGCACAGCGTCAAGCCGTTCGATTCGGAAAGCAGGGCGAGGTTGCCGGACGTTGCTGAAGATTGCATCCCAACGGCACCCCATCCTTGGGGGGCTGCAGCGAGGTTTACGATGGGACCGGTCGCACCGGTTTGGAAGTCCCATGATCGAACTCGGTGATTGCCGGTGGCGGGGTTCTGCTCCCAAGCGATGCAGGTGGTGCCTTCGAACGTCACATCCACCGGAGTCCACGGCGCTTCGGTGAATCGTTCAAACAACAACGCTCCCGACGGATCGATGGCGACAATGCCGCCAGCATGCGCAACAATGAAACCGGCTTGGACCCCCAAAGGCTTGACGCTGCGAATCAACGGTTCTTCCCCACTGGTTGTTGCATCTTCCCATACACCAGCAGCATCACCGGTGGCCCAATCCAACAAATGCACGGCAGCATCACTTGCATCGGCCAATGCCAACACGCCGTTGGCAAACGCCATTTGATGGGCAGCTGGAAGTCCGCTCCACGTCCCCAAGGATTCACCTTCTGCACTGATGCGTGCGATGGACGATGTGCCGTTGGTTTCATTTGTTAGGATGGCATACGTGGAGGGGATGTCGGCTGCCGCCGTGTAATTGAAGTCCCGAAATGCTGCGGCACGATTTCCGGCGGCATCATCTGCCACAACTGCCAAGGTCATATCTGATGTTGGCCAAGAGGCGGCGTCCAGCGCAAACGCCGTGATCAAGCTGCCCGTCGACGCATCTTCCCACAATCCCGCCTGTGCAGTGCGCACGGTCACACCGTCCCCCGCGCGCAGTTCGACCCGCCAAATTCCGCCATCGGTGCGGTCATCGGTGACCTCGAATTCGACAAAAAAAACGTCGCCAAACTGAACATCCAACCCATCGAATGCAGGCTCTATAATGAGAACGTTCGGCGGTTCTTTATCCCGATCACACCCTGTGATTAAGATCAATCCGAATAAGATGGAGGTCAAAAAAGGCAGACGCATGATGCAAAATTAGGGGGGTTAGGCACATCGTTGAAAACCTTGTCAATGCGTTGTGAATTATCCGTGCTGCTCGGGACAAATCCATTGCCTACCTTCACCCTCCCTATCACCATGAACGATTCCTTCTCCACCGACGCCTCTACGACCCGTGTTCGCTCACGGGGAAACTCAAATCAATCGCTTTCCCCCGAAGTGTTGGGTAAGATCCAACCTCAAGCATTGGAATTGGAGGAGGCTGTACTGGGCGCCATGATGATGGAACAGGCCGCTGTGAACGCGGTGATTGATGTGTTGAAACCAGAGAGTTTTTACCGTGACGCACACCGCCGAATTTACCATGCGATTGTGGACCTCTTTCACGCATCAGAACCCATTGACATCCTCACGGTCACAGAGGCATTGCGGAAATTGGGCGATTTGCAGCAAGTGGGAGGGGCGCAAGCGGTGGCGGCGTTGACGGCTCGGGTGGCGAGCACGGCCAACATCGAAGCCCATGCGCGGATCATCGCTCAGAAATACATTCAGCGGGAGCTGATTCGCGTTTCCAGCGTCATCACGCAAAAGGCCTTCGAAGAGACGACCGATGTGTTGGATTTGTTGGACGAAGCCGAATCGCAGTTGTTCGAGGTGGCACAAGGCAACATCCGAAAGAGTTATGAATCCATGAGCAGCATCATGCGTCAGGCGCTCGAGGACATCGATAACGCCCGGAATCAAGAAGGCGGGGTTAGCGGCGTTTCGACCGGGTTTGTGGATTTGGATCGCATCACAGGCGGTTTCCAAAAGTCGGACATGATCGTTTTGGCGGCGCGGCCAGGTATGGGTAAGACTGCCTTTGTTTTGACCATGGCTCGGAACATCACGGTCGAGTACAACGTCCCGGTTGCGGTGTTTTCGCTGGAGATGTCGGCGGTCCAATTGGTTCAGCGTCTCATTTCTGCCGAGACCGAGATCAGTTCCGATAAGTTTCGAAAGGGCAGCCTTCAGCCACATGAATACACACAGCTCCACGAACGGATAGGAAAGCTATCAGATGCGCCGCTTTACATTGATGATACGCCGGCCTTGAGCGTTTTTGAATTGCGTGCGAAATGCCGCCGACTCAAGTCGACAGCGGGTATCGAGATGGTGGTCATCGATTATTTGCAATTGATGACCGCAGGCTCCAACAACGGCAACCGTGAACAAGAAATTTCGACCATTTCACGATCCATCAAAAGCATCGCGAAGGAGCTCGATATCCCCATCATCGCTTTGTCGCAGCTGTCGCGCATGGTGGAAACCCGTGGTGGAGATAAGCGCCCCATCCTTTCCGATTTGCGTGAATCGGGTGCAATTGAGCAAGATGCGGATATGGTGGCATTCATCTATCGAGCGGAATACTATGGTTTGACGGAGCACCCGGATGGGATTGATACGGCGGGTCTGGGGGAGTTGATATTGGCCAAGCACCGCCACGGGGCTTTGGGTACCGTCAAACTGCGGTTCATTCAGCGTTTGGCCAAATTTGCCAACTATGACACTTTCGCGAACCCGGTTTTTGACCGTGGTGAATTCCAAGAAGGCTTGCGTCCGAATGCGGATTTTATAAAACAACAAACGGTCACGGTCCAATCAAAAATGAATCCGGACACGCCGCAACCTCAAACGGGGGATGCGGAAGAAGCGCCTTTCTGACACAGCGCGACCCGTGCATTCGCCGTAAATTGCGAACATGATGACGAAGCGAATGCAAAGCGGAGTGGTTGGATGGTTGTTGGTGGTATTCAGCTTATGCAGTTGGAATTCCGCGGACGCTTCTCAGCTGCTGATTCCAATGGACGACAGCCAATCGAATCATTTGAAGGCTTATGGGTTGGCCTATTGGTTGCT
>Ga0181568_10004175_pt1 | contig 12917 bp, 4 predicted proteins | sample 101ome_20_FD_133758 | JGI IMG/M metagenome (GOLD analysis project Ga0181568, IMG submission 133758) | Coastal salt marsh microbial communities from the Groves Creek Marsh, Skidaway Island, Georgia - 101404AT metaG (megahit assembly) | ecosystem: Environmental > Aquatic > Marine > Intertidal zone... | reverse complement strand
TGTAGCCAATGTAATCTACCTGACCTTGTTGGGACGAACGCATCCACAAAGGTAAATATTCAATTTCAGTTTCTCCTAAATTTTTAATCTTATTTCTCATATTAGAAATATTACTTAAATATTTTTCATATTGAGTTTTAGAATCTATCTTTAATGCATCGCTGTCAATTGTGATAGGATTTGGATTATGAGGTCTAAATCTAAATGGAGCATGTGTCCCTTGTATAGTAGATTGTAAAGTTAATTCAGTACCTATTCTAGGAGTAACTAATATCTGTGATACTGGTACATTAACTACATCGTTTTCTCTTGTAGATATATCAAAATTTGGTGTAAAGAAATGAGTAACAATATTTCCATTTCTTTGTAAAACATAGCTTCCTGCAGGAAATTCATTTTCTTTATTGTCTGGTCCTATATCATAGTGTGCAGCATCAACTGTAAATAATTTTTTTGTATTAATTATAAATTTTTCTTTCGTTGTAGCATCTAGTTTATCTGCTGGATCAATTATGTTTACGTAAATAATTTCATATATCACGTTATTTGTTCCAGGACGTTTTGCAACAGCTGAGTCGATTTTACCAAATTTAAATTTTTTTCTTTTATGATTTTTAGCAAAAGCTATCGCATAGTCGCTTACATGACGAGTTTCAATACCTGCATAGATAAGCATCTTCATTTTCTTTTGTATACCAAAATTTGGATCATTAGGTCTATAAATAAAATTTGTAGGAATGAGTTCGTTTTGGCTGATAAATTCAAAGTATTCTAATCTTTTGTTTTCTGTCAACATTGGAGTGACATATAAATTACTGAAAAATTTATCTTTTGGGTCTTCAACCGTAATATTAAACTCTTTCGTTATAGCACTAAATCCATAATGGTCTTGAACTTTAACTTCGAAAATAAATTTTCTGTCTATAGTAGTTGTGTTGCTATCAAAAGTCAGTATTTGTTCAGAGTCATTAACTGTATCAGTAAAAATTGTAAGACCTGGAGCAACTGTATTGCCGTAACTATTAATTTTACCGATTATTTCTCCAGTATGGCTCATCGTTAATCCAGGCGGAAGTCTTCCTCCTGTTAAGGTATACAATAATGTAGCGCCAGGTACTGTAGTTGTAGCTTGGATTGACAGCTCACTGTTATAGTTACTGCTTACTGTTCCTAAATTTTCTTCTGTAGTAAAATTTAAAAAGCTCTCAACTTCTCCTAAAATTTTAAGAGTAAAAGTTTTATCACTATTACTAGTTGGGTCATAGTTGGGTATAGCTCTAGTTGCCCTAATTGTAAATGTATAAGTTTTTGCAATAGCAGGTTGGTATGGTACACGACCCGCAATTTCACCATTACTAGGATCTAAGTCAGTACCAGGTGGTAGAATACTAGGAGATCCGTCTGGATTTGTTTCTAATAAAGTATAGTAAGTTGTTCCTAAAATTAAATTTGTATCAATAGTGTCAAGCACTAATGTTATATAATTATTCGCTCTCCGTACACCTAAATCACTAGGAGTAAGCCATTTAGGTGTCCTTAAGAAAGTATTATCAGCTCTATATAATCCTGTACCTGCAGTCATTACAGTATTATCTGCCCTGAAATAATCATCACCGACTACAAATATTGTGAATTTTCTTTTTACTGTTGTAATACCGTCTGTAATACTAACCCTAAATTCGTAATGCCTGTTGAGTTTTTTTGGAGTTCCTGTTGGTAAACTTAAATCAAAAGTTTCTACATCATAATAATAACTATCAAATCCATTATTAGGTTTAGTGTAAAAATCATATGGATATGTACCATATAAATGAGTGTCAAAATGACCAGATTGTTGTGATTTTTCAATAGCCAAAATTGGTTCAACAACTCCAGTTAATCTTCCTGATTCTGAAAGTTCAATTCCTGGAGGCAATTGTCCATCATTATCATCTATGTAGTATGTAATTATGTCTCCAGATATTGTATCTGGATCAAATGCTTCCAGTTGATAATCAACAATAGAACTATCTACAATATAATATGTGTTATTTGGACCTACATCTAAAGTACCACCAGGTGTAATCCAAACAGGATCGTCATCTCCTCTTACAACAATCTCAAATTCTCTATCATCGACAATTCCAAATCTTTCAGCTCTTAGTAAAAACTTATAACTCGTATCTATTTCTACTTCAAAAGGAGTACCAAGAATTTTATTATTTTCTAATCGCATTCCTCTTGGAATGTTTCCATTTAAAACACTAATTGTAATATTTGAATCTTCAAATGGTACTGCTAAATCTTGTAATGGAAGTAAAATTTCTGTATAAATCCTCTCCTCAATTACCGCAAGTCTGAATAAATTTGAAATTTGCCAAAATACCTTCATACTATTTGTCCACCGTCTACACTAATTTCTACTAAAGGAGATTCTTCTGTACCTACAAGAGGACCAAAATTTATATCATAAGCAAAAACTAAAAATTCAATTATATTTTTTGCATTTTGTTTTATACTTCCTAAATCAAAGTTGTCAATTGCTTGCCCTAGTTGCCTAATATCTATACCGTGTACTAAACCTGTTAAGTTTCCTGTGAATGTATTAGCACTTATTTGATTAGCTGCAACAATATTTTGGCTATTAGCGTTTAACTGTCCACTTAATTGAGGATTAGGATCAAGAGCTACAAGATTATCGCCTGACAATCCGATTCTTATTGTGTTAGCTTCTTCTTGATCAGTCCGAGTAGTTACATTATTTTCGCCATAGAGCTTAATATGACCTGTGCTGTTACCTTGCAATATAGCACCAGCGTCTGCTACAAAAATTAATCTTTCTATACCTACATTGCTTGCAAGTGTAATAGTGTTTGCCGAAGATGTTATCGTCATTCCAGAGCCTGCATTAAGACTCTTTAGTTTAAAATTTCCATCTCCTTTATAAGCATAAATTCCTTCACCACTTCCGATGTTTTCTAAGTCAGTAGAAGTGTCTACTATCCTATTGTCTAAGTAATCAAAGTTATTATTAACTTTGATAAATGCTTCTCTTAGATCGTCGCCTGTGCCATCATTGGCCAAGTATCCTACGTTTATTGTATTAAGTGCCATAATTTTCCTTAAGTTGTTAAATTTCCTGTAAAACTTGCATTTGTCCCTCTAATATTTAATGGCTGTTTACCAAATGGACTAAGTAATGATTTATTTGGACCACCAGATAAACTGTAAATCCTGTCATTACCATATGTGTCAATATTGCCATCATCTGCAAGATTGCCAGTAGGTGCATCATACAACATCCTTGATCTAAGTTCATCTGGAGTAGCGTTAGGATACTTTTGGGCATATAATGCAGCAACTCCACAAACCTGGGGAGCAGCCATACTTGTTCCTGTCAAAAGTCTTGAATAAAATTCAGGACTTGGAAGATTATCTAAATCTCTATAAAAGTCTCCGTTTAAATATGCTGCTCTTATTAATGATCCTGGAGCCCAAATATTTACTGCAGGACCTTGATTACTACTAAATGCTGCTCGATCTTGACCCCTACCAATATTTAATGGATCGTAAATTTCATAATCTATATTGCCTACATTCATTGAACGGCTATTCCAAGGACTATATGGCCTACAATAGTAGCTTGTTCTTTGATAAGTAATCCCATTGTATTCGTATCTAAAAGTAATAGTGTTATCATAATCTATTCCACCTGGTAAGTCTATTCTTGCAGAGTCATTACCTGCTGCTACAAATACATGGACACCGGCATCGAGTAGTTCTTCAAGTTCAGTAGTTACAGCAGAACCAACATCTATAGCAGAAATATGCTTAGTAGGAGGTACTCCATATTGTGTCCAAATATCAGTAGTACTCATCGCGCTCACATCTATAGTTGAACCTCTATAATTAAGACTTAATAAATCTGTTGCTGGCCAATATGAGCCGTAACTCATATTAACAACAGTTGGACGGCTATTATTTTTATTCATATGCCAAAGTCTAATACAATCATACATGTCTGAAGATGGAATACCATTTGTCGCTAAGCCTCCATGTTTCATAGAGTAAATATGTGCATTTTTTGCCCAACCATGTTTTAGGCCAGCTGCAATACTTGCACAATGAGTGCCGTGTCCGTTTGTGTCAGAGTAAAAAAATGAACTTTGTGTACCAGATAGTCCGCTTTCAGTATACCAATCTATTTGTTGTATCCTTGACACTCCGTTTGCATCATTAAATTCTGGATGGTTAGTTATGATTCCAGTATCAACTATTACTACATCGACTCCGGTACCGTCAAAAGCGTACTGGTAAGAGGTTGATTCATATGAATCTGGTTGATAGTACATATTAGAACGTAATAATCCCCAATTAATAGATTCAGATAGTGCATTTGTTCCCCTTGTAAAATTTCCATCTAAAAATCGGTTTACATCATAAAAGAGTGGTAGTTCACTTTCATCTAATTCTACATCTAAAATCCTGTCATCTTGTTTAAGTGTATTAGCTTCTTCTTCAGTTAACATCCAATGTGTCATACGGGTCGAACCTGGTCTTGGATTTGCTATATCAACAGACCGATTTGGAATTGTTTCAGATCCGTATTCACTAGCTATTTCTGCATCAAGTGCTGTGAGATCTACTCCTTTTTTTACAATCACTACATACTGTCTTTCCATATCATTCCTCATGAATTGTAATATAAGCTTGGCCTGTGTCTACTGCTGTTCCGCCACTGTACTCAATAATTTCTACATCAAAGTAAGCTGAAGTTTTTGTAATATGGTATATAGACATATTTGTTGTATTATTGAGAGTTAACATCACGGAATAATTTTCTATCGTATAAGGTAGTGTAATTCTATAATTTCCTGCGCTCTGTTGTGCAACAGTTATTCCTGAACTCACAGAAGCTCCAGTCCAAGTAGGTGTAGTGCCTAATGTTAATTTGCCTGACCAAGATGCTAACAAACTTGAGTTACTTCTAATTTCTGTTCCTACTAAAAATAAGGTACCTGCAGCATCAATTGTAGCATCACCTAAATCCGCTGTTTGTATACTACTAAATGTAACGGTGCCAGACGTTGTAAGGTTTAAATCCCCAGCAGTCCAATTTCCGTCTGCATAAACCAAATAATTACCGTTTACAATTTGTGCTGGCATTGCGACATCATTAAGGCTTGATAATGTAAATGCAACCGGTTCCCAAGAAGCAGGAATAACATTTCCTTCTTGATCAACCGTTGACGCAGTATATTTTAAAATATCATTCTCGGCAGGTGAATTACCTGTAGCAATATCAGTTATTACTGAAGTAGTTAGAGCAGTATTTTTCCATGTTGTTGTATTAGTGTCATATAAAAGAGCTTGGTTATTTGAAAGATTTGTTATATCAAAGTCTGAAAATAAAGAAAGTGTTAAAGTAGTGCTTCTCCATCCTTGGAACGACGGCGCTATATCGTTGACATATGTGAGGACATCACCAACTTGTACAGAATTTGTATCAATATTATCTAATTCTTCTAATCTAGAAGAAGTATCAAGTAACTTTATCCAATCAGAGCCTATTGCGTAGTATGCTCCAGCAGGACTGTTCGCTGTAAAAAAGTTACCATTCATACTTATTGCAGGATAATTGTTGTTAAGATCTATTGTATCTGCAACATGATTATTTTGTTTTAATATTCCATCTGTAAATATATTATTATTAGAATCTATTGTTACTCCTGAACTTGCAATAGAATCGCCTGCTGTGCTATTAAATGTTGGAATTGAGTTCAACGTAGATGTTAAAGGTCCTACTACTGTACCAGTACCTCCGCCGCCGGTTGGAGCTGCAGGTACCCAGAATGTACCGTTGTATGTCAACACATCATTTTCTGCTGGTGGAGTTGTAGCTAAATCAATACCAGGAAGAGAGGAAAATGTTAAAGCTGTTGGATACCAAGAAACCCCACCATAGAGCAAAATATCGCCAGATTCAGGCGCTCCATCTGTAACAAAATCAATATCGGATAAATCAGACATTGCTACCGAGCCAACTGATATACTGTTAGGAACCCATTTTTCTCCGTCATATTGTAGCACATTAAATTCTTCAGGTGCAGTAGTGTCTAGATCTACATTTCCAAGTTCGTCTAAATTTAATAAACTTGAAATAAATTTATTTTCAGAGTCTGAAAATTTCAAAACATAATTGGCAGAAGCTGTTGTAGATCCTACTTCATATAAATCAGATAACAATAACTCTCTAGGATACCATGTATTTCCGTTCCATGCTAAAACTTGTTGCACTAAAGGATCACTTGATACGCCTAAGGTATTTACATCTGCTAATTCATTTATCGAACTTATATTACTTGTGGCACTTCCTGGAACCCAATTTTGTCCATTCCATTTTAGGATAGAGTTTTGTCCTGGTGGAGAACTTGTAACATCAATTTTGTCAATATTTGTAATTGCTACTTTTTTATTTGTAAAGAATCCTTGTCCATTTGACATTAAAACTTGACCATCTAAGAATGCATCATTTAATATAACATCTGCTAGATCATTCAATGATGAACTTATAGATACTATGTCGTTAACATTTCTAGGTTCGTATGCTTCAAGTGTAGTGTTATATGCAAGGACTTGATTTGTTGATGGTAGTGCAGTAGAAACGTTTGTTAATTGTTCTATTGCTGTAACCAGTGTAGGTAGTTCTTCTAAATCTTCGTACCTACCAGAAAACAATACAGGAGCCTCAAGCAAGTCTTCGTATTTTCCTGTGAATGCCACATCATTAAAAGTTTTTCCATTTATGTTTACAGTAGCTGAGTTTATATATAAACTTTCAGCAGTAATGGTGCCTTCTGATGTGATATTAACCACTCCAGTAATATTATTGTTTTGCAATGACAAATTATCATTTTCGGGAATTTCTTTAATTTTGTTGTCAGTTGCGTCTATAATTAATGGAAATCTGTTAGCCATGTTTTTTTATCCTAATATACTTAATATATATTTAGCCATTGTAAATTATTATAAAATGTTGCCTTACAAACCGTTTGGAAACATATCTAAGAAATGCGAATTTTGACACCATTCGTAGGATCCATATTCGAATAAGTCAGCGCATCGAACTACAGCCCATACCGAAGAATTATCATATCCTGGTGTATGGATCACTCTTTTTTCTAAATATAGATCAACTCCTGCTTTTCCTGCACCTGCATTTTTAGCTATAGATATTGTAGGAAAAGGAAAACTGTATGCAAATTCTTTACCTGATGTTCCAGGAGTTCCAAAATTTTGCCCTGATTCACCTTTAAATGATAATGAAACATTTTGATAACCTTTCCAACTGAGCCTATAATATCCATTTTGGTCTTGTAGGTTAATAGTGATCGTGGTATTTCCATCAAAATCAAAAAAACTAGAAGATTCTGGTAAAATGTACCCTAAACTGTACTCTGAATTACTGCTAGAATCAATTCTATATAATCCGTACGCTGCAAGCAAACTCTTATCGCTATCATCTGAAGGAGCATTTATAGTAAAATCTAATCGTTGTGGGATATCTTCGTTCGTATTTGAGATATAATAATAATTTGTTGCTACTGTTGCTTTGGTTTTGGTATTAGATTCGATTACTGCTGAAGGAGTAGCAGTGGTGCCTCTAATGGTACTTAAATAGTATCCGTTTTGCGTTTTATTAGTAAAATTCCTGCCGCTGAACCAATTTAAACTGTATGACTCGCTACTGGTCCAGCTGTCTGGATTTGTATCGTATTCTGAATAAAGATATTGCCTTGCAAGACCTAGGGTGTATGCAGGAGTTGGTGGGATGTAAGGTAATTCTGTTATCGTTTTTTCATAGTCAGAGCGGTTAGAAAAACTGTATTGAACAGGCGTGTCAGGAGGATCATAGTAAACATTACCGTTTAGGTATGGTTGTACTGCTGCTTGATAGGTAAATTTACTAACCTTATTCATGTGAAGTTCCGTACTATTATACTGGTAGTCTCCTCTTTGAAAATAATCATTACCTACATAATAGTTGTTATCTAAAGCTGTCTCTTCTACATTATTCCACTGGTGGTTAGGAGCGTCGCCATTATTATAACTATTTCCCCACCAAATTCTCAAAGTACCGTCTGTATCATATGTTTCAGCTGAATAGGTTCCATAACGTCTAATGTTATAAATATTAGCTTCATAAAAAAGCTTCACACAATAACCACGACCATCACCCCAAACAGAATCCGCGTTAGAATTTGTATAGTTTACCTTGAAGTTTCCCCTGTTATATTCAGGATTACCAGTTATCCGGGTTGTATTCTCATGACCATTTGTTGGCTGGTATGAAGTATCGCGAGTGGTATCACTATACTGTAAAACGCCGTCATAAATTACCCTGATGGTAGACCATACTGGTTCTCCTATTCCTACCTGATACCACCTCTGCGTATAACTATTACCATTCCAATTTAAAGTGTCACTGGCTGTTTGCGTTCCTCTCTTATACCATACACCATCAATCTCTATCGACTGAAGGCTACCTGCATTTGATAATACTCCTGTAATATGAGAAGTACCATCACCCGGATCTATCCTAAGTGTCCCCTCGGGATATATATATAGGTTTAGATAAAAATCGGAGTTGATATAATACCAATATTTTGAAGGGACAGACTTAGTATTACCATCCTCATAGCCGTATTCATATCGAAATTGTTCATGTACCTGCCATTGTGTACTACCTGCATAACTAAGCGAACCACTCACTCCAGTTGCAACACCATTATTGCTATCCTGATGGACGTATTCAGGCACCCATTCAGGATGCGGAGTGTATGCTATAGAATATCCTTGTGGTGTTATTGCATCTGCATCAGGATCTACAATGTCATCTTCATCTTCTGTTATTGATATTATATCATCTGGTTGTGTTGGCTCTGAAGCGTAACCAGTAGAGCCACTTGAACTTTGTACCCAAGCTTGAACCTGATACCATAACCAGCTAGTAGTTGGTCTTCTTTCCCACAAGCTGGCTTTCTCATGGGTCAATCCGTCAGACCCTGAAACACTGTTTACATACGGTAAAGTCGCATAATATAGGTATGTACCTACTGTTCCACTTGGGGATGGATATGGGACGTAACGCAATTCTGTAGGCTTCCAGGTTCTCGACTGGTCACCAGCGGAATCTAGTTGTCCGGTGTATGGTATAACGGGTGCGTTTCGGAAAGAAGAATGTCTCCAATATTGTGTCTTAACATCGTAAATTGCAGTAAAAGTTTGATCTACGTTTACATTTGAAGTGGTTGTATTCCTTGTCCAAGTCCATATCTGAGTTGAATAATAGAATGGACCAGATTGTGAATAGTAGGCAGCTTGATAAGGTACGTAATAATAAATGTAGGTTGAATTTGCACATAGATTTGAACTTGAGTAACTGCTGTTTGTGCTACCAAATATATCGTAGCTAGTGTTATTGATAGTAACATTACTGCCTGTATCATACATGCCTGCACCGTTGTAAGGAACAGTGTTTATTTGAGATCTTAGTAGAGCTGCATTTGGGTATGTAACAGCGTTTTGGGTAGTAGTTCTACTTTGCATAGCTTGGCTGTTTGCTGGGTATGCACTAGTAGTTCCTCGTGCATAATATGTACTACCGTTGGCCGTAAATCCATAATATCTATAACCACCGTAATCAAAATTAGAGGCTGCTGTGCTGTAATTATATTCTGCATTCTCGTTTTTTGTTATACTCCAGGTGTTACCTCTTGTACCATATGTAACAGTTTTTAAAACCCATTCTATTATATTTCCAGATTGTTCTGGTATTGCGGCAACTAGTATTTTAGACTGCCCGTCATCTGTACGCAAAGGCCAGTCAGGGGTGGCTACAACAGACGAAGGTGGGTCGGGTCTGTAATCTTTTCCTAAAAAATCACTGTAAGCAATTTCTCCTGAACTAGGAACACCGTCAACTACATTATAAAAGTCGCTTATTTTAAAAGTTGTTTTGCCGGTAGGAGGCGTTTTTTCAAATTCGTTTTTTAACAGTTCTAAACCTACTTCAGCTCCTGTAATAATTTTCTCACCATTTTCAAACTCTTTACTACCACCAATTCCCATTAAGTCTCCTTTTCAATATCTGTATTAAAAATGTCTATAAAATCCGAATTTGCTTGTGATGTTGTTGTTGTATTACCTATTGGATATCTAAAAATATCAAAACATTTGCATACAGCCCAAGTATCATACGTATCGAATGCGGGAGTATGTATAATTCTTTTTTCCAACCAAATATCTATTCCTATTTTATTACTACCTCCAAACTGAAAAACATTGATAGTTAGACCGCCAGTTAGGACAGATGCATTTTCTCCAGAAAACTGTACACTCGAAGTCGAACCCCATACTCCGTGATCTTTTTGATTTGTGCCTAAAACTGACAACTGTGTTTTTTGATAGCAACGCCAAATTAGTCTATAAAATCCATTAGAGTCTGCAACTACAACGAAGATTTTGTCACTACCATTATAATCGAAATATGTTCCGTCTTCTGGATATATATATCCTAAATTTACAGTTTCATCGCCAACAACTTCACCAGCATCAAAGCGTCTTTGATTTTTAACCAATTTATAACCTACAATTTTTGAACTATTAGTGTCGTCAGTTGGTGCTTCGATTGAAAAATTCATCCTTTGAGCAATATTTACTTCTGTAACATAATCTTTAGTAGGAGCTAAAGTAGCTGTTACGCTTGTATCTGAAATAAGTGGACCTGCAGGGTTTGATGTATTTTTCCTTACAGTATATAGTTCATAATTTAATATTGCTAAATTTTCTAGCCAGTTATATGACGCAGATGAATTAACTTCCCATTCAGGTAGCGTTCCATCGTCTTCAAATGCATCTCCGTCTGCAACAGTGAATTGCCTATAAAAATATTTTTTTGCATCTGCATGAGTAAATAGTGGTGTATAAGGAATGTATTCTAAAGGTGTTCTTATAACTTTAGTATCTGTGTGTGGTGTAAATGTATAGTTGTCGCCTTCTGTTATAGTATTAAATGTTAGATTACCTCCTCTAATTGGATCACTACCATCAATGGTAATATCGCTACCTGTTTCTGAATAGGTCCGGTAGATAGTCCAATACATTGTATCGTCCGTACTCAATGACGTATCTTTTGTACCTAGGTAGTAATTTTTATTAGATAACGCATGTGGCCCTGCAGATGGCGCTGTAACGCCAGTTTCTGTTTTAACGTCTGTGCCCTCCCACTTCCAAGTGGCTTGACCTGTGTCCGCATCATACTGAACCCTGATTTTATAATACTCCCAAGTATAAGGAACTCTGATTTTGTAGTGATAGCCGTTATCAACTGGCCCAACATATGCCCCTCGCCACCAACGCTCCCCATTGATCATAATATCTGTAATGCTGCTAGGGTTCACCCCATCAACAGGGCCACCAGCCCAATTCCCTTTGTAGGTTCCATCGCACCAGATTGTGATTTCATCAATCCCTGTTGTGGGATTGGTAAATAGAAACCAGAACATCCAGTTTGATGAATCATTGTCATAAAAGTCACTGAACCCATTGGTAGGGCCGTAAGAGCTAAAAGCACCTTTGGTGACTATGGCCCCATCGTCTGGTGTATGCTCTGCTGGCTCTGCTCCAAAATAATTGTCTTCTTCTGAATTATCGTTTGTGTACATGATCCGAGCGTACGGGTCGATTACTTCGGCTGGTGCGCCTGTTAAACCAAGCCCATAATAATTTGGGCCATGCTTGATTTTGCGGACTTCCCACCGATTGCTTGGACTAATTTCTTTTTCTTCGTCAACCTTACCCCCCCGCACCCAAATAACAGAAGTATTTTCCATCGTAATCCCAGGTTGCGTATAATCTGGGTATTCGGTTGCTGTGTATTCTTGCCCTGCTGCAGTTCCACCTGCTTCACCAGGGGTATATGTATATAAAGCTCCTGTCTGCCCTGTAGGAATACACAGATAATCATAAGGGGCACCACCTTGGAACCAATCATGCTCAGTAAGGAATCCATCAGCGCGAACAGCAAAGTACAGAGTAGATGCATTAGAAATGAGTGGTTGATATGTTCCTCTATGGTAAGTTTTACCATTAGTGTGTGTATAAGCTGTTAATTCGCTCATCCAGCTTAGATTCGTTATTATAACGGTATCATCTACTGTTATTGAGTAGTTATAACCTGTAGAGGTAATGTCCACCTTCCAAAAATTAATATTACCTGACCAAGAAGAAGTAGAGAATGGCTTTTCTACTCCAGTATAAATTTGTAACGTTCCTGGTTTTTTTACAATATTATATCCTGATAATGCAGGATCTCTGTAGTTAGATGTTGTAAGAGTGACAGTCGTACTTGGTGAGCCTGCCTGCCCTGTCCTTGTGTGTAATGCAGTTGGTGGGTTTAAATTTTGAGTGTAGTATATTACACCGTCAGGGACAAACACAGTATTAGTAACAGTTCTAGTTAGTTCAACATTTTCGTATATATAATATGAAGTTTCGCTGTTCCTATAATCATAAACACCAGTAGAATATTCCCAAGTTGAGGAACTTCCACTTAGAGATGCAGTGGTATAGTCGTAATCGTAATATGTATAATTTAAAGCATAATATGCTTCTCCAGCATCATACCTAGTAATTAATCCAGCATTCCATCTTGCTATCGAATAGTACCCAGACACACCATAAACAATTTGTTGTTCCCCTTTTTCAAACCAGAAACGATATGTATTACCATTATTACTTTTATATTCAATCTTTACATGGGTAAGAATAGATAGAAAATCTGCCGCTTGGGTTGTTGCTGAATAATAAGGATTGTATCTGTTTCTTTTAGACCCACCAATACTCTGTGTCCAATAATCTAGACATCTCCATTGCTC
>Ga0181568_10004160_pt1 | contig 12937 bp, 8 predicted proteins | sample 101ome_20_FD_133758 | JGI IMG/M metagenome (GOLD analysis project Ga0181568, IMG submission 133758) | Coastal salt marsh microbial communities from the Groves Creek Marsh, Skidaway Island, Georgia - 101404AT metaG (megahit assembly) | ecosystem: Environmental > Aquatic > Marine > Intertidal zone... | reverse complement strand
TGCGTTTGATGCTCGACTGCAACTTGTACGCCACCGAGAGCCCACCGGCATCGTCCGTCGGACGGGTAATCCGATTGCCGGACGAAAGCCGGGCAATGCTCCTGCGCAAGTTCGCATTGGACTTGCCCAGGTTAAAGGTAGCCTCGGTGGCTGCCGCATTGCTATTGAGTACGATAGACATGGTTACAAATTTACTGAGTTAAAGGGTGAAATTCCTCTGAAATGATTGGGTTAATTTACCTACTAGTTGGGTTCAGTGATTACTGACTGAGCAGGGTGAGGGCGATGGCGGTCATCTGGTTGGCCTGAGCAACCATGGCGGCACTGGCCTGCACGGTCACACTGTGGCGGGCGAGCCTGGTGGACTCCATTGCTACATCCACATCCATGATCCGGCCGTGAGCGGCCTGCAGGTTGACGAGATTGTTTTCATGAAGTTTTACTGACTGAACAACACGTTGTTGCTCGGCACCGTTTTCGGCACGGGCATCGGCAATTTTTTCAATAATGTTAGTAAACTCCTCCACAGAAACCTTGGTGATGTCCTTGATGTATCCATCATCGTTCAACCAACTTGCGTAATTTACACCTTTGGCAGCGTTGGAGAGATGAACAGATCCATCACCTGGATCTAGGGCTACCTGGTTGAGGCCAGCCAGGTTCACAGTATTCGATATGGAAACCAAGCTACCAGCACCGTCTGTGTATAAGCCTGGTGCTGATGTAATAGTTGCTGTTACATCATTAATGCTGTCATCTCCATCTAGATCGAAACCGGATGCCGCGACTTCATCAGAATCCACAAAACCATCACCATCAAAATCAAGATCTGCAATGCCATCACCATCTGTATCAAGTGCAGATGCGCTGGTAATCAGTCCATCGCGATTCAAATCATAAACAGACCCGGCCCAGGAACCATCCGCATTTTCTACAACACCATTTCCATCAATATCAAGACTGGCAGCATTGAGCCCCTGCGTAATCTCCCAACCACTGTTGGCGGCTTGAAATGATGTGATCTCACTGTCATCTATGGTATTATCAGTACTGTAGTCAGTAGCACCCCACTCTGAACCAGTGATTAGACCGTCGCCATTAGTATCAATTTCGGCAATCAAGTCAGCACCTTCCCATGTACTTGATTTATCGACGCCGAAGGCTCCAGGATCTTTAAGGCCTAGCATGAACTGCAGGTTTACGATATTGAGCTTTATATTTCCGTCTTCCTCTACGCCAGTGGGATGGGTGTAGAGCTGAAACTCATACTTGTCATACTGGGCATTGGTTCGCTTATCCTGATCAGGGTGATCGAAGTACTCATGTGTGGCTTTGGTGCCAATGCTAATTGAGTTGGTGCCAGTCACCGCATCGGAGCCGTCATTGACATAGTCAGCACCGTTAATCTTGAGGTGAGACTTGTTCATGCCACGCATGGTGTGCCATTCTTCTTCCCCAGCGAAGAGCTCAACGCCGTTAAACTTCTCCCGTTTCATCTGGTGGAGCTGATCCTGCAACTCAACAAATTCCTTGGAATAGTTCTCCACATCCGCAGGATTTTTACTTACATCCGCAGACAGCGTGCGAAGTTCGGCCATACGGTCGACAATCTCACCGATTGTTTCCAGTACACCATCTTGCACTTGCAGGAAAGAAAGTGCATTTTGGTGATTATTGAGAGCAGCTTCCGTGCGGTTAATACTCGACTGCAACTTGTAGGCCACGGCCAAGCCGCCCGCATCATCGGTGGGCTTGGTAATTCGGCTACCTGAAGACAGGCGGGCAATGCTCCGACGCAAATTGTCGTTTGCTCTATTTAGATTGAATGTAGCTTCTGTTGCAGATGCATTAGTGTTTAGTACGATTGGCATTTTTTAATCCTCCTTGATTAAGTTGTGAATCAGCATCCATGCTGATATTTGCCGATATTGGTTTGGGGTTCGGCACCCTTTGTTAAATTAGTTCAGTAATTTGTGATGAGTTAAGAATGATTGGTGAGTGATAAGAAGAGTTGAAATCCCTTAGGCTGCTTGCTTCCAGGGAACCAAGCCCTGCAACCAGCCAAAGAACCCACGGCTTTGCGGCATAGGGTCGGCCACGGAAAAGTCTTTCTCGATTCGCACCACCGGCCCTGACCGCTCCAATGAGACCACCGATTTAGTGTCCCGCAAAATACGGGTTTCCCGGGTGGCGTCCGAAATATGAACTCTGGCAAGCTGAACCTCGAGCAAGCAAGAGGTGATGGCTGTCATGCAGTCCTCCAGTAAACCGATACTGGGCATTGACCTGCCCCCCACGCCGTGTAAAAAGGCACCCAGTGGGATAATGCTCCGCAGGGAGGGCAGGGGGAGGTCGAAGGCCTCCAACTCGCCATTCACCGGAATGTGGATGCGTAGAGGTTGTTCATTGTTTAAATTAAAGAGTGGAGAGCCATTAAAATCCCGGTTGATACAGTCCTCTATAACCTGGGCATGCATAACATAGACCGACCACGCATGAGTGCTGATTCCCCTACTCGTGTCCGTTTGCTCAAGATAGCCGATTAGCAATTGAAATTGCTGCACCATTTCATTGAGTACTTTTTGTTGATCACGGACATAATCGGCTGATTGATGCAGGTTATCCAGTACCGCGGTATATCTGGAGCGGGCGGAAAAAATCTTATCGCCAGCAAATGTGCTAACGGGTTTAGCCTGTACAGATGAATGACTGAGAGTGTTCTGAGAACTCTCCATTCTGTACTGAGTTGGATCGGTCACGACTGGATCGCCTGACTGTGAAACTAGAGATGGATTTAGGTCACGCATAATAGTAATTGGTTGATAGATTTTGCTTAACAATAGAGATGGAATGAGAAGATAGATTGGGGATGAAGAAGAAGAACTTATTCGGGTTAGCTGTGAATGGGCTTGGTCATGTGGGGACGAGTGCCGGAGTAGGGCAACAAAACAAAGATCGGCACTTCCACAGAATATGGAACATAGGATAAAAGAGGTGTAGGCCCGCTACGGTAGACCCAGAATACGGATATGAGGAATTTCTACGCCTAAGCCGTACCGGCAGGAACGATTGGTAGTTGAAATGTATCATCCTGGCAGTCATCAAGCGGTGAGTAGGGTTAGAGCAATGGCAGTGAGGTTATTCGCCTGAGCGACCATAGCGGCAGAGGATTGAACCAGGACATTATTTTTGGCCAGACGTGAGGATTCCAAGGCCACATCCACATCCATGATCCTGCCATGAGCAGCCTCCAGATTGGTCATTTTGGTGGATAGCAATTCATCCACCATCATGAGACGGCTTTGCTCAGCTCCATTTTCAGCCCTGGCATCGGCGATCTTTTCAATCACGCTGGTCAGTTGACCGATAGAAACACTCAGCAAGCTATGGAGAAACCCATCAGAACTGAATATACTCAGGTGAGGTCCATCGCCTTGGGTGTAATTTGTGGAGTTAATGCCGTCTACATTACCCAGGTTGATACCCTGAGAAGAAGTAACCTGACCATTGAAACCTGAGAAAATCCTATTGTCCGGTCCGCCTATGGATAGAACGGTCTGTAGGTTGACCACATTCAGGGAAACACTTCCATCCTCAAACTGGCCACTGTCATGGGTCAAGAGAGTGTAGGAAAACTTTGTACCTTCACTATTCATGCCAGAACCCCCGGAATTCGTGGTAAAGAGATCAACACCGTTGAATTTCTCGCGGTGGATTTCAGCTAACTGGCCTTGAAGCTCAATGAATTCCTTGGAGTAGTTTTCAATGTCTCCAGCATTTTTAGTCACATCCTGAGCCATAGTCCGAAGTTCTGATATACGGTCGACAATGCTTCCGGCGACCGCAAGTGCACCGTCCTGAACCTGCAATAAAGAAATGCCATTTTGTACATTCTGCCTGACCACATCATTGCGGTTAAGCTGTGCATTCAACTTGTAGGCAACGGCGAGCCCGCCTGCATCATCCTCAGGACTAACGATGCGATAGCCTGAAGATAACCTCGACAAACTCTTGCGCAGGGCATCGTTTGCCTTAGACAAGTTATTGGAAGCTATCGTGGCTGTAGGATTACTGTTGATTACAATCGCCATGATCGAGACCTCCTAGCAGTGGGACAGGACAGCAATACCAAGCATGGTACAGGTGACTTGTGACGGGTGAAATTCATCAGTTGTTTCGGTGCGGGCGACGCAATGGCCCCTCCGTTAAATTTTCAGGGAAAGAGGGGACGATCCATTGCCCCGCATGTGCCCGATCGAATAGAAAATGGCTAAGGTGACGGAACCGTTCATAAAGTAGGCTCCTTTGCAAACGGTTCTGAATACAAAGAGTGCGCCATTCGGTAAAAGACTTCGTTAAGGAAGCGGGCTCTAATAACAAACCCGCGGATCGGGGGGAAACTTTGCCTAAATCCACTGCGGTGAGACCTGGAGAGGAAAGATCACAGCGGTCCAGAGTCAGTCCTTCCCAAGTCCCTAGTGTGGGCACTGCAACCACGATTGGCTTAGATGGTGCATTGGAAAAAAGGGCGGTATGATCGAAGGTTGTCTTCGCAAGCTTTCGAATTGCCTCCCTTGCCAGGACAAATCGCTCCTGAGCCATATCCTGTTTCTCAACAGAATGACGGGCCTGATTTAAAGCCAAGGCTATCTCAGAAAGCTTACCACCGATTTTCGCCAGTGAGAGCTCCTGCTTATCCAAAAGGCACATACCAGCTTCTAGGTTTGCGGATACGGCCTCGAGGATGGCAACTTCAACATTTGCGGAATGACTCGCACCTTCCCGGAGAGCGGGACTCCCAATCATCCGGGTTTGAAATGGCTTCGAATGATCGATGCCGACAACTCTACCATTTACAAGAACCTTGGCGAAACCTGCCAGTGCTTTTTTCGAAGCAATTGCGGGCTTGGTCGCCTGGGAAAACAGAAAGCTCGTGCTAGGTGCTGCCTGTTTATTATCTTGGTTTATAAATTTCATAAAATGTTTTCTTGTATGGTATAGTCGGACAATGTTAAGTAATCTTTAATATTTATTTAACTTTTTTTCAGAAAAAATTCCTTGATAGAAAATAAGAGCATTAAAAAAGAGAATTTATCTGCGAAAAGCCACCCGAGCCAAGCCATTGACCTCACCCATGAGGTTGGCAGTAATCCGGGACCTCGATGCTTGACCGAAGCGATAAAGCAGGCTCATTTCATTGACCTGGTCTTGAGCAAATGAATTTTGGGCACTGATTCCCGCCTCGAGGTTCACGACTGACATTCTTTTTTCCACGACCGAAGCAGATGCCTCTACCGAGGGGTTCCCCTGGTTAGCATCTGCACGAAGAGCAGAAGGGAAACGACTGGCACTCCAGTTCTGGGAAAGCTGAGTAAGAGATGTTCTTGAATGTGTTGAATTGGATATAGAGTTGTTCATGATTTACCGATTTCCTTTTTGTAATTGTTGTAGATTTCCTGATAATCCAGCGTTGATGAAGCATCCCGCGTTATCTCGTCCTGCGCATTATTTTGGGCAGCGGATAGAGGATAGAGTCGGTCATTTCCTGAATGAAACAATGGAAAGTTTTTGAGTTCACCAGACAGATTGGACGCCCACCATGACTGCAAAAAATTGATTTTGGCAGGGTTAGAATTATTTCTGGGTGCTTTCACTATCTGGCCTTTGGACTAATGGTATAAGGTTCCTTTGACTTTATAGACTACTGGAGGAGTTGCAGCACAACCTGGTTCATCTGGTTTGCCTGTGTCACCATCGCCGCACTTGCTTGAATGATAACATTCTGGCGGGCCATCTTGGCTGCTTCGAGGGCAATATCTGCGTTCATGATACGCCCATGGGCGGCTTCGAGGTTGATCCGGTTTTCTTCCAAAATACGGTTCGAGTAGTTCAACCGGGACATGGTGCCACCGTTGACCGCCCTAAAATTGGCTACCGTCTGGATGTAGTCAACGAAGTCGGCAACACTGAAATCACCCAGGTCGTTACCTGTACTGAGCAAATCACGGTTGTTATCTGCATCTGCATCGGTGTGAGCAGCGGCGGTGGCAACATCCCCGTAGGGAGTGGTGCTGTAGAAGTCATCCATGGTACCAAAGATGCCATCGTTCCCCGCATTCAGGCCGTTGTAAAGCTGGTCATCGAGGGAATTAAAGATGCCATCACCATTTTGCATGGGGTCTCCGCGACGGGCTACACCACTAGTGCGCACCTCACCAGAATCTGCAAGTCGGTCAACAAACTCCAGTTCCTGATTGGCTGCAAAAAAGGAATCCTTTGATTTATTGCTTGAGCCCCCGGCACCCACTGTGTCGACATAGACGCCAAGTTCTTTCACCGCACCATTGAGGAGGAGTGACTGGAAGTCATTGACTCCTGAATCGCCTCCAAGCGTCTCATCACTTGATGGGAGGTGAGAAACATAGACATAGTGCTTGCCTTGGTAAAAGATGTTGTCACCCCGCTCGTAGTCGGTGTTCACACTAATGCCATTGAGTGCCCCGAAGTATGTCTTCGACCAAATCTCTTTATTCTCCAAGTCTGCATACTCAGATGTCTTGGCTGTGGCAAAATCAGTATCACTTAAAGGTTTTGAGTTCTCACTCCATGCCTCCCAGTACTCATTGGGCAAACTTGTATCTGTACGCTCAATTTTGGCTGATACATCCATTGTGGCTCCAGCACCGATGAGATCTTGCAGCGTAGCTTTTGAGTGAGTAAAGACAGCAGTCCCTGCATCAGGGTTGCCATCGCCATCAGAATCAGAAGCTGGGGTCGTGATGGAAACCTTCTCGATCACTCCGTTAATCGCAACCAAGTCATCATCGGAAATAGCTCCTCCAGTAATCAGGCCATCTAAATTATTGGTAACATCCGCATCACTGAGTGGAGATCCACTTACCCCAATAGAAGTAAGACCTAGAAGTGCACCTTGCTGAAATTTGTACCAATTCCCATCAGTGTGTTTGATTACATTACCGTCAACAATCGCCTGGTCGGCCTCTGGGGTTTCAATTACAGACGACCACTCCGAGGTTTGAGAGAAAAGGCCATCGGCAAAACTTTTAGCAATGCCAGTTGCTTGAGCTTTCATCCACTTGCCATCAGAAAATACCCAATCCCCCTCTTCATAAGTACCTTCCATGAAGTTACCTTTGACTTTACCAGAGATCTCATAGATGAAATCCGTCTCATCCAAGTCAGCGGAAGAATCGTAAACAATATCACCTGGCTCATAGTTGCCCATGCCATCGGTCCACTGCTTTAAACCCCAGTCCGACTTGAGTGGACGGTAAATATCACCCGTAACACCACCCGCCTGCACAAAACTTGGAGTGTAATTACCGGCTGAACTCTCAATCATTGCAGAGCGAAGTGAGGAGGCATCCTCGCTTGTCATAGCCAACGGCGTAGAATGTTTATGGTTGGGCAAGCCAAACTGGGTGGCAGGCTTACCTTCTTCATCATTAGTTTGATCACGACCGATAAAATCAAAGTATTTACCGGTACCAATTCCATTGAGCAGCAGCTGGTCGATCAGAATGTTTTGAGGCACATCATTTTGAGCTTTTAAGAAAACAAAGCTATTCGGATCGTTCCAGTGTGCCTGCACTTTAATTATATCTCCCTTTATGTAAGAAACTGCTTCACCCTTTGCGTTGAACTGCAGGTTGCGCATATCATAGGAAGGAGCATCCGGGTAAGCTTCAGAGAAACCCTTCCCTGATTTGTCTGCTACGCGAATCCAGTTGGATGTTAAATCTCCACTGTCCTGAATCTTTGCACCCGGAGCCACATCGCGCAGTGCCATAAAGTAGCCAGACTCCCCGTCATTTCCTCCTTGGCGGTAAACCACATCGCCTTCACTATAATGGCGGGTGGAGTAGCCTGGGTTTGCATCGTAAATGCCCCCGTCAGCAATGAAATCGCCTACAAGTTGCCTGTACTCGCCATGGGCACCGGAGTTTAATTTACCATCCGCACCGAACTTGGATTTGAAATTCTCAAACAGACCCTTCCTGGCAAGTTCGATAGGATCACCAAGACCATCATCAGATGTCATAATGTTGATGCCACCACCGGAGGCAGCATCCGTTGAAAAGAGGGAGACCCCGTTGAACTTCTGAGCTTTTAGGGCGGTGAGTTCTTTCTGCAATTCCTTGAACTCGAAATTGTAGTTTTCCCTGTCTTCATCGTTTTTAGAGACATCATTGTAAAAAGACTTCAATTCAGACATGCGGTCGACGATTTCACCCACTACTTTGAGTGCACCATCCTGCATTTGTAAAAAAGACACACCATTCTGTGTGTTCATCATGGTAGCACTTGCACGACGCAGACTGCTTTCCAACTTCATGGCAACTGCGAGACCACCTGCATCCTCAGATGGGGAAACAATTCTGTTGCCGCTTGACAAGCGCTGTAGGCTCTTACTTAGCCTTTCGCTTGCTCGTTTAAGACTGAGCGACGATTGGGACGCCGCTAGATTAGAATTAATTGTTATACTCACTTGATTGTCCTCCGTGACATTGTGTAAGGCGTCGTCCTTGACGCCTGGCTCGATATTTTGAAAAGGGTTTCGAATCCCTTGTCGTCGACCTCCTTGTCTCCGACGCTAAAGATAATCGACTCACCTCGAGTGAGCTTTAGTTGTTTTTTTAAAAAAATTATAAAGTAAAAATTAAAAATTCCCTTAGTCTCTGTATTTCAGTAACTAAAGAAATTTTTTTTGACCTTATTTTTTTTATTTTTTCCAACCAAGAAGAGGGAAATCGTATTCTTAGCGGGAACAATGAGGTGAAAAATAGCCAAAATCCTTTGTCGTTGATGTAGTCCAAGAAGTTCTTAATGATTTAGGGATGGCGAAAGTTTGGGCCGATAACGAAGAAGTGGTTTTCGATGGGGATATACCGGAAGACTCACAGAGAATTTACGAACTCATGATGGGAGCACTCGCGGAGCAACGGAAAGCAGTGGTAGAATTTATAGTGGACGGTGAAGATGCCCTGGTTGCCAATTCTTTTCCTGCGAACTTTACTGAAATCAAGGCGGTGAGTATGACTCACGACGAGATTACCATGAGGCTAACCAAGGCAACGATGGCGAGAGTTGAGAACCTGGAATCTGAAATTGGTGCGTATGCTCAAAATATTCTCAGCACTGCCTGGTCCGAGGTTTTTAAACAAATGGATGAGTTTATCTCCAAAATCCAGCCTTTCGCTGATTTGGTAGATAATGTCTCCCCTTATTCCAACGCCTACTCTCCGCCTTGGTCTACTCGACTACAAGAGATATCATCTGAGCAAGCAGGAACCTTGGGTTCTGTTCTAAAATGCTTTGAACAGGGTAATGCCGCCGGGTTGTCCGACGAAATCACGATCCACTTAGTTCCTCTGGTTCGGAAGATATCTAAATTCTTTTCCAAGGAGGTAGTTCCCCAATTAGAACAAATTGTTAAAGGTCAGGCTAATCCTGCCTAGTTGAATTATGCTCGAGGCAAACTTAAAAATTCTTCGTGCCCGCTTCCCTGAAGTATTAATAAGAATCCTTCAATCCGCAGGGTCGCCACCCGTAAGCTACGAATATGACGATCGTGCATCTCCGCCAAAATTAATCATCAAAAAGGGGGATCACTCTTTTCCAGCCTATGGCGGTCACAAAAAACAACAATTAATTGAAAGGTGGTTTGGTGGACTGAGGCTCAAAAGTGAGGCACTTTATGCAATTACTGGTTTTGGAGATGGCTCTCATATCAGATACTTCCTCAATCACTCATCTTCAGGCACAAACTTTATAGTCACTGAAAAGGAACCTGCTCTACTCAGAGAAACATTCGCACGCTTTGATCTCTCAGACCTTTTAAAAAGTGAAAGGCTCTTGCTTGGCACGGGTACTTGTGATGATAAATTTTTTAAGGATATACAAAATGCGGCCATGCTATCGATTGCAGATGTGAACAGCCTGGTTTTTTCGCCCTTCCATAGCACCGATGAGAATTATTACGATCATGCACGCAATGAGATGGTCAGGCAGTACTTAGTGGTCCGGCCACTCATGGAGGTTAACTTGAGAACAGGGGTTAATCTTCAGGAAAACACTTTAGAAAACCTATCCTACATGGCCGGTGCACCTGATGTGGGCGAACTGAAAGATAAATTTCAGGATATACCCTTTATTCTAGTCGGAGCTGGGCCTTCACTCGATGAATCTATTGACTTTCTTAAGCAGGTTCAGAACAAAGCAATCATTGTCACCAGCAATAGCCCCTTCAGAAAACTCATCAACTCAGGGATAAGGCCCCATTTAGTTGTGACCGCGGACCCCATGGAGCCCACCCTTGCTGGTTTCAAAAATGTCGATTTAGGGGATGTTCCTCTTGCCTGCCCCTTCAGTGCCTACCCTGAGATTGTCAAATTATTCCGGGGAAAGATTTTATCCTGGCTAAGCGTCAACCCAATAGCCGAAATCCTCAAAAAACAGTGGGGGCAGCCCAAAGGAACTCCCATCATGGAGCAAGGTACGGTTTCTGGCTGCGTGTTGGATTTGTCCAAATTATTTGGCTGCAGAAAGGTGTTTTTCGTAGGCCAGGACATGTGTATCCGGGATGATGGAAAGTATTACACTGATGACTCCTCGTATGCAGACTCGGGAAGCCATTACTCGACTCAGACCAAAGGTCATAAACTGCCCGGTAACACTCAGGATAGTGTTTTAGTTGAAGGCCGATTGTATGTTTATCTAAAAACCTTTGAAAAATTTATCTCTGAAAACCCTCAGGTCGAATATCGGAATTTGGCCAGAACTGGAGTCAAGGTAAACGGTGCACCTTACTTAGACTACGATCAGGCGATAAAATGGATTGAAGGAAGTGCTACGAGTGAGGACTTTAAGTTTTATGTAGACCAACTTCTCCGAGATCAGACTGAGTGCCCGGATCTTTCACAAGCCTTACTTCCACTCCGAACTTATGTGGAAAATTTATTGGAAGAAGTTCTCTCACTCGCCATCCAAACCGAAGTTTTGCCAGAAAAGTTTGCTGGCACTAATTATGAGAGTAACAGCCAGATATTAGAACTTCTCCACCGATCCAATAAAGTTAACAGTTTAGTGGAATCAAATGATGCTTTCTGGCACTGCCTTCTCGATGGAAAAACCAAAAGGGAACTGGCTTATTACAAGAGGATTGTGCGCGACATTAATTACCCCAGTAGGAATTGGACTGCCCTGCAGAAAAACAAAGAGTATTACTGGGCAATTGCCGAGGGCTGTCACTGGTTCCTCACTACTTTGTCAGAAAAAATTGATTTCCAGTTGGACGCATCCTCGGCTTAGATTTTCTATCCTCATATGGCGTGAATGGCACAAAGAATGCTTTCATGTGTGTGCATGCATTTCTACATTCCGGCTCAAATTTCTGCTTTCTGGGCGGCTAATTCCTCTCTTTCATAATGGGCTCTGATCTCAGATTGACCGGTTTGGCCTCAGGTATGGATTGGCAGCCCATAGTCGATAAATTAATCGAGCTAGAGGCTATACCAAAACAAAGACTCGAGAGAGAAAAGCAAGAGAACGCAGCTAAAATCTCCGACCTTGGCACCTTAAAAAGCCAGCTAACCACCCTTCAGGGTGCTGCAACAGCCCTTCAAGACGAGAGCCTTTTTGACAGCAGGAAAGTAAACCTTACGAACTCGCAAAGTGGCTTAAGTGCAATGGCCGCGGTTGGTGCACTCACAGGAGATTTCAGCATAGAAGTTGAATCAATCGCCACTCAAACAGAGGTTTCTTCGGCCAACCGAACAAGCACCAAGTTAAGTGCAGGCATTGACCCCAATGATAAATTAAGTGATTTACCCCTCCATACTTCAATTTCCAGGGGCACTTTTACGATTGCGGGCAAAACTTTTAATATCAGCTCATTGGATATATCCCTTCAGGACTTACTCAATGAGATCAATGCATCTGTGGATGGTGTATCAGGAGTGAACCCTGAATCAGATTCTTCTGGCATCCTTCTTCAATACGATTCCGATTCAGACAAACTTGTATTCGACAGTGGAGCCCTTCCGGATGATTCTCAAAATTTAACCATACTGGGATCTTCCACAGACACATCGAATTTCCTTCAGGCTTTCAAACTATTGGGCAAAAACTCCCAAAGTATAATTGAGAGTACTCACCCGCTCGGGGCAATTAATATGACCGTCTCCCTGGCAAATGCCAATTTCGCTTCCGCATTTGAGGGTTTGGCATCTGGACTTGGCAATTTTTTCATTGGAGAAGGGGAGGGGGCGGTCCGTATCGACTATGATGTTAACAACGATAGTCTGGCTGATGTGATCGACCGCGTAAATGATTCAGCTGGAAATGTACACATGTTTTACGACCCGATCGGCGGGCGATTTGTTGCTAGAAATAAAGAATATGGTGCGGTCGGCCTAGTGATGCATGAAAGTGAAACCTGGGACAGTATTTCCAGTGCAAACAAAGGAAACGGGAACTTCCTGAACTTAATCGGCCTTGCCCCACCTTCAGATATTTCCGAGGACTACGATGGTGCAAACCTAGCCACCTATGAGAAAGGAAAATTCCTCAAACATATCGACACAAACGGTAAGACAACATTTTGGCAATCACTGCAGGATGCACCCACTGAAGAGCCCTCTGCGGAAAGTGATCAGTGGTTGCAGGTAATCAAAGATGTGGTTCGCACCATGCCTTCAGAAATTGGCGAGAACTCTTCTATTAGGATTAACGGGGGCAGTGCGATTTTTAGCACCTCTACCAGTTTCTCCTCCAACGAGCACGGATATGAGGGGATCTCTTTCGACATTGCCAATGTTTCTATCGGGGCCACGGTCGGGTTTTCTGTTTCGAAAGATTTATCCACTGCAAAAGGAGCCATTGATAAGTTTGTGGAGGAATTTAACGACGCACAGGA
>Ga0181568_10004157_pt1 | contig 12942 bp, 10 predicted proteins | sample 101ome_20_FD_133758 | JGI IMG/M metagenome (GOLD analysis project Ga0181568, IMG submission 133758) | Coastal salt marsh microbial communities from the Groves Creek Marsh, Skidaway Island, Georgia - 101404AT metaG (megahit assembly) | ecosystem: Environmental > Aquatic > Marine > Intertidal... | reverse complement strand
TAAAATTGAAAGATTTATTACAGTTGCTAATATTGAAGCTGCAGACAATGGCGAAACGATTTTAAAGGGAAATCAAAAGGTACTTTATGCTAGATTATCCGATGCAAAATTCTTTTGGGAGAATGATATCCGTTTAATTCAAAAAGACGGTCTTGATGCTTGGCTAGGAAAGCTCGTTAATGTGACATTTCACAATAAACTGGGAAGTCAGGCGGATAAGGTAACGCGTGTTTCTGCTCTAACAAAGATATTGGCAACGCGACTCTTGTGCGACATTGAAGATGCTGTAAAGAGCGCAAATATCTGCAAGAGTGATTTAGCGTCTGAAATGGTCTATGAATTTCCAGAGCTTCAGGGTGTTATGGGCAGATATTACGCTTTAAGCGCAGGATATTCTCAAGATGTAGCTAAAGTATGCGAAGAACACTATGCTCCTAAGGGGCCAAATGACCCTGTGCCAAAGGCTTCAATATCCGTCGCGGTTTCTCTTGCTGATAAATTAGATACATTACTTGGCTTTTGGATTATTGATGAAAAACCTACTAGTTCAAAAGATCCATTTGCACTCAGACGAGCTGCACTTGGGGTCATAAGAATAATCCTTGAAAATGATCTGGAACTCGATTTAGTCGAACTACTCAATGCTCATTTAGAACATTTATCTAAGTTTGGTAATCATCCAGATGCAGTATCTGATGTGATGAATTTTATTCGTGAAAGGTTTAAGATTTATCTCCGGGATAAAAATATCCGTTATGATGTGGTCGATGCATGTTTAGCAGTTGGAAAAGTTGGAAATCTTAAGCTGGTTAAAAAGCGAATTGATGCACTTACGAACCTTTTAAGTAGTGATGAAGCCGAGGACTTTTTCCAAGGATTTAAACGAGCAAATAATATTTTGGCAAAAGCAGAGCAAAAAGACGGTGTAGAATATTCTTTTGGAGCTGATATAAAATATATGGAAGTTGATCCTGAAAAGGAATTATTTAATGCCTTGAAGGAACAGCACTCAGTTGTTGAGCAGGCAGTTTTTGAAGAAGCTTTTCAAAAAGCTATTTTAGCCGTTACGGATCTTAGGCAGCCGATAGATCATTTTTTCGAAAGTGTTCAGGTTAATTCTGAGAATGACATTGTTAGGCGGAACCGGCTTAATTTACTCGGCCAAATTAGGGCCACTTGCAATTTAGTAGCTGATCTTAGCAAAATCGAAGGTCAATCTGGTTAGTAGAATATTAATTTATAGGTAAGATTTTTAGTGCAATGCTTGCATAATAATGATTACTTAATTTAATGCCATACCAATAAATAAGTAGGAAATGAAATGGGACAAGGTGAGTTGGATTACGAGCTAATTACACCGTCAGCCAGAATAGCAACAGCAACACATGGTGGTAGAGCAAAGTGTCTCCAACGATTGCTCAGATTAGAGCTGCCGGTACCAAAGACAGTTGCAATTTCATTTTCTGGCGTCCACTCAATTGCTGCAGGGAATTTTGAGGACCTTCCAGAAATCTTAAGTAATTTTAATAATAATGACCTACTTTGTGTGCGTCCATCATCAGAAAGTCCAGATTGGGGTGGCCCAAGTGCTATCATGAATATTGGTATGAATAATTTGCGTTATGAAGAGCTGAAACAAAAGCTCGGGGCAGATGCTGCATCATCAATCTATATTAATTTCGTGCAGGCCTATTCGCTTCATGTGGCTCGCTTAGATCCAGACATTTTTAATCCAGTTGAAACTCAAAATAGTGCAGCATTGGCCAAGGTATTAGAGATTTATGAAAATGAAACGGAGCATGAATTCCCACAGGATATTACTAAACAGCTTTCGGAAATTCTTAGGTCCATGGCGCGCACTTGGGAAAGTACCACTGCAAGGTTGTTACGACAAGCAAAAGGGGCACCATTAGATGCTGGTTTGGGTTTGGTTATCCAAGTGATGGCATTCGGCTTAGGAGAAGGAGAGTGTGGCACTGGGACTTTGCAACTTATTGATGAAAACGATGGAAAGTCAAAAATTAAGGGTCGGTATAAGGAGCAATCGCAAATACGACCAGAAAAATCCAGTGAAGGCGCCCTCTATTTAACTAAGGATGATAGAGGCTGGTCGTTGGAAGATAATAATGAAGAAATTTTTAGGCAACTGGTTGAATTTGCCACCATTATGCGATTGAAATTGCGTGAAGAAATGCAAATTGAGTTCAGCATTCAAAATGGTAAATTAAACATTTTAGATGGAGTTAGAACGCCTAGGCGCTCACAGGCTGCTGTGAGGGTTGCTGTGTCACTTGCCGAAGATGGCATTATTTCACGCAATGAAGCTATCATGAGAGTTGAGCCAAGAGCGATAAGTGAACTACTGCATAGGCAAATTGATCCTGATGCTGACCGCGATGTTTTGGGAAGTGGGGTTGCGGCAAGCCCAGGTGCCGCAACTGGCAAAATCGTTTTTTCAGCCGAAGCTGCCCAGTCACACGCATCTAGGGGAATTGACTGTATCTTGGTGCGGAGAGAAACGTCGCCAGAAGACGTGAGGGGAATGCACGCAGCGGTTGGGGTTGTGACAGAAAGAGGTGGGATAACCAGTCACGCAGCAGTAATTGGAAGAGGCATAGGTTTGCCGTGTGTGGTGGGCGTAAAGGATATTCGATTTCAAATTAAGAGGAAAAGTCTAATTTGCAATAACGGCCGTCAATTAAAAGAAGGTGATGAAATAACTATTGACGGAACAAGCGGTGACATATTGTTTGGTTCTCCTAAAATGGTTGAGGCGGCCTTAGATGATGCTTTTCAAACACTTCTTGAGTGGACTGATGAAGTTTCAGACATGACAGTTCGCGCTAATGCTGATACTCCTCAAGATGCTTTAACTGCTAGGAAATTTAATGCTCAGGGGATTGGCCTTTGCAGAACAGAGCACATGTTTTTTGAAAGTGACCGTCTTACTGTGATGCGGGAAATGATCTTTTCGAAATCTGCCGAGGATCGGCGGTTAGTCTTGGAAAGATTGTTGCCCATGCAACGTAAAGATTTTATTGAGTTATTTGAAATCATGAAGGATTTACCTGTTTGTATAAGGCTTTTCGATCCGCCACTTCATGAATTCCTTCCCTCCGACAGAGAAGGTATGCATGATTTGGCAGAAGCTTTGGGTTTACCGCTATCAGACGTCGTAAGAAGAGTCGAAACAATGGGTGAATACAATCCAATGCTAGGTATGCGGGGAGTACGCTTAGGCGTTACAGTGCCAGAAATCTACGAAATGCAAGCCAGAGCAATTTTTGAGGCTATAGTTCAAGTGAGCAAGGAAGGTATTTCAGTGGTTCCAGAAATAATGATACCACTTGTAAGTGCTAAACGCGAAGTAGAACTCGTTAAGAAAAGAGTTGCTTCTGTAGCGTCGCAAGTAGGATTAGAAACATCTGCAGAGGTAAATTATAAACTGGGTGTGATGGTGGAAACCCCACGTGCAGCCCTAAGAGCAAGCGATATTGCTATGAACTCAGAGTTTTTGAGCTTTGGAACAAACGACTTAACACAAATGGCTTATGGCCTTTCGAGAGATGATGCGGGAAAGTTTATGTCTCAATACGTTCAGCAGGGCGTTTTTCAAGAGGATCCTTTTCATATCTTAGACCCTGAGGGTGTTGGAGAGCTTGTGAAATTGGGTGCGGATAGAGCAAGATCTATCAAGCCTAATATTACTCTTTCAATCTGTGGCGAGCACGGAGGTAATCCAGAATCAATAGCTTTCTGTCATCAATTAGGCTTCCATTATGTTTCTTGTTCACCATATCGTGTTCCTGTAGCAAAACTTGCAGCCGCGCAGGTTGCCATTTCAACTCAAATTAGTTAGATCCAGAACTTTAGAAATAATGAAACTTGGTCGCTTAAATGGTATACGCAAATTATAAAAAAATAATTGCAATAGCCGTGATTATCCCTTCAATTGCATTTTTTTCTTTGGCGAATGGGAACAGCCTTAATACGCTTATTGAAATACAAAAAAGTCATCATGACAGCTTGCCAATTTTCGTAATGGATATGTTAGTAGATCCTTCCATGAGACGTGTTGAGAATATTGTTGATCAAAGTTATATTGACGGACTACCAAGTTATCGCGGTGGTAAAGAATGGAAGTGTCTGGCGGATGCTCTTTATTTTGAAGCAAGAGGTGAATCTGTGATTGGACAATTTGCTGTTGCTGAAGTGATAGTTAATAGGGCCAATAGTAGTAAATTTCCAGATACTGTTTGCGGTGTAGTTAATCAAGGAACAAATAAAAACCGTTATAAGTGCCAGTTTACTTACATGTGTGATGGATTGCTAGAGAGTATCGACGATAAAGCTAGTTATGCGAGAGCGGGTAAAATAGCTAAGATGACTTTATGGGATGTAAAAATTAATCTCACAAATGGCGCTCTTTATTATCATGCCAAATCAGTCAATCCTAGTTGGGCGAAGAAGCTAGTAAGAACTGGTATAATAGGCGATCATAAATTTTATTCTGATAACGCATTAGTTAATTAGTTAAATTACATTAAATTTAAATAATAGTTTGACATTTCCTAAACTAATCATGGTCTGCGGTTGATATTTGTGCGAAGCTTAAGCAGTTCAAAGGATTAAATAATGACGAATGAAATTAAGTTGGCTTTCAGTCATCCAGTTGAAAGGTCTAGAAGCAATTTTTCTGCTACTGAACTAGACAGAATTTCACTTCGTGATCATATAGTGGAGGTGGAAATTGGGGCATTCCAATCAGAGCGTGGGACTACTCAGAGGATTTGTTTTAACGTTGTTGTTGAGGTAAAACCAGTCCATCAAGTGATAGACGATGATGTAGATAAGATATTATCTTATGATAAGGTTACTGAGGCTATTTCGGATGAAGTCTTTGCCGAGCGAGTAAATCTTCTAGAAACACTAGCCGAACGTATTGCCGATAGAGTGCTAAATGAGTCCCAAGCTCATCGAGTTTTTGTTAGAATTGAAAAGCTTGATAGAGGTCCGGGTGCTTTAGGAGTGGAAATTGTACGGACCGAAAAAGATTACAATTCTACTAACCGGTCTGCTGCAAACGGCGATGAGATATCAATTAGACCTCATGTCATATATCTTAGTAATGCAGCCATTAATTCGATTCACTTGGATACATGGATAAATCAACTTTCCGTTAAAACCCAACCAGTTGTTCTATGTGTTGGCGTTCCTGAAAAATCGTTTGAGGCAAAAAATCAGAAGCCTGCAATTCTTCGAAGGCTGGATTTACTATCAATTGAGCAGAATGCATGGATACTGGCAGGTAAAAACTCAAAATGTGTCGTAGTTTCAACAAAAACTGAATTGGATTACGCAATAAAGCAGGGCCAAATTTCAGTTTGGGCTCCGTCAAAAATAATTCTGGATGCTAATGATCCTCCGGACGTTGATGCTGATCATACTTATCAGTTGGCTTATTGGCTTATGAATTACCTTAACGGAGAGAAGTTAAGTGTTATCGGGGTAGAGCCTGTGCTCTATAATAAAGACAGGCTCGCCGTTATATTGCCGTTGAAAGAAAATATTTTCTGAATAGATGTAATAGACATTAAAAATGACAGAATATTTCCGTCCGATACTCAACACTGATCTTTCCATTCCAGATAATGCACAAGTCATGCGAGGTACGCATTTTTGGTTTACCCATGCGGAAAAGCTAGCAAGAAATACGGAGCCTCAGATAGTTATGGCGAAAAATATTCCTGATAATATCTTGCAGAATATTACTAACGAGAGAGTGAATATTTGTAGACTTTCTTTTGATGTTCCTAGGGTTATGGGTATATTAAATGTCACGCCAGACAGTTTTTCCGATGGTGGAAAGTACTCTTCTGTTGAAACAGCCGAAGTGCATTTAAAATCTATGATTTCCGATGGAGCAGATATAATTGATATAGGCGGGGAAAGTACTCGGCCCGGTGCTGTTGAGGTTGAAATTTCAGAGGAAATATCGAGGGTAATACCGATTATTGATAAGATGGCAAAAAAAATTTCAGTGCCAATTTCGGTAGATACTAGAAAATCTGAAGTCGCAGGGTTGGCTGTATCCAATGGTGCAGTACTCGTAAATGATGTTTCTGGATTAACATTTGATCCTAAAATGAGTGAACTCTGCGTAAAGCAAAATATCCCGGTATGTATTATGCATTCGCAAGGTCTTCCAGAAACAATGCAAGCTAAGCCAACATATCAAGATGTATGTTTGGATATTTATGACTTTCTAAGTGAGCAAATTGAAAAGCTTGTAAAATCAGGCATGCAAAGAAAAAATATAATAGTTGATCCGGGAATAGGGTTTGGAAAAACTTTAAAGCACAATGTCGATTTATTGCGGCGGATAAGTCTGTTCCATGGATTGGGTGTGCCAATACTTATTGGTGTTTCGAGGAAAAAGTTTATAAAAACTATTGCTGAACTTGAAGAAAATGAAGACAGATTGCCAGGCTCGGTATCTGTTGCATTGTTTGCTAGGTCCCAGGGCGTGCAAATTTTCAGGGTACATGATGTAAAAGAGACTGTTCAGGCTATGAAACTATGGCATAGTATACAGTCAGAGTAACTAGGAGATTCAATGTCTCGTAAATTTTTTGGTACAGATGGAGTTCGCGGTAGGGCTAATTCCTATCCCATGACTGCAGACTTCTGTCTGAAACTTGGAGCAGCAGCAGGGTCATACTTTCGGCGAGCAAATAAAAAGTCTCATCGTGTTGTTATTGGTAAAGATACACGCCTGTCCGGCTATATGTTTGAAAATGCGTTAACAGCTGGTCTGACCTCGTCCGGCATGAACGTTTTACTACTCGGCCCAGTTCCCACACCTGCGGTAGGGCTTTTAACAAATTCTATGAGAGCTGATTTGGGCATTATGATATCTGCCAGCCATAATGAACATAGTGATAACGGTATAAAATTCTTTGGTCCTGATGGTTATAAATTGTCAGATAGCGTGGAACTTGAAATTGAGGCGTTAGTTTCCAAAGGAATAGGTTATGTGTCCCCAGAGGATATTGGAAGAGCAAAGCGAATTGATGATGGTCGGTATAGATATATAGAAAGAGTCAAATCTAGTTTTCCAAATCAAATGAGATTAGACGGTCTAAAAGTGGTAATAGATTGCGCTAATGGAGCTGGGTATAAAGCGGCGCCAGAAGTTTTATGGGAACTCGGCGCAGAAGTCATACCCGTTGGTGTTTCACCGGACGGTAGAAATATTAATTTAGAATGTGGCTCAACTAATCCAACGGTAGCAGCTGAAACAGTTGTTGCTCATGGTGCTGATGTGGCAATTTGTTTGGATGGGGATGCTGACCGCGTATTAATAATTGATGAGTACGGGAGACCCATTGATGGGGATCAGTTTTTGGGCATGATCGGTTCTCGGTGGTTCAAGAACGGTAATTTGGTGGAAAATACTTTGGTATCGACAGTTATGTCGAATATGAGGTTAGAGGCTTTTCTGAAGCAAGAGGAAATAAAACTAGTGCGAACTTCTGTTGGAGACAGATATGTAGTAGAGCGCATGAGGCTAAATGGTTTTAATTTGGGGGGAGAAAAGTCAGGACACGTAGTTATGATGGACTACGCAACTACTGGTGATGGACTAATGGCAGGATTGCAATTTCTAGCAGAAATGGTTCGGACAGGTGAGGTGGCTAGTGTGGTCGGGCGTCCATTTGATCTCGCTCCGCAGAAGACAGAAAATATAACTTATGCGGGTGATAAGAATCCCTTAGATCACCCATCTATCAAGAAAATAATTTCAGAATCCGAAAAAAAGATTTCAGGATATGGTCGTTTATTGGTGAGAAAATCGGGAACGGAAAAACTAATAAGAATAATGGTTGAGGCTGAAGATGCCTCAGTTATAGACGCTACAATGTCTCCAGTAGTCGCAGCGATTAAAGAATTATAAACTATTTATTTTTATAAGCTTTTTTATTTCTGACATTTGACTTATCGCAAGTCCGATCAATATCAAAGCTAACGCAATGATCATTGAAATTTTAAAAGGTTCGTTGAGTAATATAATGCTGAAAAATACAGACCAAAGTGGGACCTGAAAATTTGTAAGGGTCATAAATACAGGACCGGCAGTTCGAATTATTATAATCCTTAAAAAAGTTGCTGCCGCTGTCGGGAAAAGACCCAAAATAAGCAAGTAAATTAGTGTTTGCTTGGATACGGATGGTGGACTTCCCTCTATCAACCATGCAGATGGTATGACAAACATTGCACCGGAGGCCAAAGAAACTGCCGCCAGTCCAATTGGATCTATTGCGGGTAAGCGCTTAGTGAGTACGGCACTAGTTGCATAGCAAAAGGTCGCAAATAAACAAGCTAGCCTACCGTAAGCTTCTTTTGTCTCATTTGAAGCTAAAAAAACTTCAGGTCCCAAAAGGATAACTACCCCAAAGAACCCAAAGAACATTCCTAAGACTGTGAAAGTTGTAATTTTTTCACTCACGACAAAAAAATATGAAAGTGGTAAGATTAATAATGCAACGGAAGCCATTGAAACACCTGCAAAAGCGGAGGTTACATATTGCTGACCCCAGCTGAGAGCAATAAATGGAGCCGCGGTTGCAAAAACACCCGAAAGTATAAGAGTGGGCCAGTCTTTTGACTGAGTTAGGAATAGTTGCCTAGATGAGAAAAGCCAGATCATATTTGTAATCACAGCTGCTATCGATATCCGGGCTGCTGCAAGCCAAAATGGAGTGATACCATCTAGAGCCAATTCTATAATCATGAACGTGCTACCCCATATTAACCCAAGAACTGTTAATAAGAGCCAGCTTTGTTTAGTTATGCTATTTTCCATTTAACTATCGCTATAAAACGATAACGTTCGGTTTGATCTCATAATAGATAAAAGGCAGCAATTATTTTTTAGCTGCCTTTTGTAAATCAACCTTAATTTCGATCTTTATCAACCATTTTGCCTGCTGATATCCATGGCATCATACCTCTCAACTTTTCACCGACTTTTTCTATTTCGTGATCGTCATTTAAACGCCGTGTTCCCTTAAAGTAGGGCTGCCCAACTGCATTTTCTTGCATGAAGTCTCTTACAAATTTTCCCGTTTGAATATCTTTCAACACAGCTTTCATCTTCGCTTTTGTTTCATCATATGGCAGTATTCGTGGTCCAGAAACATACTCACCATATTCTGCTGTGTTAGATATTGAATAATTCATGTTGGCAATTCCACCTTCATAAATTAGGTCAACGATTAACTTTACTTCATGAAGACACTCGAAATAAGCCATCTCCGGTGCATATCCGGCCTCCACCAAAGTTTCAAAACCCATTCTGATTAATTCTACCAAGCCGCCACATAGAACCGCTTGTTCTCCAAATAGATCGGTTTCACATTCTTCGCGAAAATTTGTTTCAATTATACCTGATCGCCCGCCTCCAATAGCAGAGCAATAGGAAAGGCCAATCTCTAAGGCTTTTCCACTGGCGTCATTATCTACAGCAACAAGACACGGTACGCCTCCCCCCTTGGTATATTCCCCTCTAACGGTATGCCCTGGCCCCTTGGGCGCCATCATAATGACGTCCACGCCATCTTTGGGTTCAATTAAGCCAAAATGAACGTTTAACCCGTGCGCAAAGGCTATTGCAGCGCCCTCTTTTATATTGTCGTGCACGTAAAGCTTGTAAGTTTGAGCTTGTAACTCATCTGGCATGGTAAACATAAGTAAATCGCACCAAGCAGCAGCCTCAGCTATTTCCATCACCTCAAGACCCTCACCTTGTGCTTTTTTTGCGGACGGTGAGCCCTCACGCAGAGCGACTACTAAATTTTTGGCTCCACTGTCTCTTAAATTCAAAGCATGAGCATGCCCTTGAGATCCATATCCCAAAATGGCTACTTTCTTTTCCTTAATTAGATTAACGTCACAATCTCTATCGTAATAAACTCTCATAATTTCCTCGCAAAGTATAATTGGATTATTAAATATACATTTAAATCCGAATATTGTTTTCTTTTTTGTAATTTGTTATATTAATTTAAATATTTTAATAAAAGAATATAGAGAAAAATGTAAAATTTATGCTTAAAGACTTAGATGCTCGAATTTTGAGAATTTACCAATCAGACCCCGATATTCAGATGGCGCAGCTTGCGTCAAAAGCGGGCACAACGCCGGCAGTCTTGTCTCGAAGATTGGCTCGATTAAGACAAAATGGTCAAATTGTTGCAAAGGAGGCTATAATCAACTGGCAAATATTAGGTTATAAAGTTGAAGTATCCTTACGCATAACATTAGATAAAACTCATCACTCTGCTTTCGATAATTTTATGTCTGAGGCTCGCAAGATTGAAGAGGTAATTGAAATTCAAACTTTTCTGGGCAAGGTGGATGTCAGGTTACTTTTAATTGCAAAAAATATGGATGATTACCAAAAAGTTTATAGAGAAAGAATTCTTCGTTTGCCTCATCTATTGGAAATTGAGCCGTTGATGCACATTGCTCGCGTGCATAATAAAGAGGTTTTACCGATTTGACGGAACTTGATGAAATAGATTTGCAGCTCCTCAAGGAACTTCAAAGAGATTTTAGTAGGTCGGCAGGTTCTTTCGTGGATCAAGTTGGTTTATCACAACCGGCCATCTGGCGCCGTATTAAACGTTTTTACAATGAGGGGATTATTTCTGGTAGTCGTATAGTGTTGGATAGCGAAAAAGTAGGTTTTAGTGTCACTGTCTTTTTGGGCATAAAATTAGCCAGAAAAGGCCAAATTCGGTTAGAAGATTTCGAACAAGCGGTTACAGCAATACCGGAGGTGCAAACTGTTGAACATGTTTTAGGAGTTTATGATTACAGAATAAGAATTATAGCGCGAGATATTACAGATTTTGAGCGAATTTTAAGACGCAGGATTATGACACTTCCTGGAGCTGGTGAGATTGAAGCAAATGTTCTGCTGAGTGAAGAGAAACGGCACGGCCCGGTATGATTATTTTTTGCATTGAAAAGTAAAATTTAAGAAATTTTATTCTCAACTGATTGATTTTGAATAGAGTTGTTTTATTATCAAAGTTAGAGATTTTATAGGGGGCAAAAATGGGTGCGTTACTTGATAATATTGATCCAAATGGTTTGGAAGAATTTTCAGTAGTTTTCACGGACAGATCGCTTAATCATATGTCGTCCTCATTTCAGCAAGTTATGAATGATATTTCAGGGATGCTTAAGGAAGTTTATAGCTCTGATGCTGTAGTTATTGTTCCTGGTGGTGGTACTTTTGGAATGGAAGCAGTAGCACGCCAGTTTGGTCGCGATGCAAAAGTTTTGGTGGCTAGAAACGGGTGGTTTTCATATCGCTGGAGCCAGATCTTCGAAAGCAATGGCCTTGCTCAGTCGGTGGAGGTTATGAAAGCGAGGAGAGAGAAAAATTCTGAGCAGGCACCCTTCCATCCAGTTCCAATAGATGAATTGGTTTCAAAGATAAGGTCTTATTCACCTGACATCGTCTTTGCTCCGCATGTAGAAACGTCAGCTGGAATAATTTTACCAGATAGTTATATTAAGAAAATGGCAGAAGCAGCCCATGAAGTTGGGGCAATTATGGTTCTCGACTGTATTGCATCAGGTTGCGCTTGGATAGATATGAACGAGCTAGGCGTGGATGTTCTAATTTCTGCCCCACAAAAAGGTTGGTCTGCATCACCGTCCGCAGGTTTAGTAATGCTTTCAACGTTAGCGATTGAACGCATGGAAACATCTACCTCCGACAGCTTTGCGATCGATTTGAAGAAGTGGCACTCGATAATGCAAGCCTACGAGAGCGGTGGTCATGCTTACCATACTACGATGCCGACTGATGCGTTGAGGGCTTTTAGAGACACTATGCTAGAAACAAAGGAATATGGTTTCGATAGATTATACGATGCACAGTGGGATTTAGGCAATAAAGTCAGAGGTATGCTTAAAGATAAAGGTGTAAATTCCGTAGCGCCTGAAGGTTTTGGTGCTCCTGGTGTTGTTGTGAGCTATACACAAGACCCTTCTATACAAAATGGTTCTAAATTTACTAATTTGGGTATGCAAATCGCTGCGGGCGTCCCTTTAGCCTGTGATGAACCCCAAAATTTTATGACTTTCAGGTTAGGTTTGTTTGGGCTTGATAAACTTTATGATGTCAGTGGGACCGTTGATCGGTTACGTCGAGTGATAGATCAAGTTCTTTAGATTTTTTTTCGCTATTATTCGCTATTAATTGGGTCCCTTAAGACCGAGCCCTAATTGCATAAGTGTGTGACGTATTTTAGGAGATGAGTGTAAGAAGTTTATCCCTAGCGTCCGAGACTTTTGAGCGACGGATATCGAGCTTTTAGATACCTCATTTAATGCGTTTATTCCCAAAACTCGTGTTTTGATATCGAGATTTCGTGACTGTTCATATTTCGACAAAATTTCATTGATGTTACTTAGTCTAGAAGGGCTTTTTGCCAACTCATGTAAAGATTTTATATCGGCTAGGCTCATATTTAATCCTTGAGCACCAATAGGTGGCAAAACATGGGCGGCCTCCGCTATTAAGGCTGTTCTTTTTGCTGTTAGTTGCTTTGCTAGTTGTGAAATGATTGGCCAATCAGAGATCTCACTTATTACTCTGAGTTTTCCCAAGTGCATACACGAGCGATTATTTGCCTCTTCCTCAAATTGCTTAGGTTTGAGTGTCAAAAGTCGTTTAACATTTTTGTTGCTGTCCATCCATACTACAGAAGAGCAAGGTTTTCCTTCAAAGTCTGCCAACGGTACAAAAGTAAATGGACCTCCCGATCGATGTATTTCAATCGATGCATTTTTATGGGGTCTCTCATGAGTGACAATAAAAGTTAAGGCTTTTTGGGGAAACTCTCTTTTTGAAATTTTAAT
>Ga0181568_10004156_pt1 | contig 12943 bp, 10 predicted proteins | sample 101ome_20_FD_133758 | JGI IMG/M metagenome (GOLD analysis project Ga0181568, IMG submission 133758) | Coastal salt marsh microbial communities from the Groves Creek Marsh, Skidaway Island, Georgia - 101404AT metaG (megahit assembly) | ecosystem: Environmental > Aquatic > Marine > Intertidal... | reverse complement strand
TTGAAGGTTTTTAATTACAGCATCTTTGCTTCCAAAAAAATCAACCTGCAGAGAATGATCAATTACAATATCAATTGGTATTTTTGGTTGAATAGCTTTTGATTGAATTCCTTTTTTTTCTAGCGCTTCTTTGTATGAAAGAAAATCAACTAGCATTACTTTTCCCAAGATATCATGACTTAAAATTCTGTTGGGCATAAAATTTATTGGTGCTCCAACCTTACAATTTAAGATAAAATCTAACTGTTCGTCTGCTAAATCATTTGTTTTATTAATTTTTTGTCTAAGAACGTTTTCAGCAAGAATTCTGTAAGAATAGGGAATTTTTCTTAAACCTTTTAACGAAGAAATATTAGCAATATTAAAATTTTGATTATTTATTTTTATATCAGAAAAATTTAAAGCCATTTTTTCTGTGATTAATAACTACAACATGTTTCTTAAAACATATTGCAAAATACCACCGTTTTTATAGTAAAGAATTTCATTATCAGTATCAATTCTACAAACTGTATCTATAGTTTTTGAAGATCCGTCTTCGTATTTAATTTCAACTTTAACTTTGTCTCTTGGTCCTATACCATTCTCAATGTCTTTAATTGTAATTAACTCTGAACCTTTAAGATTTAAATTTTTACGATCCACTCCTTCGGCAAACTGCAAAGGTAAAACACCCATGCCAACTAGATTTGATCTATGAATTCTTTCAAAACTTTCAGCAATTACTGCTTTAACACCAAGTAATTTTGTTCCTTTTGCTGCCCAATCTCTTGAAGATCCTGTTCCGTACTCTTTTCCACCTATTACTACAAGATCAACTCCTCTATTCTTGTATTCTACTACTGCATCAAAAACTGTAGCATCTTTTCCTTCTGGATAAATTTTTGTGTAGCCGCCCTCTGTACCTGGCGCCATTTCATTTTTAATTCTTATATTACCAAAAGTTCCTCGCATCATTACTTCATGATTTCCTCTTCTTGCTCCGTAAGAATTAAAATCTTTTTGCAAAATTTGATGCTTCATGAAGTATTCACCTGTTGGACTATTTTTTGGAATAGATCCTGCGGGTGATATATGATCTGTTGTAATCATATCTCCAAGAATTAGTAATGGTCTTGCATCTTTAATAGGTTTGAATCCTTCTGGTTGGTCTGGCATATTATCAAAGAATGGAGGTTTTTTTACATAAGTAGATCCATCATCCCACGAGTAAATACTAGAAGCTTCAGTTGTTATTTTTTGCCATTCTTTTGGGCCTTCAGTAACTTTTGAATATCTACTTTTGAACATATCGGCATTCAAACAAGTATTTAATGTATCTTCGATCTCTTTATTTGTAGGCCAAATATCTTTTAAAAACACATCTTTTCCATCTTTGCTTTTTCCAATTGGGTCTTTGTAAAGATCAACATTCATTGAACCTGCAATTGCATACGCAACAACAAGTGGAGGAGATGCTAAAAAGTTAGCTTTAACAACTGGGCTTATTCTTCCTTCAAAATTTCTATTTCCCGAAAGAACAGAAACAGCAAGAATATCGTTATCTAATATTGCGTTATTTATCTCATCAGGAAGAGGTCCTGAATTTCCAATACAAGTAGTACAACCATAACCCACCAGATGAAAACCCATATCATCAAGATGCTTGTCCAAACCAGCTTTTGCTAAATAGTCGGTAACCACTTGCGATCCAGGTGCTAAAGATGTTTTAACCCAAGGTTTAGATTTTAATCCTAATTCATTTGCCTTTTTAGCTAATAAGCCAGCACCAATTAAAACATTTGGGTTTGAAGTATTTGTGCACGAAGTGATCGCTGCAATAACAATTTTTCCATCTTCCATTGTAAAATCATTTTTTTCTACTTTAACTGATTTGGGAGTATCTCTTTTTGACATTTCTTTTAAAACTTTTTTAAAAGTTGACGATGCATCAGTTAATAACAATTTATCTTGGGGTCTTTTTGGACCTGAAATTGTAGGAACAACTGTTGACATATCTAAAGTTAAAATATCAGTATAAACTGAACTATTGTCAGCCCACATACCTTGTTCTTTTGCGTAAGCTTTAGCGAGTTCGATAGTATCTTTATCGCGTCCTGATAATTCTAAATATTTTAATGTTTCATCATCTACTGGGAAGAAACCACAAGTAGCTCCATATTCTGGAGCCATGTTTCCGATGGTTGCCCTATCAGCTAATGTTAAATTTTTTAATCCCTCTCCATAAAATTCTACAAATTTTCCAACAACGCCTTTATCTCTTAACATTTTAACAACTGTTAATACTAAGTCTGTTGCTGTAGTTCCTTCAGGTAATTTACCTTTCATTTCAAAACCAATCACTTCTGGTAGTAACATTGAAGTTGGCTGACCCAACATTCCAGCTTCAGCTTCAATTCCTCCAACACCCCAACCTAATACAGCAAGTCCGTTCACCATAGTTGTATGACTATCGGTTCCAACTAAAGTATCAGGATAAGCGTAAACATCTCCCTCAACTTCTTTTGTCCAAACAACTTTAGATAAATATTCTAAGTTGACCTGATGGCAGATACCAGTTCCTGGGGGAACAATTCTTAAATTATTAAAAGCTTGCTGACCCCATTTTAAAAAAGAATATCTTTCACCATTTCTTTCAAATTCTTTTTCAACATTCTTTTGTAATGCGTTATTATCAGCGCTTACATCTACTTGCACAGAATGATCTATAACCAAATCAACTGGTGAAAGTGGATTAATTTTATTTGGATCTCTATTTTTATCTTTCACAACCTCTCTCATGGCGGCAAGATCTGCCACTGCTGGAATTCCTGTAAAATCTTGTAATAAAACTCGAGCCGGTCTATATGCAATTTCCTGATCAGACTTCTTATTAACCAGCCATTCTTTAACAGCTTCAATCTGTTTTTTATCTACGCTTAAATTATCTTCAAATCTCAGTAAGTTTTCTAAAACAACTTTTAAAGTTTTTGGTAATTTTGAAATTCCATCTAAACCGTTTTGCTCTGCTTTTTTTAGACTATAAAATTTATATTTTTTTGAATTTGCTGTAATTTCTGATAAAGATTTGAAACTATCTAAACTTTTCATGCATCGCTATCTATTGAATTAATATAATAAAATCAAGATACATAAATGATGCGGTGTTTAAAAAACAACCTATAAGTTATTTTAATTTACTTTTTTGAACATAAACATGCCCATCCATTATTAATCTTGCATGTCTGATAGTGCTAACAACCAAATCCTCTATTTCACCTAAAATGTTTCTTTTAATAGTCAAATCTATCTTAGAAATTCCAGTTAGATGTTCAATTTCAAAAATTCCATTATCAGAATAATTTTCATAAAAATCCGAACATATTGTTCCTTTTGTTTTACTGGCTGCAGCCAATGCAATTGAACCTGTTATGGCGTAGCCTTGATGACAACTCCAAGGCATAAAATATCTAGATTTAATATTGCCGTTGCTTCCTTTCATTACTAAAGCAACTTTTGGAATTACAAACTTTGATACGTCACCAAGGCCTACTAATTTTCCAAGCTCTATTCTTACCTTATCCATTTCTTCTATTAACTTTTTGTTATTACTTAAATCTTGATAAGCCTCATCACCTGTAACATTAAAACTTTCAGCTTTAAAAAAAACCACAGGCATTGCTGCATCAACAAAAGTACAATCGTATCCATTAACCTTATCTATTTTATTTCCAGTTGGAAAAAGTTTACTTGTTTTAGATCCTATAGAGTCGATAAATCTAATCTTAACAGGTGTTCCAGTATTGGGAACACCGTCAATTTTTAAATCTCCATCATAAGAAACTTTTTTATCTGGTGTTTGAACAATCTCTTCAATTTTCATTCCAGTATTAATATCTCTAATAACAACTTTTGTTTCTCCATTTTTTGGATCAACTAACCCTCGCTCTACTGCAAAAGGTCCAACTCCAACTAAAATGTTTCCACAAGAAGGCTTGGTATCAACAATTGGTTCATCAATTTTAACTTGAGCAAAATGATAATTAACATCTATTCCTGGTTCATTAGATTTTGAAATAATTGCAACCTTGCTTTTAACGGGATCAGCTCCTCCTAAACCGTCAGTTTGTCTAACATCTGGCGAACCCATAACTGCAAGTAGTATCTTATCTCTTTGTTTTATATCCTCTGGCAAATCAGATTTTAAAAAATAAGGACCTCTTGAAGTTCCTCCTCTCATAAATAAGCAAGGTATTTTAATTTGATCACTCATTAATTAAATGGCCACGGTAAAGTTACATATTTTTGAAGTAAGCCAGAAGGAAAGTCCAATGTCATAAAATGAGACAATAAAAGCATTAATCCAATGCAACTTAAAGTGATTAAAAGAATTTTTGGCAAGCTCAAGTTCGTTTTAAATTTCATAAGAGCAAAAAAGAGTACAAAGATACCTATAATAAAACCAAATAGTGTTGTTACTAAAATTAAAAATACTATCCATGAAAAAGAAAGAAACATTTCTTTAGTATCTTCTGATGTAAAATTTGTTTTAATCATTGATGCAGTCCATGAACTGTTAAAAAATAAAGCATAGGACATTGTCAAAAACATAACTATTGAAATACCAAGAGGAAATACCCCTCCTAACATGCTCAATTTGTATGTATCCAGTATTCCAAAAATAAAAAAGCTGTATATTAAAAAAATAAATAAAGTTTGAGTATTTAAACCAAAAGCATTTTTAAAAGATAATAGTTTAATTTCAGTTTTTTTTGAATTTTTGGACCCAAAATAAACAGACAAAGCAGTAATTATAAATATTACAATAACCCCAGGTCTTAATAGAAATTGCCATTCATAAAACTGAATTGCTTGATATAGATAAGTTTCCAAAGTGCCTGAAAGAACAAATCCTATTAAAAATGCAGGTCTCGGCCAATGATAACTTTTTAATAAAGTACAAAATGCACCTAAAACTATTAAAGTATATAAATCATAAAGACTTCTTGTAACTTGAAAAGCTGCAAAACACACAATCATAATCATGAAAGGTGCTAAAATTCCGTATGGAATTTTTGTAATCTTTGCAACTTTATCAGACATTATAAAACAAAGTCCTGCACCAACAACATTTGCTAAAGCCAAAGACCAAACCATTACATAAGTAAATTTAAGATCTTCTTCGATCAAACTTGGTCCAGGTTCAATTCCTAATAAAGTAAGACCACCTAAAAAAACTGCCATACTTCCACTTCCTGGTATTCCAAATAAAAGAGTTGGGATTAACCCCCCTCCTTCTTTGGCGTTATTAGCAGACTCTGGCGCTATTACTCCTCTGATATCACCTTTTCCAAAATTTGATTTATCTTTTGAAGTTTGAACAACATGTCCATAAGCAATCCAGTCTACAACACTTCCGCCTAATCCTGGAAGAATACCAACGAGTGTACCTAATGCTGCGCATCTTAAAACAATCCATTTTTCTCTAATTGTATCAAACAAGCCTTCCAGCCATCCTTTTCCAATTGGTTCTTCTTTAGATGCAATTGTTGTATTTTTTCTTAAAAGATCACAAATTTCAGGAATAGCAAAAGCAGCTAAACCAATTGTAACAACCTTTAAGCCATCAAAAAGATAAAAGCTTCCAAATGTCATTCTCCATTCACCGGTTGCAGGTGCGCTTCCTAGAGCTCCTAGTAACAAACCTAACCCGCAAGCTAAAAACCCTTTCACAAAGCTATCTCCTGATAAAACTCCCACCATGCTAATTCCTAAAATTCCAAGCATAAAAAGTTCACTCGAGCCAAAAAATAAAATTATAGGTTTTGCAATAAATACAACTAAAGTTAAAATTGTTGCTCCAAACAAACCACCAAACAAAGACGCTGAAAAAGCAGCGCTTAATGCTCTTGCTGCCTGACCTTTTTTGGCTAATGCAAATCCATCTAATACCGTTGCTTGTGATGCGCTAGAACCTGGTATACCCATTAATACAGAAGTAAAAGTATCTGAGGTAGGAATAACGGCAATTAAACCTATTAACATTGCAAGTGCTGAAACCACATCCATTCCATATATGAATGGGATTAAAATTGAAAAACCTACTATACCTCCAAGTCCAGGGAGAATTCCAATAAATATACCAAGGACGACTCCAAACAGAAGGTATAAAAAATGAGCACCTGAAAAAATTGCAATAAATGCTTCTGATAGTGCTTCAATCATTATAAAAAAAAGGCCACTTTAAATTAAAGTGGCCTTTTGTAAAAGTAAATTTAAATTAAAACTTTGCTCCGTATTTTTTGCTTAAATGTCCTTTTAACCAAGCTTTAGATTTTTCATCAACTTCAATTGAAGATAATAAAATACCTTCAGAAGATGATCCTGTAACTTGTTTATAAACACCTAATCTTTTTTTAGAAGTTTTTTTAAACTCATCAGTAGTTGTGATTTTTGCAAAAGCATCTCTATAAACTTTTACAATATTAGCTGATGTACCTTTTGGTAAAAAAACCATTTTTTGTGCTGAAAAACCAGCTGCTAAAAAAGCTTTCCAAGCTTTAAAAGCTGGTCCACCAGGTTTTTTTCCATACTGCTTTTCATAATACTCTACAAATGTAGGTAAGTTAGGAAAAGTAGGATCTCTTTCAATTTTCCCTTGGCTGTTTACAACACCCCAAGAAAATAAAGGAACAGCTTTGCCTTCTTTAACTAAAGTTTTTTGAACTTTTAAGTAAGAAGAAGAAGTTTGATAATCGATATTAGTTTCACCTCTTTCATGAGCTACTCTTGCAGGTCCTCTTCCTTTCATTCCAAAAACTGGTTTAACGTTTAAACCAAGCATATCAAATGCAACGATTGGAATAATATCTAAAGAAGTAACTCCCTGACTTCCATACTTTAACTGGCGCCCTTTTAATTTTTTAAAATCTTTATCAGTTTTGTAACCAGTTTTAGGTGACACATAGGCTACTCCTCCTGTTGGAGTTGCTACAACTATAGTTTTTGACCAGTCACGATAATTATATTTTACTCTTTTATCATCTAGCAAAAATGGAAATTTTGTAGATCCAGAATCACCAAATATAGTTAATCCATCACCATTTTTCATATTTGCAAATTGATTAGCACATTTAGTTGATCCTCCGCCTGGGCAGTTTTTTACAACTACATTAGGTTTTCCAGGAAGTGCCTGAGATAATAAAGGTGCATAAAATCTAGCCCATTTATCTGAGCCTCCTCCTGCACCAAAAGGAATTAGCCATTCAACTGTCTTTCCAGAAAAATCTACTGCGAAAGAAGATGAAATAGACATTAGCAAACCAAGTGTTGCTGCTAAGATTTTTTTAAACATTTGTTTTCCCCTTTTGTTTTAAAGTCATGATATAACTTTATAAATTTAAACTATTCAAGAATTAAATTTTATGAAAACCATTGGTATTAAAGCCTTAGAAGACTTTATATCTAAAATATTTAATAAAGCTGGGTTATCTAAAGAACATTCTGTCATTGCTGCTAAAGCGTTAGTGTATTCTGATGCTAAAGGAGTATGGTCGCACGGTGTTGCAAGAACTTCTGTATATTGCAAAAGACTTGATAAAGACATAGCTAACAAAAAACCAAATTTTAAAATTAAAAAAATTTATAGTGGCGTTACTAGTTTTGATGCAGATAATGCTTTGGGCTTGGTTTCTGCAGATTATGCTATCAAAACAACAATTCAAAATGCCAAAGAAAACGGAATTGCAATTACCGGTGTATTTAACAGTAATCATTTCGGAAGGGCCGCTTTATATTTAGAACAAGCAACTAAAGAAAATTGTTTAGCATGGATTTTTACAAATGCCTCTAAAGCTTTGCCACCGCATGGAGCGATGGCAGCGCATTTTGGAACGAGCCCTTTTGCTTTTGGTTGTCCAACAAAAAATGTAGATAAACCTTTTTTGTTAGATATGGCATCGTCCTCTGTTGCTAGAGGTAAATTAAAATATGCTGCACAAAGAGGTGAAAAAATTCCTTTTGGTTTAGCGCTTGATAAAGATGGTAAGCCAACTGATGATGGCTTCAAAGCTTTTGAAGGGATTATGCTACCCTTTGGTGGAATGAAAGGTGCTGGAATATCTTGGATGATGGATATAGTAGCTGGAATATTTACAGGAGCTGCACATAGCGGCAATGTAAAAAATGCAATCAAAGATTTTTCTGGTCCTGCAAATGTTGGTCATACTATGATAGTGGTTAAAGCGGATTTATTTCAAGATATAGATTCTTTTCTTAATAAAATGGAAACAGGAATAGAGACTGCAAAAAAACTAAAACTAGCTAATGGATTTGATGAAATTTTGCATCCAGGAGAACCTGAATATAAAAAATATAAAAAAAATCTTAAGTCAGGTATTCAATTAAGTGATGATGTTATCGATGATTTGAAGAAATTATGTAACCAATATTCGTTAGATTTTTCTATCTAGCCAAAGCAGCGTTTCCACCTGCAAGTTTACCAAAAACTGCACCTGAAGTTAGTCCACTCCCGCCTGGGTAATTAAAATAAAAAATACCACCAACCATTTCTCCAGCAGCATATAACCCTTTGATTGGCTTCATAACTTTATCTAAAACTTGTCCCTTATTATTAATTCTCAAACCGCCAAATGTGAATGTAATCCCACATGTGACACCATAAGCGTAAAAAGGAGGTTTATCGATTTTATTTGCCCAATTAGTTTTGTTAAATTTTAATCCTTCAGTGCATCTTCCATCTTTAATAGTTGGATCGTATTTAATGTCTTCATTGATGGAATTGTTAAACTCTTCAATGGTTTCAAGTGCTTTGCTACTATTAACGCCAGTTAATTTAGAAACCAGGTCTTTTAAATTGTTTGATTTTACCATTGTAGCTGACTTTACATCGTAGTCACCTTTGTAAAGCATATGTCTAACTTTATGATCAAATATTTGCCAAGCCAATTGATTAGGTTGTTTAATAACTTCTTTTCCAAATTTAGCATATGTGTAATTTCTAAAATCTTCACCCTCATCTAAAAATCTTTCTCCATTTGCATTAATAACAATACCCCATGGATAACTTATTTTTCTATATTTATTACTAATTTTTAAATCACTAAATTCTGGTCCGTTTAAATCATGAAATACCGCATGACACCCCGACCAATTTCCATAAGGAGATGCGCCAATTTTGAAAGCCATGTTTAATCCATCACCAGTATTATGCTTAGTTCCTCTAACTTTTGCCATATCCCAACCAGGTCCCAAATATCTTGTTCTCATTTCAGAGTTTGCTTCAAAACTTCCACAGGCTAAAACAATAGATTTTGCAAAAATATTTTTAAATTTATTTTTAAATAAAACTTTTAAACCTATAACTTTATTTCCTTCATAAATTAATTCATTTGCAGCTGTATCATATGAAATTTCAATTTTATTTTTTTTAACAATAGTTAACAAAGATTTAATTAAAGCTTCCCCCTGTCCATCAACTTCTAGTGTCAAACCGCCCCAATACTTCATTTTTCCGTTGACCATAAAAGATTGTCTACCTTGAATTGGAACAAACTTTACTCCTTTTTTGCTCATCCATTTAATAGTTTCAAAACTTTTATCAGATAAAATTTTGGATAAAATTTTGTCAGTTTTTCCCTCTGTAACTTTCTTCATATCATTAAGAAAATCTAATTTTGTATATTTGCCAAAATCTATTTTTTTTGATTTTTTTAAAGATGGAATAATTTTTTTTAAATCACTAAAACCGTTATATGCAAATCTAAAAGCTCCATTAGTATACCTAGAGTTTCCTCCACGTTCCTTTTGGGATGCCTTTTCAACAACTAGTATTTTTTTTGCTCCATTGTCTTTAGCAGACAAAGCTGCACATAAAGCTGCGTTACCTGTTCCAACAACAATTACATCGTATTGATCTTTCATAATAAAAAAAAGTATTTATAAGATAGAAAAATAATATCAAATGAAAAAGGTATCTGATTTTCCAAAAAATAATACTGAATGGTTAGAAAAATTAACTTCAGAAGAGTTTATGATTCTAAGGGAGGAAGGTACTGAAATGCCTAATAGTAGTGAGCTAAATTATGAAAAAAGAGAAGGCGCGTACCATTGTAAAGGGTGTGGTATTAAACTTTTTGAATCTAACACTAAATATAATAGTGGAAGTGGTTGGCCATCTTTTTTTGAAAGTATCCAAGATGTATTTGAAACAAAAACTGATCATCATATAGGGTATCCAAGAACAGAATATCATTGTGCAAATTGCGGTTCACATCATGGACATATATTTGATGATGGTCCACAGCCGACAGGTAAAAGATATTGCAATAACGGAGCTTCATTAATATTTAAACCAAAAAAATAGTTTTATGGAAAAAGAATTTAGAAATATCAGTAAAGTTGGTTACATGAAGCACAATGGTGGATTAGAGTTTAAAAAACTGTCTGATACAGAATTCGAATACACTACAACATTAAAAGATTTTCATATGAATGCTAGTGGTACTACTCATGGAGGATTTATTATGTCCATCTTAGATTCTGGTATGGGTACTTCTGCACATCAATTTATCGATGGTGTAGCAGTAACAATTAGTCTAAATATAAATTTTATAGGTGCTTCAAAACCTGGTGATAAAATTTTAGGTTATGCAAAAGTTAAAAAACAAACGAAATCACTTATTTTTATGTACGGAGAGCTTAAGTGTAACGAAAGACTTTTGGCAACCGCAGAAGGTATTTGGAAAGTAATTAAATAATTTTAGGAAAGCTCTCTAATAATATTGCCATCCATAAACTCTTTTAAATTTTCAGCCATTTGTGAATACATTAAAAAATAATTTTCTTTAGTTACATAGCCCAAATGAGGTAATAGCAATGCATTCTGCATAAATCTTAATTTATGATTTTCTGGTAATGGTTCGATATCATAAACGTCTAGGCCGACTCCTGCAATTTTTTCTTCCTCTAGAACTTTAATTAAATCATTCTCATTAATAATTGGACCTCTAGAAGTGTTGACTAAATACGCTGTGGATTTCATTTTAATTAAATCTTCATATCTAAATAGATTAGTTGTTCTTTCACTCAAAACTAAATGAATAGTAATAAAATCTGAACGTTGTAATAAATCTTCTTTAGAAACAGCTAAAACATTTTGCTTTTCTGCATCTGCAATTTTTAAATTTTCACTCCAAGCAATTACATCCATTCCAAATGCTTTTCCAATAGTTGCAACTTGCGATCCTTGCTTGCCGAGGCCAACAACACCTAAAGTTTTTCCCTTTAGTTCTGTTCCAATGGTAGTTTGCCAATATCCTTGAAACATATTTTCAGTTTCTTGACGAATGTTTCTCGCTAATCCTAAAATTAGAGTCCATGTCAGTTCGGCTGTTGGATTGGCATTAATATCAGTACCACAAACTTTTACATTTTTTTCTTTTGCGGCCTCTAAATCTATAGATTTATTTCTTTTTCCCCCGGTGCATATTATTTTTAAATTTGGACATGAGTTAATTATTTTTTTTGTCATCGGAGTTCTTTCTCTCATCAGTATTAAAGCTTCAAATTCTTTGATATTTTCAATGGCATGATCTTCACTTTCAAATGGTTCGTTAAAAACTTTAATTTCACAGTTCGAATTTTCCCAGTCAGCAAAATACTGAGCTACATTTTGATAATCGTCTAATATTGCAACTTTCATTTTTTTTATTTTCTTTAAAAGTTTTTAATATAATAGAAGCATTCTAATGTCTTTATTAAATGAATTTAAAATCAGTATTAAATCTATTATTATTGGTTTATTTGGTGCATTAATAGGCATAGCTATAAAACTGCCATTACCATGGTTGTTAGGTGCTCTTTTGGGAAATTTAATTTTATCTTTTTTTGGTATTAAAAATCAATTTTCAAATAAACTCTTTACACCAGTCTTAATAATAGTGGGTATAATTTTGGCAGCAAGTTTCAATATTACTTTGCTTTATAAAATTCATCTTTGGGTTTTCTCATCAATTGGAATGATAATTTGTACTTTTCTTGGTGGTTTAATAACTGCAATATATTTTTCTAAAATTTGCAAATACAATAAATTAGATGCCATCTTTGCAGGATTGCCGGGTGCATTTGTTCCAGTAACTGCAGCTTACTTAGAATTATCTAAAAATAAAAAAAATTTAAGTAAAGTTGTAATACCTCAGGCAACTCGTGTAATGTTTATAGTTCTTTTTGTACCATTTTTTTTCGTTTATGAAAAAGGCTATGAAGAAATTATTACAAAAGCTTATACTCCAGATTATAATGTAAAATATTTTGTTGAAATAATTTTTTTAATTTTAATATCACTCCTTTTTACAATTTTTTTAAGAAAAATAAAAATTCCATCAGCTCCAATTTTGGCTTCCATGGCAGCAGCAGGAATTATGTATACTTTTGAAATAGTGGATGCAAAATTTTCATCTAATTTTATTAATGCAATTTTTCTTCTTCTAGGTTCCTCGTTAGGATGCAGAATGTCAGGCTTGAAGTTTAAAGAAATTGTTTCTTTTAGCGTTCACGGATCGATCATTTCCCTTATACTAATATTGCTAGCTATGATTTTTGCTTACTTATTAGATTATCTTTTTGGTTTAAATTTTATGGCAACTTTTTTAAGTTTTGCGCCCGGTGGAATACATGAAATGATACTTATAAGTATTGCCTATAATATTGATCCATTATTTGTTAGCTATCACCACTTTTTAAGAATTTTTATAATTATTTTATCAATACCAATTTTGATCAAAATATATTTTAAAAACTAATCCCAAACTTTTTTTAATCTTTGTTGACGGCCACAATTTGTTTTATAAAATTTATATCTTATTGGATTTTTTTTATAGAAATTTTGATGATAATCTTCTGCAGGATAAAAAACATCAAACTTTTTAATATGTGTTTCAAATTT
>Ga0181568_10004144_pt1 | contig 12966 bp, 8 predicted proteins | sample 101ome_20_FD_133758 | JGI IMG/M metagenome (GOLD analysis project Ga0181568, IMG submission 133758) | Coastal salt marsh microbial communities from the Groves Creek Marsh, Skidaway Island, Georgia - 101404AT metaG (megahit assembly) | ecosystem: Environmental > Aquatic > Marine > Intertidal zone... | reverse complement strand
TGTGAAACAAAGCAGCATGCCGAGGTGCATCGAATCTTTTGTATCTCGGATTCTCTATGTCATTTTCTTTCAGCCATTTGAAATCTGAAAAATCTGTTCCATCAAGACCCCAGCTCTCTATTTTGTCTTTCATCTCATAGTATGAGTCTTCAGATTCCGGCTGAATTCCTAGTGATATTGCGTTTTTGATGTCCCATGATTTATCCCAGCCATACTGAACATAAGATTTGATTTTTCTTTCATCTGGGGTGTTATGACTAAAATTGGTAGGTACTGATATCCGAGCCTGTCTTCTTCTTGCAGCGACGAAGCGTGGGTCTACTCGGATAGAATTATTCTGAAGCGGCACACCCATTATTTCCTGATAAATGACAAGATAGTGGCGATACTGTTTAACATTGGAAAAGCCTTCTTTCTTCATTTGAAGGAATTCATTCTTGTCAGAAGCCCCCGAAGTTAAGAATTCATCGCGTGAAATGTTTAATTCACGACTTGCAGGATTATTTAGCCACTCACGAGCCTGTGCATCGTCGATCCCCAACTTCTGCGCATAGTCAATGTAAACTTGATTTTGCATATACCGTAATTCGTCGAAGTTAACTCCTTCAGGTGGTGTTGGAAACTCATCATTTAGTAGCAACATTGCACATTCGAATTCAGATTCTGGAAGTTGTTTTTGAGCGGATGTACGTGTCTCTTGTGCTGAGCGCCTCTTGGCTTGTAGTAATGCTTCCAGTTGTGGGTGTATTTGATTCTGCCTTGCCCTAGATTGATTATGTATTGTTCTTTGATTTGTTTTTGTTTGAATCACATGTTTGTATTGTGAGATTCTATTATGGAGTGTGGAAATCCATCCGCCAACCGAAGGTTGTGCCCGGTTATCACACTGGTCTAACATGACTGGGATGTAAGGTGCCAAAGCTGCATAGTTTTCAATGAACCATTGGTAAGTGTGCCGTTGTTGTTGACGCTGCCCCTGGGGTCGCGGCCAGCCGCACGAATGGATACAGTTACCCCGCATCTCGAACAACACAGGACCATCTGCGTATATGATTTCATTTTCTCTCAGTTCTTCAAACTGCTCAATTGACAAATTTATAATTGCAATATTTCCACTGTTTTGCAATGTGCTATCTATGACTCTTACAGGTTTCTCAATTGTCGCATTTTCCTTTCTTTTACTGAGTTGATAGGCAACGGTTTGCCGCGTGAGTTCGAGTCTATCTGCAATTTCTTGATGGGTCAATCCTTGTCCTCTTAATTTCATGATTTTTGCTAATTCGTCATCTGTGACCATGACTACCCGAAGGAGTCCCCGTACATAAAATATTGGAATAATTCCAAATAATTTTAGAATTCCAAATAAATTCCATATTAGGTTTTATTTGAAATCTGTATATAAATCCGCTTTGAAAACCCTTGTATTCAATGGCCTGAGGCTAAGGAAGACCTGTTTGATCACGTTATAATTCCATTTTTAATCGCAAGTAGGTGATGAAGTGGAATGGATAAACGATTTGCTTATGCTCACAAGGGTTTATTCTAAACACCCTTGTACATGATTATCGCATAGACAAGGGATTGCAGTGGGGTCTATACAACCCTACCCTATGTAACATCTGCATTACATAGGGGGGCCCTTTGAAAATAAATTCTCAGCATTGATTCTCTACAAATAACACATGCATGCAATAAAACATTCACTTCAATTGTCTAATTCAGTGGCCGTGGGCTATCAATCCTGTTGCATCTGCTAAGAATAATATTGCTGTCAAAACTAGTACTCCGATTACAACATAAATCATAGCCTTCTTTCCAGTTTCTGCATTGTGAATATCGGGTAGTGTATCAACCGTTGCTACATAGAGGAATGTACCTGCAGAAAACAACATGGCTAATCCAATAAACGAATTCTCCAAATCATCGAGAACAAAGTATGCTACGAACATCATGACAGGAGTTGCTAGTGAAAATATCATGATATCAATCATCGATTCACGCTTTGTTTCGCGCTCATGTAAGGAAAATATCCCTAAGCTTAGTGCCGCAGGACCTTTGTGAATTAAGACTGCAATTAGAATTGCAATTGAAACCGAGATATTTCCAGAGGCTGCGGCCGCACCTATTGCTAATCCATCGACTGCTGCATGAAGTGTCAATCCGATAACAAGAAGCCAGCCTATCGAATTGTGATGGACGTGGTCGTGGCCGTGTTCTTCGTTGTGGTCGTGGTGTTCTTCATGGACTGCATGACCTATTCCAGATCCTTCCAAAACCAACATCAATACAAATCCAAGCACAATTGCTAATCCTAGCATTAGAGGTTCGGATTCTTCTTCATGTTCAGAATGGCCCGTCTCAGCGACTAAGACACCGATTTCATCTATTCCAGCCTCAGCAGTTATTTCTCCGCTTTCAACCTCTTCGATTACATGTTCAATTTCCTCGGCAAGATGATTTTCCGAATGACCATCTTCTTCATGATCATCATGAGCATGGTCATCCTCGTCTTCGTGGTCATCATGATCGTCATGTTCTTCTCCGTGAGATATTATTAATTCGATTTCTTCTATGCCAGTAGAGGCATTAATAGTACCTTGGTTGACTTCTAAAAGTACTATTGCGACGTCGCCAGCGATATTTTCATCGTCATGGCCGCCACCTGCTAACTCAAATCCTTCTGGGATAACAACAAGCATTGCGGATGCAATAATAATTCCAGATGCAATGCCTGTGAACATTTTCAACCTATCTTGACTACCAACAAAGTTGGTGTAAATAGGGAGCAGTCCGCATATTAGTCCTATTGCTAATGCAATTAGAGCATAGGTCAACAGTGTTGTAATCATGTTCTTCCCTTTGTTAATACATATTTAAAAAATATTATTAATTTAAGACGATTCCGAAATTTTATGAGCAGAATATTATCATTCAGTACTGACAAAGAATTTGCATCACAATTAGAGCAATTAATTGTGCAAACCGGATACAAAAACCGTAGCATGTTTCTTAGAGATGCGAGTATTTTCTTTGCTGAAGCAAGCCTGAAAGGCGACCTATCTGGAATGCAGGATGACCTAGAAGTGGAAGGCACTGCCGTGATTTACTATCAACATGGGGTCGAAAATAAATTGATGGATTTGCGACATTCTCATTCGATAAATATTTCATCATACCATCACAATTGCTTGACAACAAGTCATACTTGTGTCGATACAATGCAGATTAGTGGAAATGCTGGTTCGATAAGAGATGCGATTGAGAGGCTAAAAAATACGAAGGATGTTGATCGTGTAGAATTCATAACTGCGCCTTCACGAAGCGCTGGTTGTTGTTGATTAATTTCAGGAATCTGAAATTTCATCTTCATACATCTGGCCTAACCAAGTGACTAATCCTAGCAATACTGCTGTAGCCAATAACATAACCAAAATCATTGATGATGATGCGCCTCCTAGAACTAGGAAGCCAGCTATTATCCAAGATAATACTAAGTCAAATGCACCAATTACTCTCCATGTTCTCCTCAATGTAATGATACCAATTAACCATGAAGTGCAAGAAAGCAGGACTACCATAGCCATCAACAAAACCGAAGTTTGTTCGTAATATCCAAATGAACCGCTTGGAATTAAAATATGAGCCGAGCACAATAATGATGCTGTCCATAATTGGTTCTTTGATGCGACTGAAAATACTGAAAGGGCGATAGACAACAAGCCTAATGCGATAATGAAACATGATGTTGTATCGCTAATCAAATCCATCCAACTTGACAGGGCATGCCAACTAAATGGAATCAATATTGAAATTCCAACTATTATTACTGGTTGCACCCATCTTAGCGAATTGCGAATTGCAAGAATACATGCTATGATTCCTGCGATTCCGAATGAGATTATCACAATCATCGCAGCCCAAGCCATTCTTCCAGCAGCACCTCTATGGTCGCTCAAATCACGTTTTATTCTTTCAGATTCTATCCATTCAAACAAAATCACAGAAAGGATGAGGAATATTTCAACCGAGAAGACGGGTACTTTCCATGAATTTGCAGAAAATTCGAAAGGCGATGGCTGTATTTGGTCTAATCCCATTAGTGAGGTTAAGATTCTAGACGAAACTAGTAGTATTACTATTCCTTCTAAAACTGAAGGAATTCTTAATCCGAGGTCCCTTCGTCCGATTACTGAGACAAATCCGAGAATCATCAATGCGCATAGTAAAATCAAAATCTCCCATTGATAATCCAAAGATACTCTTTTGTCACCCAATCGTCCTGCGATTTGAACCAGTGTTAATCCCGCCATAGAAATTGCAACAGGAGATTCTATCCCCATAATATCGGGAAGATTCAGATTTACTTGTTGAGCCCTCCACCTTGCAATTGAAATCAGAAGGATGGATATGAATGATGCAATTGCAATCGAAGTTATCGAGGATGCTGACACCCATGCCAGATAAATGGCAAACAACATAGTCACTATGATGAAGGATACCACTATCGTTGGTTTGTGAGTAATATCGCCAACTATCATGTCATAATCACCAGTTGAAGACATTCGCTTTGAACGCTTCTTTTGTTTTTCAGCCAAGCGAATCAGCTCTGGGTCTATCATTCTAATATTAGATTCGTCATCTGTTTGTTCCATCGCTTCAGATTTGGCTTCCCTGGTTTCTCTGAACTTTTGGATCCTTTGTTCTCGTATCGATACTTCTTTCATTCTCGAACGAATTTCACCTTGCGCCGCTAACCAAGCCCCACATATCACGAAAAATATACCAGTTGCAATCATCAAATAAGTATCCTGGAATGAATTTGCTGTAATTGCTAAAATGACAATCAATGATAATGACATGATTGCCGAAGGCAATAATTTTTCTAATTTTGAGGCTCTAGGGAGATACAATATCGATATTGCCAATAATACTGCTACTGATGAAATTCGGAGGTTTTCCACTCCTAGTGGCAAAATTGTATCATGAGTCAATGGATTGGTTATTGGCTGGTCTAGGGCAAATACTAACAACATAACAGAGACTAAGCCGAAAGTTGTTGTAATCAGATAGTCGGGAAGTATTTTTTCTTCACTAAATTTACTTCCTTCCATGAATTCTTTGAAGTTTCTTTCAGCGGGCATCATCATCAATATCGAACAAAGAGAAATTATCGAAATGTAAATCGAAGAATAGCCAAATCTCCATTGCAAGATTATGGCTCCAATACCCCAAGCCATCAATAATACTCGAGGATTTCCATGATGTTTATCTTGGAAAATTACAATCGAATGTGAAATTATCAAAACAGCCATTACCAAAATTAGTCCAGTTGCGGGCAATATTTGTGGGCCAGCGACCATAACAATGGTAAACAAACTGATGATAAATCCTAAATTCCACAATTTTAGGTATCCTCCGTCCCTCATCCGAGCACTGAGTTCCGATAGTCCAACTAATCTTCCAGCTAGATTTGCTCCACTTTCACCCAAATTCAAATTTATTGGAATTTGAATTAATACCAGCATTAACATGTATGCTGCTAAATCATTTTCAGAAATCAGAATTGGAACTAAGTCATTTGAAATTATTTTTGATTCTAGGTTCCCGGCTAAGAATAGGATCCACATCCAAGGAACTATGACTGAGGTTCCTGCCATTGAAGGAGATTCTCTTTGCAATGATAGCCAAGAAAGTCCGACCCATACAATCGATTGTAAAATCAATAAATTTCTACCGCCTTGATATTCGCTTGCATCTACTAATAATGTCAACAGAATAACTAGGACAATTGAGCCTATCCACAAAACATGGTCTGATACTGATTTTTGGTGATTAAGAATTATTACAATTGTCAACAAAGCACTTATTGCAGCATAAAGTGAATACCCATCCAATATTGGTAATTCAATTAGACCTCTTACCATCAAAATTAGAATGGTGAGAAGGATTGGTGCCGGCCAAAGAGTGTATGGAATCAACCTATTCCATTCAACCCCACGTACGATTAGATAAGATGGTGCAAATGCGTAAATCAACAACAGAAGTTGCGCCAAAGCATATCCAGTTTCCAATCTATGTGAAGCGATTGCAAACATAGCTCCAATCATACCTAGGCCGACCGATACCGACCAGAGGCCTGGCTTACCAAGGCCCATTGAATTGAATGCGGATGAAAACCAGTTCTCTTCCTTAGCGAATTTTGTCGCTGTAGTAGCATTGATACTAGTCACACCAAACATTAGAATAAACAATAGTAGGTCATCCTCAAATGGTTTGATATTAATTCCAAATATGCTCCAATTCTCACTGATAGCATGAATGCCTATCCAGAGATAAGAAACTGCAATACCTAAGGATGCTAAATTGCCTGAGCTTCTGTAATATGCTAGTCCGTGAAGGAGAAGGGTACCTATGGCAATCATGATTGCAACACCTTGTTCGCCGTAAGGTTCGCCTGCTGCAGAACCGATTGCTAACAAGACTATTGTTGCCTGAGTTGCGATGGCGTCGTCATCATGCCTTTGCGCTACTATCAGATTGACTCCCACTAAAGAAATCAGACCTAATCCTAATTCTAATTGATTAATCCAATCCCAAGAATACATAGAAATTGCAAGACCATACAGTAATTTCATCGAAATGATAACCCATGTTACGCCCAAGATATGCATCCTGTCTTTTGGTATCCAAATTTCACCTAACCACAAGCCAAAAACTGCCATTAGCAATAATCCGGCTGTTGCAAGTAGAGGAGATAGTGTCAAACCGACAATAGTGCCAATTGCAGACCAGACTACTATCATAGATATTATTAGGCCAAAATGAAGTCTTTTTTCTCCCTCTACTGCGTATTCGGTAATTGTATCTCTTTCTTTGCGAGCGTTTTCATCCGGTTCATTACCATCTTTTTTTGAAAAAAGTTCAGGAACTTCGCCCATCGCTTCGTCAACTATTTCTTCAACATCAGGTTGGTCTTGCTTGATTTCAACATCCTCTGTAGATACGAGGAAATTATCCAAATTTACTCCCGATGCTCGTTGGAAATTTTTCTTGGAGATCAAATCGTCCTCCGACTCTTTCTCCATGTGATTACCTCGACACTAATTGCTTTCAATATCTCCCTCTGAAAACGAATTTTTTCACCAATTCTAGGTAATTTCTAGAGATATCAAACCGTAAGGGACAAAGAGTGGTTTCGAATGGCATTGATATGGCGAATACTGTAGGTGTGCCGTCTGGCAGCCTCTCAGAAAGCGGTATAGATACCGATGCTACAGTCTACTGGAATTTGGATAATATTTCGTTAATCGACCTTGCTGTTGAAAGAAATGAAGGATTTCTTACATCAGACGGCGCTTTAGTTACTGAAACCGGTGAAAGAACAGGTCGATCACCTAATGACAAATTCATTGTTGAAGAAGAGACAACTGTCGATGATGTCAATTGGGGGAAAATCAACATTTCAATAGATGATGATGTTTTTGAGAGGTTGAAGGCTGAAGTTGTCAATCACCTATCTTCTCGCAATTCATTATTCGTGCAAGACCTTTATTGTGGTGCAGAAGAATCTGAGGCTTTGCAAATTAGAATAATCAATGAAAATGCGTGGCACAATGCGTTTGCAAGGAACATGTTCGTCAGACCTACTGCCGAGCAACTACAATCTCATTCGCCTGAATTTACTGTTTATCACGCTCCGCATTATGAAGCTAATGACCCTTCTTTGAATTCCCAATGTTTCGTTATTGTGAACTACCAGAAAGGCGAAGTTATCATCGGTGGAACAAGATATGCTGGAGAAATTAAGAAATCTATTTTCAGTATTATGAACCTGATTCTACCGAAGAAAGGAATTCTACCAATGCATTGTTCTGCAAATACAACTGGAAGCAATACTGCGGTATTTTTCGGACTCTCTGGGACTGGAAAAACAACTCTTTCTGCAGACCCTAAGCGCGCTTTGATAGGCGATGATGAACATGGTTGGGGAGCGAATGGCGTCTTCAATTTCGAAGGCGGGTGCTATGCAAAATTGATCAACCTCTCTGAAGAAGATGAACCGGAAATATTCGCAACCACAAAGCGAAAAGGTACCGTATTGGAAAATATAGGCGTAGATGGAAATAATGTTCCGGATTTCTTTGATACCAGTAAAACTGAAAATACTCGAGGTTCATACCCAATCGAATTCATTGATAACAGAACCCAAGATAGTAAGGGAGGCCATCCCCAAAATGTAATTTTCCTAACCTGTGATGCATTTGGTGTTTTGCCACCAATTAGTCGTTTGACTCCTTCACAGGCTGCTTATCATTTCATATCTGGCTATACTGCTAAGGTCGCAGGAACTGAAGTAGGCGTTACAGAGCCACAAGCTACGTTCTCTGCTTGCTTTGGAGAGCCATTCATGCCTATGCATCCTGGTGTGTATGCGGATTTACTATCCTCAAAAATGGATGAGCATGGCTCAACCGCTTGGCTCATCAATACCGGTTGGTCTGGTGGGCCATACGGTGTAGGAAACAGAATGAAAATCAAGTACACACGCGCTATGCTAAATGCTGCTATGGATGGTGAATTGGATAATGTTGAATACATTGTTGATGAAAGATTTGGATTCGAGATTCCAACCTCCTGTCCTGGCGTTCCATCTGAAGTATTGATTCCAAGACAAACTTGGGATGATGGAAATGCATACGATGAAACTGCTGACAAATTAGCAGGTATGTTCAATGAAAATTTCAAGAGGTATTCAGATGGAGTATCTGATGAAGTGAACGCTGCTGCACCTCACAGTGCTTAAAATTCTAATCGTAAGGGTCATCAACGGCCTATGGTTAGCCATAATACATGACCGATGTCATTATGTCAACAAGTGCTGGAAATATTAGAATTAGATTATTCACAGATGAGGCTCCTGAAACCACAGGCAATTTTCTGAGATTGGTCGATGATGGGTTTTACAATGGGCTTCACTTTCACAGAGTCATTGAACAATTCATGATTCAAGGTGGATGCCCTCATTCCAAAGACCCGATGAGCAGAATGGCAGGGACTGGTGGTCCTGGCTGGAAAATTCCATGTGAATCGAGTGCTCTAGCAATGCAGCATGACCGCCCGGGAATTCTTTCGATGGCTAACGCTGGCAGAGATACTGGTGGCTCGCAATTCTTCCTTACAACTGTAGCAACCCCCTGGCTAAATGGTAATCACGCAATTTTCGGAGAGGTTGTAGAGGGTATGGACGTGGTTCAGGCTATTGAACAATGCAGAAAATTACCAGGCGATAGACCAGCAGAACCGCAACAAATCATTGCAGTCTCAAGAGCTTGAGGTGAAGAAATGGTTGGGCTCGCCATTCATGGTGGAGCGGGTGGAGATGGTCCTTGGAAGGGCCCCACTGATTTAGATCCGCAAAGAATTGCCTGTATGCGGAATGTTTTGTCAACGATTGGTGACCTTTTAGAAAATGGAATAGATGCCACTGAAGCAGTTACTCTAGCGGTTGAAATGCTTGAAGATGAGCCTTTATTCAATGCAGGAATTGGTTCGGTACTTTCTGCTGAAGGCGGAGTTACGATGGATGCTAGTATCATGCAGGGGGAGGACGGTGCAGCAGGTTCTGTAGTCAATGTCACCAAAATTCGACACCCGATTAGAGCGGCGGAAAAAATTCTCCAAAATGGATGGCCTGTAATGATGAATAGTGCTGCCGCTGATGAAAATGCAATCGCTAGTGGTATCGAGGAAGTCTCGCAAGAATGGTTGATTACCGATTTAAGAAAAGCCCAATGGCAAAAATGGAAAAACGCAAAATCAAAACCCGGTTCGACCGATGAAGATGATTCTGCTGTATTAGACCACGATGCTGAGATGGGTACTGTAGGTGCTGTCGCCCTAGATAAATTCGGAAATTTAGCCGCAGCGACGAGTACAGGAGGAATGACTGGTAAACCACCAGGAAGAATTGGCGATACTCCAATCATAGGTGCTGGAACTTGGGCTGACAAGAATGTCGCAGTTTCTTGCACAGGGGTGGGTGAAGCGTTCATTAGAACCTGTGCAGCTCACGAAGTTTCAGTACAGATGAGAAATGGATGCGATATTAATACAGCCTGTGATTCAATATTGAAACTTGTAGGACCGATAGGTGGTCGTGGCGGAGTTATTGCAATCGATAAAGATGGTAATATTTCGATGCCATTTCAAACCACTTTGATGTATCGCGGTTATTGGCATGATGGCAAAATAGAATTGGGCATCGGACCAGATTTAATTTGAATAGATTGAATATAATTCTAAATCCGATTTATTTAATTCTCTGATATTGATGGATTCTGGTGGTTCGTATTTTACCTTTCTAAGATAGTTGAATAATCTAAACCAACGCAATTTTGCAAACAAGATTGCGGCTCTTTTTTTGTCCCCAAATGTTGGATGGGTGGTGTCGCTTTCTTTTGTCCATCCAAGTTCTTCTAAACTTGCCATGTTTTTCTCAGCAACGATTACCATGTCGAATAATTGAAGATTTGACTTTGCGATTTCAATATCGTTGCTGCCCCTTGCGAAGATTTTTGTGTAATATTCGGGGGAAGAATGTAAATGTCCCTCGCTTAGATACTCTTGGTAATTCTTGGCTTTTGTCCACATCCAGTAATGGTCATAATTGTAATTAGAAATCAATCTCTTAATCGGTTCTCTCAAACATGTAATCAGAGTAACTCGTTCATCATTAGATAGTGTTTGATAATCTGCGCCACCCCATTCACAAGCAACAAATGTCACGTTCTTTTCTTGACACCTGTCTATGAATTGGCTTATTTTTTCGGAATCATATTCCCAAAGCCGAATAACCGAACCGTTCTCAACAGGATTTCCGTTCTCATGCTCAGGCCAAAATGTCTCCCCGTTGGCTGCGGCCTTGCGAATCACATAGGTCCCTGCAGCCTTGTGTAAATGCTGAAACCAGACCAGTCTGTATTCAGCCATATTGTCTGCTAGAGGCTCTTCCCTTTGACCGTTACGAGGAAAAGGAACATGGACAACCTTGTGCACCATGATGCTATGGGAGAGTTTCGTATCGAAGCCGATACCATGGGTGAATTAGAGGTCCCTGCCGATATGTACTATGGCTGTCAGACCGCTCGGTCGCTGGTTAATTTCGATATTGGTGAGGATAAGATGCCTCGAAGAGTAATTCGCGCTTTCGGAATTTTGAAGCAAGCGGCAGCAAAGGTAAATTCAGATTTAGGTCAGTTGGATAAGAAAATCTCTAAATTAATTATTTCCGCAGCGGAAGAGGTAATTGACGGACAATTGGATAATCATTTTCCGCTTAGAATTTGGCAGACGGGTTCGGGAACTCAATCGAATATGAATACCTATGAAGTTATTGCAAATCGGGCAATTGAAATTGCAGGGGGCATCTTGGGTTCGAAAGACCCTGTGCATCCAAATGACCACGTGAATCGCGCTCAATCCTCCAACGATACTTTTCCAACGGCAATGCATATTGCTGCTGCAGAGACATTCGTACACGAATTATTACCAAGTTTGAAAGCCCTGAAAAATGAACTCAAATCAAAATCAGAAGAATGGGTGGATATTGTAAAGATTGGAAGAACTCACCTAATGGATGCCGTTCCTCTAACTCTTGGCCAGGAGGCAAGTGGCTGGGTTGCTCAATTAGATGCTGACATCAAAAGAATAGAATTTGCGCTCGAAGACCTTTACGAATTAGCTTTAGGTGGAACCGCGGTTGGTACCGGCCTGAACACCCATCCGGAATTTGCAAATCGTGTTGCATCTGCAATCGCCCTGAAAACGAATTTACCATTTGTTTCAGCAGAAAATAAATTTTCCCAGTTGGCCGCTCATGATGCAATCGTATCAGCCAGTGGTGCTCTGAACACTCTAGCTGTTTCATTGATGAAAATTGCAAATGATATCCGTTGGTTAGGTTCAGGACCTAGGTGCGGTATTGGAGAATTATCATTACCGGAAAATGAGCCGGGATCTTCAATAATGCCTGGAAAGGTAAACCCTACACAATCTGAAGCATTGACGATGGTTTGTTGCCAAGTAATGGGTAATCACACTGCCATTACAATTGGAGGTAGTCAAGGAAACTTTGAATTGAATGTATTCAAACCAATGATGATTCATAATTTATTACACAGTTGTAAAATTTTAACTGATTCAATGAGAGCATTTAGAGAAAAATGTGTTTCAGGGCTTGAGCCAAATCTAGATATGATTGGAAATCACTTAGAAAATTCTCTAATGCTAGTCACCGCTTTGAACAATCATATTGGATATGATAAGGCTGCTAAGATTGCGAAAAAGGCTCACTTAGAAGGAACTACACTGCGAGCAGCAGCTATTGATTTGGGATATTTAACAAACGAAGAATTCGATAAATGGGTCCGTCCAGAAGATATGGTTGGAAGAAAAGAGTAGGTAGGAAAAACGGCATTTACGAATGTAAATCACCCTCAAACATCATAAACGAAACGAACTGGCACCCGATTACCTGTGATAGCAGGATGGGAGAACTGGCAGGGGGGTTTCATCCGGGTGGGATATCCGCCCCCCTGCCAGCCTCCGCTGGTGACTACTGAGTCGCCGTCACCTCCAAATCTTCCGAAGAAGACCTTTTGGATCGTTGATTTCTTGTTTCCAAGAAACCTTCTCCTCAGCAGCCGGGTTCTGCTCTCCATTGACCGAAGTCTCCGGTTTGCAGTGGGCCTTGGTTTCAGGTCGCTAGGCTTCCTTTTTCCTTGGCCATGGAGGTCCGTTTCCACCTCCCTCCGAAGAGGGGGGGGTGGCGCGGTTTCCGTCCGGTGAGCCCGTTTCCAGGTGGTTGCCGAAGCTACTCCTTGGTCCGGTTTCTCAGTGGCTTTCGCACCGAAGTACCTCTGCCCTGCCGTTCGTTGTAGAGAAGGTTATCCCCAAGAACTATTACCG
>Ga0181568_10004140_pt1 | contig 12971 bp, 17 predicted proteins | sample 101ome_20_FD_133758 | JGI IMG/M metagenome (GOLD analysis project Ga0181568, IMG submission 133758) | Coastal salt marsh microbial communities from the Groves Creek Marsh, Skidaway Island, Georgia - 101404AT metaG (megahit assembly) | ecosystem: Environmental > Aquatic > Marine > Intertidal... | reverse complement strand
GAAGAGGGGAACAGACATCACCTCATTTTTGTCTCCTTAGCTCAGTTGGTTAGAGCATCTGACTGTTAATCAGAGGGTCCTAGGTTCAAGCCCTAGCGGGGACGCCACTGGGGGTATCGCATAGTGGCTATTGCAGCTGACTGCAAATCAGCCGTCTTTTGACATCGGTGGTTCGAGTCCATCTACCCCCACTTCACCAAACCAAACCAAAAAAATGAGTCAATATGTCTCTCCTCTTGACGAGTATATGCAAAAAAACTCTATCATGCATAAAGGTTCTCCCGGGAATATTTATAATACATCAATGGATGAATATTATATTGAAACACAGGGTCATTCTATACAAGCATTTGATCCTAACTTAGGGTGTTCCGCTTGCTATAATCCAAATCCTCCTCAATGGTGTTTTAATCCTAGTGACCCGTGTTATAACTCATCAGTGCCTATCGAACCTAGCTTATTTATACTTTTAGTTAGTTTTGCTTTTGGTGCTTGGCTTATTAGATAATTATAAAGTAACATGAAATTATTTTTAGCACTTTTAACGAATCATAAAATAGATAAATTAAAAAGATTAGTAAGAAGCGTAGAGCTTCAATATCCTGAAGAAACAATTGAGCTTAATCCTGTTATTGTAGTTAATACCCTTGATGATGATTATTATCAAGAAGTATTAAACGCTAATTTACCATTTAAAGTAGTTAGAACCGAAAGTAATGGTAAGCCAGGTAAAGGTAAAAATTCATGTTTAGATCTATTTTTACAAAGTGATTGTGATTTTATTAGTCAAATAGATGGTGATGATTTTTTATACCCCACGTTTTTAAGATCTATTGCTAATCATGTTAATCACTATCCAAATATCGACGTACTTGGAAGAATACCGCTAGATTGTATTACAAGACATAAAATAAACGCTGGATATAACTTTATCCCAGATGAAAATTTATACGCTACTGTATGGGGAATTTCTCTTTGTAGTTTTGGAGAAAGATATCCTTCTAGAGCAGATTGGTTAGGCGAAGGATTTCCTTCTTTTTGTATAAGATTTATGCTTCAAAGTAGAAAAAGTGCCGAATTTAAAATGCATGAAGATATAGGAGTTAGAGAAGATCATGTATATGGAGTTCAGCTTTTGGCCGAACATATAAAGGGAAATATATCATTTTATTTAACAGCTTCGAGTGATTTTTCTATAATTGATAAAAGTTTAGAAGATAACATACAATCTAAGTTTCAAGAGAATGAAGAACTTTTAAAAATACTAAAGTCTAAGATGCTTTCATATGTTTCAGAACATCGTTCCAGTTTTGATGAGTTGCCCTTGATATTTAAAGATCTTTTGATAACTCAATTTGAAAAAGAAGCATTTGTAAAAAAAATATTTAAAGATGAAAGTTGGAGATAAAATAGAATTCTACGTATTTGGATCCTTAGAAAATGGGATAGTTGTAGAAAAGCACACAGATAAGACAGTTACCATAGAGGTAAGTGGAACAAGATATCCACACGTTCAAAGTTTTAAAAGGCTTCCAAAACGTAAAAGTCAAATTCCTCCTTGGTATATTCTTGGATAATATATGGTGGCTATAGCTCAGTTGGTTAGAGCGCCGGATTGTGGTTCCGGAGGTCGTCGGTTCGAACCCGATTAGCCACCCAAATAGAAACAAATTGAGTTAGTCAAATATAAGTATTGTAAAAACAAACAAAATGTACACTACAAAAGTTAATTACAAACTTGAAGATGGTCATGAGACCACAGCAGAATTCACTAATCAGTATGGTCACCCAATGGAGGGTTTTGTTGAATTCGATAAATTTTACATTCGATTCAATGCCCCTGGTACAGGAATGAATTGGGAATCAGTTGTATTCGATCAAAAAACAAACGAAGAGATTGATAGTGTATCTGTTAAAATTAATGAAGTAACATTTATTCAGTGATAAATAAATCACATTCCCCGATGGTGTAATGGTAGCACATCTGGTTTTGGTCCAGCTAGCCTGAGTTCGAGTCTTGGTCGGGGAACACATGCCATGCAAGCGATCAGCTTACAGGAGTCAAGAAATTGGCTCCTTTTTTATGAAACATATTGATGTATTTCCTTATAAATAGAGAATAAAAAAATTAAGTAATGTATACAAGATATCATTTAATTCAATCTCTTATTGATAAGCGAAATTATAAAAGGTACCTAGAGATTGGCGCAGGCTCAGGCATATTATTTAATCTTATTAAAATTAATCACAAAGATGGAGTAGATCCAGGTATTGATGATCAATGGATATCTAATGATGAGGCAAAAAAAGGAGTAGGCTATAGTCATATTGGATACTCTATGACTTCTAATGAATTCTTTGAAAATCACGCACCCAATCTTGAAAAATATGACATCATTTTTATAGATGGTCTTCATGAACATGAGCAAGTTGATAAAGATATCGAATCATCTCTCAAGTATTTAAATGAAGGCGGCATTATTGTGATTCATGATTGTAATCCACAAGATGAAGTTGCACAAATAGTACCCAGAATTAGGCAAATGGGTTGGAACGGAGATGTTTGGAAAAGCATTGTTAAATACAGAGCTTCTAATCCAGAGCTTCAACTTATGAGCGTTGAATTACCAAATGACGCTGATGTTGCAGTTATATCTAAAGGATTACCAGCTGGTCAAGAAATAAATTTGCCTGAGAATCTAAACTATTCTTGGCTTGATGATAATAGAACAGAGGCTCTCAATTGGCATCCTCTTAATGAAGCCCGTCAAATTTTAAACATTTAAATAATATGAAACAAGCACTTACATATGACGATATCCAACTTATTCCTAAGTTTTCTGATATCGTAACACGTCAAGATATTGATCTGACAACTAACGTTTCTCGTAACTATAAGATTCGAGTTCCTATTGTAGCCTCTTGCATGGACACCGTTTGCGAAAGTGAAATGGCTATTGCGATGATGGAAATGGGAGGTGTTGGATGTATTCACCGATTTATGAGTATCGAAGATCAGGTAGCTGAAGTCGCAAAAGTTAAGCACTTTCAGATGAATTCTCCTGAATCTTGTTGGGATCTTCCGATCATGGCTGCAGTCGGTGCAGTCGATGATTATCTTGAGCGTGCACAGGCACTTTGTACAGCTGGATGCAATATTATCTTAATCGACGTTGCACACGGTCACCATGCCAATGTGCGCACTGCAATCGAAACACTTAAGGAAAACTTGCACGGAACGGTTGACGTAATTGCAGGCAACGTTGCTACTGAAGAGGCAGCTAGAGACCTAGTTAACTGGGGAGCTGATGGCCTTCGCGTTGGTATCGGAGGAGGTTCTCTATGTACTACACGAGTTCAGACCGGATTTGGTGTTCCAAATGTAACCTCTATTCTTGATTGTGTTGAAGGTAACTACAGAGATGTGCCAATTATGGCAGATGGAGGTATTAAGTCCTCTGGAGATATCGCCAAGGCGCTCGCAGTTGGAGCCGATTGCGTGATGGTTGGATCTTTGATTTCAGGAACTAAAGAATCGCCAGGTGCTATCTTAGAAAATGCACGTGGTCTTTATAAGCGTTATAGAGGATCTGCTTCTCTTGAGACTAAGATTACTCATAGTCAAAAGCAACGTAATGTTGAAGGAGAATCTACGACTGTACCGTTTAAGGGTGGAGTTAAGTTTATCCTTGCTGGTCTTATCGATGGTATTAAGTCAGCTTTCTCATACACTGGAGCATCTACCACTAGCGAGTATTGGTCTAAGGTTGAGTACAACGCAGTAACTAATGCAGGTCTTGCAGAGGCAAAGCCGCATCTTATAAGCTAAGGCTTAGGAGGGCGATTAGCTCAGTTGGTTCAGAGCACCTCGTTTACACCGAGGGGGTCGGGAGTTCGAGACTCTCATCGCCCACATTAGCGCCAGTAGTTCAATTGGTAGAGCGTCGGTCTCCAAAACCGAAAGTTGTAGGTTCGAGTCCTACTTGGCGCGCATATGAATAGCTATATAATACCCACAATAGGGCGTAAAACCCTTGAAAGGACCATTGAATCAATTAGGGCTGAAGAACCTTTAGCTGAAATATTAATATGTACAGGAGGTACGGCCGGTATAAATAGAAACAATGGATTAAACGAAGCAACAGGAGATTGGATATTTTTTATAGATGATGACGATTATTACAGCACTAATTACTTATCAGAAATAGAAGATAATTTAGATATAGTAGTCTTTCGTATGCAACAGCATGGTAGCGTAATAATACCTAGGTACGAAAAAAATTATTTAGAAGAAAGTAACGTAGGTATAAATTTTGCTATAAAAAAATCGTTTTATAAAAACTTAAACATTAAGTTTCGAAAATACGGCCACGCAGAAGATTGGGAGTTTTTAAAGCAATGTCTAATGAATACGACCCAGGACAAAGTTAAAATAACAAAAAACGTATACTATAACGCCCCAATTGCAAATCACATGCGCACCGATTTAAAAGAAATTAATATAAGTTTTTCTATTAAGGATTTAGAAACTTTGGCGCATAAAAATCCTTTGATCAAATTAATAATGTCGACTTAAATTCATTAGTTTTATAGAGCTATCTGGTTCGGTGTCCGAGTAGTTAGGTGAAGGCTCGCAAAGCCTTTTACGGTGGTGCAAATCCATCCCGAACCTCAAATGTTAAAAGTGTTAAAATATTTTCAAAATTGAAATAAATATGGTATATTGTACCATGAAGCGTTTAACACTATTCTTAACAATTCTATCGGCTGCTTTTGACCTTATGGCACAATCTCCATGTGGTCACAATCATATGATTCTTAAAGATATCGAGGCTGATAGCACTTTCGCACAGCGAATTTTACCTGGAATTACATATTCCAGATCTTCTTTTGAACAGAAAACGATGCCAGTGATCGTCCATATATTTCACGAAGGTGAAGAGTATGGAGAAGGATCACACTTAACACAAGAGGTAGTTATTGAAGCTATCGATCATCTAAATCAAGTTTTTTCTGGCTTGACAGAATATAATAATGATACCTTTATTGATTTTTGTATTTCTAACGAGACTCTTACTGGGGAGCAAGCATTTGGTATCGTATATCATGACCTAAATGATTATGAACCATATGACGGCTCGTTAGGTGATATTACTAATGATAATTTTTATGTTGGTCTTCAACAAACATATAGTTATAGTGTAACTAATTATATGGAAATATTTGTGGCGCCTTGGACTTCTGGATTTACTGGATTTACAAGTGTTCCACCTTCTAATCTCGGTATATGGGTTAGAACGACCAGATTTGGTTTTGGAGAGCACATTACCGCAACGAATAATCAAAATACTACATTAGCACATGAAGTTGGCCATTGGTGTGGTTTATTTCATACTTTTTCAAATGGATTTGGAAGCTATCAAAATTGTGAAATCGCACAGCAAGAAACTAATTGTGAAATACAAGGAGATTATGTTTGTGATACTGAACCCATTTCAGTATCATATGGTTGTGGTCCAACAATGTGTGGAGAACCTCCAACAAATATGATGGGATATTATGGAGGTACATGTAGAACTGGATTTACTATAGGTCAAATTGAAAGAATGCACACTCAAATAGAAATTCATAGATCACAACATATTGAAAACGAGTTTTGTAATGGTACAGAAATGGGGTGTACAGACATAGGGGCTTGTAATTATGAAATTAATGCCATTTATGATGATGAATCTTGTGAATATCCAGAAGAAGGTTATAGCTGCGATGGTACTCCACAGTCTTCTTTAACAATTACGTCTATTGATGAATTATTTGAAAATGGTCAAATAACAAGATATATTTTGTTTGATGTTTATGGAAATCAAGTAGCTAATAATTCAAGCTTAAGTAGTGGAATATATATTTTAAGTATCGAATATTCAAATGGTAAAAAACAAGTAAAGAAAATATATGTCCAATAAGTCTATCAATAAAGCTTTAGGAATATTAACTATTTTAGTTATAGTTTTTTCTTTTTACGCATGTAAAAATCAAGCTATGATTAGAAATCCTAGATATTTTAATTCTAATGATTCACAATCACAAGAAATAATGATAAGTAACGATAGTGTAATACAATATGTAGGCACTTCTGTTAATGGAGAATATATTGAATTAAAAATAGGAGAGAATGATATTGCGATTTCGGTAGATTTGTTATCAATCGAAGATAAATATAACAAGACAAATGATACGATTATTAGAATAGACGTATTTGAGTCAACTGGAAGCTCTAAAAATTTTAAAGAGTGGATAGAAAAAAACAACAACCAATAAAATGAATAAGGTAACTCTATTTTCTGCTTCTGCATTTTGTGCTATTGTTTGTAGTACATGTAGCTCGCCTGATCAAGAATTTATGCAGCAGGCACAGGCATTTGCTGACATGAACGAAAATATTGTAGTTTCTTCTTCTGGTGTAAAATGTACAACTGTACAAGAAGTGGCAGACATTAATGATTCTTTAGATGTAAATATGCATTCTGGAATTATTTGCACAGAAGACTGAAACTTTTAAATCTTAGGTTATATAAATAAAGCGAACGGTGATACGTCACCTATTAGCGCCTAAGATTAAAAGGATCAGCCGGCCTCTCAGATAAAAGTAAAGGTGGGTATACTTTATAGAACAACGCTGTGAAAGGCACTATATAGTGACTCCCGCCAAGTCTTAGGTTTTTTAAATTAAATTATTTAAATATATGAGACTTAATTCATTTGTAATTGACGAATTCTATAACGATCCTATAGAGACCAGAGAAATGGCTCTAAAACAAAATTTTGAGGTTCAAGGTAATTATCCGGGTAAAAGAACTAAAAGCTTTGCTAAAAAGGGATCAGGCGCATATAACCTAATTCAAAAAGCTATAGAGCCAATGGCCGGTAAAATTACTTGGTGGCCAGACGATTCTTATACAGGTTCTTTTCAATATACTACATCTAGAGATCGCAGCTGGATCCATGCAGATCAACACAATAATTGGGCTGGAGTTCTTTATTTAACCCCAGATGCTCCTGTTACTGGCGGCACGGGTTTATTTAAGCATAAAGAGACGGGGCTAGATAGAGCGCCGCGTAAAGCAGATGGAACATATGATGATGATATGATGAAAATTATCTATAAAGATTCTCAAGATATGACCAAATGGGAAATGGTAGATTTTATCGGAAATAAATTCAATAAGCTTATTGCATATCGAGGAGATTTATTTCATACTTCACTTGATTATTTTGGACAAGATATAAATGATGGTCGTCTTTTCCAGGTTTTCTTCTTTAGTACTGAAAGATGAATCAAGGAAAAAGGCCCGATCAAATCACATTCTCATCTAAAATGGCAATGATAGGTATAATAGGATGTATAGTTATTTTTCTCATTGTAAAACTTGTACTATAATGTATTGGAACGGAGAGTATGAAGATTAACAAAAGGACCCTATTGGGTCCTTTTTAGTTTGATATATATTGTAAATAAAAGATATATTTTACGATGAAGCATTTATTGACATTAGAACAATTTGTTACTGAGGGAGTTAATGATCCGGGGATTTTAAAAGTTTTTTTTATGGCAGGAGGACCAGGTTCTGGTAAATCCTTTATAGCATCTGAGCTTTTTGGTTTCCCTAAAAAAAATATAGGTTCAGTATCATATGCAACTGGGCTTAAATTAGTAAATAACGATAGCGCGTTTGAAACCATGCTTAAAAAAGCGGGCTATGATATCGGAAAATTGGCAGATTACAATAAGGATGAAAGAGAATGGGAAAAAGTTATGAAAATTAGAAATAGAGCTAAGTCTATAACTAAAACCGCTCGAAATAATTGGATTTCAGGTAGACTTGGCCAAGTAGTTGATGGTACAGGTAAAGATTTTGATAAAATGGCAAGCTTAAAGAAGCTTTATGAAGATTTGGGTTACGATACGTATATGGTTTTTGTTAATACTTCTTTAGAAGTTGCTTTAGAAAGAAATAGAAATAGAGCTAGAAAATTACCTGATGACCTAGTTAAAGATCTATGGTCTCAGGTTCAAGAAAATATGGGTAGATTCCAAAAACTATTTGGTAAAAATGAAATGATGATTATTGATAATTCTACATACGATAATGCGGATCTTATTGACCATGTAGAAAAATCTATACTTAGAAAAGTAAGAAGACCGGTTCAAAATAGAATAGGACTAGATTGGATAGAATCTCAAAAAAACGCAAATAGGTTATAATGAATGAAGAGACTAAAAAAAGTAATGAAGAATTAGTACAGGATTTAATTTCAGCATTTGCTAGTCTTAGACAAAAACTAGAAGATCCTACTTATATACAAATAGAGAATTCAATTAATCAGTTAATTGAAAATCAAAAAGAAATGAAAGAAGATCTTTCTGACATTAAAAAGATGTTACTTAATCCCTTTGATGGTGCTTTTGTTCAAATTCAAAAAAACACAGAATATAGAAAGGATCACGAAGAAAAAGAGGAGCAATATGAGGAAATACTTGAGGAGCATAAAGCTTTAGTTAGATGGAGATCTAATTTTACTAGAGTTGGTTTAGCCGCTGCTACTTCTTTAGGTGCTATATTAACATGGCTCCTTACAGAAATTATAAATAAGTAATGGTATTTGATAGAATTACATTAACTTCTATCTATGATACATTAAAGATTGTAGATGATAATGATGATAGAGTTTCTTCTATCTTACTTCATCGCATTTCAAAATATGGAACTAAAACTCTACCTAGATTTGAAAACGTAGAGTCTCTTAGATCTTACATAAATAATAATTATCCTTTTGTGACAAAGGGAGATAATTATTGCGGATGTTTGACATGCAAAGAAGGTTTTTTTGAACTACTTAATTTTAAAGTAAATGACACAGAAGACACGTCTATGTTTGTCAATAATCTAAGAAGAGAATTTGAATCTGGAAAGTCAAGTAGATTAAATGGACTAAGCGTTAAAGCCCTAAAAAATCTTTTTAGACAAAATGTATATGCAAAAGGATTATTCGATACATATGTATGCTTTCCTTATATACAAAATCCAGAGTTATATACAAATCCATGTGAATATATTGAGATAATTAAAAATGCACAATATCTTAATGCTCTTGAACTATATTTTAAGACAAGAAGAGAAGATATATCAAGGACTACTAAAAATCCGTGCATGTGAGGTGAATATATAAAGATATAAAAACATGCAACCTTAGGATGCACATTAAAAGAGTAGAAGAATACAGTTTTAGTCACGGATTACATAGAGATAATCTAACTGGTAAATTTTTACCATTACAACCTCACCAATTTGGTCGTCCACTCACGCATGATGAGATGGACTATAACATGCGTTATATGGAACAAACGCTTGGTGGCTATAAAATATTTGGTTCAAATCAAGATACTACTTTATCTGAAGATGATTTAGATAAATCTCTTATACTTCATAGAATTACTCCAGTTGACGATGATTACGCTCGTTATACAGATGGAGATTATTTTTTAGATAATGAATTTATTTGGATCCCCTCTTGCTGTGGAGATTCTTCTTCTGGAGATAGCTGTGATATAACGGTTACTGCGGTTGCATCTGGTCAAGCTACGCCTGGTCAAAACGATGTAAATTTAATTGTTTATGTTTCAGGTTTAAATGGCCAACCAACATTTGAAATTAATGGGGTTGCGGCTACAGCAGATGCTGTAAATGGACCACAATATACATTTAATGGTTATGGAGCAGGAACATATACAATTGTTGTAACAGATTCAGGCATAACTGAATATGTATGTGATGATACTGTAGTAGTTACAGTTACTGAAACAGCTAATGAATGTTTAGGTTTTGCGGTTTCAATTGCTACACAAGATTCGGGCGGTGAAGAAGATCCAGTCACATGTGAATTAACTGACCTAGTTTTTGTTAGTTCAGTTACAAATATACCATTTGGCTCATCAAGCGGAGAAGTAGTACTTAGAGTAGAGGGCAGCTGGACTGGTCCATTGCAATTTACGTTTAATGGAACAGTAACCACATGGGATAGCGTAAATGGAAATGAATATACCTTTATTGGTCTTTCTGCAGATACGTATAACGTGTATGTTATTGATACGGCAATTGTATCAAATACATGTACGGAATTTGTACAATTTGAAATTGCAGAAGGCACAAATCCATGTTTGGATTTTGCAGTATCTACTACTACTCAAGATTCTGGAGCAGAGGCTGAAAATCCATGTTTGACTTTTGCAGTGTCTACAGGCACTCAAGACTCTGGAGCAGATTCTAATACAAATGTTATTTGTCAAGAATTTACAATTAATAATTTACAAGTAGAATTAGGTCCTAATGACGCAGCTACTGGAAATATAATAATGACATTAAATACCGAAGATGATCAAGGAAATGCTTTAACATGGGGGTCGCTTACTATTGACTACACAACAGAGCACGATCCATTTGATGGATCTGTAATTTGGACAAATGTCCCATCTATACAAAATTTACCTGATGGAACATATGAACTTTCAGGTTTACCTTACGGTTGGATTTGGATTAGAGTTGTAGAGTCAAACGACGATTGTATGGATACTGAAAACGTCTTTTCGATGACTCCAACTCCATAACATTATTAAGAATAAATTGATATATACTAAAATACAGAAAATAATATAGAATGGCAACTTATAACAATGGAAGTATTACAGCTACGGTAACCCCTCCCCAAGGATACACTGGTGATTATACATACGAATTACAAGAGAACGTTAATGGAGTTTGGACAACAGTCGACGGCGCAGCTAAAGGATATAATACAAATTTATTTATTAATCCGTTTACAACAAGTTCAACATCTCATACCTTTGGTAATACTGGAGGATTTGATGAAAATACCCAGGACGATGCTACATGGGTTGGTCTTCACCCTGGTCAATATAAGGTTGTAGTAACAACGCCTGATGGCTTAAGTTGTGAGGTTGAAGATACAGACACTGTGGGTCAAGGGGATCCAGCCGATCTATGTTACGGTTTTAATATTACAGCTGCAGTTGATAGTGATACTCAAATTACTGTAACAGTTACTGGAGGTACAGCACCATTTGCATGGACTTTGAATGGAAACACATTTAACCCGAGCTCTGGTACAAGTAGTAATACATTTATATTTAATGGATTACAAGCCGGAACTGCATACGAAATTGGCGTGACAGATAATAATCAATGCCCTGATATTGCAAATGCCACAACTACTGGTGGTTCATTAACGCCATTCGAATGTGGAGATACTACTATTACAATAGCTCAAGGAATTGAAGGAGCTAATATACCTACTTCTGCAGTTACTGCAAACGGAGTGACTAATTTTACTGCAGTATATCAAGCCGGAACTCAAGTTGATGCGGTATATAGCAATAGTTCTCAACTTGTAGATGTCGTATTTGTGGTTCCTGCTGGATATTCTAATTCCGGTAGTTCTATTACTTGTGAGGCTACAGCGCCTGCTGGCGGTTCATTAACGCCATTCGAATGTGGAGATACTACTATTACAATAGATGCAGGAACTGAAGGAGCTAATATACCTACTTCTGCAGTTACTGCAAACGGAGTGACTAATGTTACTGCAGTATATCAAGACGGAACTCAAACTGCCGCGGTATATGATAGCAATCCTCAATTTGTAGATGTCGTATTTGAAGTTCCTGCTGGATATTCTAATTCCGGTAATTCTATTACTTGTGATGCTACAGCACCAGCTGGTACTCCATCTACGCTGTGTGATGACTTTAACGCAAATCCGCCATCAGTAACGTCATCCGATGAAAGTTCAGGAGGTGACGGAGAGGTTGAAATTCAAGTTTTTGCAGGAACACCTGATTTTGTTTTGGAATTATTTGATAGTTCTAATAATCTAGAGGCAACTTTTACGATACCGCAGCCCGGAACTTTTACATTCCAAAACCTTTCAGGAGGAGGTTATATAGTTCGAGTTACTGATGACAATGGATGTGAATTTGAGACAACTGTCACTATTGCTGGCTTACCTATATTCGAATGTGGATTTACTACTATTACAATAGATGCAGGAACTGAAGGAGCTAATATACCTACTTCTGCAGTTACTGCAGCCGGAGTGACTAATTTTACTGCAGTATATCAAGCCGGAACTCAAGTTGATGCGGTATATAGTAACGCTGATCAACCTGTAGATGTCGTATTTGTGGTTCCTGCTGGATATTCTAATTCCGGTAGTTCTATTACTTGTGAGGCTACAGCGCCTGCTGGTACTCCTCCTGGCTCCCTTTCTTCAATTTATTTATTACACGCCGGTGCTGACACTGGAGAATTACCCGGTGTATATGATATAACAGATGCAACGACTTATTATGTTAATGCTGATTTTGATACGGATAGTAGCGCTAATGCGTTGACGAATGCCATGTCATATGTCTTTAATAATCAAGGCACACCATATGTGCCAAATTTGGTAGAGATTCCTAATATAACCGCCATAAATTCTACTCAGATTCCAGACGGTACCATAAACTTCCCACCTACATCTAACAATCAGCCTGCTTTCTTTTACATGATAGTTAATCAGAATATAGATACTGATTTAACTTCAGTTCCGGCTTTTGCAGACACTAATAACCTTGTACCTGTAACATGGACTTCGAAGAAGGCGTTTAGCTGGAACGGAGCAGACTGGTGGATTTATAATACTGGAGCAAATGACGTTCCAACTTCACTATCATATAATTGCGTAATTTGATTAAATAAATAAAAAAATAAAATATGCCAACCAATAGTCCAATTTCTAATTTAGCATTTAACACGTGGCTATCTCCCGACCAGGCTAACTCTTCTTTTGAAGGTCTTTTATTAGCACAATATCTAAAGGGTGGTTATCAAACTGTAATTACTTTACAAGATAGG
>Ga0181568_10004137_pt1 | contig 12982 bp, 11 predicted proteins | sample 101ome_20_FD_133758 | JGI IMG/M metagenome (GOLD analysis project Ga0181568, IMG submission 133758) | Coastal salt marsh microbial communities from the Groves Creek Marsh, Skidaway Island, Georgia - 101404AT metaG (megahit assembly) | ecosystem: Environmental > Aquatic > Marine > Intertidal... | reverse complement strand
ATACGGAACATTATTTTACACACCTATATTATTTATTTCATATTTTGTGCTCCAAAAAAAATTTTTAATTCTAAAGCCAAATAATTTAGTTCTTAAATAATATTTAATTGAATTTTTTTTATAGATTACTATATAATTAAAATTCTAGATATTACATTTCAATGAGTGGAAAAATTTTAATCACACAGGAGGTGAGTGATGAGTATTGAGCAAAATGAAAATAACATAATTGATGAAGCAGTTATTGGACAACAAGCGCCAGATTTTACTGCAACTGCTGTTGTTGATGGTCAATTTAAAGAGATCAGACTTTCTGATTATAAAGGAAAATATGTTGTATTATTCTTTTATCCACTTGATTTTACATTTGTTTGTCCAACAGAAATTACAGGTTTTAATGATAGATATTCTGATTTTAAATCCTTGGATACAGAAATTTTAGGTATCTCTGTCGATAGTCAATTTTCACATTTAAAATGGATACAAACACCTAGAAATGAAGGCGGTTTAGGCAAATTAGATTATCCATTAGTATCTGATTTGACTAAGGAAATTAGTTATAAATTTGGTGTTTTGATGGATGATGCTATATCAACACGAGGTTTATTTATAATAGATGGTGAAGGCGTAATTCAGCATGTAACTATAAATAACTTGCCAGTCGGAAGAAACGTAGATGAAACCCTTAGATTAATATCAGCCTTTAAACATGTACAAGCTAATCCAAATGAAGTTTGTCCTATGAATTGGACTCCTGGTGATAAAACCATGAATCCAGACCCAGAAAAGTCTCAAGAGTACTTTAAAGACTTAAAATAATATATATTAAGTGTATCTTCTAAATCATTGAAATTTCAATGGTTTAGAAGTTTGTATATATGTATAAGTATTTAATAAAATAATCATAATAAGATACACAAATATATTTATAGATTATTTTTATAAGATAAATAAATTATTTCTATTATAATACCTTTAATTAATCCAGTTTATATAATAAAAGATTATGGGAATAGTATGGCAGTAAAACAAGACAAAATGGTCTTTAAAAAAGATGCTTTTAGTAGAAACGCTAGCAAATTGCCTAAATTTGAGAATCACGAGAAGCAAACACAAAAAAACACAACATGTTATATGTGTGCATGTAGGTGTGGCATTAAGGTAACACTGGAAAATAATAAAATTCGATATATTCAAGGTGAGCCAACACATCCTGTAAATAAAGGTGTTTTATGTGCCAAAGGAAATGCAGGAATTATGAAGCAGATTTCACCAGCGAGACTAAGGCAGCCAATGGTGAGAAAACCTGGCGCGGAGAGGGGAACAAGTGAATTTGTGCCAATAAGCTGGGATGAGGCGCTAGATATACTTACTGAAAGACTTAAAAAAATTAGAGAAACTGATCCTAAAAAATTAGCTTTTTTTACTGGTAGAGACCAAATGCAAGCTCTTACTGGTTTGTGGGCCCAACAATTTGGAACAATTAACTGGGCAGCACACGGAGGATTTTGTTCTGTGAATATGGCTGCAGCAGGCCTTTACACCACTGGCTTTTCTTTTTGGGAATTTGGTGACCCTGATTGGGATAAGACTAAGTACTTTATGTTATGGGGTGTAGCAGAAGATCATGCTTCAAATCCAATGAAGATGGGAATTAACAAGTTAAAAGAAAGAGGCGGAAAATTTGTTGCAATTAACCCTGTAAGAACAGGTTATCAGGCAGTTGCCGATGAATGGGTTCCAATTAAACCGGGTACTGACGCAATGTTAGCTCTTTCATTGGTTCACGTTCTTTTGAAAAACGAGTTATTTGATTGGGAATTTTTAGTTAGATATACAAACGCACATTATCTTGTTGTGGACACCCCGAGGCAGAAGGGTGATGGACTGTTTTATAGAAATGATGATGATAAGCCGCAGTCATGGGACATTGAGAAACAATGTTTGGTTAATGCTAAAAATCCAAAAATCAAGCCAGCTCTACTAGGAAAATATAAAGCACCAGATGGAACACCTTTGAAAACAGTTTTTACCATAATGACTGAAAGATATTTAAGCGATGAATATGCGCCTGAAAATGCAAGTAAAATATGTGGTGTTCCAGCTAAACAAATAGAAAAAATTGCTCTTGAATTAGCTCACGTAGCATTCAAGGAGTCAATTGAAATAGAAACCAAATGGGTGGATTGGACAGGAAGAAAACATGATAAATTTATAGGAAGACCTGTTTCAATGCATGCTATGAGAGGAATATCAGCTCACTCAAATGGATTTCAGGCATGTAGAGCTATACATTTTTTACAAGTTTTATTAGGATCAGTTGATTGTCCTGGAGGTCATCTAGCTAAGCCACCATATCCTAAGCATGTGGCCCCTAAAATTAAGCCTGGGAAAAATGTTGTTCCAGGCAAACCTTTGGAGAGTTTCCCGCTAGGTTTTCCAACAAAGCCAGAAGATCTTGCAATTGATGAAAATGGAAACCCCTTGAGAATTGATAAGGCTTATTCGTGGGAGGCACCCATTGCTAATCATGGCTTAATGCATATGGCGATTACAAATGCAGTTGCTGGTGATCCATATGAAATTGATACTATGATTTTTTTCATGGCTAATATGGCGTGGAACTCCACAATGAATACTTCAAAAATTAGAGAATTACTTTGCGCTAAAAAAGATAATGGAGAATACAAGATTCCTTTTCTCGTTGTTTGTGATGCTTTTGATTCAGAAACGGTTGGTTATGCTGACATGGTCCTTCCTGACACCACTTATTTAGAAAGGTATGACACAATTTCTATATTAGATAGACCAATATCTGAACCTCATGCAATATGTGACTCTATAAGAGCACCCATATTAGAGCCAGACCGCGATGTAAGACCATGGCAAACAGTTTTAGTTGAATTAGCAAGTAGATTAAAGTTTCCAGAATTTACAACTAATGACGGAAATAGAAAATTTAAAGATTATAAAGATTTTATAATAAATTATGAGAAAACACCTGGCGTTGGTTTTTTATCAGGTTGGCGTGGTGAGTCAGGAGAGAATAGTTTAAAAGGAAAACCAAATCCTAAACAATGGGAAAAATATATTGATAATAAATGTTTCTTTGAATATAAATTAGCTGATAACCATAAGTATTTTAGAGGAGCAAATAAAGATTATTTAGAATTTGCAAAGAAAGCTGGATTTATTGATTCAAGTGAGCCAATCATTATTGAGTTATATTCGGAGAAGTTACAAAAATTTAAACTTGCAGGCATGGGTCTTTATGACGGTCCTCAACCAAAAAAAGAAAGAGATCAGTTTAGATTATCAAGATTTTTCGATCCAATACCTGAATATTATATTCCTTTGGAACACAGGTGTACATTTTCACAAGCATTTCCATTTTATGCAATTACACAAAGACCAATGTTTATGTACCATTCATGGGATTCTCAAAACGCTTGGCTAAGACAACTCCAGGCGCACAATTATATGCACATGAATAAGCAAAAGGGTGAGGAGTTAGGTATAAAAGATTTATCTTGGGTTTGGGTTGAATCAAATACAGGAAAAATTAAGGTACAGGTTAAATTAATGGAAGGTTGTCAAAGCGATACTATATGGACTTGGAACGCAATTGGAAAACAAAAAGGAAAATGGGGATTAGAAGAAGACGCAAATGAATCTACAAAAGGGTTTCTATTGAATCATTTAATAAACGAGCATTTACCTTGTGCAGATACTGGAAGTCCTGTCACAAATTCCGACCCAATAACTGGTCAAGCTGCTTGGTATGACCTAAAAGTTAATATTTATCCAGCCGGTGATGACGAGCAATTTGGGGTTTATCCAAATTTTGAGGCCGCTTCAAAATTACCAGGCAGCCCTCAGACAAAAGATGTCTTGAGATATAATACAAAAAAACCAGTAAAGCTATCTAGGTCGCTTATAGATGTATTAACAAAAGGCGGGTTTGACAAATGAAACTCGGGTTAATAGTTGATTTAGATAAATGTGTTGGTTGTAATGCTTGCGCTATAGCTTGCAAACAATGGAATACATCGGGCACATCTGGGTCGTTATCTGATTATAGACCTTATGGTCCTGACCCAAGCGGCGTATTTTTTAATAGAATTAGACACTATGAAGTTGATAGTTATCCTAATAATAAAACGGTTCACTTTCCAATGTCATGTATGCATTGTGAGGAAGCTGCATGTGTAACAGTCTGTCCAACAGGAGCTTCATATAAAAGAGAAGAGGACGGTATCGTTTTGGTTGACCCTGAAAAATGTATGGGTTGCAATTACTGTGCATGGGCGTGCCCTTATGGCGCAAGAGAGTTAGACAGAGAAGAGGGTGTTATGAAAAAATGCACATTATGCGTAGATAGAATCTATGACGAAAATCTACCAGAATCAGAAAGAAAGCCAGCGTGTGTTATGACTTGTCCAACAACAGCAAGGTACTTCGGAGATTTTGATGATCCAAACTCTGAAGTTTCTAAAATTTCAAGCCAAAGAGAGGGACAGGAATTGTTTTCAGAGTTAGGATATAAACCTGTTAATAAATACTTGTCACCAAGAAAAAAAGTTGAAATAAAGCAGCATGAAGTTAAAGAGCCAGATCTTGTGAAAAAAGTAAAAGACTGGGTTAATAAAGTAGTTGAGTTATAAGGAGATATTGTGCACCCAGCATTTTCAGTAATTTTCTTTACAGTAACTTCAGGAGCAGGATATGCGTTAATGGGGTTATTAGCTTTATTGAATTTTTTATATTTAGGAATGCTTATTGATAAAAGTACTTTTTTCATTATATCTAGCATATCTGTAATTTTATTCACTATTGGCTTAGTTTCATCAACTTTTCATTTGGCAAATCCAAAAAATGCATGGAGAGCTTTTATGAGGTTTAGAACATCATGGTTAGCTAGAGAAGGATTACTTGCAATAATATTTTATCCTATACTTTTTTTATATTTATATTTTGTTTTCATAGATTATCAAATAGAAAATTTTATGTTTATGCAGATGTATAGTTGCTTTATTTTATTTTTATCATTATTAATAATCTATTGCACTGGAATGATTTATGCATGTCTCAAAACCATACCTCAGTGGAATACATTTTGGACGCCTGTAAACTATATAACCATTGGTTTATTTCTAGGTAGCCTTTTATTGTTTTTATTGCTTATTTTAAATAACTACAATGTAGAACAATATAAGTTGCATCTGATAGTAATAATAATAACGGCGCTAACAACAAAATTAATTTATTATTTTAATATAAGGTCGCCAAAACATAATATTGGTCAAGCAACAAATGCCGCAATTAAACTTAAAAATACAAGCGTCAGGCTGCTTGATGTGGGTCATACGGGAGGAACATTTTTGACTGATGAATTTGGCTTTAAAGTTAAAGAAAAAAAACTGCTCAGAATAAAATTATTTTCTATTTTTTGTGGCTTTTTTGCCCCATTAATCCTTATTTGTATTTATTGTTATTTGTATGAAGATGTTTTACTGTGCTTCTTTGCTTTTATCCTAGCATTTTTAGGTATGATTGCTGAAAGATGGCTATTTTTTGCTCAAGCAAAGCATGTTGTAAATTTATACCATGGCTCCCAAAATGTATAAAACGCTATATATATTATAGATATGTATATATTTAATTTTTTGAAAAACCATATAAAATAAGCGCTAACTTTAATTAAATACAAAAATTTATAAACAAAATTATATTTTTCAATAACTTACATGATATACATCAAATTATTTCTTACGTCATTTTTAACATTTTTAATTCTTGATGCTATATGGCTTGGATTAATCGCCAAAGGATTTTATGCAAAACAGCTCGCCATGTATCTTACGGATGATGTTATTTGGTCATCAGCATTGATTTTTTACATCATTTTTAATATCGGTCTTTTGGTTTTTGTGATTTTGCCAGCAATTGAAAAAGGTTCCTATGCAATATTAGTGTTTTATTCTCTTTTATATGGCCTTGTGACATTCGCAACATACGATCTCACGAATTTAGCTACAATAAAAGAGTGGCCCCTCATTGTGAGCTTAGTTGATATAGCATATGGAATGTTTGTTGCATTTTCAGCATCATCTATTGCATTTTTTGCAAATAAATATTTCATTTAGCAGGCTTTTATTCCTATTTATACCTTGATAATGCGCTTATATGTAAGTATTATTTTTATATGAAATATATATTATTATTAGTTACTTTGATTTTTTCTTTTAGTGCCTTTGCATTTGATTCGTCGCATGGCAGTAGTAATGTAAATATTAATTGTCTTAAATCAGTTAAAAAAGTACATTTAAGTCAATCTCGTAGTAAAAACTTCCCACAATCAAGAACCAATGCAAATTATTATAATTGTTTAGATATATCAAAAAAAGTAGTAAAAGCGCCAAAAGAAACTACTCCTTCTGAAAAAGTAAGAACCGGAGCAGCAGTTCTTCTGAATCCTGTAGGTGCAGCTTTTTGGTTAATTGATAAAGTCGTAAGCATTGGTGTTGATAAAACAATAAATAAATAAACAAACAAGATGATATCTCTGTTATAGATTCTACTATCTTTTTAATAAAATATGATTGAAATAAAAAATTTACATAAAAAGTATGATGATACTACTGTAGTAAATAATTTGTCTTTAAAAGTTGGCAAAGGCGAAGTCTTGGGTTTTCTTGGTCCAAATGGAGCTGGCAAATCTACAACTATGAAAATGGTTACAGGTTTTATAGAGCCAACTAGTGGGGATATAAAAATAAAAGATTTATATGTAAGAGATGCAGCTTACGAGATTAAGAAATCTATAGGTTATTTGCCAGAGGGTGCACCTCAATACGGAGAAATGATAACTAAAGATTTTTTAACATTTATAGCAAAAATTAGAGGTATTGAAAAAAATAATATTAATAATTCCTTAGAGCAAGTAATACATAGTTTATCATTAAATGATGTTTTAAATAAAAGAATAGAACATTTATCAAAAGGATATAAAAGAAGGGTGGGAATAGCGCAAGCAATTATTCATGATCCAGAAATATTAATTATGGATGAACCTACAGACGGTCTTGATCCAAATCAAAAATATGATGTAAGAGAATTAATAAAAAAAATTTCAAAAGATAAGACTATTATTATCTCAACACATATTTTAGAAGAGGTGGAGGCTGTGTGCACAAGAGCAGCTATAATAGCAAAAGGGAAATTATTATTTGACGATACTCCTGAAAAATTTAGTGAAGCTGGCAATGGATCATTAGATGATACTTTTAGAAAAATAACCATGGGAGAAAATCACTAATGAAAAATATCTCAATTATTTTTAATCGTGAGCTAGCATCATATTTCTCTACACCTATAGCATATGTTTTTTTAGTTATTTTTCTTTTATTGTCAGGGTCGTTCACTTTTTATATGGGCAACTTTTATGAAAGAGGACAAGCAGATTTATTACCTTTTTTTGGATTTCACCCATGGCTATATTTATTTTTAGTTCCTGCAATTACAATGAAATTGTGGGCTGAAGAGAGAAAATCAGGAACTATAGAGCTGATATTGACACTTCCAGTAAAAGTTCAAGAAGTAGTTATTGGTAAATACTTAGCCGCATGGTTCTTTATTGCTTTGGCATTATTCCTTACTTTTCCAATTTGGATTACTGTGAATTATTTGGGGGATCCAGATAATGGGGCAATTTTATCAGGTTACTTAGGAAGTTTATTAATGTCAGGAGGTTTCCTTGCTATTGGCTCTTGCATGTCTTCAGTAACGCAAAACCAAGTAATTGCATTTATTATATCTGTTGTTGTTTGTTTTATTTTTTTGCTTAGTGGAACAAGCTTAGTTTTAGATTTTTTTAATGCATGGCTTCCGCAAGGCGCAGTTGACGCAATAGCATCATTAAGCTTTCTTTCGCATTTTTCTTCATTAAGTAAAGGTGTAATTGATTTAAGAGATTTTATATATTATTTTTCATTAATTGCTGTATTTATTTATATAAATATTGAGCTTGTTAACTTAAAAAAAGGTGAATAGGGTGCTAACAGAGAGAAACAAGTCAAAAGCACAAATCCTTCTTTTATTAATAGTGTTCGTACTATTTATAATGCTTGCTAATAATATTTTTAAAGGATTTAGATTTGATTTAACTGAAAATAAATTATATACATTGGGTAATGGTACTCTTAATATAATAAATGAATTAAAAGATGAAGTGACTCTTAATTATTACTTTTCAGATAGTTTAACACAAGACGATACATACCTGAGAGCATATGCAAAAAGAATTAAAGAACTTCTTGAGGAATATCAACTAAGATCAAAAGGAAAAATTAAATTAAATATCATTGATCCTGTTCCCTTTTCTGACGAAGAAGATGATGCAATGAAATATGGATTACAAGGAGTTCCATCTAAAACTAAAGAAGAAAACATATTTTTTGGACTGGTTGCCGCAAACAGATACGATAGTTATAAAATAATCAAATTTTTTGACCCAGGAAAAGAAGCAGTCATTGAATATGAAATCACAAAAGTTTTATATAGCCTTCTAAATTTAAAAAAACCAAAAGTTGGAGTAATGACTTCATTATCAATGTTTGGCGGATATAATTTCACTAAAAATGAACCTACTCCTGAGTGGGCTATAATTCAAAAATTAAAACCACTTTTTGATGTGGAACTTATTGATAAAAAAACAAAAAGCCTTGATAGTTTTGATATTTTATTCCTAGTTCATCCAAAAAAGATATCAGCTGAAGATAAGAAAAAAGTAATTAATTTTTACGACAACAAAGGTAAGATTTTATTGCTGTATGATGTTTATTCCGAAGCAGATCCTGAGTTTCAAGATCCAAGTCTTCCACCAGCTGGTGGTGGTATTCAATCTTCTGATTTTAAGGAACTTCTCGATAGAATTGGTATTTCAATAGATATGTCAAAAGTACTTTTAGATAGAAAGTATGCTATACCTGTAACATCAGCTGCATCTGATAGACCAATAAAGCATGCAGCCATATTAAGTTTTCCTAAAAATTCTTTTAATAAAAAATTAGATATGACAAAGAAACTTAATTCTCTTACAGCTGCTTTTTCAGGTTCAATTGTAAATACAAATATGAGTAATAGTTTTACGCCATTAATTTCATCTAGTAATGATTCGTCTATTACTGAAAAAAATGTTTTTAGATACCTTCCAGACCCATCTATTCTTTTAGATGAATACGAGCCAACAAAAGAAACAGAAATATTTGCGGGATTAATAGAAAATGAGGGCAAGCAAGCAATAGTAGTTGCTGATGCAGATATTACAGCAAATTATTTATGGGTTAGAGTTCAGGATTTTTATGGCGAACAAGTTTTAGTTCCATGGGCAAGTAATGGTGATTTAATAATAAATTCATTAGATTATCTATCAGGAGGTAACACACTTGCAAGTATTACTAGTAGAGAATCTTTTTCAAGACCTTTTACAGTTGTTGAAGATTTAAAACTTACTGCAGAAAAAATATTTAATCAAGAGGAAGCAAGGTTGCAAGCTAAATTAGCAAAACTTCAAAGCAAAAATAGTGAACTTACTGATAAAAATAGTGTTGATTATAGTGCATTTCAGCAAGAGTTGTTGAAAGTTAGGAAAGAATTACGAGATGTCAGAAGAAATTTGAATAAAGATATAGATAGTCTAGGGTCTTTACTAAAATTTATTAATATTTTCTTAATGCCAATATTACTAACAGTTTTTATTATATCTTTTTCCTCGTATAGAAAGAAACAAAAAAGCAAATGAAAAAGCTAATCATTATAACTATTGTATTAATGTCTCTTATAGTGGCAAATATTTTAATAAATAATGATAAAACGCTAACAGAAAAAAACACATTATCTTTTTCAGAAGCAATTAATATTAAATTGCCTCTAACATCATTTGAAATAATTACAAATGATAATAAAATTCAGTTAATAAAAAGTAATAATTGCTATAATATTAAAAGTATAAATTATTGTGCTGATACCAAAAAGGTTAATTTTTTAAAAAAATTTTTAAGTAATAAAGTAAAAGATATTTATGATAATAATAAAGAAAATCTTGATAGACTAGGTTTTAATAATACAAAAAAAAATAGCTTAATTATTTTAGACGAAAGAGTAACTTTAATATTTGGTAAATTAAATCAGTACAACGAAATATATATTCTGGTAGCTAATAAGATTTATAAGGTTGATTACTATTCAAGTATACTTGAAACGTCAACAAAATTATGGATAGATAAATCAAAACCTATATTAAATTTAACAGAAAATGATGAATTTCATATAAAGATATACAAAAAAAGGGATGAAAGGAATTCTTGCGCAAATATTTCTCATATAAATCTTATTTCTGATATAAAATTTTCAAATTTGCGTAATACTTTTTTTGATTTGTATGCAGCTGACGTAAAGTTATTAAAAAGAGACGCAGTTGAAGATGATAACGAGATGTTTTATACCGTTCATATAGAGGATGCGAACAAAAAAACTAAAACTGGTTCTAAAGAGTTTAATAGGATGCTATATAATTTAGAAGTGTGGAAATACAAACATACGGCTTATTTAATGTTAGCAGCAGAACTGCCATTGTTTGTAATACCTAACTCTGTATATGAAAATATTAAAAGTTATTGCGTAGAATAACTTACTCTAAAGAGTCAATAAATTTTTCCGCATCTAATGCGGCCATACATCCTGAACCTGCGGAAGTAATGGCTTGACGATAAATTTTATCAGTGACATCACCAGCTGCAAATACGCCAGGAACATTAGATTGTGTAGCATAACTAGAGTCATTTTTGACAATAATATAACCTTCATCCATATCTAGTTGATCAATAAATATATCTGTATTTGGTTTATGTCCGATTGCAATAAATACACCATCAAAACCAATGTCTTCTTCGCTATTATCTTTTTTTGATTTTATAACAGCAGAGGTTACGCCCATATTGTCACCTTTAACTTCAGCTAATTCAGAATCCCACATAATTTCAATATTTTCTTTTTTAAATAATTTGTCTTGTAATATTTTTTCTGCTCGCAAGCTATCTCTCCTATGAATTAAAGTGACTGATGAAGCTATATTTGATAAATATAAAGCTTCTTCAACCGCAGTATTTCCTCCACCAACAACACAAACTTTTTTATTTTTATAGAAAAACCCATCACATGTAGCACAAGCAGAAACTCCTTTACCTAGATATTCTTGTTCACTATCAAGTCCTAAGTACATTGCGCTAGCACCTGTAGTGATAATTACTGCATCTGCCGTATACTTTCCATCATCGCCTTCTAGTGATAGAGGTTTGTTTTTAAAATCAACTTTATTTATGTGATCAAAAATAATATTAACATTATATTTTAGCGCATGTTTTTCCATTCTCGCCATTAAATCAGGTCCTTGCAAACCATCGTGATCTCCAGGCCAATTGTCAACGTCTGTTGTGGTCATTAACTGGCCACCTTTACTTAATCCTGTGATTAATGTGGGGTTAAGATTTGCTCTAGCTGCATAAACTGCAGCAGTGTATCCAGCAGGCCCAGATCCTAAAATGATAAGTTTTGAGTGATTTTTTGTGTCCAATATAATTCCTTTATTATGTACGATTGAAGATTAATGGGGTTAAATCTATTAAGTTAATATTTAGGTTAAATATAGTATAATCATTAAAAAAAAGGAAGATATAAAAAACTTATTTCTTTGATTTTGTTTTAGACCAAAAATCGCTAGGGTTTTGACTTAAAGGTATAATAAATTGAAAAATAGCTCAATGAAAAAAACAAATAAAACTCCTGGTAAGAAATTTATATCTCAAGCAGCAAGAGAGGCCATCCTTCTTCTATCATTTTCAATTTCATTATATATATATTTAACATTAACGACTTACAATTATGATGACAGTAGCTGGATAAACACTTCATCTTTAGAAATTAAAAATCTTGGAGGATTATTTGGATCCTATCTAAGTGAGACTTTGTATTTTATATTCGGGTTAGGTGCATTTTTAATACCATTAATAATAATATTTGCCTCAGTAATATTTTATAATAAAGTTCAAAATTCTGATGAAAGCAATACTTTTTTCAGGTACGTTGGGTATCTATTCTTTTTATTATCGACTTGTGCACTATTAAGTATTCATAATTTATCAAGCGCGCTTAATGCAGGACCAGGAGGTTTAATTGGGGATTTTACAGCTTCAATTTTAGTTAATAATTTTAGTGTAGTAGGGTCTACTATATTACTAGTTACATTTTTTATTATAGGAATTACATTATGGTTAAAACTTTCATGGATTTATATTTTAGAAGCTCTTGGAGGTTATGGATTTAAGATTATAGATATTATATTTATTTTTTTAAAGAATCTTCCTTCGTATATTCTAAAAGACAAAGATACAATTAATTTAAAAAAAGATATAGAATTTAAGAAAAAACTTGAAAAGTTAAAAAAAGTAGATGATATAAAAATTGAACCTGAAGTTAAAGTAACTAAGTTTTCCGATAGAGTAGAAAAAGAAAAGCAAATACCTTTATTTGAAAACAAAAGTTCTTCTAAATTGCCCCCTTTGGATTTACTTGTTGATCCAAATGATGAAGTTCATTCGTATTCAGAAGAAGCTTTAAAAACATTATCAAAACTTGTTGAAATTAAACTTGAGGATTATGGTGTTAGAGCTAGCGTAGTTGCTGTACATCAAGGTCCTGTAATAACAAGGTTTGAATTAGAGCCAGAGGCTGGAGTAAAGGCTGGTAAAATTACTAATTTGTCAAAAGATTTAGCAAGAGCACTATCTGTAACAAATGTTCGTGTAGTTGAAGTTATTCCTGGTAAAAATGTAATTGGTATTGAAATTCCAAATGAAAATAAACAAATTGTAAGATTGTCAGAAATATTAAAATCTTCACAATTTGATAGTTATCCATCAAAACT
>Ga0181568_10004133_pt1 | contig 12983 bp, 8 predicted proteins | sample 101ome_20_FD_133758 | JGI IMG/M metagenome (GOLD analysis project Ga0181568, IMG submission 133758) | Coastal salt marsh microbial communities from the Groves Creek Marsh, Skidaway Island, Georgia - 101404AT metaG (megahit assembly) | ecosystem: Environmental > Aquatic > Marine > Intertidal zone... | reverse complement strand
TTGGCTCCAAGGCGGTATTCTGGGTGAGCTTCCAATCTCCCTGGCGAATGGCATAGTAGGGGCGTCCCTGGTACTTGCGTCCACCTTCCAGGCGTACCCAGATGACTAACCTTTGCGAGAGGTCCTGAGTTTTGCCCTGCAAAGTTGGCAATAGGCTGACTCCATCGAGGTGATGCTTTACTTCTACGCCGGCGATGTCGAGTAGTGTCGTGGTTAAATCCATGGTCAATGCGACCACATCCGTACGGCTGCCAGCTTTGACTTTCTCAGGCCAGACCACGCAGGTTGTGGAACGAATACCACCATCATCCATTTGCTGCTTCCCGCCTTTGTAGATTCCGTTGCGACCGCCTACGTTGACTTGGCCGCCGTTATCGGAAGTGAAGATGACGAGGGTGTTTTTGTCCAAACCTCTGGACTTCAAGGTTTCCATGACCTGGCCGATCCCGTAGTCCATGTGCTCAATCAAAGCCACCAGTCTAGCTCTGCCATCGGTGATGCCTTGTTCCCGTTTTTTTACTTTTTCAAACCAGTCCTTTGGTGGTTGAATCGGTGTGTGTGGAGCATTGTAGGCGAGGTAGAGGAAGAAAGGCTTCTGGTCTTTGCAGTCCGCTTCTGCACGGCTTTTCAGATAGTCGGAGGCCCAGTCAGAAAACAAATCCGTGGCATGGCCTTGTGGGCGAATGTCTTTCTCATTCAGCTGCATGTAGTGCTTTCCATGGCGGGTGTGTTTGTAGTAGTCATCCATCATATCTCCCAGGAAGCCGTGGAAGTGATCAAACCCCCTGGAATTTGGGTGATTTTCCGGCTCCAGGCCAAGGTGCCATTTCCCGACATGAGCGGTATGGTAGCCTACAGTTTTGAGCATATCCGGAAGAGTTGGGATTTCTTGGGTCAGGTAACCCCAGTTGCTGGTTTCGTAAGTGCGAATGACTCCCGGGACACCTGCAATATCCGGATACCGGCCGGTCATGGCAGAAGCTCGGGTAGGGGAGCAGACCGGGCAGTTGGCATAAAAATTATTAAACCTCAGTCCATCAGCCATCAATTTATCGATATTGGGGCTCTTGAGGTCGGTGGCCCCATGGCTGGAGAGGTCTCCAAAACCGAGGTCATCGACCATGATGTAGAGAATGTTGGGTTTCTCTCCGGCGTGGGAAACAGAGAAGAGAAGAAGTATGGAGAGAGTGGTGAGAATGTATTTCATGAGTTTTCAAGTTTTTGAAGTTTTGGGGCGATGACCGCAGCGCAGTAGGGTTGGTCCGGGTTTCGGCGGAAGTAGTCCTGATGGTAGTCTTCCGCTTGGTAGAAGGTGCTGACAGGTTCAATTTCCGTGACGATGGGACCTGTCCAGAGTTGAGTTGCTGCTTCTTTGGCTTGTTCCGCAGCGACTTTTTGTGCCTCGTCATGGTAGAGGATGATGGAGCGGTATTGGGTCCCGGCATCTGCACCCTGGCAGTTTAATGTAGTCGGGTCGTGCACTTTGAAGAAGTGTTCATAAATTTCGGCTGCGGAGATTTTGGAAGCATCATAGTGAATTTGCACGACCTCCGCATGTCCGGTTTGCCCGGTACAGACTGCTTCGTAGGTCGGGTCAGTCGTGTGGCCTGCCGCATATCCGGAGACTACATTTTCCACCCCATCCAAGCCTTCAAACAATGCTTCAATACACCAGAAGCAGCCTCCACCGAGAGTCAGAATTGAGAGATTTTCCATAATGATAAGGACAATGTCGTCAAACATGTGGTCGGGGCTGGCAAGCTTTTCTTGCCCTTGTGTCCTGAAATTACTGATTGGCACTATCATAGACTGAGATCATTCAAGATGCTGAGCGTACGGGACATTTTACCAGACCGCAATTGTAGCGGTTATACCAGAAGGAATTTTTTGCAGGCGGGCTCTTTGAGCATGTTTGCCGGGATGAATCTGCCCAACCTTATGCAAATCAAGGCTCTGGCCAAAAACCACCCCAACCTGGTGAAGGACAAAGCTGTTGTTCTCCTTTTCCTCCAGGGCGGTCCTCCGCACATTGAATTTTTTGACCCGAAGATGACGGCACCTTCGGAATTCCGCAGCATTACCGGTGAAGTTAAAACTTCGCTTCCGGGCATCACCTTTGGCGGGACTTTTCCAAAGCTGGCGAAAATGGCTCACAAGCTGGCGGTTGTCCGCTCCTATGCCTCGGGCAATGGTGGGCACACTTATTTGAGTGTGAGCAGTGGCGGTAATGATTTAAACGCCTCCATGAGCTCGGTCTATAGTCGGATTGTGGGGACAAATAATCCCAGTACGGGCATGCCCAGTAATGTGCTTTTGTTACCGGAAGCTGTGCAACCGGAGCTGAAATTGCGGAGAAATTTTGAGACCGGAGCTTTACCGACGTTGACATCCCCAGGCTCTTTGGGGCCATCTTTTGAGGCATTCAATCCTGCTGGCGGTGGGCCCTTGAAGCAGGATATGGAGTTGAGTCTGGCCTCCACTCGTTTTCAGGATAGGAAAGCCTTGCTTGGGGGAATGGATAAGCTACGTCGCGATCTGGACTCCTCCGGCGTTCTGGATAGTGCAGATGAATTTCAGCAGCAGGCTTTCAATGTCATTACCGGTGGAGTTGCCGGAGCATTTGACCTTTCCCGCGAAGATCCGGAAACCCTTGAACTTTACGACACACGGCATCTTTTCGATGCACGGGATTTACAGAGGTGGTATGATATGAGTCGTGCCACAAACCTGCTGGGACATCAGATGTTAATGGCCCGTCGTATGGTCGAAGCCGGGGCTGGATTTGTCACCGTTTCCGATTGTGGTTGGGATTATCATGCCAACAACAACAGTCCTAAAAATATGGCTGGAATTTACCCGATGGGGCATCAGGTTGACCATGCCGTTTCTGCATTTTTGACTGACCTGGAACGACGAGGTCTTAGCGAGAAAGTACTATTGGTTGTCACAGGTGAAATGGGTCGCACTCCCCGCATCAACAAAAATGGTGGGCGTGACCATTATGGCAACCTGACCTCACTGCTGCTTGCCGGAGGTGGGTTGAAAATGGGGCAAGTCGTGGGAGAGTCGGACAAAACGGCTTCCTTGCCTGCCACCAGGAAATATGGCCCGACCGATCTGTTGGGAACCATCTTCCATACGCTTTTTGACCTCGGTGAATTGCGTATTGCCCAGCATCTGCCCAAGGATGTACAGGAGATCGGTAACATTGCTCGACCGATTCCGGAACTTGTGTAAAGTTCCTCTTTTTTTCTCACCCATTACTTCGCTGGGATTTGCCGGGACTTCGGTCTTTTTTCATTGCTTGCCTTGGGGTTGCAGACCACTTTCCGGCTAGTTCCAGGCCCTTTACATTATGTTAAACCGCATGACCATTCGAGCCAAGTTGGTGTGGCTTGCCGTGATTGTTGCTTTGTTGCTGCTGGTTCCGTATTTCTTCATCACGGGGAACCTGTCCCATTTGGAAGACAAGGGAGACAAGTCAGCCATGGCTTCGGATTTGATCAACCTGGTCCAACAGGTACGCATTGCCGAGCAAAACTACGAGCAGCACAAGTCTAAGATTGCTGCCCAAAGCGTGGAAAATGGCATCGCGGAAATTCTGGAAATTGCAGATGTCTATCGAGATAAGTTCGAACAACGGCAAAACCAGAAGTCCATTGAGCTGATTGCTCAAAGTGCTAAGAAATACTCGGATCAATTCAGCACATTTATTGCCGCCATCGAAGCTGCACAGGAGAAGGAAACCACTTTGGTGAAAGAAGCCAGGGAACTTGAAGAGCGAGTGCTTCTGATTCGCAAAAGATTAGAACAGGAGTTTCGCGATGGCATTCAGGAAGAACCTTCTGAAGAGGATTTGACGCAATGGATCGATACCTTGGCAATGGCCAATGAACTAATTCGGCTGGTGGCAGAAACCCGAATCGAGGAGAAGAATTTTATCCGAAAAAATGATAAATCCCACCTGTCCAATGTCGATTCACATGTAAAGGCTCTTATGGCATTGGCCTCCGAGTATGTTCCCCAATTTGAGAATGAGCAGCATCAGGAGGACATGCGGATGATTCTGGCGAATTCCCGAACCTACCTTGCTGCAATTCAATACTATGAACGGGATTTAGCAGAGGCTGAAGCGCAGGAACAATTGCTGCAAAACCAGGCCCTCAAACTGGAGACCAATGCCCTGAATATTCAGGATGATCAAAATGAGGAAGAAGCCGAAATCCTGAAGGATACCCGAGGGTCCATTCCGCTTTCCTTGCTCAGTATTCTGATACTTTCCACTTTTCTGCTCACCACCGTGGCCAGGGATATTTCCAAGAGGATTCGCCGTTTTCTGGAACGTGCGGACCAGATTGCCAAGGGGGTAGTCTTTCCTGAGTCAGAAGAAGTTCGAAGTTCCGGAGTGGATGAAATGGTTTTGGCGACCAATTCTCTTTGGGACATCAATGCAGGTTTCCGGGAAACGGTACGCCAGGCAGAAGAAATTGCAGAAGGAGACTACAATGCGGTCATCAGTCTTCGTTCCCAAAAGGATATACTGGGAGAGGCCCTCAATAAAATGGTGTCCAATCTACGGAATATCTCGGCGGAGAATGAACATGCAATATGGCTTCGCGAAGGTATCAATCATCTCAGTAATCAGATCAGGGGAGATCTCACCTATCAGGAGCTTTCCCAGCGAATTGTTGATATGATCTGCCCATACGTAGGGGCTCCTGTTGCGGCATGCTATGTCTTTGATCCCGAAGATCAACTCTTCAAGCTTACGGCGACTTTTTCCTGCGACAATCGTGGTGAACTGCGTAACAGTTTTGCCTTGGGCGAAGGGCTGGTGGGGCAAGCCGCCAAAGAGAAAAAATTGGTGACCTTAACGGATGTTCCTGAGGATTACATGCGTGTTCGGACCGCCATGTTTGTCGTGCCTTCCAGAGAGGTGATTGCGGCCCCATTTGTCGTGGATAACAAGGTTGTGGGTATCATTGAAATCGCGACAACCCGGGAATTTGCCCAAAGGTCTGCTCAACTTCTGGAGACGGTCTCCGAATCCATCGCGATTGCCATTAACTCTGCCCATGCACGGGAAGCCTTACATCGTGCCAACTCTGCATTGGAACAACAGGCTCTCACTCTGGCCAAATCTGAAGAGTCCCTCAAGGACCAAAGGGCGGAATTGCAGGCCACCAATGAAGAGCTCCAGACCAAGACTGCCGAACTGGAACAACAGAAGACCAAAATCGAAGAGAAAAACCTTGAGCTGGATAATGCCCGCAAAGGCATTGAGAAACAGGCGGAAGCTCTCCGGGCGGCCTCCAAGTATAAAAGTGAATTTCTGGCCAACATGTCTCATGAATTGCGTACACCTTTGAACAGCCTGTTGATTCTGGCTCAAAACTTCTCGGAAAACAAAGATGGGAACTTGACGAACCGCCAGGTGGAGAATGCGAAAATCATTCACTCCAGTGGTCATGATCTGCTGCAATTGATCAATGATATCCTCGACTTAAGCAAGGTCGAAGCCGGACAAATGACCATTCATCCTGAGACGGTACACCTCCAGGATTTGAGTAATCGCATTCGCTCCATGCTGGCTCCATTGGTCGAGGAAAAAGGATTGGAGTTTCTCTTCAACATTAAGCCGGAAGTGCCTGCCCAGTTTATTTCGGACCGGCAGCGTTTGGAACAAATTCTCAAAAACCTCCTCTCCAACTCAGTGAAGTTCACCTCCAAAGGAAGCGTCATCGTTGATGTGGAAATCCCTTCTTCGGATACGGACCTTTCTTTCTCGGGCCTCAATCCAAGTGAGACTATTGCGTTTTCTGTTACCGATACAGGCATTGGAATTCCTGAAGATAAACAAAACCTGATATTCGAGGCCTTTCATCAGGCAGATGGCTCCACCAGTCGCAATTATGGTGGCACGGGCCTTGGGCTCTCAATCAGCCGGGAATTGATCCGGTTACTCGGTGGGGAAATTTCTTTGAAAAGTAAGATGGGTGAGGGGAGTACCTTTATTATTTACCTTCCCGCCAAAGGGAATGACCAACATGCATCTTCGGCAGAAGGTAGCTCTCCCCGAAGCCGTTCTCCCATAAAAACTTCTACGACTTCTTTCCCAAGGCAACCCCAAGAGGTAATCTCTTCCAAGCCAGCTCAGATACAGCGTCCGCCAGGCTTTGAAACATTGAAAGATGACCGGGATCAATTGGTTGAAGACTCCAAAATGATTCTGGTGATAGAAGACGATCCGGCGTTTGCTGGAATACTCTATGAACTTTGTAAAGATCGGGGCCTTCAATGTATCTTAACTCCTCTGGGCCGGGAAGGGCTGGAATTTGTCAATCAATACAACTTCATGGGGGTGCTTTTGGACTTACATTTGCCGGACATGGATGGATGGACTGTATTGAGCCAGCTCAAGGAAGACGTTGATCATCGGCACATACCCGTACACATTCTTTCCGCTGATGAGGAAGATCTGGATGCCTATTCCATGGGAGCCATTGGATTCCTTTCCAAACCGGTAAACAAAGAAGAATTATCCTCGGTCATCGACCGGATTCAATCCCTCACCGATCATAATACCAAAGAACTCCTGATTGTTGAAAACAATGATGATCAGCGTAACTCTCTCATTAACCTGATTGGGGATGGGGAAGTCTCGACTACTGCCGTTGCGACAGCCAGTGAGGCGTTAGAGGAGATGAATAGCCACCGTTACCAGTGTGTTGTCCTCGATTTAAATCTCCCCGATAAATCCGGCCCCGAACTTCTGGAATATCTGACTCAGGGTGTTCCTGAAGGGAAACTACCACCCATCATTGTCTACACTGGGCAGCAACTGACTTCCGAAGAAGAAGCCCAACTTCGCAAATACGCGGAAACTGTCATCATCAAAGGTGTTCGCAGTGAAGAACGTCTCCTGGATGAAGCTTCGCTTTTTCTTCATAGAGTGGTGGCGGACCTTCCTGAACATAAGCGTCGCATTATCCAGCGAATGCATTCCAAAGATGCATTTTTTGCCGGAAAAAAAGTGCTTTTGGTGGATGATGATATTCGAAATATTTATGCACTTTCCGGGCTGTTGGAAGAATCCGGGATGGAAGTGATCCGTGCCAATGATGGGCAAAAGGCGATTGAAACTCTGAAGAAAAACCCGGAGGTCGATATTGTCCTGATGGATATTATGATGCCGATTATGGATGGCTATGAAGCCTGCCGACAGATTCGCAAAATGGATCAATTTCGCAATACTCCCATCATTGCCCTGACTGCCAAGGCCATGAAGGAGGACCATCAGCTCTGTCTGGATGCAGGAGCCAGCGATTATTTGCCAAAACCGATTGACGGCAACCGACTACTCTCCATTATTAGAGCATGGTTGTATTAAACAACCGTGTTTCTTCGACACTACCCCCAAACCCTTTCTACCCCCCCGGATGACCATGTGATGAAGAAAAAGATCCTTATCGTAGACGATAGAGAAGAAAATATTTACTCTTTTACCCAGACTCTGGAGCGGATTGATGGTGTTGCTATCGACACATGTCGTTCCGGTCCAGAAGCGCTGGAGAAACTCTTGGAAGACCGCTATTCTACCATTCTTCTGGATGTGCAAATGCCCGGTATGAATGGTTTTGAGGTCGCCAGGCTGATTCGGCAAAACCCCAAAACCGAAGATGTTCCCATCATCCTGATTTCTGCATCCCATACTGACGAAATTGATCACATTCAAGGGTATGAAGCTGGTGCCTGCGACTACATCACCAAACCCGTCAACCCGATGCTCCTTATCAAAAAAGTGGAGCACAGCCTTACCAAATCCAGATCCCGTGAGCAGGTATTGCTGCAAAGAGCATTGAAAGCCGAGCAGGAAATTCAGGCAAAGCAGGATAGGGATGCCTTGAAAAAAGTGACAGAAGTTGAGGCGGTCATTGAAGAAGTACAAGATGGTCTGGAAAATGTCGCATATTTGATTTCCCGGGATATCCAGATCCCCGTGATGGAAATGAAACACACCATTCGCGACATGCAACGGGCCTTGCAAACCGGTCAATCCGCTTCGGAACTTTGGCAACCTCTTTATCAGCTCTACAAACAAGTCTCCGGGATGGATTCCATGACTTTCGCCATTCAGAACTATTGTAAAGTTCGCTGTCGAAAACTGGAAAAAGAATCCATCGGTCTTGCTGAAATCATCAAGCAGGCATGGGAAGACATCACACTCAATGTGACTGCAACGGAGGCTCAACTTGAGTACGGAGATATGCCGGTGGTTGAAGCCGATCCAGTTATGCTCCGAATGCTCATGCTGCATTTATTGGGTAACGCGGTTGAGCGTACAACGGAGCAAACTCCTGTGGTGCGAATTCTTTCCCGAGTCGAGGATGGCTTTACCAGAATCGAAATCGAAGACAAAGGGCGAACCCTGTCAAAAGACTCCCGTGCGAACATCTTTGAACTTACGAATCACACCGATCCCGCCAAATCCGGCCAAGGTTTCACTTTTCATTTATGTAAGCAAATTGTGGAGTCTCATGGAGGACAGATCGGCGTAGATGACACCAACTCGGGTCAAGGAAACCTCTTCTGGTTTACTCTTCAGAATGCACCTGCCAGTGCTTGAGTTCCCAAGGGAGGAAATTCAGACATCCATCGGGAGGGTGAAGGAAAATCGGCTTCCGTTGTTTTCCTCCGATTCTACCCAAATCTTTCCGGAATGCCGTTCCACAATTCTCTGGCAGGTTGCCAGACCAATCCCAAATCCACTTTGCTCCCTCAAGGGGCCGCGTTCCAGCGGACGGAAGATTTTCTTATGAAACTCTTTGGGAATCCCGAGGCCATTATCCTGAACGTGGATAATGTGGACTCCTTGTTCCAAGTCGGTTTCGACTTCGATTTTTACTGTGGGTGCAAGGCCTGGTCTTGAATATTTCATCGCATTGCCAAGCAAGTTTTGTAAAAGCTGAGTGATCCAAATCGGATCTCCCAATACCTTAGGCAATACCTCTCCATCATATTCAACCGAAGCTTTCGTCTCTTCCACCAAGGTCCCGAGGAGCTTGGTTACCTGATCCAGGATAGCACTCAGATCCAGTGGTTCCTTTTCGATCTCTTTTGCACTTTTGGTATGCTCCAGAAGTTTGTTGATGAAATCGAGCAGACCCAGGGTCGTATTTTGGATTTCATTGGCATAAATATCCAACGTTTCGGGGCTCTCCTTCTCATCCAACCCCATTTTCAGAAGCTCCGCCTGGCCATTGATGACCATTAGTGGACTACTGAGATCATGGGCTGCCGTTTGGACAAATGCGGACAGGTCGGCCTGTCGCTGGGCTTCTCTTTGACGGGCTTCATGCAGCTCGATTGCATAGTGCAAACTGCTTTGCATGGATCGCGGCGAGATGCTTTCTTTTGTGTGGTAATCCAGCACACCATGCTTTGTTGCTTCAATGCCTACCTTGTCATCCGAGGATCCGGATACCATGACCGACGGGATGTCTTTTTCTTTCAGAAAGCCGATAATGCTCAGAACGTCAGAGTCCGGCACATGATCAGTTAAGAGCACGCAGTGCACCGGAGAGTTTTCAATGTACTCTTTGGTTTCAGCGAGGCTCGTGACACAATCCAGCTCAAAGTTCTCCGTCAGGAGTTCCTTCAGGTAGTTCTGAAACAGAGGGTCGGGCTCTATGGCAAGGATCTTGTAAATCTTCATATATTGAGGATTACAGCGTCAGGTAAACTATGGACTACATGGATGGGTTCAATAGAAAAGCGTTGCTTACCAACGTGGAAGAATGCGTTCCCAATTCGGGTCCACATACTTACGCATTTCCGCAGCATCATCCCGCTTGCGATAGGGACACTTTTCGTAGCGTTCCCGGCCTCGGGCCAGTTGGTCGTAGTCGAGGGTCACGCCCAGTCCAGGTTTGTCAGGAATTTCCACACATCCATTCACGATCGGAACCCTGCCACCTTCCACGATCTCATCGATCTCGGATTGCCAGGGATAGTGAGTATCGCAGTCGTAGGTGAGGTGAGCCGTGGCGGAAGCAACGTGGGCCATGGCCATCAGGGATACGCCGAGGTGACTGTTGGAGTGCATGGAAAGCCCCATACCAAAGACCTGACAGATCTTGCCCAAATGTTGCACTTGTCGCATGCCGGACCAGTAGTGATGGTCGCATAAAATGACCTGCACGGCATCACGCTGTATATTTTCCGGGAGGTGAGCAAAGGAAGTCACTGCCACATTGCTGGCATTGGGCGTATCAATGCCTTCTTCCAGGAGAGTTTTTCGTAGGATTCCCAAGTTGTCCAATCCCGCACAAGGGTCTTCCAGATAGCCTCCGTTGGAGAGTTCTTCTTTCAGGTCGCGACCAACCTGAATCGAGGTTTCCAGTTTCCAGGCACTGTTTGGATCAATACGAAGTGGAAAGTTGGAACCGAATTCCTGGCGAAGCTGGCGGATGGTTTCCACTTCTGCATCTGGTGGCAGAACTCCCGCCTTTAACTTGATGGATTCAAACCCATATTCCTCCACAAATTGTTTGGCCTGCCGGACCATGGTTTCCGGGCTCAGGCATTCCCCATATTTATCTTCGCGGGCATCGTCGCCTTCGCCACCTCCGCCGGCATGTTTGTAAAACAGGTATGCAGAAAACGAAACCTTGTCCCGGACACGTCCACCAATCAGGTCGCAGACCGGCTTGCCGATTGATTTGCCAACCAGATCCAGACACGCCGTTTCAATGGCGGCATAAGTCCGGGCTGAAGTATCCAGAGGATTTTCCCCAGGCACCAAGTTGACCTGAGACCTCTCGGCACCATCCCCTTCTCCATGGACCAATCCTTGCAAGTCTCCTAGTAGTCGCAAGGCATCGGCACCGACGATCTTGTCCCGCAAGCTTTCCAGAGCCGCCCTTGGGTTTTCACCTCCGTAGGTTTCTGCAATTCCAATGATCCCATCCTCACTTTCGATCTCCACGACATTTCGCAGAGCGTACGGTTGGTGCAACCCGTAGGAACTACGGATTGGCGGATCGGCCATGGCAATAGAGTGAATATGCAGGTCTTTGATTTTCATAGTTCAAGAAAAGTTGTAGCTCCACGGAGCAATCAAGTCAGCGGCATCAGATTGGCCAGGACAATCGTGGCAATGATCCCGGCAATACCCATCACCGTCAAAAGCACGGAAAAAGTCCGCAAAGTTTCCCCCTCCGTCAAGCCACTCATTTTACAGACCACCCAAAATCCACTGTCATTCATCCAGGCCAAAGGTTTACTTCCGCATCCAATGGCCAAGGCCAGATAAAGTGGACTACAGCCCAGCACTTCAGGACTTGCCAGCCCGGCCAGGATGGCTGCCGTGGTCATCATACTCACAGTTGCGGAGCCCTGTGCAAAACGGATCAACGCCGTCACTCCAAATGCCAGCAGCAGAATGCCCGACATGCCCATGCCGGACGCATCCACCGATTCCTTCATCCATGGCCCAATGCCCGTTTGTTGCAACATCGCTCCAAAGGCTCCACCCGAGGCTGTAATCAGAATCACGATTCCCCCTCCGGAAAGAGCATCCTGAAAAGTCTTGGCCAGCTTTGCCTTATCCATCCCAATCTGCCGAACCAACAGAATGATTGAGACCACAGCTGCGACAATCATGGCCAGATTCTTCTCACCAAAAATGTTGAAAAAGTCCTTACAAGGGCAAGGTCCCTCGACGAGCAGGTTTACAGTCGTTGAGCCACCAATCAGGACAATCGGCAACAAGATTGGCAGAATCGAAAGCCACAAAGGCGGAAGTGCGGAATCTGGTTTGTTTACCTGTGCCTGCAAGTCTTCCAATGTGGAATCCGGAGTGTCTCTCAAAGGAATTGGATTCTTTTTATTAACCCATACTGCAAAGAGATAGCCGATCCCTGCGGCAAAGCTGCCCACAATCAATCCACCCAACATCAATTGCCCAATATCGACATCCATCACTTCGGCGACCGCCAGTGGTCCCGGAGTCGGCGGAACCAAACTATGAGCCATGCTGCCTCCTGCTACAATCGCCAACACCAGCAGCAAATAATTCTTCCCTGATCGGGCCGTGAATATCTTGGCCAACGGCAACATCAGATAAAACACCGTGTCAAAGAACACCGGCATACCCAAAGTAAACCCACTCCCCAGAAAGGCCAAAGGTGCCCGTTTTTCCCCAACCAGTTTCAGGCACGACCTCACAATTCGGTCCGCACCTCCACTATCCAACAAGCACTTCCCAATGATTGCCGCCATCGCAATCAATATCCCGATCTTCCCACAAGCCACCCCAAACCCCTGAGCCACCCGTTTCCCAATCTGTGTCTCCGCTAATTTTTCCGCAGCCTCCTCACTCTGCCCCTTGTCCAAACCATACTTCACGATGGATTCCGACGGCGTCAGCACCCCTACCGTAATCGCCGCCAACAACAACGCCAACGCTGCATGCAACCGCAACACCAGTATCCCAAGAATAACTGTAGCAATACCAACACAGAGTAAAAGGAGAGGGGACATGGAGGCAAGTTGGCCAACTTCTCCAACTTTGTCAAAACGCAGATCGCTATCTTCGGGGGACGATCCGCTTCCAACTTGGACTACATGGCCTTAGCCAGTGGCTTGGGCTCAGGAACTTCATTCATCTCCCGTTGCATGGTCTCATGAATATCCATCTTCTCCAGATACTCCCCAATCTCTTCAGGTTCCAGCCTGCGAGGAGTTCCCAAGTTTTTTGAATCCTCGACAATCGCATACTGGCCCAACCGTCTTTTTCTATCTAAAGCTTTATAAGCTGCTCGGTTAAGGGCTTCGAGAACATCGTCTGGATTGATCCTGTCTTCTACTTCTGGCATTGTTCTTGAAGGAAATGATACAATATCGGATTGAGAATAGTCAAACTCCCATCTTCTTTTTCAAAGATTCGAAGTAACCTTTTTTCTTCATTCCAGTGGCACCAT